>Ga0136846_1231290_pt1 | contig 29432 bp, 31 predicted proteins | sample HopSoiMetagenom2_FD_96841 | JGI IMG/M metagenome (GOLD analysis project Ga0136846, IMG submission 96841) | Grasslands soil microbial communities from Hopland, California, USA - 2 Assembly 2016 (version 4) | ecosystem: Environmental > Terrestrial > Soil > Grasslands | place: USA: Hopland... | reverse complement strand
GGGATGCAGGTCGGATGGATCTGGGTGAAGCACGGGTTCGCGAAGGCGGCACCGCGCTTGTGCGCTCGCCAGATGGCTGTCGCGTTGCAATTCTTCGCGTTGGTCGACAGGTAGAACGCGTTCCCGTAGCCGCCGGTGGCGAGCACGACCGCGTCCGCTGCGTAGGCTTCGATCGCTCCGGTGCCGAGATCGCGGGTGATGACACCGCGTGCCTTCCCGTCGACGAGCACCACGTCCAGCATCTCGGTGTGCGTGAACATCTTCACACCGCCGCGCGCAATCTCTTTCTCGAGGGCCTGATAAGCGCCTAACAACAGCTGCTGGCCCGTCTGTCCGCGCGCGTAGAACGTGCGCGAGACCTGCGCGCCGCCGAATGATCGATTCGCCAACAGCCCGCCGTACTCGCGCGCGAACGGGACGCCCTGGGCCACGCACTGGTCGATGATGTTGACGGAGACCTGCGCGAGCCGATAGACGTTCGCCTCACGCGCGCGGAAATCCCCACCCTTCACCGTGTCGTAGAACAGCCGGTAGATGCTGTCGCCGTCGTTCTGATAGTTCTTCGCCGCATTGATGCCGCCCTGCGCGGCGATGCTGTGCGCGCGCCGCGGCGAGTCGTGAAACGTGAAGCACAGCACGTTGTAGCCGAGCTCACTCAACGTCGCCGCGGCGGACGCGCCGGCGAGTCCGGTCCCCACGACGATGACCGTGTATTTCCGCTTGTTGGCGGGATTCACCAGCTTCATCTCGAAGCGGTGGGTGTCCCACTTCGATTCGATCGGACCAGAAGGAATTCGGGACCGCAGTTCCATCGATGTCGTTCGCTCGAAACGGTCGCGCGAACGCGGGAAGCTACTTGATGATCCCCGCGAACACCGCGATCGGAATGATGGAGAAGCCGAGATAAATGGCCCAGGCCAGCACCGCCGACACGCGCCGGCGGAACGGATCCGCGGACGGTCTCGTTAGGCCCAGCGTCCGGATGCTGCTCCACGTGCCGTGGTAGAGGTGCAGTCCCAGGCCAATCATCGCGAGGAGATAGAGCACCGCGACCCACCACATCTGGAACGCGGCGATCATGTTGCCGTACACGTCCTTCCGGTCGAAGGCCGGATGAATCGTGCCGAACGTGAAGTGCAGCAAATGCAGCACGATGAAGACGAGCAGCAGGACGCCGCCCCAGCGGATCGTGCGCGCCGCGAACGTCGACACCTGGGGCTCACGGTCCGCATAACCAACAGACCGTGCGCCCTGACTTCGTCGCGTGAGCTGGTAGGCGGCGACGACGTGCAGCACGAGCGCGGCGAGCAGGCCGCCTCGGGCGAGCCACAACAACATTCCGAGGCGATGCAGTGCCGCGGAATACTCGTTGATCTTGAGCGGCCCCTCGAACATCTGCAGGTTGCCAAGCACGTGGACGATGAGGAAGGCGACCATCATCACACCAGTCACCGCCATCACCGCCTTCTTCCCGATCGACGAGTGCCAGAATCGGGCGATCGCGCCGCGGGGGACGCGCGAGCGAGGCATCGCGGCTGCGGACGGGGCAGTCATCGCTGACGTGGACACGCGCTAGATCGTGAGCTTCGAGATCGGCTCGCGCACAGCCTCCGCGCTCTTGCCGAGATCGACGCGTTCCTTCGGGGTGAGCTCGACCTCGAGCACCTTCTCCACGCCTCCGCGTCCGAGCTTCACTGGAACGCCAAGGAAAATGTCCGACATCCCGTATTCACCCTGGAGCCACGCGGCGCACGGCAGCACGCGCTTCTGGTCGAACACGATCGCTTCGGCCATCTGGACCGCGCCCGATGACGGCGCGTAGTACGCGGAGCCCGTCTTCAGGTACTTCACGATCTCGGCGCCGCCGTTCCGCGTGCGATCCACGATCTCGTCGAGCGTCTTCCGGTCGAGCAGCTGCGTCACCGGAATCCCGCTGACCGTCGTGTAGCTGATGAGCGGCACCATCGTATCGCCGTGGCCACCGAGCACCATCGCCTGGATGTCGCGCACCGAAACGTCGAGCGCTTCCGCCAGGAACGCGCGATAACGAGCGGTGTCGAGAACGCCGGCCATGCCGATGACGCGCTCGCGCGGGAAGCCCGTCACCTTCTTGGCGACGTAGCACATCACGTCGAGCGGGTTCGACACGACGATGATGATCGCGTTCGGCGACGTCCTCGCGATCTGCTCCGACACCTGCTTCACGATGCCGGCGTTCGTGTTCAGCAGATCGTCACGCGACATGCCCGGCTTGCGCGCGATGCCCGCGGTGATGATGACGATGTCCGATCCCGCGGTTTCGTCGTAGCCGTTCGCGCCGATGATGCGCGAGTCGAAGCCTTCGATCGGGGCGGACTGCCACTGGTCGAGTCCCTTGCCCTGCGGAACTCCTTCGACGACATCGACCATGACGACGCGGCGAGCAAGCTCCTTTTCCGCAACACGCTGAGCGGTAGTCGCGCCGACGTTCCCCGCGCCGACCACCGTGATGAGATTGACCATGTTGTGCGATGAGGTGGGTTGGTTGCTCCAGTAACGCAAAACTAGTTGGAGCAGGAGCCACCTACAACGCGACTATGCTTACCCACCGACCTGCGAGAGTGCACGAAGGCCGCCGACTTTCATCTGCAGCAGAGCGTGCTCCTTCGGCTTGTCGGCGAGCGCCTGCCGGAAGAGCGGCTCGAGCGGCTCGTGCTGTCTCAGCGCGTCACGCAGCAACACTTCGTGATCGCCGAAGAGACACGTGCGAAGTCTCCCGTCGGCCGTGAGCCGCACGCGATTGCACGATGCACAGTACGTGTGCGTCATTGGTGTGATGACGCCGATGGTGCCAGGCGCGCCGGCGAGGCGGTAGTACTCCGCCGGGCCGTTACCTCGCGGCGGCCCGCCGTCTTTGGCGAGCGCGCCGAGCGACGCGATCCGGGAGAGCACTTCGTCGCTTGGTACAATGTGCTCCCACGTCAGGCCGCTCATCTCGCCAACCGGCATGAGCTCGATGAAGCGAACGTGCCACGGATGATCCAGCGTGAGGCGCGCGAAGTCCTCGATCTCATCGTCGTTGATGGAGCGCATGACGACGACGTTGATCTTGATGGGAGCGAGACCTGCGCGCTCCGCGGCAAGCGCGGATGTGGCCGGATCGAACCCCAGGTTTCGTCGGGCGATCTTCGCGATGCGATCCGGACGCAAACTGTCGGCGCTCATGTTGATGCGATCGAGTCCGGCGTCGCGAAGCCTGTGCGCGAGCTCGGGAAGTCGGGCACCGTTCGTCGAGAGTGCGATGTCCTCGATCTCGGGTACCGCGCGCAGAAGTCGTACGAGTTCTTCGAGATTGGGGCGGATCGTCGGTTCGCCGCCGGTGATGCGAAGACGCCGCAACCCGAGTGGCGCAAGCTGTCGCACGACGCCGCCGATCTCCTCGTACGAGAGAATCTCGGCCTTGGGCAGCCACGGAAGTCCTTCCGCAGGCATGCAGTACAGGCAGCGGAAGTTGCACCGGTCCGTCACCGAGATGCGGAGATACTCGATGCTGCGGCCGAATTGATCCTTGAGCGCGGTGCTCATTGGATACGCGTCGCGACCACGTCAGGCGCTTCGACTCCGGATTCCCTATTCCTGATTCCCGACCCAACCCATTCACGCGTGCCATCGACGTAGAGCTCGAGCTTCCAGATCGGCACGCGTCGCTTGAGCTGCTCGATGGCGAAGCGCATGGCGTCGAGCGCCGGCGCGCGATGCGGATGCGCCGCTACGATCGCCACGCTCACATCACCGAGACCGAGCGCGCCAAGTCGATGCTCAATGATCAGGCGGCTCACCCCAAACCGCTCGGCCGCCTCGCGCACGATCGCATTCATTTCACGCTCCGCCATACTCCGATACGCGGAGTACTCGATGCCTGTTACCGCCCTACCGTCGTTCACGTTGCGCACGCAGCCGAGGAACACGCTGGCTGCGCCGCACGAGTCGTCGCTGACTTCCGAGATCAGCGACGAGACATCGATGGGACAGTCGACGAGGGCGACCCGCATCACCCGCCAGCCACTGGAGGGATCACCGCAACTTCTTCTCCGCCCTGGAGGGTGGTCGCGGCGCTCGCGTACTCCCGATTGACGGCCACGAGCGGCCGCGGTGGGAGTCGATCGCCGCCGGGCATCGCCAACAACGTCCCGAGGATGTCGCGAACGGTCGAGCCAGGCGCGACATCCAACTCGATGGCCGACTTCCCGAGCGCGTCGGCGTAAGAGGCAAAGAGCAAGACTGTTACGGTCATCGTCTCAGAAAGAATAAAGCCCGCGCGTCCCGTGTGCACGCTGACAAAAAACCCGGCGCGATTCGCACCGGGTCATCACCGAGTCGCCGAAACGATCGGCGCTCGCTCCGAATAACTGAGCTCCCTCAGTCTTCAAACTCCTCGACGTACTCGGTTCCCGCGACCATTGCTCGAAGCTCCTTCGAGGGCTTGAAGACCGGAACGGGCCGTGCGGACACCTCAACAGGCGACCCCGTGCGAGGATTCCTGGCCATTCGAGTCTTCCGCTGTCGGATCTTGAACGTGCCGAACCCGCGGACCTCGATGTTCTTTTGCTGCTGAAGGGCTTCCTTGATCGCGTCGAGAAACGAATCGACGACGCGAGCGCAGTCCTTCTTTGAGATCATCGGTCCGGCAGTTTGTGAAATCTGCGCGGTGACTCGCTCGACCAGGTCGGCTTTCGTCATTGATGGGCCTCGACAGAGACTCGTAGGGACACTCGATCAACGGCTCGAAACTAGACCGTTAACCATTGTGTGTCAAGCGCTTGGCTCACTTGAGCCAGCCTGCCCGAAGGCGCCCGACCAGACATTTGTGCAGCCCGGACGGGTTCGCTTCGATGGCTAGACGCGCGTCTTTCGAACGGTCTCCATGAACTCGCGGAACAGCGGTCGCGCGTCGTGCGGGCCCGGCGCGGCCTCCGGATGGTACTGCACCGCGAAGATCGGTTGATCGCGGTGCTTCAGTCCCTCGACGGTTCCGTCGTTCAGATTCACGTGTGTCACCTCGAGCGCTGGCGCGCCCGGAACGCCCTGCTCGTCGCCACGCACCGCGAAGCCGTGATTCTGGGACGTAATGAGGACCCGCCCCGTGGCCAGCTCCTTCACTGGATGATTCCCGCCGCGATGGCCGTACGGCATCTTCACCGTCTCACCGCCGAACGTGAGACCGAGGAGCTGGTGGCCCAAGCAGATCCCGAAGAGCGGGACGCCCGCGGCGGCAAGCCCGCGAATGGTGTCGGGCGCATAGGCAACGGCCGCCGGATCACCCGGGCCGTTGCTGAGAAACACGCCGTCGGGCGACCGTTCGAGTACCTCGTTATGCGGTGTCGTCGCGGGGACGACTGTCACGCGACATCCCTCTGCCTCGAAGAGACGGAGGATGTTGCGCTTGATCCCGTAGTCGTATGCGACGATGTGCGTGCTCGAGCGAGGATCGCCCCAGGCGTACTCCGACTTTGTCGACACTCGCGACGCGAGATCGAGGCCTTCCATGCTGGGGCACGCATCGAGGGCAGCGCGCGCTTCGTCGTCGGGCTCGTCTCCTGCGCCGATCACTCCGCGCATCACGCCGACGGATCTGAGGTGTCGCGTCAACCGTCGGGTATCAACCCCTTCGAGAATCGGGACGTTCGACGCGGCGAGCCAGCTCCGCAGGTCGCCCGATGCGCGCCAGTTCGAGTAGCTCCGAGATAGCTCGCGCAGGACAACGCCCGCGACCTGCGGCGAACCGGATTCCGGGTCTTCGGTGTTGATGCCGTAGTTCCCGATCATGGGCGCCGTCATCACGACGATCTGGCCCTGATAGGACGGGTCGCTGTAGACCTCCTGGTACCCCGTCATGTTCGTCGTGAACACGACCTCGGCGACCGCGGGGGTGATGGCGCGATCGAGCCGGCCGCGAAAAAGGGTCCCGTCCTCGAGGAGGAGGAACCCTGGGAGGGAGCGCTGGTCGGTCACCGTTGAGCGTTACTGCTTGGGCTGTTTACCCTTGGGGGCAGGCGCCGGCGTTGCAGGCGGAGTGGCCTGTGCCGGAGTCTTCGGCGCTGCCTCGAGCGGAACCGCCGGGTTCGACTTGGTCGTCGGCGCGATCGGCGCCGTCGGGACGTTCGTCAGTGGCTTGTCCAGCACCGAGGCCGGTACGCGGGTGCGCGTCGAAGCGATCTGAAGAACGAACGCCAGCAGCAGGAAGATGCCGCCGCACACCCAGCTCGCCTTCGTCAGCAGGTTGCCTGCCTGGCGTGTGCCGATGAGCGAATCGGCAGCGGACGTGGCACCACCGAAGCTTGCGGCGAGCCCACCGCCCTTGCCGCTCTGCAGCAGGATCGCGGCGACGAGAATGATGCTGTCGAGAATCAGCAGAATGACGAGGAACGTGTACAGCATTGCTTTGAGCGAGGGCTGGACGATTGAGAAATGCAGCCGCGTAATATCGCTGGCGTGAGCCCGGTGGGTCAACCCGCGGTACGACTTGGGCTTCGGTCCCGCCACCGTTTCAAGGGGTCAGAGCCCTTGAACCCATCGGTTCAAGGGCTCTGACCCCTTGAAACAACGGTGACTCAGGCCCGGACGATCGTCGCCCAGCCGTCCGCGTCGAGGCTCGCTCCGCCCACGAGAACGCCGTCGACTTCGGGCGCGCTGATCAACTCCGCGACGTTGCCACGGCTCACGCTTCCGCCGTACAGCACGGGAATGTGAGCGGCGCGCTCGCCGGCCAGCTCCTTCAACACGCGCCGCACCACGGCGTGCATGGCCGATGCGTCGTTCGGCGACGCCGTACGGCCCGTCCCGATCGCCCACACGGGCTCGTAGGCCACGAGCGCGGTCGCGATCTGCCCGGGCTGTAAGCGCGCCACGCCGGCTCGCAGCTGCCTCACGACGACGGCTTCTTCCATGCCTCGCTCCCGCTCGTCGAGCTTCTCGCCCACGCACAAAACCGGGACGAGGCCCGCGGCGGCAACCGCGGCGCACTTGAGCCCCGTCTGCTCGTCGGTCTCCCCAAAGATGTGGCGTCGCTCAGAGTGCCCCACGAGCACGAGCCGAGCGCCCGCGTCGCGCGCGATGGGAGCCGACACCTCGCCGGTGAACGCTCCTTTGGGCTCCCAATGAATATTCTGCACCCCGACCAGGATGTCGGAGCGGTCGCGAAGCGCATCGGTCACGGCGGGCAGCGTCAGCGCGGGAGGAAAGAACGCCACCGTCCGATCCGCGCGCCGTGCATAGTGCACGAGGAACGTGCGAAGAAACGCCTTCGCGTCGGTGGGACCGTGGTTCATCTTCCAGTTGGCCGCGAACACCGGCTTACGGAGCATCACCGGCGAGTCTCCAGCGCTTCTACGCCTGGCAGCGGCTTTCCTTCGAGGAACTCCAGCGACGCGCCGCCTCCCGTCGAGACGTGGCTCATGCGCGCCTCGAGCCGTGCCTCGGCCACGGCCGCAGCGGAATCTCCGCCGCCGACGATCGTCGTGGCGCCCTTATTCGTCGCGTCGGCCATGGCCCGTGCGACGGCACGCGTGCCCGCATCGAAGGGCGGCGTCTCGAACACGCCCATGGGCCCGTTCCAGACGACCGTTTTCGCGGTCGCGATGGCCCGCGCGTACGACTGCATCGTGTCGGGCCCGATGTCGAACATTGCTTCGTTAGGCGGGACCGCATCCCGCTTGACGGCGTGTGCGCTGGCAGCCTGCTCCAGCGACGGTGCCACCATAGCGTCGTGCGGAAGCGTGAGGCGGAATCCGGCGCGGTCCAGCAGCGACTTCGCGAGATCGACCCGGTCGGGCTCCACCAGCGACTTTCCGGTCTCGAGGCCCATCGCCTTGTAGAAGGTGTTCGCCATCGCGCCGCCGATGAGCAGCCCGTCGACCTTCGGCAACAGCGACTCGATGACGTCGATCTTGCCCGAGATCTTCGCGCCGCCGAGGATCGCGATGAAAGGCCGCTGCGGATCGGCGAGCGCTGAGCCGAGATACTCGAGCTCCTTCTCCATCAGCAGGCCCGCAACCGCCGGGTGCAGATATTTTGCGACGCCGGCGGTAGATGAGTGTGCACGATGCGCCGCACCGAAGGCGTCGTTCACGTACAGATCGCCGAGCCGTGCGAGTGCTTTCGCGAGTGCGTCGTCGTTCTTTTCTTCGCCCGCGTTGAACCGCGTGTTCTCGAGGAGCAGAATCTCGCCGTCCTTGAGCTCATGAGTGGCGGCGACGGCATCGTCGCTGTCGAGCGCCGCGACGAAGCGCACGGGACGCGACGTCAACTCGCCAAGTCGCTTGGCGACGGGCGCGAGCGAATACTTGGGCTCGGGCTTCCCGCCTTTCGGTCGGCCGAGGTGGGAGAGCAGCACCACCCGGGCGCCGCGACTCGCGAGCGCTTCGATGGTTGGAAGCGCCGCGCGAATTCGCGTGTCGTCGGAGACGTTGACGCTGTCATCGAGCGGCACGTTGAAATCGACGCGTACGAGCGCGCGCTTGCCACGCACTTCGGCGTCGGTGAGATCGCGGATGGTTCGTTTGGAAATCACGCCGTTTGAGCTGATGGCTGATTGGCTGGTGGCTGGAGCGCGGCTCTTAGAGCCGCGCTCCCATGAAGCGGATCATGTCTACGCAACGCGAGGCGTAGCCCCACTCATTGTCGTACCAACCCGAGACTTTCACGAGCGTGCCATCGATGACGCTCGTGCTCTTCGAGTCGAGGATGCAGGAGTGTGGGTTGCCGATGTAGTCGCTAGACACGAGCTCCTCCTCGGAATACGCGAGGATGCCGTGCATCGGTCCGTCCGCTGCGGCCTTGAACGCAGCGTTTACTTCCTCGACCGTGACTGGCCGATCGACCTCGGCCGCGAGATCGGTGAGCGAGACGTCGGGTGTGGGAACGCGAATCGCAATGCCGTCGATCTTCCCCTTCACTTCGGGAATCACGAGAGACGTCGCCTTTGCCGCACCCGTCGTCGTCGGAATGATCGACAGCGCTGCCGCGCGGGCACGCCGCAGATCCTTGTGCGGAAGGTCGAGGATGTTCTGGTCGTTGGTGTAGCTGTGGATCGTCACCATGGACCCGTGGCGGAAGCCGAAGGCGTCGCGCACGACCTTCACCATGGGGACGAGGCAATTGGTGGTGCACGACGCGTTCGACACGATGTGATGCTTGGCGTTGTCGTACTTGTCGCTGTTCACACCCATCACGATGGTGATGTCCTCGCCCTTTGCCGGCGCGGAGATGATCACCTTCCTGGCGCCGCCCTTGATGTGCTTCGCGGCGTCCTCGGCCTTGGTGAAGCGACCCGTCGACTCAAGCACGATATCGACGCCGAGGTCCTTCCACGGCAGCGCCGCAGGATCCTTCTCGGCGAAAACGCGCATCTCATCGCCGTCGACCGAGATGCCGTTTGCCGACGTGCTTACGTCGCCGTCATACGTGCGATGGACGGAGTCGTACTTGAAGAGATGCGCGAGCGTCTTGGTGTCGGTGAGGTCGTTCACCGCGACGAAGTCGAGGTCCGCGACGCCCTGCTCTTTAGCCGCCCGTACCACCTGCCGCCCGATCCGGCCGAAGCCGTTGATACCTACCCGAATCGCCATTGCCCGATCTTCCTCACGAAAGCGGCCGGTCACTCGCGGAGCGAGCGCGGCCGAAGGTGACATAACTGATGATGCGAGCGCCGCCTTGCATCAGCGTTTCCGCGCACGCGTTCAGTGTCGCGGCCGTCGTGACGACATCATCAACGAGCACGAGGTGCGCGCCACGCAGTCGCGTCGACACCGACGACGAAACATCGAATGCCCCGGCCACGTTGCGCAAGCGGTCACTTGGTGTGAGGCGGGTCTGCGTTTCCGTGTTTCGCTGGCGCGACATGAGATCGGTCCAGACGGGTATGCGCCATCGCGATGCGAGCGCGCGGGCAATCAGCTCGCTCTGGTTGAAGCCACGTTCGCGCAGTCTCGCGTGCGAGAGCGGAACCGGGACGAGCGCCGTTCGCTCTTCGATGACGTCGATCGGCCATGCGAGACGAGCCATTCGTTCAGCCATTCCGTCGGCCGCCGCTCGCCAGCCGTCGTACTTGAGGGCGTGGACGATGGCGCCGCCCGCGCCGCTCGGTGCCCAGCACACCGATCGCACGGCGCGAATGAATGGCGGAAGCAGGTCGCACCATCGACAGCTGTGCTTGATGTGCGGGTGCCCGCATCTGGTGCACTGCGGGTGAGGCAGCCCGTCGAGGCGCGTCCAGCAGCGACCGCAGACCACGCCGCGCTCGTGGGCCGCGAGCGGAGATTCACAGACGACGCAGACGCGCGGCAGGAGGAGATCGGCGATTCCGGCTGCCGCGCCGCGCAGGACGCTTCGCGCACTCGCTACGCGTGGCGAAGCGGCCAGGAGAGGTCGCAGCGGGAACATGGCCTCAGCGCACGACCGCCCGACGCATGACGTCGCGGTCCGGCGGGGTGCCGAACCACCGCTCGAATGCGAGCGCGCCCTGCTCGATCAGCATCGTTAGGCCGTCCGCGGCACGGTGTCCCCGCGTGCGGGCGGCGCGGACCAGCGGTGTTTCATTCCGGCCAACGACGAGGTCGAGGACGACGGCGGATGCGTCGAGCAATTCGGTACTCACGGGCATCGATGCGTCATCGAGCCCACTCGGCGTGGCATTGATGACGAGCGTCGCGCCGCGAACGCTCGCCACGACGTCACTCACGGCCCGCACTCCGGTGAAGCGCTTGCATAACGCGAGCGCACGAGCCTCGGTCCGGCTGTATACCCGCACATCCTGGAAGGCGTCGCGCTCGAGCGCGGTGAGTACCGCGGCGGCCGAACCTCCAGCTCCGAGCACAGCCACCGGTTTGGTACGGTCGAGATCCGGCGCCGTCTCCCAGAGCAGCGCCCGAAAGCCGCCAACGTCGGTGTTGTCGCCGACGAGCGTTCCATCCTCGATCCAGAACGTGTTGACGGCACCGACGCGTTCCGCGAGCGCGCTCACTCGAGCACACCGCGACGCGACGTGTGCCTTGTGCGGGATGGTGGCGTTCCCCCACACGTTTTCCGCGATGAGCGCGTCGAGCGTCGCGTCGAGCGCGGCGGGTGCAACGTCCAGCAGCTCGTACCGAACCGGCAACGCCGCGTGCCGCAATGCGGCGTTCTGGAACGCGGGGGACAGCGAATGGCTTACCGGGTGGCCGAGAAGAACGAGCCGACCCGGCAGCTGCGTCACGACGCGCCCGGCGCCTGCTCCGCCGCTATGCGGTCGAACACGCGTTTGATCTCCTGCTCCAGCTCCTCGTACGTCGCGCGATAGACATCGAGATCGCCGCCAAACGGGTCGCTCACCGCGCGATCGCTCGATCCGTGTGCCGCGTAGTGCGTGAGGAGATGCGACTTCCCTTCACCACCCAGCGCCTCCGCGCGCTCCAGGTGATGTGGACCCATCGCGAGAATCACGTCGTTCTCCATGACGATCTCGCGCGTGAGCTGCCGGGCGCGATGGAGGCTCAGGTCGACACCATGCTCGAGTGCCACGAGCAAGCTTCCGTCCGAGGCTGGCGACCCATTCCATGCACTTGTGCCCGCACTCGAAACATCGAACTCAATGAGCCCGCGCTCGATCGCTTCGCGACGCGCGATTCCCTCGGCAAGCGCGCTGCGGCAGGTGTTGCCCGTGCAGATGAACAGAATCTTCATTCGCTGTTACACGTCTCCGATCAGATCTGGTGCGCTCTCACGCAACGTCGCCGCGGGAACGGCACCCGGGCGTATCACGCGCGGTCGCGGCCCTGTGCAGTCGATGACCGTCGATGGATTGGATGGCTGAAGCCGCCCGCCGTCGAGTACGCGGATCCTGCCGCGCGTCACCGCGTCGCTCCACTGCTGCAAAATTTCAGTCGCAGACATCGCTGGCGGTACCCCCGGCAGGTTCGCGCTCGTGGACGTGATGGGATCGCCGTACGCCTGAATGAGCCGGGTGATCCCGACATGCGGCGTCCACCGAACGGCAATGCCGCCTTCGGGTCCGCGAAGTCGGTCAGGCACTCGACGCTCGCCGCCAGGTAGCACGAGCGTCACGGGTCCTGGCCAATGTCGTGCGGCGATGCGCGCGGCGGAGCTCGTCAGGTGAAGACCGAGTCGCGTGAGCATCTCGCTCGCCGAGATGAGCAGGAGAAAGGGCTTCGCGCCCGGCCGCCGTTTGAGCTTTACGAGTCGCTCCACCGAGTCGTAGTCGACCGCGGTACCAAAGCCGTACACGGTTTCTGTCGGGTAAGCGAGCACGCCGCCGGCTTGCAGATGTGCGATCGTCCCGGCGATCGACGCTTCCACTTCAACGGGGGACCAGAACGGAACGGCTTTCGGTTCCGGGCGTGTCATTCGTTCACCGTGAACAGCGCGTCGGCGCGTGCGAAGTCGCCCTCATCGGTGATTTTCATCGCGCGCTCGCTGCCACGCACCACGACAACGGGCAGACCGAGCCGCTCGAATAGTGCGGCGTCGTCCGTGGCCGTGAGCCTCTCCGCGCGCGCCTTCGCGTGCGCCTGCTCGATGAGGTCACGCGGGAACGCCTGCGGTGTCTGTGCCCGCCATAGGGTGGCCCGGTCCAGCGTCCGCACGACGCGTCCGCTCTCATCCACTTCCTTGAGCGTGTCGACGACCGGCAGCGCCGCTATCGCGCCGCGACCACAACGCGCTTCCGCGATGACGCGATCGATAGTGGCATCGCTGACGAACGGACGCGCGGCATCGTGAATCAGCACGACCTTGACCTCATCAGGCAGGTCCTCGAGCCCGTTCGCCACGGACTCCGTGCGTTCGCGGCCGCCAACTGACAGCAGCAGTCGGTCGATGTCACACTGAAAGAGCCACGGTGGCGGATCACCAACGAACGCCTTCGGCAGCACGCAGACGACCATCGCGACGTCGCGCCGCGAATGAAAAGCCTGGACGCTGTGCAGCAGCATCGGCTTTCCGGCGACCCACCGAAACTGTTTGAGCTCCCCGCCTCCGACACGGCTTCCCGATCCTGCGGCGACGATCACGACGCCGACGTCGGCTTCCTCCGCACCGGCTCGCAGGTCCGGAGGCGTAGCGTCGCGGGACAGATTGCCTGGCGCGCGGACGTCACCGTGATGGTCGTCGTGGCGGTCCGTGCTCACGAGAACAAGGACCCGAACAGGTCTCCGACCGTGCGGATGCCGACTGCACGAATGCCGGCGGCTGAGCGACGAGGAACTCCGCGGTCCGAGAGATACGCGGTCGTCATGCCCATCTTCGCGGCTTCCGCCAATCGGCGCTCGGACTGCGACACGGGCCGGATCTCGCCGCCGAGGCCGACCTCGCCGAGGAACACCGCGTCGGCGGGAAGCGCTCGATCGTACACACTCGATGCCAATGATGCGGCGACGGCCAGATCGCCAGCCGGCTCCTGCATGCGGATGCCGCCGACGACGTTCAGAAACACGTCGAGTTGGGCGAACGGCAGGCCGGCGCGCTTGTCGAGCACCGCGAGCAAGAGGGCGAGTCTGCGCCCGTCGTAGCCGGTGGCCACGCGCTGCGGCGTCCCGAAGCCGGCCTTTGCCGCAAGTGCCTGGACCTCGACGAGCACGGGACGCGTTCCCTCGAGCAGCGCCGTGACCGCGCTCCCTGACGCCGTCGTTAGGCGATCGCCGAGGAACAGCTCCGACGGATTGGCGACGGGCGACAGGCCGGACTCGCTCATGCGAAAGACGCCGATCTCGTCGACGCTGCCGAACCGGTTCTTCGTGGCGCGGAGCACGCGGTGGTCGAGCGCGCTGTCGCCCTCGAAGTAGAGCACTGTGTCCACAATGTGCTCGAGCGTCTTCGGGCCGGCGATCCCGCCGCCTTTGGTCACGTGGCCCACCACGATCACCGCGGTGCCCGATTCCTTCGCGAACCGCATGAGACGTGCAGCGCATTCGCGCACCTGGCCGACGTTGCCGGGCGCGCCCTCGAGGTCCGCCGTGAACACCGTCTGGATCGAGTCCACGATCATGACGCTCGGCGCGCGCGAACTGGCCGTTGCGAGCACGGTCTCTAGGAGCGTCTCACTCAACAGCTCTACGTCGCCAGCACTCTCGCCCAGTCGATCTGCACGGAGCTTCACTTGAAGCGGCGACTCCTCGCCGGTGACGTACAGCGCGGAGCCGCCACGTTCGTTCACTCGCGCGGCCACCTGAAGCAGGATCGTCGACTTCCCGATGCCTGGTTCGCCACCAACGAGGACCATGGAGCCAGGGACGATGCCGCCGCCGAGCACGAAGTCGAACTCATCGAGGCCGGTGCGAACCCGCTCGGCCTCGGAGCCAACGACCTGGCGGAGCCGTGTCGTGGTGGCGACCGTACCGCCAGCGCCTAACGACTCGGCACCGCCGACTCGCCGCGCGCTGCCGCCTCCGGTCCCCACGCGGACCTTCGGCGCGGCGACCTCCTCGACGAGCGTGTTCCACTCGCCGCATACGTCGCAACGCCCCGCCCACTTGGGGTGCTCGGCGCCACAGTCCGTACAGCGATAGACGGTCTTGACCTTCGGTGTCACGTCGCGGCCGGTCGGGCCGTGTAATTCTCGAAGCGCGTGTACTGCTTGTGGAAGAACAGATTCACGGTACCTATCGGCCCGTTGCGCTGCTTGAGCACGATGATCTCCGCTCGCCCCTCGAGCGAGTTCCCATCCTTATCGACCGGCGGCCCCTCGTGGCGGCTCTCCGCGTACACCTCGGGGCGATAGATCGCCATCACCAGATCGGCGTCCTGCTCGATGGCGCCGGATTCACGAAGATCCGAGAGCTGCGGACGCTTGTTCTCGCCGGTACGCTGCTCGGGCGCGCGCGAGAGCTGCGACAGCGCGATCACAGGGACTGAAAGCTCTTTCGCCAGCGCCTTGAGCGACCGCGAGATCTGACTGATCTCCTGCTGACGATTCTCGGCGCTCATCGGCCCCTGAATCAACTGCAGGTAGTCCACGATGATGAGCCCAAGCCCGGAGTCTGCTTTGAGGCGGCGCGACTTGGACCGCATCTCGAGCAGCGTGATGCCCGCCGCGTCGTCGATGTACACCGGCGCCGACGACAGGATGCCCGCCGCGCGCGCGAGGCGCGAGTAGTCGTCATCTCGCAGCATGCCTTTGCGAAGCCGCTGCGCATCGATGCGGGCTTCGCTCGTGAGGAGTCTCTGCACGAGAGACTCTTTACTCATTTCCAGCGAAAAGATCGCAATCGAAGTGTTGTGCTCAATGGCCGCGTGTTGCGCGATGTTCAGCACGAGCGCCGTCTTTCCCATGGACGGGCGCGCCGCGATGATCACGAGATCCGAGGGCTGGAAGCCGGACGTCAGCTCGTCGAGGTCGTGGAAGCCGCTCGCCACCCCGGTGATCGATTTACCGCCGCGCTGGAGCGCTTCGATGCGCTCCATGGTCGGCCACATCAGCTCCTTGATGCGGGTGAACCCGCCGGAGCCCTGCTGCTGGCTGACCTGGAAGATCTTTTGCTCGGCTTCATCGAGCAGCTCGGCGGCCTGTGTGCGACCCTCGAACGCTTCGCTGACGATCGACGTCGACACCTCGATGAGGCTGCGCAGGAGCGCCTTCTCGCGGACGATGCGCGCGTGAAACTCGACGTTGGCCGCGGTGGGCACGGCGTCGACGAGGAACGCGATGTATTCCTTCCCGCCGCTCGCGCTGAGCTCTCCGCGCCGATCGAGCTCGTCGGCGAGCGTGAGCGGATCGGCTACGGCGCCACGCTCCGTGATCGCGACGAGCGCGCGGAAGATTCTGCGGTGGCGTTCCGCGTAGAACATCGTGTCGTTGACATACTCCGCCGCGCGCATGATCGCGTCGGCGTCCATGAGCATGGCGGCGAGCACCGCTTGCTCGGCGTCCTCCGAATACGGAGGGCGCCGCTCGCTGTACGGGTCACGCCCCTGCGGCGCGATCGAGAATTCGACGGGCGAGCTGGACATCTTCCCAGGTTGGGCGCTTCCACGCAGGATTGCGCAGCAGCGCGGCGGGGTGATACGTGACGATCAGCGGAATGCCGTAATACTTGTGCACCGAGCCGCGCAATTTACCGATCGAGAGCTTGGTCTCGAGCAGCGTCTGTGCGGCGAACGTCCCGAACGCCACGATGACCTTCGGGCGAATGACCTCGAGCTGTCGGACCAGATACGGGCTGCACGCTTCGACCTCCTGCGGCATCGGGTTGCGATTGCCTGGTGGTCGATGCTTGAGCACGTTGCAAATGAAGACGTCTTCTCGCTGCAAATTAATGGCGGCGAGAATCTTGGTGAGAAGCTGCCCCGCCTGCCCCACGAACGCGAGGCCCGACTTGTCTTCGTTCTCGCCTGGGGCCTCGCCGACGCACACCAACTCGGCGGTCGGACTGCCCTGGCCAGGCACAGGCTTCGTCGCGGTTTTGTAGAGCGGGCATTTCGTGCATTTCGCGATGAGCTCCGCGAGCTGCTCGAGTGTCGTTACTCCGCTCAAGGGCCCGCCGAACAGCTCTCGACTCGCGGTGCCGACGGCGATGCCTGACGGTGGCTCGCCGGCTGCCGGTGGCGTCGGTCGGACGCGCGGTGTGGCCTGCGGTGTCGGACGCATCACGTACGCCGGTGGCCCCGCGGCGGCGTCCTCGGGAGCGTCCGCGTCGTCGAGGTCATCGGGAGCTGGCGGAGTCGACGACGGCTGCGAAGGCGGCGGAACTGGCGGAGTCGGCGCGCCCGGTGCAGCTGATGCAGCTGGGGCGTCAAGCCTCGCGATCGTCGTTGCGCGCGAAGGCTCATTGCCGGCCGCACGCAGGATCGCACGCCAGTCCGATGAATCCGCGGGCGCCTCATCGGCGCGTGCAGGCGTCGTCCCCGAAGCCTCGCGCGGTTCCACGCTTCGGCGAACGGGCGAGGCGGTGTCCTTCGCTTCAGCGCCCGTGGCGCCGAGGATGCGCATCACGTCCTCGACCGACATGCCATCGAGAATGAGCTCACGTTCGCCCATCTCGCGGCGCTGCTCGAGGTATCGCCGAAGTTGTTCTCTAGCGTCCATGCATCAACGAGAGATCAACCGCTCGAGGCGGTCGAGAATGAGATCAGCTACCGCACCCTTGCCGAGGAGAGGCTGGGCGTCGGCGTTTCCGTCGCGATCGATGAACGTCACGCGATTCGTGTCCACCGAAAATCCGGCGCCCGGTTCGGTGGCATCGTTCACGACGATGAGGTCGAGTTGTTTGGACACCAACTTTCCGCGACCGTGCTCGAGCGGCGAGTTGGTTTCGAGCGCGAACCCCACCGTGACCAGCTTGTCGGATCGCGCTGCGATCGTCGACGCGAGAATGTCCGGCGTCGACTCGAGCCTGATTGCCGGTGGAGCGTTGGACTTCTTGATCTTCTGACTTGCCGGCGAAGCCGGGCGAAAATCCGCCGGTGCCGCCGCCATGATCAGCGCGTCTGCACCCGCGATTGCACGCTCGACCGCATCGCGCATCTGCTCGGTCGTCTCCACGAACGTCACACTGGGCCCCGAAGGCGGCGGAACCGCGAGCGGACCCGCAACGAGCTGCACATCTGCTCCTCGCCGCCACGCCGCGGCGGCGATGGCGACACCCATCTTGCCGCTGCTGCGATTGGAGAGAAACCTAACGGGATCGACAGGCTCGCGGGTCGGCCCCGCGGTCACCACGACCCGTTTCCCGCGGAGTGAGCCCGGCGCCTCGAGCAAACGCCCGACGTGCGCGACGACCGTCTCCGGTTCCGGCAGGCGCCCGGGGCCGCTTCCCTCGCCAACGGCGAGCGGACCAGCGTCCGGCTCGAGAATCCGGTAGCCAATCTCGCGGAGACGGGCAATGTTGGCCTGTGTCTGCGCGTGCGCCCACATCCGGTCGTTCATTGCCGGAACGATCAGCACCGGCGCGGCCGCGGCGAGCAACGATGCCGTGAGCAGCTCGTCTGCGTTTCCGCTAGCGGCGCGCGCGATGAAATCCGCCGTTGCGGGCGCGACCACAATGGCGTGAGCCGCGCGTGCGAGCTTGATGTGATCGAGGGCGTGGCCTTCGGCGATGAGCGCCGTATGGACCGGCCGACCGGTGAGCGCCTCGAATGTGATCGCGCCGATGAATTCGGCCGCGGATCGCGTGAGCACCACGTCCACCGCGGCCCCTGCCTGAGTGAGCAGGCGAGCGATCCACGCCGACTTGTACGCCGCGATCCCGCCCGTGACCCCGAGAAGGATGCGACGCTGATCGAAGGGCCGAGTCACTCGGACCCTCGCGACCTCCTCACCCCTCGGGTCTCCGCTTAGGCACCACGCGATACTGAATCTCGCCAGTCGACAGCTCCTCGAGCGAGCGCGTCGTCAGCTTCTTTTCCCGCGAGGACGAGCGATCGCGAGGAAACTCGTTAAGCACCCGCGCGAACTTCGCCGCGACGAGAACGCCGAGGTACTTGTTGCCTGCGTGCTTCGCGACTTCTCCAGGTGTGTACACTCGCATGTCACTCAAATCCTGATTGAAGAGTATTCGTGAATCTGACGATCGAGCGCGTCGATCAGCTCAGCCAACCGTTCATCGAGCAGGGCTAACCGTTCGTGCCGAACTGTTTCAGCGTCCACGATCGCCGTCACCTGTGTGTACGCCCGCTCGAGATTGTCGTTCACCACCACGTACTGGTACCGGCCAACCTCCCGCAACTCCTCGCGTGCCGATCGCAGCCGAACGAGCAGCTTGCGATGGTCCTCCGTCTGTCGCGCGCGCAATCGATCGATGAGCACATCGGTCGATGGCGGCAGCAGAAACACCAACACCGACTCAGGAAACGCCCGCGCAAATTGCCGAGCGCCCTGCACATCGATATCCATGATCACGTGCTTGCCTGACGCGAGCACGCGCTTCACCTCGTTGCGAAGCGTTCCGTACAGATTTCCGTGAACCACCGCCGACTCGGCGAACTCGTCGAGCGCCCGCCTTCTCTCGAACTCGTCCTGCGAGAGGAAGAAGTAGTCCTTCCCCTCCTGCTCCCTCGGGCGCGCCGCGCGTGTTGTGCATGACACCGAGTATCCAACGTCGTGCCGGCGCTCGAGCAGCATTCGAGCGATCGTCGTCTTGCCGCCACCGGACGGCGACGACAGGATCAGCGGAAACGGATTCATTCGAGGTTTTCCACCTGCTCTCGAATCCGCTCCAACTCCTCCTTCATCGTCACCACGTCCTGCAGCATCGCCGCGTCGTTGGCTTTGCTGCCGGTCGTATTCGCTTCGCGCAGCATCTCCTGCAACAGGAACCCGAGTCGCTTGCCAACCGGTTCGCCTCCGCTCTGCTCCAGTGCCGCGCGAAACGCGGCGATGTGCGATGCGAACCGATGTAATTCTTCTCCCACATCGAGTCGATCGGCGAGGATTGCGATCTCTTGAGCGATCCGCTGCTCGTCGACTGCCATCCCTTCCGTCAACACGCGAACCGACTCGCGTAGCCGGTCGCGCTGCGCGATGATGCGCTCCGGCGCCCTGGCGGCGATGCGCGAGAGTGCGGCATCGACGACGCCGAATCGCTCGAGCAGATAGCCCGCCAACCGCCTGCCTTCATCAGTGCGCGACTTCGTCAACGACTCGATCGCCGACTCGACGATCGACGTGAGCTCGGCCGGCGTTCCCTCAGTCCCGTCATTGTCCGATGCCAGCACGTCCGGCATCCGAAGGATCGTGGCGACGTCGATCGTGCCATCGAGCCCATGCCTGTCACGCAGATCGCGCAGCATCGCCACGTAGCTCGCGAACCGCTGCTCGTCGATCGAGCTCGAGCTCGACGTGCGTTCGGTTCGCGCGGACACGGTGACGTGGCCGCGCGCGATCCTGCGACGAAGCGCTTCCCTGACCTCCGGTTCCCAGCGAGACAGCTCGCTCGGCAGCTTGATACTCGGCGAGAAGAACCGGTGGTTGACGGTTCTCAGCTCGACGCTCACGCGCGAACCGCCGACCAGGCCCTCGGCGGCACCGAAACCCGTCATGCTTCGGATCATTGACAATCGCGCAAGTTATGAGCTGGCAACGACCTTGTCAATTGAAGAAGTCCCATCGCACGCCGTAATAACTCAACGCGCGAGGGGCCGTGTAGTACGGGACGACCGAGTAGAAGTCGCCAATCATGTTTCTGAATTGCCAGGAGATCGTGGCGTCGTAGAGCCGAAGCTCGACCAACGACGAGAGCGAGCGAAATTGCGATGAGAGCTGAGGCACGCCACCAGCGGTTGGAAACGCCACCGCGGTCCGGTAATCGTGCTGGATCGCCATGAGGATATGGAAATTTCCGGTCGGAAACCGGCTCAGCCAACTCGTGCTGGCGTACAGCTGGCTTCGTACCTGGTACTCCGGAACATACGCCTCGCCGGCGGGCCATTTCTGCGCCACGACGTCTACGCCGAACCCCTTCCATAGCTTCCCTCGCAGCGTGGCGAAGGTCAGGCGTCGCGAGACGCTCACGTCCGTGTACAGCGTGTCGTAGGCGCGCGGTGCCGGAACGATCGTCGTGTCGATCGACATGATCCCGCCCGTCGCCCACAGCTGGCCAACGCGCAGCCCAACCTCACCCCGGTAGGCGATCGAGGCCAGGCGTTCGTTGTCTTTGATGGGCCTCGTCTGGCCTAACGAGCCGGATACCGCGAGAAACGGAAGCAGCTTGAGACGAGCCGACACGTCACCGCGGAGCGTCGAGTCGGACTCCTGCTGCTCCGCGTAGACCGTCGCTGCGAGAATGCCGCGGTCGTAGCTCAATCGGGCTGATGGAGACAGAAACCATTGGCCATTGTAGACACGATACCTCGCGGTTCCACTGAGGCTCGTGTTCGCGAATCGCACGCCGGCAGTCGCGACGTACTGTGCGCGAGACGCGATCGTATCGACCGTGTCGCCGATGAAGGGCACGCCTTCTGCTGGCGGGCTCGTGGTCGTGGTCTTCGCATTGCTCTCGGCAAAGCGTCTCGTCGAGGCGATGAGCTGGAGCCACCGCGGGCCGTCCGTATTTCCATACCCGACGCGGAAGTACTCGTCGGCTTGGGTTGCGTCCAGGCCGGGGAGGTTGCTGAACACGCCGATGTCCGTCTGTTCGCGCTTCTGTTCGTTGCGGCTCCGCTTTGTACGCAGGAAGACCCCGTCTACGCTCCACTGCTTCTTTGCCCAGCCGACCCGTGAGAAGATGCTGAGCAGGTGGCCGTCGCCGCCGACTCGGACGTCTTCGGTGCTGTATTGTTGGGCGCCCACCTGAAGCGCGAAGCTGTTCGAAAAACGCCGGCCGAAATAGCCGCGGTAGCTGTTCGTCGCCAGATCGCCCGTCGCTACGTCGGCACGCGTGTAGGGCGTCGTCTTGTTGACGCGCCAGCTGCGCAGATACACGCGGAGCTCCTCCGCCGCCCGCTCGACGACAATTTCCTCGAGCGTCCACGCGGGAATCGCCGCGAAGTCGTGCATCGGGCCAATACGGGGGTCGAGCGGATCGAGCTCGACGCCGTCGTAAAAGAGGCGGATCCGGCGGAAGTCCCCGACGTACGAGTTCATGTGCGGGCTGGCAATCCACCCGGACGCGAACCCGGTGACGCCCGGGATGCGGCCGAGCAGCTCGCCTAACGACACCGTGCCGCTCGCGAACAGCTCATCCCTTCCCCAGCGGTACCGCTCTCCAATGTCCGTCAGCGGTGGTACCTCCGCGTGGGCGAGCGGCGCCTTGATGCTGTCGGCTGACCGACGTGCGAGCGCGGCGGCGCGAAGGCTATCTGCACGCAGCCGTGCGCGCGCGGAATCGGCGGCGGCGGAATCGGCTGGGAGCGGGATCGCGAGCACCGTGTCGCGGCGGGTCTTCGTGGTGTCCCGCTTTGGCACCTGGGCCGTAGCGCCTCCGTGCAAAACGGCCCCGACCAGGAGGGCGAGGCCGATGCGACGCACGAGTCGAATGACGACGCCGAATGGACCGGTCAGCCCGCCCTCCCCCGCACGAACTCGACGAATGTCCCCGTAGGCACTCCGGTCGGGCCGCGTGGAATCGCCACGAGATCCGTCTCCGAATAGGCCGTACCGGCGATGTCGAGGTGCACCCACGGATATTCCTCTGCGAACTCCTTCAAGAACATAGCAGCCGTGATCGTCCCGCCAGCGCGCCCACCCGTGTTCTTGATGTCCGCCACGTCGGATTTGATCAGATCCTTGTAGTCATCCCACAACGGAAGTTGCCACCCCGGCTCGGCGGCACGCTTCGCTGCGGTCAGCACTTCGTCGATGAGACCCTGATCGGAACCCAGCACGCCGGTGGCGACGTGGCCGAGTGCGATGACGCACGCGCCGGTGAGCGTTGCCGCATCGATCACCGCGGCAGGCTTGAACCGGCGCGCGTACGAAAGAACGTCTGCCAGGACGAGTCGCCCTTCCGCGTCAGTGTTGATAATCTCGATCGACTTGCCGAGGTGACTGATGACGACGTCGCCGGGTTTCACCGCGGTGCCCGAGGGCATGTTCGTGGTCGCGCCGAACATCCCCACGACGTTCACCTTGAGCTTGAGCCGCGCGATCGCTTCCATCGCACCGAGCACTCCTGCGGCGCCGCACATGTCGAACTTCATCAGCTCCATGCGGTCGGCCGGCTTGATCGAGATGCCTCCGGTGTCGAAGCAGAGTCCCTTCCCCACGAGCACGATCGGGGCAGCGCTGCGCTTTCCCTTGCGATACTCCATGGTGACGAGCTTTGGATCCTGATCCGTTCCCTGTGCCACGCACAGGAACGATCCCATCTTCTGGCGCTCCATCTCGCGCCGCCCGAGCACTGTCACCTTGAGCTTGTGCCGACGACCGATGTCGGTCGCCGTCTTTGCGAGGTGGTCCGGCGTGCACAGGTTCCCCGGCATCTGCGCGAGCCGACGTGAGACCTCATAGCCGGCGGCGATGGCTTCACCGCGCGAGAGCGCATCCTTTGCGGCCTTGGAGTCGTTCGCGACGATGATCGCCCGCGTGAGCGGCTTCTTGCGCTCCGCTTCGGGCGGAGGCGTCTTCAGGTCGATGTACTCCCACGCCCCCATCGCGAGGCCCACCGCGATCGACTCGATCGAGTCCTCGTCGATACCCGGCGCCACCGCGGCGAGCGAACCCGCACCCATGCGATGTCCCTGGCGCGCCAGCAGGGCCGCGCCGCGGCGCAACGACGCGGCGGGGGCGTCGGCCGCCGGCGTGCCCAACCCGATGAGCAGAACGCGTTCAGCGTCGCTCTCGCCGCCGTCGAAATGCAGCGTTTCGTCTTTGGCGCCGCGAAAGTCACCGCGCTGGAGCGCGCGCGACAACGCTCCGCCGAGGCGCTCATCGAGCGTGCGAAGTTGACCGGGCAGCTCGGTGCCCGACTGCAGCAGCACGCCGAGCAGCGGAGCGTCGATCTCCGCTGCATCGCCGTTTCGTAAGGCGAATGTGAGAGCCATGGATCGGATTTCGGTGGCGAAGTGGCGGTAAGCTAGAGAGGGTCGCGGGCCGCCGGCAAGCGCAGTGGCTCGTGAATTATGCCACGCGATCGGGCGGCGGCACGCCACGAAAGAACGCATCGAGGTTCGCCAAAACGCGTTCGCCCATCGCCTCTCGCGACGTCGTCGTCGCGCTGCCCAGGTGCGGTAGAAGAACGACGTTGGGCAGCGCGAGCAGCCGCTCGGAGACGGCCGGCTCCCGCTCGAAGACGTCGAGCCCCGCCGCGCCGAGACGCCCGTGCTCGAGCGCGTCGCTGAGCGCCGACTCGTCCACCAGGTCGCCACGTGCGGTGTTGACGAGAATTGCGCCCGGACGCATCGACTCGAGCCGACGAGCATCGATCATGCGGCGGGTGCCGTCGCGTGCAGGCGCGTGGAGTGAAACGATGTCGCTCGACGCGAGGAGCTCATCGAGTGATGCGCATCGCTCCGCACTCGCCTCCTCCACGGCAGCTGCGTCGGGCGTGCTGGGATTCACGAACAGCACGCGCATCCCAAACCCGCGGTGCGCTCGCCGCGCGACCGCGGCGCCGATGCGCCCGAAGCCGACGATGCCGAGCGTGGCGCCGTTCACCCGAGCGCCGAGCAGGTGCGTCGGACGCCAGCCAGCCCAATCCCCTGCGCGCAATTGGCGCTCGCCCTCGCTCGTTCGGCGCGCCGCCGCGAGAATGAGCATCATCGCGAGGTCCGCGGTGTCTTCCGTCAACGCGCCGGGCGTGTTGGTCACCACGACGTTGTGAGCTCGCGCTGCAGCGAGATCGATGCGATCGAACCCGACGCCATAATTCGCGACGAGGCGCGCTCGAAGCGGCCGCGCCGCGAACACCGCGGCCGGAACGTTGTCCACGACGGTCGGCACGATCGCGTCGAAGCTCTGCGCGGCTTCGACCAACCGGTCGAGCGGATACGTCTCGTCGGTTGCGTTCAGCGCAACGTCGTAGCGCTCGCGCAGCTTCGTCTCTATCGCCGATGGAAGTCGCCGCACGACAAAGACCCTGGGTCGCTCGGCGCTCGTCACGTCGGGTGCGTCGAAACACTCGAGGCGCGCGCGTCGGTCGTCAGTGAGCGCGCGAGCAGCAGGCCGATGATCGTCACCGGGATGTACTGAATCAGCGAGATGAGAAACGCCACGGCGACGGCGGAATCCTTGTCCAATCCCGTCGACGTTGCCGCGAGCGCGTACAGCAGCTGAAAGACGCCGACGTTTCCCGGCGTCAAACGCACGACGAAGCTCAGGTTGACGACGAGGAGCGCGAGCAGCGAATCCGCGGCAGTCGTCGGAAAGGATGCCGAGTGTGCGGCGTAGTGGAACGTGGCCCACTGCCCGGCCCACGAGAGGAATGAAAGACCCACGGCAATCGTGAGCCGTCGCGCCGTCGCGAGCTCCGCCGACGTTGCGGTGAGCCGCCTCCAGTAGTTGCGTGCGCGCTCGACGAGCCGCTGCTCGGCGGCGACAAGCCCGTCGCCGTGCGAATGCTTGGGTCTCCAGATAACGAGTGCGCCCAACGCGATCGCCATGACGACCAGCGCGATCAGCGCCGCGGTTCGCCAGCGCGCGAGCTGTGGCGGCAGCGGAAGCCAGATCGCGGCGACCGCGAACAGCGCAGCGTAGCTCACGAGGTCGCAGCGGTTGTCACTCGCGAGGGCCGCCAGAACCGTGGCGCTGGACACCTTGCTGTTGCGCGCCGTCGCGGCGACGCGTACCGCATCGCCGCCGTTCGCGACCAGCACATTGTTGAGCGCGTGACCGGCGAACGTGGTGCGAAGCGCCTGTCCGGTTCCGCGAATTCCCACGGCATCCAGAAAAAGCGACCATCGAACGCCCTTGACTATCAGCGTGCCGAGGTTCGCGATGGTCGCGACGCCTAACAACAAGGGGTCGGCATGCGTGATCGCGCTCCAGGCATTCGCCCAGTCCACCTTGCGCGCGAATAGTGCGAGCAGAAGGATCGTCGCGATGGGCACCGCCCAATGCAGCCACCGCCGCTTCGTGCCCTGATCGCTCATGGCGTCGCCAGCGTCACGAAAGAAAACCCACGGTCGCGCAGTCCGCGGATCAGGCGCGGCAATGCTCGCGCGGTCTGCATGCGATCGCCTGCGGGATCGTATCCGTCACCGTCGTGAAGCAGGACAATGGACCCAGGGCGAGTACCACGGAGGACGCGTTCGGCGATCACGTCAGGCCCCGGCAGTGCGGTGTCCCACACACCCAGCGTCCAGCCAACGGTTCGCTGTCCAGCGCTGCGGGCAATTGGCGAAACCCACGGATTCCGCTGGCCATGTGGCGCGCGGAAGAGCCGTGGCCGCGCGGCGCCGGCACGTTCGATGGCGGCTGCGCCGAGCATGATGTCATCGCGGACATAGCTCGGGGAGCGCCAGACCAGCTTCCGATGATGATAGCCGTGGTTGCCGATGACGTGGCCCTCGGCTCTCGTGCGCTCGACGATGGCGGGCCACCGATCGGCGTGGCGGCCGAGCACGAAGAACGTCGCCGCGACGCCCTCAGCGCCTAACGCGTCGAGAATGGCCGGCGTGGCCTCGGGATTCGGCCCGTCATCGAACGTCAGCGCCGCAACCGGGTCGTTGCCGGGCAAGCGGCGCTGCACGCGCCCGAACAGCGGGCTGTTGCGCTCGAACGCCCCCCAGGCGAGTGCTCCGACCGACACGACTGCGGCGGACGCAATCGTGCCGATCATGAGGCCTTCACGCGGCGATCCGCTCCGCGCCGAGTATTCGCGCGTACAGACTCAGGATCATGTCGCTGACCCGCGGCCATCCGTACGACAGCGCGCGCTGCCGTCCGGTCGCACCGAGCCGTGCTCTCATCGCGTCGTCCTCGAGCATCGTCGCGAGCGCATCGGCCAGAGCGCCGGCGTCGCCGCACGGGACGAGCAGTGCCTCTCGCTCGTGCGCGACGACGTTGCGGAAGCCGTTCAGGTCCGAGCACACGATCGGCGTTCCGCACGCCATCGACTCGAGCAGCGTGATCCCGAATGACGCCTTGGTCGTCGGGCAGGCGTAGAGCGAGCAATTCGCGTAGTACTCGGGGCGCTCGCCAAGCACGGCACCCACGAACGTGATGTCGGGATCGCCCGCCGCGAGCCGGCGATAATACCGGCGAAGCGGTCCGTCGCCGACGATGACCAGCTGCGCGGGACGCTGCGGACTCCGAATGCGTTTGAACGCGTCGATGAGCGAGGCGAGCCCGTTTCGCGGATCGAACCGTCCGAGGAAGAGCACCGAGGGAACATCGGCGCGAATGCTCATCGGGCGCGGCGCGTTCGGCGAAAAGAACTGCGTGTCGACGCCGTTCGGAATGTGCGTCCACTCGGTCTCGAAATAACGTCCGTGCGCCTCGACGACGGTCGGCGAGACGGCGACGGCCGCCGCGAGGCGGTCCATCCGACGCTGAAAATAGCGTCGTCCGAGCGTATAGCCGACCGACGACTCGAAATACGTGTGGAACGTGCCCACGACCGGGCAATCGGCCTCGTCGACCGCCAGCATCGGGAGCACCGGTGCCAGCGGTGAATGGACGTGCACGAGGTCGTACGCGCCCTCGCGCAGGACATCGCGCACCTGGCGTCTCAGCGAGCGACCAACCGTTATGCGCGCCAACGAGCCATTGCCGTAGACGGGCACACTCCGCCCGACGCGAATCACGTCCGGGGAATCGACCGCTCCGGCAAGGTTCGAGGTGATGATGTCGACGTGATGGCCGCGAAGCCGCGCCTCACGCGCGAGGAAGTGAACGTGCTCACAGATTCCGCCGAGGTGCGGATAGTAGTACTCCGTTACCTGAGCGATTCGGAGTCGGTGCATGGCGGGGGGCCCGGACCGCGGCCGCGAGTGGTCGGATCGGAAGCGCCTGTACCCACTCCGCAATTAGTGCATACACCGGACCGGGCCACGCGCCGTGAGCGCAATTCCGTAATGATGCCGAGGCCAACCTTAACAGACGGTTTCTTTGCGCGCGCCAATGAAGCCGGTTCGGGCCGCTGTTGAGCTCATCGGCCGGTCCAGTTCGGGCCGGTCCGCCAACTATAGCTCGAACCTGATCTGCGAGCCTTGGGGTGGCGGCGGATCATCGTCCGCCGGAGTGGGCGGAGTGGCCAGCGCGGCGTCGGCCTCGGGCATCATATTGCTTGGGCTCCCATCTGTCCGCAATGCCACGTCGTCGGCGACGAAATCCGGCGGTGGCTCCGGAATTCGACGCGTCGACGGCTGCTGGCGACGAGCGTCAATGAGGTGATCGACCGCTGACTTGGTGACCCCGAGGCGCTGGGCGAGCCGCTCACGGAGCCCGTGATACGGCTTAAACCCGCCCAACATGTTGTACACGAGGGCCGGGGTAACGCTTTCATCGCGAGCCCAGTCGGTGATCTTCTCCGGCCAGAGCAGAATCTGGACGACGAGCGACGCGGGCATGGCCGGCAGCTCGGTGTGGACGCGATAGAGCGCCTTGCGCTCGAGAGCGCTGAGGCCGTCGCGGTCGCGAGACGGCGGTGGGGGCAGCGGCACCCCGCCCGGGTCTCGCTCGAACGCCGATGAGACTGATTCCATCCGAAGCACCTGCCTTCGGCGGCCATCGGCGAAAAGCGAGCGAAAGCGAGCATCACCTAACGTTCCCTAACGAATGCCGTGCCGCCTGACCCGAAAGTACAACGAAGCGGTTCTTCGCGCCATCGCTGGCTGAAGAGCTGGGTTGTTAGGCAGTAGGCTTGAGGGGATGGGTAACATACCTCCTTGGAGGTATCATACCCTGCCGACCAAGGGACGTAGGCGTCTGGCTTTGGCGCGGCACTGCCGCGCCATCGCTCACGACGACCAGCGCCAACCAGGAGTGCCTTGGAGCTGGCTGACTCGTGTCACAACCCAAACGGGCGCCGCCCCCCGGCAGGAGGCGGCGCCCGCAACACATCCAATCGATTCGTGAAGGCGATCAGGCCTTCTATACCCGGGACGAGACTCGAACTCGTAAGACCCGAAGGTCGGGGGATTTTGAGTCCCCTGCGTCTACCGATTCCGCCACCCGGGCGCACTACTCAGACGCAATGTAGCGGCCTCGGTGACGTCGCTCAACGCGAGCGCGCACGGAGCCGACCGGCTGACTCTCTACGGCAGTGGACGCTGTCCACCAGGTCCGCCGCCTGCCCTCCGTTCCTGGCGCTGTCGACGGAGGTTCTCGAGCCGCTGGCGAAGCTGGTCCTGAATGGCGAAATACTTTGCTCGCTGCGTCGGTGTCATGAACGTCGCGAGCTCGCGCTGCTCGCTTTCCGTAAGGTCCAGGCGTCGTCGCTGGATCGTGAGCACCTGATCGAGCAGCCCGGCGACTTTCTTCTGATCCGCGGAATCGCCTGCGAGCACTTCGGCGCGCAGCGCCTGACGGGCGCGTCGCTCCTCCCGAAGCAGCTGCACCCGGTCACGCTCGAATCGATCGTTGACGCGGCCGAGCTGCTGCATCTGCGTCTCATCGAGATTGAGCCGTCGCTTCACGACCTCGGCGAATCGCTCGCGAAATTGCTGCTCCAACCCGCGCCCTTGCTGCGCCGGAACGCCAGGCTGTGCCTCGACGCTATTGGCGCGCTGCGCGCGCGCAGGCGACACTGCGAGGATCAAACACAGTGAATAGAGGCCCCAGGTCCTGGGAGACAGACTCGCGACCATGCGTGTCATGGCTGGCCCGTTTTGATCACGGGCAACACTGGCGTCGGATCCGGCTCCGCGGACGGAGCCACCGGTGCGCGATCCATTTCGTCGAGTGCGCCGAGCAGGACCTTGATCGATGCGTCGTCCATGTCATCCGTGCCACCGGCGAACGCGAGCTGTGCCTTCGTCTGCGGCGGCGCCGCAGCACGAGCAGAGCGAGCAACGGGCCGCGTCGTATCGTGACTGCTGGATGGAGAGCCTCCCGTCACCGGCGCTTTCACCGGCTGCGCGCGCTGGGT
>Ga0136846_1238558_pt1 | contig 29434 bp, 24 predicted proteins | sample HopSoiMetagenom2_FD_96841 | JGI IMG/M metagenome (GOLD analysis project Ga0136846, IMG submission 96841) | Grasslands soil microbial communities from Hopland, California, USA - 2 Assembly 2016 (version 4) | ecosystem: Environmental > Terrestrial > Soil > Grasslands | place: USA: Hopland... | reverse complement strand
GGCGCGCTGCGGCGTTGCTCCTCACTTGTGTGGCTCGCCACACGGCGCTCGGAGCGCCTTGCATCGCATCCCGCCCAGCGCCCCCAAAACGGGAACTTATTTCGGGCCATGTCCTGATCAGCTCAGGGGATCGACTCTGATCAACGCAAGCGACAGGTTGTCGCCGCCGCCACGCGCCCGTTGCCGAGCCTTGCTTATCAACATCTCGCTGGCTTCGCGCGGCGGCAATGCATGCACAATGGCGCCCAGTTCCTTTGGGGTGAAGTAATGCCACAGCCCGTCGCTGCAGGCCAGGACGCTGTCGCCGATTTCTAGTCGATCGACGTGCCCTGAGCTCAAAGGAGGATCCTGAGTCGTGCCCAGGCAGCCGGTCAACAGGTTCGACTGCGGATGGTTGTTGGCTTCCTCCTCGGAAAGCTGACCCTCGTCGACGAGCCGTTGAACGAAGGAATGATCGATGGTGCGCGTCACCATCTCCGGCCCGCGGAAGTGATATATCCGCGAGTCGCCGGCATGGATGACGTCGCACTCGCGATTGGGGCTCACGATGAAGGCTGCGACCGTGCTGTGCGGTTCTTCTTCGGAGGTGATGGCCGTGAGTTTGATCATGAGGTGCGCTTCGAGCACCAATTGCTTCAAGGCTTCGGCGGCATCGTCGCGCGCAGGCACATAGCGCTCGAACAATTGTTGGGCGGTGAGAATGACTTGGTCGGCAGCCTTTCTGCCGCCACTCTTGCCCCCCATTCCATCGGCTAGCACGCCAAGGGCGCAGCCCGGAACGCGGGTGTGTGGGAGGATTTGCACCTGGTCCTGCTGGTAGGCGCGATCACCTCGATGAAGGCCAGTGGCGGCCGAAAGGCGATAACCCAGCGTCGTGGTGCTCATGGCGAAAACTATAATCGTTTTGCATTTCCCGCCATCGCGGGATTAGCGCGAATAAAGGCGCTTGACCGCGCTCCATGAACGACAACCTACATTCCCTGCCACGCAGGCTCATCGAGCTTCGCATGGAACACGCCGATCTCGACAGCCTGATCGACAAGGCATCCATAGAGCGCCCGGACGACGAACTCGTCCTGCGCCGGCTGAAGAAGCGCCGCCTCGCGCTTCGCGACCAGATCTGCAGGCTGGAAGCCCAACTGGACCCTCCCGAGCCTGCATGATCGACACGCCCACCGCATTGCATGAGGCCGTGTCGCACGCGTTTGCGCGCGGCGGTTCGTTGTCGCAGGCCGACGCACGCTACGTCGAGCGCGACGTGCAGCTTCACATGGCCCTGCAGGTGGCGCGTGCCATCGATGCACGCGAGGCGCTGGTGGCCGAGGCGGGCACTGGTGTTGGCAAGACCTTCGCTTATCTGGTGCCGACGCTGCTGTCGGGCGCGCGGGCCTTGATCAGCACTGCGACGAAGAGCCTGCAGGATCAGTTGTTCCTGCGTGACTTGCCCAGGCTTCGCGAGGCGCTGCAATTGCCCGTGACCGTGGCCTTGCTCAAGGGCAGGGCCAGCTACCTCTGCCTGCACCGGATGAACCAGGCGCGGCAATCGGCGCAACTTCCCGATCGTTGGGCGGTGCGCACGCTTGCCAAGGTGGAGCAGTGGTCCCACAAGACGGTGGCCGGTGACCTCGCCGAGATGGAAGGCTTGGACGAGCGAAGCAACGTGATCCCGCTCGTGACCTCGTCGCGAGAGAACTGCCTCGGCACCGATTGCCCTGAGTATCGGCAATGCCATGTGATGAAGGCTCGGCGCGATGCGATGGTCGCCGACGTGGTGGTGGTAAATCATCACCTGTTCTTTGCCGACATGGCCCTGCGCGACAGCGGTGTTGCCGAACTGCTGCCAAGTGTGGAAGTGGCTGTGTTCGACGAAGCGCATCAACTCGCCGAAGCGGGCGTGCAATTCCTCGGAACGACGCTCGGAAGCGGACAAGTGATCGACTTTGCCCGCGACATGCTCGGAATTGGCCTGCAGCAGGCTCGGGGCCTCGCACCCTGGCAAGACATCGCGGCCGGATGCGACCGTGCTGCCCGTGACCTGCGGATGGCTTGTGCGGGTGCGATGCGCGAGGTGCGGGGCAACCTGAAGCTTCGGTGGGAAGAGCGCGGGGACCGGAACGATTTCCTTGAAGCGCTGGCTGCGTTGGCGACAAGCTGCGCTCAGGCCAAGGAAGCGCTCGATGCCGTCAGCGAGATTGGCCCCGATTTCGACAAGCTCGGCGAACGCGCCTCGCAGCTCGCATCGTTGGCAAAGGCTTTCACTCAGGAGGCGGATGTCGGTAATGTCCGCTGGATAGATCTCACGCCGCATCAGTGCAGGCTGGTCGAGTCGCCGCTCGACATTCGCGACGCTTTGCGCGAGCAGATCGGCCGTGCGCGCAAGGCTTGGATTTTCACCTCAGCCACGCTTGGTGACGACGAGCGTCTGAGCTGGTTCACGGAGTCGGCCGGGCTCGACGAGGCAACGACATTGCGCGTGGGCAGCCCCTTTGACTACGTGAATCACGCACGGCTCTACGTGCCTCGCAACTTTCCGAAACCCAACGAGCCCGATCACCCGAACGCGGTAGGGTGTCTGGCCGCCGAGTGTGCCCGTGCGCTGGGCGGGCGGACCTTCGTGCTCACCACGACGCTGCGCGCGCTGCAAGCCATCGGCGAACAGTTACAAGAAGACTTTGACAGGCAGGGCGATGACATCCAGGTACTGCTGCAGGGGCAGGTGCCCAAGCGACAACTGATGCAGCAATTCCTCGCCCAGCCGAGGTCCGTGCTCGTAGGCTCGCAAAGTTTTTGGGAAGGCATCGACGTGCCCGGCGACGCACTGCAGTGCGTGTTGATCGACAAGCTGCCGTTCCCGCCGCCGAACGATCCTCTGGTCGAAGCGCGGGTGAAGCGCTTGGAGCGGGAAGGGCGCAACCCCTTCGCCGACTACTTTGTCGCCGAGGCGGCAGTGTCATTGAAGCAGGGTGCGGGCCGTTTGATCAGAAGCGAAACAGACCGCGGATTGCTCGTGGTTTGTGATCCGCGATTGGCCGGTATGAACTACGGGCGTCGCTTGCGCGAGGCCTTGCCGCCAATGACGCAGGTGATGTCGCAGGAAGAGGCGCTGGCCTGGCTCGCCGAGATCTCAGGTATCGGCCTGCCGTTCGTTTGAACGACCGGTCAGATCACCAGAACTGCCACCACGCGCGGGTCTTGGTGCGAAGGCCCTCGGCCGTCAGGTACTGGCTCGTCGGGTAGTTCTGGCTCAGCACGCGTTGTGCGTCGTCGCGCAACTGGGTAAGGCCGAGCTTGTCGTAGCTGCGCATCATGATGAAGAGCGCTTCTTCGGTTGACGGCGATTGCTGGAACTCGTTCACTGTCTGCTGCGCGCGGTTTGCGGCGGCCACGTAGGCACCTCGGCGGAAATAGTAGCCGGCAACGTGCACTTCGTAGGCGGCGAGCGAGTTCGTGATGTAGTTCATCCGAACCTGAGCGTCTTCGGCGTAGCGCGACTGTGGAAACTGCTCGACCAGTTGCTTGAATGCCTGGAATGCATCTCGCGAAGCCTGCTGGTCGCGCTCGGACAAGTCCTGGCGAGCGAAGCTGCCGAGAATGCCGAGGTTGTCGTTGAAGTTGATGAGGCCTTGCAGGTAAAGTGCGTAGTCTATGGCCGGGCTCGTCGGGTGCAGCTTCACGAACCGTTCGAGCAGTTGTAGCGCTTGCGCCTTCTCGCCCATCTTGTAAAGCACGTAGGCATGTTCGATCTCTGCTTGCTGCGACAGCAACGTGCCGGCGGCGCGGCCTTCGAGCCGTTCGAAGAGCTTGCCTGCGCGCTCGTAATTGCCACTGGCGGCTTCGCTCTTGGCCTCTGAATACAATTTGTCGGTCGACCAGCCCGAGGTTTCGTCCTTCGGCGACGTACCGCAGCCGACGACGAGCCACGAGGCCACCAGAACCGACATTACAAGGCCCGAGGCCCGAACCACCGAATGCTTCAAATCCATGTCCTGATGGGGTGCGACACGCACCGCCGTCCCGTCGAAAAATGAGTCCGGATTATAGGGTTCAGGGTTCGGACGATTCCCTGGTCGATGCCGAGGTGGCGGCCGACCCGGACAGTCCTTTTGCGGACGAGCCTGAGAGGCGCGAAAGCGCCGTGGGTGACACCATGCACGGCGTGCGCTTGGACAGGGCGCTCGTTGCATTTGTGCCGGAGTTTTCACGCAGCCACCTGCAGACCCTGATTGACGCCGGGCACGTCACGGTCGAGGGGAGGGTGGCGACATCGGCGTCACGCAAGGTGCTGGCTGGCCAGCGAATCGTTGTCGAACTCGTTCCCACGGCGGAAAGCCAAGCGTTCCGGCCGGAGTCTGTGCCGTTGTCCATCGTGTTCGAAGACGAGCACCTTCTGGTTCTGGATAAGGCCGCAGGCGTCGTCGTGCACCCTGCGGCGGGCAACTGGTCGGGCACGATTCTGAACGGCCTGCTCGCCCATCACCGCGTCGCGGCGACGCTGGCTCGGGCCGGCATCGTGCATCGACTCGACAAGGACACGTCGGGGCTCATGGTCGTCGGTAAGACTTTGCAAGCGGTGACGGCGCTGGTGCGAGAGATTGCGGCGAGGCACGTCCACCGCGAATACCTGGCCATCGCCCACGGCATTCCACGATCCGATTGCATGCGCATCGACGCGCCCATTGGCCGCGATCCGAAATCAAGGGTCCGCATGGCCGTGGTTGCCTCGGGCAAGCCTGCTCGAACCGACGTGGATGTGGTGAAAAGCGGCGGTACATACAGCGGGCTGCGTTGCACGCTGCACACCGGGCGGACACACCAGATTCGCGTGCACCTGGCGTCAAAGGGACATCCATTGGTCGGCGACACCGTTTACGGCGGCTCGTCCGCGCTCGGCATGCAACGCCAGGCGCTCCATGCGGCGAAGCTGGCTTTTCAGCATCCGCTGCTAGACACGCCGCTCTCTTTCGCGGCTGAACCGCCGGCCGATTTTGCAGCCGCATGGCAACAGATTGATAACCCCACGGACCGCAACGCCTGAGCTTCGATACAATGCTGCGATCCTTCATGACATTGCCGACATTTTTCCCGTGGGCCTCGAGGCCACATTGGCGGCAAGCGTGAAGTGGGCCGCGCCCCGAGGGCGCGACGACGGGTTCCACGCGAGGTGCGCGACGAACCCACGGACCACCAGCAATGCCGTCAAGCGACGCACCTGCCCCAAGTGAATGAGGGCAAGGCCGTCGAGGCTGATTGGTTGAATTCGAGACCCTCTGACCCAAGCAGCCGGCACAACCGGCCCAGTATGTGAACGAAGTTTCATGAACACACAGGATGCAAAGCGCGTCCTAGAGACAGCGCTCATCTGTGCTCAGCAGCCCATGCCGCTGCGAGACATGCGTGCTCTTTTCGCCGACGAGATCGGCCCAGACACCCTTCGTGCCATGCTCGACGAGTTGGTGCGCGACTGGGAGGGCCGCGGCGTGGAGCTGGTGCCGCTGTTCACAGGCTGGCGCTTCCAGAGCCGACCAGAAATGCGCGAATTCCTCGATCGGCTGAATCCAGAGAAGCCGCCGAAGTATTCCCGGGCCGTGATGGAAACGTTGGCGATCATTGCCTACCGGCAGCCGGTCACACGCGGCGACATCGAAGACATCCGCGGCGTGACTGTGGCGAGCCAGATCATCAAGCAGCTCGAAGACCGCGGCTGGGTTGAAGCGATCGGATATCGAGAAGCGCCCGGACGGCCTGCGCTTTTGGCGACGACAAAGCAGTTCCTCGACGACCTTGGGCTCGCGAGCCTGGAGCAGCTGCCTTTGATCGGTGCGACCGGTGAAGGCGTGGACAAGATGTCCGAAAGCCTTGCCGGGCAACCGTCGTTGATCGATCCGCAGGCAGCTCTCGCACTTGATGATGCCGGGCAACCGGTAGTGGATGGCTCCGCGATCGAACTTGGCGAGACCATTGAGCCAAGTGGCGTCGCCGTGTCTGTCCAGGACTCGGCCGATGAAACGCACGACGGCAGTTTCGTCCCCTCTGACGGAGACAAAGTTCCGGCAGCCGACGAGGTTCTTCGCGCTGACGTCGAGCCCCACCCCAATCAGGCGACCACATCCGGCGAGCTCGCCGACGAATCCCGCACAGATCCTTCCCTTCCTTCAACTGAGCCTGCGGCCGATGCCGCTCCGACGGAACCTCAAGCATGAACGCCAACGCAGATGATGCGACCAATTCGGACACCGAAGCTCAGGCTCCGGCACCCTCGGGTGATGAAGGCCAGCACGCGCCGGCCAAGACTGTGCGCCGTAAGCGAGCGGTGAAGGCCACGGAAGCCGCTCCGGTCGAGGCGGTGCTCGCTGCCGAGTCAACGTCCGCGGAAGCCGAGGGAGAAAGTCCGAAGCCTGCACGCAAGCGTCGTGCGGTGAAGGCTTCGGAAGTTGCGGCGGAAATCGCTCCTTCCGAACCGACTGCCCAACCGGCCGTGGCGGTCGCAAAGCCTGCACGTAAGCGTGCCAAGTCGAAGGTCGAAGCGGCGCAGATGGAATTGATGCCAGAGCCGGTCGCTGAAGTGCCCGTGCCTATCGCCGTCGCGCCTCTCGGAGATCCGATGAAGCCTGCACCATCTCAAGACTTGGCCCATGAAACGGTTCCGCCCGTTTCAGGCGGCGAAGGCGGTGGTTCCGAGGTGTCCGCCGAGGGCGTGCCCAACACGGAAAGTTCGGGCGAGGGCGGCCCGCGATCGGAGCGTTCGCGCCGACGCAATCGCCGTGACCGTAAGCGCGGCCGTGGCGAGGGTTTTGTGAACGAAGGCGGTTCGGACGAGGCCCGCCACCAAGTCAGCGCTGATGACGGCGATGACGAAGACGACGGCACACCCGCCGCCGAGCCTACCCCCAACCTCCCGCCGGCCGACCCGGGCGAAGTCTTCGCGCAGGTTCTGTCCGGCGAATTCGACGTCGACGGCGAAGCCGCCGAAGAGCCCGTCCCGCACAAGCGCGTGCTGCTACCCGAACCCGACGCGCCCAAGCTTCACAAGGTTCTCGCGCAGGCCGGCGTCGGCTCCCGCCGCGACATGGAACAGGCGATCCTCGACGGGAAGGTGGCAGTCAACGGCCAGACGGCCCACGTCGGCCAGCGCATCTGCTTTGGCGATCGCATCGCCATCGAAGGCAAGCCCGTCAAGGTGCGCATCGTGCCGCCGCCGCCACGCATCATTGCGTATCACAAGCCGGTAGGCGAGGTCGTGACCAATGACGATCCGCAGCATCGCCCGACAGTGTTTCGTCGCCTGCCACGCCTGCAGCAGGGCAAGTGGCAGTCGGTGGGGCGCCTCGACCTGAACACGGAGGGCCTGCTGCTCTTTACAAATTCGGGCGAACTCGCCAACCAGTTGATGCATCCGCGCTTCGGCGTAGAGCGCGAATATGCGGTGCGCGTGCTCGGCAAGCTCGACGAGGACTCGAAGGCCGAACTGCTCGACGGCGTAACCGTCGACGGCCAGACGGCCAGCTTCCGGTCCATCGAAGACGGTGGCGGCGAGGGTGCCAACCACTGGTACCGCGTCGTCATCACCGAAGGTCGCAATCGGGAAGTGCGCAAGCTCTTCGACGAGGTGGGCTTGACCGTGTCCCGCCTGATCCGCATCCGCTACGGCACAGTGGTGCTGCCGCGCGGTCTCAAGCGTGGCGTGTGGGTTGACCTGGGCCAAGACGATGTCCGTGCCATTCGTCGCCTCGCCGGCGGCGGTGAAGGCCACGGCCAGCAGCGTCAGGGCCAAGGCCGTGAGGAGCGGGGTGCGGGCGGGCGCAACAACAAGCGTAACGACCGGACCGATCGTGGTCCGCGCAACGACAGAAACGACCGCGGCTCGCGCAACGGGCCGCGTCCGGGTCGCCCGCCGGAGCCAATGCGCGCCGACATCCCGCGCGATCGGGACGACCGCGACTTCGATGGTGACGAGGAAATCGATCACTCCCGCATTCCGAATCCGTTGGAGCAGACCTTCGACAAACGCTTCGTACAGAACCCGCGGACGTCGGTCGGCGGACGCGGCTTTCGAAGCGGCGGCGGCGGCTTTGGCTCGGGCGGTAGTGGCCCCAATCCTGGACCGAAGAAGGGCGGCGCGCGGGAACCCGATCCGCTTCAGACTTCCGTCGGCTACATCGGCGCCGACGCCTTTCATCGAAAGGGCAACCGCGGAGGCGGTGGTGGCCGGGGCGGCAATCGCGGTGGCGGTGGTGGTGGCTTCGGTGGGGGGGGCGGAGGCGGCGGTGGTGGTGGCGGCTTCGGTGGGGGTGGCGGAGGCGGCGGTGGATTTGGAGGCGGCGGTGGCGGCCGTCGCGGTCGCTGATCGTGACCGCCTTGCCTGCCCGTCCCCGGTGAGAACAAGCTCGAATGTGTTCAAGCGATACAATGCAAGTCTTTGCCAAGACTTTGATTCCAGGAGAAAAAACATGGCGCTCGAACGTACCCTTTCGATCATCAAGCCCGATGCCGTGGCCAAGAATGTGATCGGCCAGATCTACTCGCGTTTCGAAGCTGCAGGTCTCAAGATCGTCGCTGCCAAGATGGCCCACCTGTCGCGTGGCGAAGCTGAAGCCTTCTACGCCGTGCACAAGGCCCGCCCTTTTTTCAACGACCTCGTGACGTTCATGATCTCGGGCCCAGTGATGATCCAGGCGCTCGAAGGCGACAACGCCATCCTCAAGAACCGTGACCTGATGGGCGCAACGGACCCGAAGAAGGCGGAAAAGGGCACCATCCGCGCCGACTTCGCTGACAGCATCGATGCAAACGCCGTGCACGGCTCCGACGCCCCTGAAACGGCGGCAGTCGAAATCGCGTTCTTCTTTCCCGGCATGAATGTGTACAGCCGCTAAGACGGCTGTCTGCCTCGTTTTTTGAGGCCGCAAAGATGAGCGTCGTCAACCTGCTGGAATTCGATCTGGATGGGCTGGCGGCGCACTGCGAGCAGCTCGGGGAGAAGCGTTTTCGCGCGACCCAGCTGTTCCGCTGGATTCATCACAAAGGGGCATCTGACTTCACGCAGATGTCCGACCTCGCGAAGTCATTGCGCGAGAAGCTCGCCGGCACCGCCAGCATCAAGTCGCTGACCATCGCGAGCGAGCAGGCATCGAACGATGGCACCATCAAGTGGCTGTTCGACGTCGGGGGCGGCAACGCCGTCGAGACGGTGTTCATTCCCGAAGATGATCGCGGCACTTTGTGCGTCTCCTCGCAGGCGGGCTGCGCGGTCGGTTGTCGTTTTTGCTCCACCGGCCATCAGGGCTTCAGTCGCAATCTCACCACCGGCGAAATCATCGCGCAGCTCTGGTTTGCTGAACACCATCTTCGCAAGCGCCTGAAGCTCGCCCAAGGCGAACGGGCTATCACGAATGTCGTGATGATGGGCATGGGCGAACCACTGCAAAACTACTCGGCGCTTGTGCCGGCGCTTCGCATGATGCTCGACGACCACGGCTATGGCCTGTCGCGCCGCCGAGTGACGGTGTCGACTTCGGGCGTGGTGCCGATGATCGACCGCTTGCGCGACGATTGCCCGGTGGCGCTCGCCGTGTCGTTGCATGCTCCGAACGATCCGCTGCGCGATGACCTGGTGCCGCTGAATCGCAAGTATCCGATCGAAGAGCTCCTGGCATCCTGCAATCGCTACCTTGATGCGGCGCCGCGCGACTTCGTTACCTTCGAGTACTGCATGCTCGATGGCGTGAACGATACGCCGGAGCATGCTCGTCAGCTTGTGAACCTCGTGCGCGACAAAGTGTCGTGCAAGTTCAACCTGATTCCGTTCAATCCTTTCCCCGAATCCGGCCTCAGACGTTCGCCGCGCGAGCGTATCACCGCGTTCGCTCGCGTGCTGCAAGATGCCGGCGTAGTGACGACCATTCGCAAGACGCGCGGCGACGATATCGACGCGGCGTGCGGACAGCTCGCCGGCGAAGTGCAAGACAGGACCCGCGTCAAGGAGCGCATTTCGACGCGCTCGCCGATTCGAATTCTTCGTGAAGGCCCACAGGGCCGGGACGACACGCACAACATGCAGGAGACGAAGGCATGAGTTGGGACGCTCGCGCGCTGCGGCGCATCTGGTGTTGGGCCCCGACCATCATGCTCGGGGCTTTGCTGGGTGCGTGCACCACGACATCCACTTCTTCGACGGGAGGCGTGTCGACCAACGATTCCGCCTTCGGAAGAACGACAACGACAACGACGGCGTTGTCGTCGGACAGCAAGGACCGCGTCACCGCCTCCGACGAACCCGAATCGACCAAACGGGCTCGTGTTCGGATGGAGTTGGCGTCGGCCTATTTCGGGCGCGGGCAACTGACCACGGCGCTCGACGAGGTGAAGCTCGCGATCGCCTCCGACCCGAACTACGCGCCGGCATTCAATCTGCGCGGCCTCATTTACGCAGGTCTCGGCGACGACCGGCTTGCCGAAGAGAGCTTCCGCCACGCACTGCAAATCGACGCGCGCGACGCAGACACCATGCAGAACTACGGTTGGTATTTGTGCCAGCAAAAGCGCTTCCCCGAGGCTGAAACGATGTTTCTGCAGGCATTGTCGATACCACAGTACCGCGACTCGCCGCGCACCTTGCTAACCCAGGGTGTGTGCCAGGCGCGCGCAGGGGAATGGACGCAGGCCGAGGGCACCTTGACGCGTTCGTATGAAATCGACCCGGCCAATCCGGTCACGGCAGTCAATCTGTCTGAAGTTCTGTTCCATCGCGGCGAATATGAGCGTGCCCGCTACTACATCCGCCGCGTGAACAACACCAGCAACATGACCAATGCGCAAACCCTGTGGCTAGCCGCGCGCATCGAGCAGCGTTTGGGCAACCGCCAGGGCGTGCAAGAGTTCGGCTCGCAATTGCGCAGCCGCTTCCCGCAATCGCGCGAGGCATCGGCCTTCGATCAGGGGAAGTTCGATGAGTGAGGTCGATTCGCGCCATGGTGCCGACGGTGAAGCCCTCATACCATCGCAGACGAACGCCGTGAAAACTGCGGGAGCCATTCTGCGTGAGGCGAGGCAGGCGCAGGGCCTGCACATCGCCGCGCTGGCTGCGTCCATCAAGGTGGCGCAAAAGAAGCTTGAATCTCTCGAAGGCGACCGCTTCGACGAACTGCCCGATGCCACGTTCACGCGCGCGCTCGCACAGACCGTGTGCCGTGCCATGAAGATCGACCCGGCGCCTGTACTGGCCTTGCTGCCCGCCGCTTCGGGTTACCGACTCGAACACATTGACGAGGGCATCAATGCGCCTTTTCGCGACCGCCCGGGCCGTCGCGAGCCCAGCGACTGGACGGGCGTGGGCAAGCCGGCCGTTTGGGGCGTGTTGTTGATCCTGGTTGCCACGGGCGTGGTGTACTTCGTGCCTAGCGGCTGGCTCGCTAGCCTGCAGTCCTTGCAGGGCCCGCAGGCCGCGAGCGCACCGGCTGGAGCCGACAGTTCGCCCGCCGGAATGAAGTCAGTGATGATGGCGCCGCCGCCGCCGGTCGTCGAAACCACGCTGACGCCCACTGGCAATGCTGCATCCGCTCCGGCTGTATCGAGTTCTTCCGCGAGTGCGCCGACGAGTTCAATTGCTTCGCCCGACATCGTTGTTCCGATGGCTGCCAATGCGGCCGGTACCGAAAAGGCACGAGCAACGGCCGCCGCGCTGCAAATTCATGCCAAGGAGTCGTCCTGGATCGAGGTTCGCGATGCGCGTGCCAATCTGTTGATCGCCCGAACCGTGCAGGCCGGTGAGACTGTGGCGGTCGACGGCGATGCGCCCTTGCGGCTGAAGATCGGCAACGCTCGGACCACCAAAGTAAGTTATCGCGGCCAGCCTCTCGATCTGGCGGCGAACACACAGAACAACGTGGCCCGGTTCGAATTGAAGTAGGTTTGCAAGATGAATGACTTTCGAAGCCCTCTGGCTGCAGCAGATCTCGCGTTCGATGAGCATGCCTTCATCGAGCACGCGTCGCCCGCAGCGCGGCGCACGAAGCAGGTCGCGGTAGGTTGGGGTTCGCGCATCGTCACCGTGGGCGGCGATGCGCCAGTGCGTGTGCAATCGATGACCAACACCGACACGGTCGACGTCATCGAGACGGCCGTGCAGGTGAAAGAACTTGCCATTGCTGGCTCGGAGATGGTTCGAATCACCGTTAACACGCCTGAGGCCGCGGCCGCTGTGCCGCACATTCGCGAACAACTTGACCGCATGGGCATCGATGTGCCGCTGGTGGGCGACTTCCATTACAACGGGCACCGTCTTTTGACCGACTTCCCGGGCTGTGCCGAGGCGCTGAGCAAGTACCGCATCAACCCCGGAAACGTGGGCAAGGGCGACAAGCACGACAGACAGTTCGCGCAGATGGTCGAAGTCGCCGCCAAGTATGACAAGCCGGTTCGCATCGGCGTCAACTGGGGAAGCCTTGACCAAGAACTGCTAGCGCAGATGATGGACGAGAACGGCAAACTCGCTGAGCCGTTCGAGCCGCAACAGATCATGTACCGCGCGATTATCACGTCGGCGCTTCAATCGGCGCGACGCGCCGAAGACGTCGGGCTGCGGGCGGACCAGATCATCCTGTCGTGCAAGATGTCCGGCGTGCAGGACCTCGTGAGCGTGTACCAAGCGCTGGCCAAGCGCTGCGATTACGCGCTGCATCTGGGCTTGACCGAAGCTGGCATGGGTACCAAAGGCACGGTCGCATCCACTGCGGCGCTTGCACTGCTGCTGCAGCAAGGCATCGGCGACACCATTCGAGTGTCGCTCACGCCTCAGCCGGGGGAAGCTCGCACACAAGAGGTGGTTGTGGCGCTGGAGATTCTCCAATCTATGGGCATGCGCGCATTCAATCCGAGCGTTACGGCGTGCCCCGGTTGCGGTCGCACGACGAGCACCACGTTCCAGGAGCTCGCCAAGCAGATCGACGACTACCTGCGCGCGCAAATGCCAGTGTGGAAATCACGCTACCCGGGCGTCGAGAAGATGAAGGTGGCTGTGATGGGGTGCATCGTCAACGGCCCCGGTGAAAGCAAGCACGCGGACATCGGCATCAGCCTGCCGGGCACTGGCGAAGCGCCGGCCGCGCCCGTGTTCATCGACGGCGAGAAGGCATTGACGCTGCGCGGCGAGCGCATTGCGCAGGAGTTCCAAACGCTGGTCGAGGACTATATCGAGAAGCGGTTTGGATAAGAAAACGGTTCCCTTTCTCGCTGGAGAGGGTCAGGGCGAGGGCCTTGGCGGCTGGTCAAGACCTTGAACACTGCAACTCCGTTCACATTACATCAGCCCTTCCCAACGGAGAAGGGCAATACACACAACGACTCAAGCAATGGCTGAAATTCTGCGTGCCGTCAAAGGCATGAATGACATCCTCCCGCCGAGCGTGCCTCGCACTGACAAACTGCCCGACTCCGCGTTGTGGCAATGGTTCGAGACGACCGTTCGTTCGGTGCTAGGCCGCTACGGCTATCAAAACCTGCTCACGCCCATCGTCGAGCCGACGGCGCTGTTCGTGCGCGGCTTGGGCGAGGTGACCGACATCGTCGAGAAGGAGATGTATTCCTTCGTTGACTCGATGAACGGCGACAAGCTCACTCTGCGCCCCGAGGCTACCGCCGGCATTGTGCGCGCAATGATCGAGCACAACGCGCTCTACAACGGCCCGCTGCGCATCTGGACCATGGGACCGATGTTCCGCCACGAAAAGCCGCAAAAGGGTCGCTATCGGCAATTCAACCAGCTCGACGTGGAAGCGATGGGCTTTGCAGGCCCGGACGTCGATGCGGAGATGATCTTGATGGTGCGCACCTTGTGGCGCGAACTCGGGCTCGTCGAAGGCAGGCATGTGCGGCTCGAAATCAACAGCCTCGGCCAGCCACTCGAACGCAAGGCACACCGCGATGCGCTCGTCGCTTACTTCGAGCAGCACAAGGGCGTCCTCGATGTCGATTCGCAGCGCCGATTGACCAGCAATCCGCTTCGCATTCTTGACACCAAGAATCCAGTGATGCAGCCGATGGTCGAAGCCGCGCCCAAGCTAATCGATTTCCTCGGCGAGGCTTCACTGGCCCACTTCAATGCCGTGCGCGCGATCCTCGACGCGGCCGGCCTCGAATACCGCGTCAACACGAGACTCGTGCGCGGCATGGACTATTACAACCTGACGGTCTTCGAGTGGGTCACCGACCAGCTCGGCTCGCAGGGCACCGTCTGCGGTGGCGGACGCTATGACGGACTCATTGAGCAACTGGGCGGCAAGCCCGCGCCTGCGGTGGGGTTCGGCCTGGGCATCGAACGCCTGTTGTTGCTCATCCAGGAACTCGCATTGACGGTTCCGAGCTCCGCGCCGACAGCCTATGCCGTGGTCACTTCGATGGATTCCGCGCCGCAAGTCATGCTCGTGCTCGAGAAGCTTCGCGCGGCGGGTGTGTCGGTGCTGATGCACGCAGGCGGAGGCAGCATGAAATCGCAGTTCAAGCGCGCCGATTCGAGCGGTGCCAGGTATGCACTCATCTTCGGCGGCGACGAACTATCGCGCGGAGAAGCGTCGCTCAAAGACTTGCGCAATCCTGAGACGCCGCAACGCAGTCTGCCGCTGGCGGAGGCCGCCAACTGGGCCGCTGAACTCCTCAACGCATAATCGCGCCTTCCACAGAAAGCCTTTTGTCCATGGCCACCCATCTCGACCTCGAAGAACAAGAGCAGTTAGACCAGATCAAGCATTTCTGGAATCAGTATGGCAACCTGATCACGTGGGTGGTGATCATCGTCCTCGCTGCAAGCTCCGGCTGGATTTTCTGGAATCGGTACCAGGCCGATCAGGCCGCCAAGGCGGGCGCGATGTTTGATGAAATGGACAAGGCCGCGCAGGCCGGCGATGCCGACCGTGCCGCAGCGCTGTTCATCCCGCTGAAAGACCGCTATCCGCGCACCGCGTTTGCGGAGCAGGGCGCGATGACGCTTGCCAAGGTGCAGTTCGACAAGGGCCAGCTCGACAATGCCCGGGCCACGCTCGCGTGGGTGGCAGAGAACGCCAATGAAACCGAATACCAGGCCCTCGCACGCATTCGCCTCGCGGGCATCCTCATGGACCAGAAGAAGTACGACGAAGCGCTCAAGCAACTCGATGGTGCAACCGGCAAGGAATTCGAGGCGCTGGTGGCCGATCGCCGCGGTGACATCCTGATGGCCCAGGGCAAGAAGGACGATGCCAAGGCGGCGTATCTGAAGGCTTGGAAGGACATGGATCCGAAGATCGAATACCGCAGGCTGATCGAGGCCAAGCTGACCGCACTGGGTGCCGCGCCCGAGACTGACAAGCCGGCCGCAGCAGTGCCGGAGTTGGCAAAATGAAGGCCACACGCAAGCTTCTAATGACGGTGTTGGGCGCTTCCCTGGTGGCGGTGCTCGCGGGCTGTGCTGGTGGTCCCGAGAAGCCCAAGTCGACGGCGCTCGAGTCCTTCACGCCGCAACTCAATGGTCGTGTGGTCTGGAATCAGCGCGTCGACAGCGTGAAGTTTCCTCTGTCGGTCGCGGTCAGCCCCGGTGTGTTCACCGTGGCGGGCGATGACGGCACCGTGCTTGCGCTCGAAGCCGATACTGGCCGTGAACTTTGGAAGGGCACCGCCGGCGCGAAGCTCGGTGCAGGGGTCGGCAGCGACGGTCGCTTTACTTCTGTGATCACCCGAGATGGCGATCTGGTGACACTGGAAGCCGGCCGGGTGCTGTGGCGCAGGCCGCTCAACATGCGTGTTACCACCGCGCCGCTCGTGGCAGGTGAGCGTGTGTTCATCCTCGGTGGCGACCGCAGCGTGCAAGCCTTCGATGCGCTGGACGGCAGCAAGCTGTGGGCCGTGCAGCGCCCGACCGATCCGCTCACCCTCGCCCAAGGCGGGGTTGTCGCTGCTTACAAGGACACGCTGCTGGCGGGGCAGGGGTCGCGTCTGGCGGGATTCGATCCGAAGAATGGCGATGTGCGCTGGGAGATCGTGATCGGATCGCCCCGCGGCACCAACGAGGTCGAGCGATTGGCCGATCTGGTGGCGCCGATCGCCCGTGTCGGCGATGTGGTTTGCGTGCGCTCGTTCCAGGCAGCGGTGGGATGTGTGAACGCTGAACGCGGCACTCTCAACTGGAGCAAACCGCTGGGCGGTATCGAAGGGGTCGCCGCCGACGAGCAATTTGCCTACGGTGCCGATGCCACCGACCGCATCACTGCCTGGAAGATGGCGACGGGCGAAGTGGCGTGGCAGTCTGATAAGTTCTTGTACCGTGGCCTCAGCGCACCCTTGGCGACGCCCAAGGCGTTGATCTTCGGCGACGCCGAAGGCGTTGTGCACTTTCTGTCGCGGGACAAGGGCGATACGCTTCTGCGCGTGAATACCGACGGCAGCCCTGTCGCGGCAGCGCCAGTGATCGCTGGTGGCACTTTGCTCGTCGTGACGCGAAATGGAGGTTTGTTTGCCCTTCGCGCCGAATAAGTCTGCAATCCTGAATCGCTCACGATGAAACCAGTCATCGCCATCGTCGGGCGTCCCAACGTCGGCAAATCGACGCTTTTCAATCGCATGACGAAAAGCCGCGACGCGATCGTGGCCGACTTCGCCGGGCTCACTCGCGACCGCCACTACGGTGATGGTCGCCTGGGTGGCCGCGAGTTCATCGTTGTCGACACCGGCGGCTTCGAGCCCGACTGCACGACAGGCATCGTCAAGGAGATGGCCAAGCAGACGCGCCAAGCCGTGGCCGAAGCCGATGCGGTGATCTTCGTCGTAGACGTGCGCGGCGGCATGTCCGCCCAGGACCACGATATTGCGAAGTACTTGCGGACCGTGGGCAAGAAGGTGCTCCTCGCGGTCAACAAGGCCGAAGGTATGCAGGAGTCGCCGCTGCTCGCCGAGTTCTATGAACTGGGCATGGGCGAGCCACATCCGATCTCGTCTGCGCACGGTCAGGGCATTCGAAGCCTCACTGAAGCGGCGCTTGAAGACTTCATCTTTGACGAGGAAGACGAAGGGCCGGAAGAGGGGGCTCCGATCCGCCTGGCTGTCGCGGGCCGGCCGAATGTCGGCAAGAGCACGCTCATCAACACTTGGCTGGGTGAAGAGCGCCTCGTTGCCTTCGACATGCCCGGCACGACTCGTGACGCGATCAGTGTCCCGTTCGAGCGCAACGGACAGAAGTTTCAGCTCATCGACACCGCAGGCCTGCGCCGCAAAGGCAAGGTCTTTGAGGCAATCGAGAAGTTCTCAGTGGTGAAGACGCTGCAGGCCATCGCCGGCGCGAACGTCGTCTTGCTGCTCCTGGACGCTACGCTTGGAGTGAGCGAACAAGATGCACACATCGCCGGCTACGTCCTTGACAGTGGCCGCGCAGTGGTGATCGCCATCAATAAATGGGATGCCGTCGACGACTACCAAAAGCAGCAACTGCAGAGATCAATCGAGCAGCGGCTTTCTTTCCTGAAGTTCGCGCCCATCCTGAACATCTCGGCCATCAAGCGGCAGGGCCTGGGCCCGGTGTGGAAGGCAATTGCCGACGCCCACGCCTCGGCCACCTGCAAGATGTCCACGCCTGTGCTCACCAGGTTGCTGCAAGAGGCGGTGGAGCACCAGGCGCCTAAACGGGCGGGCATGTTCCGACCGAAAATGCGTTATGCGCACCAGGGTGGGATGAGTCCCCCTGTGATCGTGGTGCATGGAAACTCACTGGAACACGTGACCGACTCTTACAAACGATTCCTCGAAGGGCGATTCCGCGAACACTTCAAACTCGTAGGTACCCCCCTGCGCATCGAAATGAAGTCCGGGAAAAATCCTTTTGACGAGAAGAATTCCTGAAGGACTTTCGGATCAAGGGGTTCGACAGAAAGGAACCCTGTGTTAACGTGATCACTCTTGGAACTTTTGAGCATGGACAAGCCCCGGATTTCAGGGTGTACTGTCTGTGTGCATTGAGCCTTCAAACGAAGAAAGGTGTTAATCGTGAGCAATAAGGGCCAACTCCTACAAGACCCCTTTCTCAACCTGCTGCGCAAGGAGCATGTACCGGTCTCGATTTACCTCGTGAACGGCATCAAGCTGCAGGGCCACATCGAATCTTTCGATCAGTACGTGGTGCTCCTGCGAAACACCGTCACACAGATGGTCTACAAACATGCCATCTCCACCGTGGTACCAGGCCGCGCAGTGAACTTCCACGCGGCCGAATCACCGGAACAGACCTGAATACCGTGATGCCTTCGGGTTCTGGGCAGTCTCGACTTTGAGTTCGGCGAATTCAACTCAGGGTCCGGTCGGGCCTCCGCGCGCCATCCTGGTCGGCGTGGACGTGGGTCGTTCCGGTCATTTCGACCCGACGCTGGATGAGCTCGCGCTATTGTGCGAGTCGGCTGGCGACGTGGTCGTGGCCCGTGTCATTGCCAAGCGCAAGGCGCCCGATCCGGCGCTCTTTATCGGCTCGGGCAAGGCCGACGAAATCAAGGCGCTGGTTCTGGGCCATCAAGCTGAGGCTGTGCTCTTCGACCAAGCCCTGTCGCCCGCTCAGCAACGCAATCTCGAGCGCCACCTTGGTGTTGCTGTGGCCGATCGGACCATGCTCATCCTTGAAATCTTTGCGGCCCGTGCGCAGAGCCACGAGGGAAAGCTGCAGGTCGAACTCGCGCAGCTTCAGTACCTTTCGACGCGCCTCGTGCGCCGATGGAGCCATCTGGAGCGTCAACGCGGCGGTATCGGCACACGCGGTGGCCCGGGTGAGGCGCAGATAGAACTCGATCGCCGCATGATTGGCGAGCGCATCAAGGCCGTGAAAGAGCGACTGGTCAAGGTCAAGAAGCAGCGCAGCACGCAGCGTCGTCAGCGCGAGCGCAACCAGACCTTTCGCGTCTCGCTCGTGGGCTATACCAACGCGGGAAAGTCGACGCTGTTCAATGGGCTGGTGAAGGCGCGCAGCTACGCGGCCGATCAGCTTTTTGCCACGCTCGACACGACCACACGCCAGTTCTACCTCGAAGACGTGGGTCGATCGGTGTCGCTGTCAGACACGGTGGGCTTCATTCGCGACCTGCCTCACAAGCTGGTCGAAGCCTTCGAGGCCACGCTGCAGGAAGCCGCGGACGCCGACTTGTTGCTGCACGTGGTCGATGCGTCGACGCCCCTTCTGGCCGATCAGATGGCCGAAGTTCAGCGCGTGCTCGCAGACATCGGCGCGGGCGACATTCACCAGGTGCTGGTCTACAACAAGTTCGACAAGCTTGAGGAGACGCAGCGTCCGCGATCTTCGGTCGACGTGCTCGAACTCGACGGCGGCGTTCGCGTGCCACGGGTCTTTGTCAGCGCCTTGACCGGGCAGGGCCTCGATGCGCTCAAGCAGATCATCTCTCAGGCGATCGATGGAACCCTCGCCGAGCGCCTGAGCTTGAATACGGCTGCGGCAGCCTCTTCAAACGACGGCGACGCCTTGGCTGTCGACGTCGAAGGCGATTTGCGTCCTACCGGAACACAACACTCCCACTCATGACCATGAGACGTTCACTCGGTGCCATTGACGGCACGCCCACGAGCGCCGCAGTGCGCCTGACCGGCGCGGTCTGCGCGGCCCGCGCTCTGATCGGCGGTGCGCTGCGTGCTGGCTACGCTCGGCTCTCGCATCGGCATGCGCCTGCAGGCCACATCGATCTCGCCACTGGCGGTCGCGGGGACGGCCCGCCCGACCTCGACGAGCTGTGGCGTGACTTCAACCGCAAACTCAGCGGCCTGTTCGGCGGCAAGGGCGGTGGTCCGCGCGGCAACGGGTCCGGCGGCGACGGGGGCAACAACTTCCAGCCCGACATGAAGAGCGCGGGCATCGGCGTGGGTCTCATCGTGGCAGTTGTCGCGATGATCTGGCTCGGCAGTGGTCTCTTCATCGTGCAGGAAGGCCAGCAGGCCGTGATCACCACCTTCGGAAGGTACACCACCACGGTCAACGCCGGATGGCAGTGGCGCATGCCCTATCCGTTCCAGGCGCATGAAACTGTGCCGGTGACGCAGGTACGTTCCAAAGAGGTTGGTCGCAACACGGTGGTGCCGGCCACCGGGCTGCGCGACTCTTCGATGCTCACGCAAGACGAGAACATCGTCGACATCCGCTTCACCGTGCAATACCGCCTGAAGGATGCACGCGCCTTCCTCTTCGAGAACAAGGATCCGGAAGACGCAGTGGTGCTGGCTGCAGAGTCCGCCATCCGCGAAATCGTCGGCAAGAGCAACATGGACCAGGTGCTCTACGAGCAGCGCGATGCGATTGCCAGCGATCTCGTGAAGTCGGTGCAGCAGCAGCTCGATCGCTTGAACGCCGGCATCATCGTCTCCAATGTCAATGTGCAGAACGTTCAGGCGCCCGAGCAAGTGCAGGCGGCCTTCGACGACGCCTTCAAGGCAGGCGCCGACCGCGAGCGCCTCAAGAACGAAGGTCAGGCCTACGCCAATGACGTGATCCCGAAGGCCCAGGGCACGGCGGCGCGCCTGCGCGAGGAAGCCGAAGGCTACAAGTCTCGCGTCATCGCCCAGGCCGAAGGCGACGCACAGCGTTTCAACCGCGTGCTCGACGAGTACAAGAAGGCGCCGGCCGTCACGCGCGACCGGATGTACATCGATGCCATGCAACAGGTGTACTCGAGCGTCACCAAGGTGTTCGTAGACATCCGCAACAACTCCAACCTGTTGTACCTGCCGCTTGACAAGCTGATGCAGCAGGCGGGTGTGCCCGTGACTGCACCGTCGATCGTGCCTGCCCCTGACTCCGCCAGCCCGCCCGCCGGAACAGTCGACGTGCGTTCGCGCGACAACCAGCGCGGTCGTGACCGCGAAGGCCGCTGAGACCATTGGGGACGAACACAACATGAACCGCATTGGCTTTTACGTTGCAGGCGCGCTGGTCGTGCTTATGATTCTTTTCTCGACACTATTCATCGTGGATCAGCGGCAATTTGCCGTCATCTACTCGCTGGGCGAGATCAAGGAAGTGGTCACCCAGCCAGGGCTCAAATTCAAGCTGCCGCCGCCGTTGCAAAACGTGGTGTTCCTCGATCGGCGAATCCAGACGCTGGACAGCCCGACCGAAACGCGCCCGATCTTCACAGCAGAAAAGAAGAGCCTCGTTATTGACTGGCTTATCAAGTGGCGCATCATCGACGCGCGCCAGTTCATCCGGAACAACACGGCGGACATGCACAACTTGGAAATCCGCCTGAGTCCCATCGTGCAGGCGGCTTTCAATGAGGAAGTCACCAAGCGCACTGTGCGGGCCATGCTGGCCACTGAGCGCGAGAAGGTGATGCAAGACGTGCGCGGGCGTTTGGCTGACGAGGCGAAAGCTTTCGGTATCGAGATCGTTGATGTGCGAATCAAGCGCGTTGACTTCTCGGCCAACATTACCGATTCGATCTATCGTCGCATGGAGTCGGAGCGCAAGCGCGTCGCGAACGAGTTACGTTCGACGGGTGCGGCCGACAGCGAGAAGATTCGTGCCGATGCCGACCGGCAACGCGAAGTGATCGTCGCCGAGGCCTACCGTGATGCCCAGAAGGTGCAAGGTGAGGGCGATGCCAAGGCCTCAGCGCTCTTCGCCGATTCCTTCGGGCGCGACCCGCAATTCGCTGCGTTCTATCGGAGCTTGGGCGCCTACCGTGCGACGTTCCGGACGAAGGCTGACGTGTTGGTCGTCGATCCGAACAGCGAATTCTTCAAGGTCATGCGTGGCAGCGCCGGGCCGGCACCGGCGACAACGCCCGCTGGCAAGAAGTGATCGGGGCTCAGGATCTCCTGATCGGCGCTTTCGCGCTGATGCTCGTCATCGAGGGCCTATTGCCATTTTTCAGTCCTCGCCTGTGGCGAGCCGTATTCGAGCGCGCCACTCGGCTGACCGATTCTCAGCTTCGGTTCCTTGGGTTGTCGAGCATGCTGGCCGGTCTTGCGACGCTCTATGTGTTTTGGCATTGATTCGCGGTTTCTTGCAGCGGTTTGATTTGCGCGGCACCCCGGTACAATGCCGCTTTTAACCCCCCGGTGATTCCCCATGTCGTCTGCTTGGCTCTTGCCCGAGCACATTGCCGATGTCCTGCCCGCGCAGGCTAGACACATCGAAGAGTTGAGGCGAGGGTTGCTCGACGTGGCACGCGCCTACGGTTTCGAGCTGGTGATGCCGCCGCTCTTGGAGCATCTTGAATCGTTGCTGTCGGGTACCGGGCGCGAGCTCGATCTCAAAACCTTCAAGCTGGTCGATCAACTGAGCGGCAGGACGCTCGGCGTTCGCGCAGACACGACGTCCCAGGTGGCACGCATTGACGCCCATCTGCTTAATCGCGAAGGGCTGGCACGCCTTTGTTATTGCGGTCCGGTGCTGCTGACGCGTCCATCGGGTTTGTATGCAACCCGCGAGCCATTGCAGTTCGGCGCCGAGACTTACGGACACGCCGGCCTGGAAGCCGATTTGGAAATTCAGGACCTGGCCCTTGATTGTCTTCGCAGTGCGGGAATCACGAATGTGACCCTCGACCTGGGTCATGCTCGAATCTTGCGCGGACTGCTGGACGGCCTCAAAGTGGATCAGGACCGTGAGGCATCGATCATTGCGGCGCTGGCCGGCAAAGACGCCGTCGGCATTGTCGAGCTCACTGCCGATTTGCCGGAAGCAATTCGCAAGGGCTTCGCGATCCTGCCGCGCCTTTATGGTGGCATGGAGGTGCTCGACGTCGCCGAACGCGAACTGCCCGCGCAGCCTTTGGTTCGCGCTGCGATCGCCGACCTGCGCTCACTCGCCGGCCGTGTTCATCAAGCCCACCCGGAAGTCCGTGTAGGGTTCGACCTTGCCGACTTCGGTGGCTATGCCTACTACACCGGTGCACGCTTTGCGATCTACACCGATGGTTGCAGCGACGCCATCGCCCGCGGCGGACGATACGACGAGGTGGGGGCCGCCTTCGGGCGCAACCGCCCTGCGGTGGGCTTCAGTCTTGACTTGAAGGAGTTGGCGGCACTCGTGCCGACACACCGCATGGCAGCCGCCATTCGGGCTCCCTGGGGTGAATCGGATGCCCTGCGATCGGCGGTGCGGCAATTGCGCGAACAAGGAGAAACAGTGGTCTGCATCCTGCCGGGTCACGAGCACGAAGGCCAGGAATTCGACTGCGATCGCGAACTCGTCGCCGCCGGCGACCAGTGGGTGGTGCGCGCGCTTTGACGCGGCGCCATCCCGAACCCAAATTTAGACTCGGAACTTTGAGACAAGACATGCAAGCATCGAAGGCGGAGAATGTTGGCCGCAACGTGGTCGTCGTCGGCACACAATGGGGTGATGAAGGCAAAGGCAAGGTCGTAGACTGGCTGACCGATCATGCGCAAGGCGTGGTGCGCTTCCAGGGTGGTCACAACGCTGGGCACACGCTTGTCATAAAAGGCGTGAAGACGGCGCTGCAGCTTATTCCCTCGGGCATCATGCGCGACGGCGTGGCCTGCTACATAGGTAACGGCGTGGTTGTCGATCCGACTCATCTGCTGGCCGAGATTGAGCGGCTGGAAGGCATCGGCGTCGAAGTGCGTTCGCGCCTGTTCGTCAGCGAATCGTGCCCGCTGATCCTGCCCTTTCACGTGGAAGTGGACAAGGCGCGCGAGGCGCTGCGCGAGACCAGCGGTGCGGGCAAGATTGGCACGACCGGCAAGGGCATCGGCCCGGCCTACGAAGACAAGGTGGCACGTCGTGCATTGCGGGTGCAAGACCTCAAGCATCCAGAGCGCTTTGCGAAGAAGCTGCGTGAGCTGCTTGATCTGCACAACTTTGCGCTTTCGGGCTATCTGCATTCCAAGCCGGTCGAATTCCAGCCGATCTTCGATCATGCGGTGAAGGTGGCCGAGCAGCTCAAGCCCATGATGGCCGACGTCGGCTACATCTTACACAACGCCAATCGTGCCGGCGCGAACCTCCTCTTCGAGGGTGCGCAGGGCACCTTGCTCGACATCGATCACGGCACTTATCCGTACGTCACGTCGAGCAACTGCGTGGCCGGCAATGCCTCGGCGGGGGCCGGCGTGGGGCCCGACCAACTGCACTACATCCTGGGCATCACCAAGGCGTACACGACGCGCGTGGGCAGCGGCCCGTTCCCGACTGAGCTGCCGATGGACGAGCCCGGTACCGTTGGCAATCACTTGTCGGTGGTGGGGCAGGAGCGTGGCACCGTCACAGGGCGCCCGCGTCGCTGCGGCTGGCTCGATGCTGCATTGCTCAAGCGCTCGATCATCATCAACGGCATTTCGGGTCTGTGCATCACCAAGCTCGATGTGCTCGACGGCTTGAAGGAGATCAAGGTCTGCGTCGGCTATGAGCTCAACGGCAAGCGCATCGATATCCTGCCCCTGGACGCCGACGACATCGTGGCCTGCAAGCCGATCTACGACACCTTCCCTGGTTGGGCGGAGACAACTGCCGGCATCACCGAGTGGGACAAGCTGCCCGTCAACGCCCGCAAGTACCTCGAACGTGTGCAGGAGTTCATTGGCGCACCGGTCGACATGGTGTCGACGGGGCCGGATCGTGACCACACGATCTTGTTGCGACATCCGTACAAGGCCTGAGTTGCATTCGATGCTTCACGGCGAAGATGGCGATCAATTGAAGGAGTCTCGATGCTGACCGATGATGGCAAGCACCTGTATGTGTCGTGGGACGAATACCACATGCTGATCGAGCGCCTCGCGCTCAAGGTCCATGCCTCTGGTTGGGAGTTCGATCAGATTCTGTGTCTCGCCCGTGGCGGCATGCGGCCGGGGGACGTGCTGTCGAGGGTCTTTGACAAGCCCCTGGGCATCATGTCGACGAGCTCATATCGGGCAGAGGCCGGCACCATCCAGGGTCGCCTGGACATGGCGAAGTACATCACGCTGCCCAAGGGTGAACTGGCGGGCAGGGTGCTGCTGGTTGATGACCTTGCTGACTCGGGCATCACGCTGCGCGCCGTGGTCGATCGGCTGCGTGGCATGCCGGCGATCAGCGAACTGAAGTCTGCCGTCATCTGGACCAAGGGCGTGTCGACCTATACACCCGACTATTTCGTTGAGTTGCTGCCCACGAGCCCATGGATTCATCAGCCCTTCGAAGAGTACGACGACCTGCGGCCCGCAGGACTCGCAAAGAAGTTTGTGATTTGATCGCTGCGGTCGAGCAATGAGCATCGAAGTGCTGCGTGCGCACTTCGATTGCGAAGGGGCCCCATTGCGAGGTGCTGAAGGGGCGGTGCGAGCGGAATGTAGTTCGATGTCTCGAACTATCGTCTTCGATGCCGTCATGGCATTTCGATTAACCAATAAAAAAGGCCGCATACTTGCGACCTTGTTTATTTCTTGGTGCCCAGGAAGGGACTCGAACCCCCACGGAGTTACCCGCTAGTACCTGAAACTAGTGCGTCTACCAATTCCGCCACCTGGGCATCTCAGGAAGTCTTGGATTCTATCATCAAAAAAACATCATCATTCCAAAATCCCACCCCAAACGTCGGCGCAGAGCTGATGAGTGAAGTGGAAGGCACGGTGCAAGGTCATCGTGACGGACACGGATTCTTGATCCGTGATGATCGGCAACCCGATCTGTACCTTTCGCCGCAAGAAATGCGTGCCGTGCTTCATCGCGATCGAGTGAAGGCCCGCATCATTCGCTACGACCGCAAAGGTCGGCCCGAAGGCCGCATCCTGGAGATTTTGGATCGGCGCAAGGTGCCGATCATCGGACGCCTCTTGAACGAGAACGGCATCTGGCTGGTGGCGCCCGAAGACAAGCGCTACGGGCAGGACATCATGGTGCCCAAGAACGCGATCGCGAATGCGACCTCGGGGCAGGTGGTGGCCATCGAACTCACGGAAGCACCTTCGCTGTATTCGCAGCCCATGGGACGCGTGACCGAGGTGCTCGGCGAAATCGACGACCCTGGCATGGAAATCGAAATCGCGGTGCGCAAGTACGAGGTGCCTCATCGATTCACGCCGGAGACGCTCGCGCAATCGGCACAACTGCCCGACAAGATTCGAGCCAACGATCGCAAGCAACGCATCGATCTGACCGACGTGCCGCTCGTCACCATCGACGGCGAAGATGCGCGCGACTTCGATGATGCGGTGTACTGCGAGCCGGCAAAAGTGGGGCGCTCGAAAGGCTGGCGGCTCATCGTTGCCATCGCCGATGTGAGCCACTACGTGAAGCCGGGCGAGCCGATCGATGAAGACGCTTACGAGCGTGCGACGTCAGTGTATTTTCCTCGTCGCGTGATTCCGATGCTTCCTGAGAAGCTTTCCAATGGCTTGTGTTCGTTGAACCCCAACGAAGACCGGCTCTCGATGGTGTGCGACATGCTCGTCACCGCGTCGGGCGACCTGCATGCTTATCAGTTCTACCCTGCTGTGATTTGCTCGCACGCGCGCTTCACCTATACCGAAGTTGCAGCGATCCTGGCGAACACGCGCGGCCCCGAGGCTGCGCGTCGCAAGGACCTCGTGCCTGATTTGCTCAATCTCAACGAGGTGTATCGCGCTTTGCTGAAGGCGCGTACCAAGCGTGGCGCCATCGACTTCGAGACCACCGAAACGCAGATCGTGTGCGACGAGAATGGCCGCATCGAGAAGATCGTGCCGCGCGTTCGCACAGAGGCGCACAAGCTGATCGAAGAAGCCATGCTGGCCGCCAACCTTTGCTCGGCGGATTTCATTGCGCTGTACAAACATCCGTCGCTGTACCGCGTGCACGAAGGGCCCACCCCCGAGAAGAAGACGTTACTGCAGAACTACCTCAAGTCGCTGGGGCTCGGCCTGTCGATCGGCGACGATCCGACGCCGGCTGAGTTCCAGTCCATCGCGAACGCGACCAAGGACCGGCCCGACGCGATGCAGATCCACACCATGCTGCTTCGGTCGATGCAGCAGGCGATCTACACCGCGATCAACAGCGGGCACTTCGGCCTGGCCTATGAGGCCTATACGCACTTCACGAGCCCCATTCGGCGATATCCGGATTTGCTGGTGCATCGCGTGATCAAGGCCTTGCTGCACGGCAAGCGCTATCACCTCAGCACCGGTGAAATTTCAGATGCGCCCAAAGTGCGTAAAGGCGCGAAACCAGCGAAGACAGTGACGACAGAGGGTGACGTGTGGGAGGCCGCGGGCGCGCATTGCAGCGCGAATGAGCGGCGCGCCGACGAAGCATCGCGCGACGTCGAAGCCTGGCTCAAGTGCCGCTTCATGCGCGAGCATCTCGGCGAGGAATATGCAGGAACAGTCACCGCGGTCACGAGCTTCGGTCTCTTCGTCACGCTCGATTCGCTGTATGTCGAAGGGCTTGTGCACATCACCGAACTGGGCGGCGAATATTACCGCTTTGACGAGGTCAAGCAGGAGCTTCGCGGCGAGCGGACAGGTGTTCGCTATGTCGTGGGCGCGCGGGTTCGGGTGCAGGTGAGTCGTGTGGATCTGGACGGCCGCAAGATCGACTTCCGCATGGTGCGTGACACCGACGAGGACGCAGCCTTGATTCGCGCACGGCGCGATCGATTGGTCGGTAAGTCGAACTCGGCCGTGGCAGAACTCGCGGCAGTGAAGGAGGCTGATCGCGCGGTGAAGGCGGCGACGAAGGGCAAGGGGAAGGGGGCTAACGCGAATCCAGTGCGCGCGGCGAAGGCTGCTGCGAGGAAGTCGTCGGCAAAGGTGGCTCGTCGTCGATAAAAACGTCCATTTCGTGGGTTGGGCAAGCGATGCGTGCCATGCGGACCGTCGATCTGACTTGAACGTCGACCGCGGGGGCTCCTTCGACGGGCTCAGCCTCTCAGGATGCACGGATCCTTGTTTTGGATTGCCCTGCGACGCGATTCAGCTGCGGCGCATGGCTTTGATCAAATCGCTTGCGAGGAGCGTCGAACCGCCGAACGCATCTGCTGCTGCCCCATGGGCATATGCAGCGGCGCACGCGATCGCCAGCGGTTCTCGCTTCGATTGCTGGGCCCACAACCCACCGATCCATCCTGCGAGCACGTCCCCGGTCCCCGCAGTGGCCAGCGCGGCATTGCCACTTGAATTGATACGTGGCGTCGCGCCGCGTGCGGCGATGACTGTTCCCGACCCCTTCAACAGCACAACGCATCTGAATCGTTCGGTCAGAGTTTGCGCGGCAGTCAATCGGTCGGCCTGCACCTGTCCCGTATCCGTGCCAAGCAGCCGCGCCGCTTCGAGCGGATGTGGCGTGATGATGGTCGGTCGCCCTCGGTCCGCTCGGGCCCGGAGCAGTGCTTGCAATGACGCGTCGCTCGCAATGGCGTTCAGCGCATCCGCGTCGACCACCAGGCGCGCGCTTGCGCTGAGCAGACGCGGCAGCGGCTCGCGCACTGCATCGCCGCCGCCGCATCCGCAAACGGCGGTGGTGGCCGCGATAACGTCATGGTGGCTTTGCCACCAGTGCGCGCGGAACATGAGTTCGGGACGAAGCACATCGTGCGCTGGGGCTTGCTCGTCCAGCAGGCTGGCGTAGACACGGCCAGCTCCGGCGGCCAGCGCAGCGCGTGCGGCAAGCAATGCCGCGCCAGACATCGATCGTGCGCCACCCACCACGGCGACGTCGCCGAAGCTGCCCTTGTGCTGTGCGTGAGCACGCGGGGTGGCCGCGGCTTGATCTGCGCCGATGAGAAAGGCATCGGGGGAATCATCCTGCAAGCCCACCCCGAGGTCGTCGAACCAGACTTCACCGGCAAGATCGCGGCCGCGCGCAGTGAACAATCCCGGTTTCAGCGTCAGAAGCGACAGCGTGTGGGTCGCTTGCACGGCCGACGCCCCTAGCGGCTGGCCTGTGCCGCAATTCAGGCCTGAAGGAGCGTCGATAGCGAGGGTACGGCCCGAGAGCGCGTTCATACGGGCGATGCACTCGGCAATGGCTCCCTCGGGCGGACGGCTTGCGCCGAGGCCCAACAGCGCGTCGATGATGAGATCCTCGTCATCGAAACCAGTCGGTACATCAAGGGCATCGACGATCGCAATGCCTGCCGCCTGTGCGAGAACGTATGCATCGCGAGCGTCGTCCGGCAATCGAGATGCATCTCCAAGCAGCGTGACCGACACACGCTTTCCCGTGCCCGCGAGGTGCATCGCAGCCTCCAGCCCATCGCCGCCATTGTTCCCCGGCCCAGCGCAAATCCACACCCTCTGCGCATGCGGTGCAATCGCCAGTGCCAACCGTCCCACCGCAAGGCCCGCTCGACGCATGAGCGTGTGCGGGGGCAACGCAGCTGCCGCGCGCCGTTCGATCTCGCGCGTGTTCAGCGCGCCGAACAGCGCGAGTGACCGAGGTGGTGGCAGAACACGTTGCATGATGAAAAGCGTTAGGACATGGCCCGGAATAATTTTCCGTTTTGGG
>Ga0136846_1221435_pt1 | contig 29465 bp, 24 predicted proteins | sample HopSoiMetagenom2_FD_96841 | JGI IMG/M metagenome (GOLD analysis project Ga0136846, IMG submission 96841) | Grasslands soil microbial communities from Hopland, California, USA - 2 Assembly 2016 (version 4) | ecosystem: Environmental > Terrestrial > Soil > Grasslands | place: USA: Hopland... | reverse complement strand
GCGATGACGGCAGCGACGGCCACGGCCGCCGCTGTTTCTCGCAGCCCCCAACGGCGGGGCGCAGGCTGAGGCGCACCCCACACCTGGTGCTGATCGGTAGTCATGCGACCACAGTGCAAGTCGTTCATGTGAATACGCTGTGCGTCACTTCAGTCGGGGGTATGTCTATGCGCCTTCACAGCTGACGCATAGATAGGGCACAGTCGGAACCCATGGGCGCCGCGAATACTAAGCCCGTGTCCAGTCCAAGCACTTTCACGGTCAACGAGAACGAACCGGCACGCGTTGTCATGCGGCGCGCAGACGGCAAGCCCATCCACGTGCTGGTGGTTGACGACGAGCCGGTGCTGGCCGAACTGGTGTCGATGGCCCTGCGGTACGAGGGTTGGGAGATCGCGACGGCCGGCGACGGCGCTTCGGCGATCGCGTCGGCGCGGGAGACCCCGCCCGACGTGGTGGTGCTCGACGTGATGCTGCCCGACATGAGCGGCCTGGACGTGTTGCATAAGCTGCGCGAACAGATACCCGGGCTGCCGCTTTTACTGCTGACCGCGAAGGATTCCGTCGAAGACCGCATCGCGGGGCTGACAGCGGGCGGCGACGACTACGTCACCAAACCGTTCAGTTTGGAAGAGGTGGTGCTGCGGCTGCGCGCGCTACTGCGCCGCACCGGTGTGACAAGCGAAACGGGCGGAGCCAAGATCGTGGTCGGTGATCTGGTGCTCGACGAGGACAGCCACGAAGTCACCCGCGGCGGCGACGTCATCTCGCTGACCGCGACGGAATTCGAGCTGCTGCGGTTCATGATGCGCAATTCCAAACGCGTACTGAGCAAGGCGCAGATCCTGGACCGGGTGTGGAGTTATGACTTCGGCGGGCGATCCAACATCGTCGAGCTGTACGTGTCGTATCTGCGCAAGAAGATCGATATCGGGCGGGATCCGATGATCCACACCTTGCGCGGCGCGGGTTATGTCCTCAAGCCCCCGCGCTGACGCGGGTCCCAGCCGCTTCCGCTCGCCGCGCAGCTGGTCGCTGCGGGCCCGTCTGCTGGCGTCCCAGATCGTGCTGCTTGCCTTGGTGTGCGCGGCGATAGGTGCCGGCACCGAGTTTGCGCTGCAACGCTTTTTGATGAATCAGCTCGATGACCGGGTGGCCGAGACAGGCCGCCGCTCAACCGGGTTGTTCGAATTCGGGCCGCCGCCACCGCCGCCCGGCATGGACCCGATGATGCCCGACTTCCCGGGTCCTCCCGGCTATCCGCGACGCGTCATCATCCGTGACGACCACGGACCCGGCCCCGCCTTCCTCAACGCTCCCGGACAGGCGGCCCGCACCGTCGGCGCAGTGATATCGCACGGCACGCCGGTCGACGGAGGCGTCATCACCGCTGACGGCACCCGCGCCCAGATCAGTTCCACTGCAGCACAACAACTCGCTCACATCCAGCCGAAACACAGACCACAAACGGTGGAGCTCGACGGTCTGGGCCGCTACCGCGTCATCGCGACGCATGCGCGAGGCCCGGGCGAGACGATCGTGACGGGGTTGCCCACCTCTGATGTCGACGACACGCTGCTGCAGGTGCTCGTCGTGTTTGGCGTGGTGGGGGCGATCGCGCTGATCGGTGGCACGACGGCGGGAATCATCATCATCCGCCGCCAACTCGCCCCGCTGTCAAGGGTTTCCGAGGCGGCCCGCCAAGTGGCCGACCTCGAACTCGACCGCGGCGAGGTGCGGTTGCCGACGCCGATCGTCAAGGTCGATCCGGCCGGCGCGGACACCGAAATCGGACAGCTCGGCTCGGCGCTGAACCGGATGCTGGACCGCATCGCGGGCGCTTTGTCCGCCCGTCACGCGAGCGAGACACGGGTACGCCAATTCGTCGCCGACGCGAGCCATGAACTGCGGACGCCGCTGGCTGCGATTCGCGGCTATACCGAACTGGCGCAACGCAAACGAGACGACCTTCCCGACGACGTCGCGCATGCAATGAGCCGAGTCGAATCCGAAACGGAACGGATGACCCAGCTTGTCGAGGACATGTTGCTGCTGGCGCGGCTGGACACCGGACGGCCGCTGGAACGCGAGCAGGTCGATTTGTCGCGCCTCGTCGTCGACACCGTCAGCGACGCGCACATCGCGGGACCCGACCACGAGTGGGCGCTGGATCTGCTCGACGAACCTGTCACCGTCGTGGGTGACGAGGCGCGGCTGCATCAGGTGCTCGCCAACCTGCTCGCCAATGCCAGGACCCACACGCCGCCCGGCACGTCGGTCACCACATCGTTGGTCGTCGACGAGTCCGGCGGCGCCGTGCTGACCGTCGCCGACGACGGTCCGGGGATCGCGGCATGGCTGCAGCCGGAGATCTTCGAACGCTTCGCCCGCGGTGATTCGTCGCGGTCCCGGCGCGGTGGCAGCACCGGCCTGGGGCTGGCCATCGTCGCCGCCGTCGTCAGGGCCCACAACGGCACAATCGACGTGCACAGCGTGCCGGGCAAGACGGAGTTCGTGGTGAAGTTTCCGGCCAATTCACAGCCAGGAGCGACGCTATGACGCTGGTTCTCTCCGCCGAGCAGACACAAAAGGCCCCGACACGCCGAAGTTCTGGGGCCATTTCCGTCTGGTCGCGGTTGGGACTGGGCGTGCTGCTGGTCGCGACGGCGGCGCTGTATCTGTGGAACCTGTCGGCGAGTGGATGGGCCAACGCGTTCTATTCCGCGGCCGCGCAGGCCGGGGCCAGCGATTGGACCGCGATGCTGTTCGGCTCCAGCGACGCCGCCAACGCCATCACCGTCGACAAGACGCCCGCCGCGCTGTGGGTCATCGACGTGTCGGTGCGGCTGTTCGGGCTGAACCCGTGGAGCGTCCTGGTGCCGCAGGCGCTGGAGGGCGTGGCGGCGGTGGCGCTCTTGTACGCCGCGGTCCGCCGGGTCGGTGGCGATGGTGCCGCGTTGCTGGCCGGCGCGGTGTTCGCGCTGACGCCGGTCGCCGCGCTGATATTCCGGTTCAACAATCCCGACGCACTGCTGGTGCTGCTGCTTGTCGCGGCTGCGTATTGCGTACAGCGTGCCTGCGAAAAAGACAGCAGTCGTTGGTGGTTGATCGCCGCAGGCGCTCTCGTCGGCTTCGGGTTTCTGGCCAAGATGCTGCAGGCGCTGTTGGTGGTGCCGGCTTTCGCCGCGGCGTATCTGGTTGCGGGCAATCGTCGGATGCGCCGCCGGATCGTCGACCTTCTCGCCGCCGCCGCTGCTCTTGTGGTGTCCGGCGGCTGGTATCTGTTGCTCGTAGAGCTGTGGCCGGCGACGGCGAGGCCCTACATCGGCGGTTCGCAGCACGACAGCATCGTCGAATTGGCGTTGGGGTACAACGGTTTGGGCCGCCTGACCGGTGACGAGCCGGGCGGGTTGGGCAACCTCAACTTCGACGTCGGCTGGGGCCGGCTGTTCGGCACCGGGATGGGTCTGGACATCGCGTGGTTGCTGCCGGCCGCGGTGATCTGCCTCGCAGCGGGCTTCGTCATCACGAGGTACGCACCGCGGGTGGATGCGACACGCGCGGCGTTGATCCTGTGGGGCGGCTGGCTGGTCGTCACCGCGGTCGTGTTCAGCTTCGCCAACGGCATCGTGCATCCCTACTACACCGTCGCGCTCGCGCCTGCGATCGGCGCGTCGATCGGCATCGGGGCAATGCTGTTGTGGCGCAATCGCTCCGACATCCGTGCCGCGACCGCCTTGTCCGGCGCGGTCCTGGTCACCAGCATCCTCGCGGCGGTGCTACTGTCCCGGGACAGCGAGTGGATGCCGTGGCTGCGGGCTACGGTCGCGGTCGGGGGAGTGGGCGCGGCGGCGTTGCTGCTGATCGCCGGGCGCTTGCGCCGGCCCGTCGCCCGTTCGGTGGCGGCCCTGGCTGTCGCGGCGTGTCTGGCCGCGCCTGCGGTGTATTCGGTGGCGACGGCCGCCGCGCCGCACACCGGCGCGATTCCGTCCGTCGGCCCGTCGCGCCATGGCTTCGGCGGCTTCACCGGTCCCGGCGGGCTGCTTGACTCGCCGACTCCCGGGCCTGCGCTCTCGGCCACGCTGTCCGCCGATGCGCACGACTTCACCTGGGTCGCGGCCGCCGTCGGGTCGAACAATGCCGCGGGTTACCAATTGGCCAGCGGGGCACCGGTTATGGCGATCGGCGGCTTCAACGGGACCGACCCCTCGCCGACGCTCGAGGAGTTCCAGCGCTACGTCGCCGACCGGCAGATCCACTACTTCATCCGCGGCAAGATGATGATCGGGCACTGGGGCGGGGACACGACGGGCAGTCGCGAATCCACCGATATCGCCGAATGGGTGGAAACCCACTACACCCCCCTGACCGTCGACCGCGTCCTCATCTACGACCTCACGCAGCCGCCGCGGGATTCATAGCCCAGGCATAGCTTCAGCCAACTACCCACACACGCTGCTGCTCAACCATGGTTGTCATGACAGACATCGCCCTCGAACCCGACGCCGGCCCGGCTCACCGAAGCCACTTCGAATCGCGGCCCAACGCCGCCCTTGCGGCCCGTGCCGCCGGCGTGCCGGTGCTGGACGTTGTGGTCCCGGTGTACAACGAGCAGACCGCCCTTGCCGATTCGGTCCACCGGCTGCATCGCCACCTCCGGGAGAACTTCCCGTTCGAGGCGCGCATCACGATCGCCGACAACGCCAGCGTCGACGACACCCCCCGGATCGCGGCCGAACTCGCCGCCGAGCTGACCGATGTCCGCGTGATGCGGCTGGAGCAGAAGGGCCGCGGCCGGGCACTGCACGCAGTGTGGTCCACCTCCGATGCACCGGTGCTGGCCTACATGGACGTCGACCTGTCGACAGACCTCGCGGCGCTCGCCCCGCTGGTCGCGCCGCTCATCTCCGGCCACTCGGACCTGGCCATCGGTACCCGGCTGGGGCGCGGCGCGCGGGTGGTGCGCGGACCGAAGCGGGAGATCATCTCGCGTTGCTACAACTTGATCCTGAAATCGACTCTGTCCGCGCGCTTTTCCGACGCGCAGTGCGGCTTCAAGGCCGTCCGCGCCGACGTCGCCGAACGCCTGCTGCCGTACGTCGCCGACACCGGATGGTTCTTCGACACCGAGCTGCTGGTGATCGCGGAGCGCAGCGGCCTGCGGATACACGAGGTCCCAGTGGACTGGGTGGACGACCCGGACAGCCGCGTCGACATCGTCACCACCGCGACCGCTGACCTCAAGGGCATCGGACGGATGCTACGGGGCTTCGCCGACGGCTCGATCCCGGTGAATACCATTGCCGCGCAACTGGGTTCCTCGCGACTGTCGGCCGCACCGGGGTCCCTGTTCCGCCAGGCGGTCCGGTTCGGCGCCATCGGCGTCGCATCGACCGCGGCCTACCTGCTGCTGTTCGTGATGATGCAGGGATGGGCGGGCGCTCAGGCGGCGAACCTGATCGCGTTGCTGCTCACGGCCATCGGCAATACCGCGGCCAACCGGCGATTCACCTTTGGCGTCGGCGGTCGTGCCAATGCGACCCGCCACCACATCGAGGGCCTCGTGGTGTTCGGAATCGCGCTCGCAATAACCAGCGGCGCGCTGGCCGGGCTGCACGCCGTGGCGGCCCAGCCGCACCACTTGGTCGAACTCGCGGTGCTGGTGATCGCCAATCTCGCGGCCACCGCAGTGCGCTTCGTACTCCTGCGCGGCTGGGTGTTTCACCCGGGCCGCTCACGCTGACCCCCTACGACGACAAAGGAATCGATTGATGACGATCACCACAGAGGTGCCGCCACACACCACGGCCGCACCGCATGATTCGTCGCGAGAAGCGCAACCCCGCTGGGTCCGACCCGCGGTGCTGACCCTGCTCGTCGCGACTGCCGTGCTCTATCTATGGGGGCTTGGTTCTTCCGGCTGGGCCAACAACTACTACGCGGCCGCGGCGCAGGCCGGCACGCAGGACTGGAAGGCGTGGCTGTTCGGATCACTGGATGCGGGCAACGCGATCACGGTCGACAAGCCGCCCGCTGCGCTGTGGGTAATGGGCTTGTTCGGCAGGCTGCTCGGGTTCAACGCATTCACGATGCTGCTGCCGGAGGCGCTGATGGGCGTCGGGGCCATCGCCCTGCTGTACGCAACCGTGCGACGCACCAGCGGACCGGTCGCAGGTCTGATGGCCGGTGCGGTGCTCGCCCTGACCCCGGTCGCGGCGCTGATGTTCCGGTTCAACAACCCCGACGCGTTGCTGGTGCTGCTGCTGGTGGCCGCCGCGTACTGCATGGTGCGGGCCACCGAGACGGCGAGCACGCGCTGGATTGCGTTGGCGGGCTGCGTCCTCGGATTCGCGTTCCTGACGAAGATGTTGCAGGCGTTCCTGGTTGTGCCGGGCCTCGCGCTGGCGTTCCTTGTCGCAGCGCCGATCGGGATGTGGAAGCGGATAGGCAAGCTACTCGTCGGCGCAGCCGCGATGATCGTGTCGGCGGGCTGGTACATCGCGCTCGTCGAACTGTGGCCGGCCGACTCGCGCCCGTACATCGGCGGCTCCACCGACAACAGCCTGCTCCAGCTAGCGCTGGGCTACAACGGGATTGAACGCATCGCCGGTGGCGAGGGTGGCCCCGGCGGCGGCCCCGGCGGTGGCGGTCCCGGCGGGGCCAACCTGTTCTTCGGCGGTCAAGCGGGTATCGGCCGACTGTTCGGCCAGTCGATGGGTGTCGAGGCTTCCTGGCTGTTGCCCGTTGCGCTCATCGGGCTGGCGGCGGGTATCTGGTTCACCCGTCGTACGGCGCGCACCGGAAGCGTCCGTGCCGGACTACTCCTTTGGGGCGGTTGGCTGTTGGTGACCGGCGCGGTGTTCAGCTTCATGGACGGGACGGTGCACCCGTATTACACGGTGGCCCTGGCACCCGCGATCGCGGCACTGGTCGGAATCTCGGTGGCCGAGTTGTGGCGGGGCCGGGAATTCCTGGTGTCGCGGATCGTGCTGGCGATAATGGCCGCGGCCACCGGTGTGTGGGCGTTCGTTCTGCTGGACCGCACGCCCGATTGGTTGCCGGCGCTGCGCTGGACCGTGCTGGCCGGATCGGTGGTCGTCGCGGCGATCCTTGCTGTGGGGGCTCATCGACTGGGACGTGGGGCGGTCGTAGTAATCACCGCCGCAGCGCTTTTCGGCCTGGCCGCACCGACCGCGTTTTCGATCTACAACGTCGTGCACGAGCACAGCGGACCCGGCACAATGTCCGGGCCGAGTCGTGACGCCGGTTTTGGCTTTGGTGGAGCTGGGGCGCCAGGCGGGCGCGGTCCAGGTGGGGACACGGCAGATAACGCCGCGCTCGCCCAGCTCATCGAGGGCGCTGACACTCGTTGGGCGGCAGCCAGTATCGGGTCGATGGGAGTCAGCGGCCTCGAGCTGAAGACGGGCGCGTCGCTGATGGCGATCGGTGGTTTCACCGGTTCGGACAACTCGCCGACGCTCGCGCAGTTCCAGGCGTATGTCGCCGACCATCAGGTGCGCTACTTCATCGGTAGCGACCGCGGCGGTCCGTCGCACGGCAAGTCCGGACCCGCCCAGGAGATCACGGCATGGGTGCAGCAGAAGTTCGCCGCGATCGACGTCGGCGGTACGGCGGTCTACGACCTCAGCCAGCCTCGCTGAATCAGACGGCCGCCCTGCTTTCCCCCGGGCAGGGCGGCCGTCGCCATCTATGTTGTTATCGTCGTGACAAGGCGATTCAGGAGGTCCCAATGTCCGTGACCGACGAATATCTGAAGAACAACGAGGCCTACGCGAGCACGTTTACGGGCCCGCTTCCGCTGCCGCCGAGCAAGCACGTCGCGGTGGTGGCATGTATGGATGCTCGACTCGACGTCTACCGGGTCCTCGGCCTTGCCGACGGTGAGGCGCACGTGATCCGCAATGCCGGCGGGGTCATCACCGACGACGAGATCCGCTCGTTGGCGATCAGTCAGCGGCTGCTGGGCACCAAAGAGATCATCCTCATCCACCACACCGATTGCGGAATGCTGACTTTCACCGACGACGAGTTCAAGCGCGCCATCCAGGACGAGACCGGTATCAAACCGGAGTGGGCAGCCGAAGCATTTGCCGATCCCGAGGAAGACGTGCGTCAGTCACTTCGCCGCATCGAAGCCAGCCCGTTCGTCACCAAACACGAATCCTTGCGCGGGTTCATCTTCGACGTCGCCACCGGCCGGCTCAACGAGGTCACGCTCTAGAGGAGGGCCGAGCGCACGGTTGTTGACGGGACTACTCGCGACTCGTGTACAACAACCGTGCGCTGGGCGTCGAATCAGCCGACCTTGTAGGTCGCGATCGCCTTGGCGACCGCCTCACCCTCCGGCGTGACGACGTCGACATCGCAGTTCACCAAAGTCTTGCCGCGTCGCAGCACGCGTCCGATCGCGATCAGATCGGTCGCGCGCGACGGCGCGAGAAACTGCATCGACATAGAAGTGGTCACGCCGCGCAGCGAGTCGGGCACCTCCACACCGGTCCAGGCCGCAGCCATCACCGCGACATCCGCCAGCGCAGCGATCGCGCCGCCGTGCACCATGTCGGCGATCGTGGTGTTGGTCGGGTCCCACGGCAGGCGCAGCCGCACCTCGTCGGCGTCGAGCATGTCGGCGACGATGCCGAGCTTGGCGACGAACGGCGACGACGGGATGAACTGGGCCATGACATCGGCGCCGGTCTGCGGCTCGGTGGGAGTTGGCATGGCTCCAGTATCTGCGGCGGATCAATTACCTCTGGGGTAGGCGAGCAGACGCAAACTGAACTCGCCCGGCAGCAACACGCTCTTTTGCGTCTGTTCGCGCAGGGGAGTGCGTTGACAGCGCAGGCTTGGGCTGGTTTCATATCGGGTTATGCAGATAAATCTGGTCATGTCTACCAACTTTACGAGGATGCCATGACTGCCACCCAGGAGCTCAACCAGGCGGGCCGCTATGAGCTGAGCCATCTGCGCTCCCTGGAAGCCGAGGCCATCCACATCATTCGGGAGGTGGCCGCGGAGTTCGAGCGGCCGGTGCTGCTGTTCTCCGGGGGCAAGGACTCCATCGTCATGCTGCATCTGGCGCTCAAAGCGTTCCGGCCGGGTCGCCTGCCGTTCCCGGTCATGCACGTCGACACCGGCCACAACTTCGATGAGGTCCTGCAGACCCGCGACGAGCTCGTCGAGGAAGCCGGTGTGCGGCTGATCGTCGCCAAGGTGCAGGACGACATCGACGCCGGCCGCGTCGTCGAGACGATCCCGTCGCGCAACCCGCTGCAGACGGTGACGTTGCTGCGGGCCATCCGCGAGAACAAGTTCGACGCCGCATTCGGCGGTGCACGCCGCGACGAGGAGAAGGCGCGAGCCAAGGAGCGGGTGTTCTCCTTCCGCGACGAGTTCAGCCAGTGGGACCCCAAGGCGCAGCGGCCCGAGCTGTGGAACCTGTACAACGGCCGGCACCACAAGGGTGAGCACATTCGAGTGTTCCCGTTGTCCAACTGGACCGAGTTCGACATCTGGTCCTACATCGGCGCCGAGAAGATCAAACTGCCGTCGATCTATTACGCCCACCCGCGCAAGGTGTTTGAGCGTGACGGGATGCTGCTCGCCGTGCACAAGTACCTGCAGCCGCGCAAGGACGAACAGGTCGTCGAGAAGACCGTGCGCTTCCGCACCGTCGGTGACGTCACCTGCACCGGCTGCGTGGAATCCCTCGCGGGCACGGTGTCCGAGGTGATTGCCGAGACGGCGGTGTCGCGGCTCACCGAGCGCGGCGCCACCCGCGCCGACGACCGCATCTCCGAGGCCGGCATGGAAGACCGCAAGCGGGAAGGCTACTTCTAAATGGGGCGAGCGAAGAGACGGGAGAAATAGATGGCGACGCTACTGCGACTGGCTACCGCCGGATCCGTCGACGACGGCAAGTCCACCCTCATCGGCCGCCTGCTGTTCGACTCCAAGGCCGTCATGGAGGACCAGCTGGCCTCGGTCGAGCGCACCTCCAAGGAGCGCGGACACGATTACACCGATCTGGCCTTGGTGACCGACGGCCTGCGCGCCGAGCGGGAGCAGGGCATCACCATCGATGTCGCCTACCGCTACTTCGCCACGCCCAAACGGAAATTCATCATCGCCGACACCCCTGGGCACATCCAGTACACCCGCAACATGGTCACCGGGACATCGACCGCCCAGCTGGCGATCGTCTTGGTCGACGCCCGGCACGGGCTGCTCGAACAGTCGCGCAGGCACGCGTTTTTGGCGTCGCTGCTGGGCATCCGGCACATCGTGCTCGCGGTCAACAAGATGGACCTGACCGGTTGGGACCGTGAGCAGTTCGAGAAGATCCGCGATGACTTTCATGAGTTCGCCGCCCGGCTCGACGTCCACGACGTGACGACGATCCCGCTGTCGGCGCTCAAGGGCGACAACGTCGTGACCAAGTCGGAGAACACCCCCTGGTACGACGGGCCGTCGCTGCTGTCGCATCTGGAGGAGGTGTACATCGCTGGTGACCGCAACCTGGTCGACGTGCGGTTCCCTGTCCAGTACGTGATCCGGCCGCAGTCGCTCGACCATCACGACCACCGCAGCTATGCGGGCACCGTCGCAAGCGGTGTCATGCGCCCCGGCGACGAGGTCGTCGTCCTGCCCACCGGAAAGTCATCCCGCATCACCGCGATCGAGGGCCCGAGCGGGCCTGTCCAGGAAGCCTTTCCACCGATGGCGGTGTCGGTCAGCCTGGCCGACGACATCGACATCTCGCGTGGTGACCTGATCGCCCGACCGAACAACCAGCCAAGAGTGGCACAGGAGTTCGACGCCACGGTGTGCTGGATGGCCGACGAATCCTCATTGGAGCCGGGACGCGACTACCTGATCAAGCACACCACCCGCACCACGCGGGTCAAGGTGACCGCGCTCGACTACCGGCTCGACGTCAACACGTTGCACCGCGACAAGTCCGCCACCGCGCTCAAACTCAATGAGCTGGGCCGCATCTCGCTGCGCTCGCAGGTGCCGTTGCTGCTCGACGAGTACAGCCGCAACGCGGCAACGGGTTCGTTCATCCTGATCGACCCGCACACCAACGGCACCGTTGCGGCCGGAATGATCCTGCCCTACGTCACGGCGCGCACGGCGAGCCCCAACACGGTCCGCCACGACTCGCTGTGCACCTCCGAAGACCGGCTGTCGAAGGGCCGCACCGTGTGGTTCACCGGCCTGTCCGGTTCGGGCAAGTCGTCGGTGGCCATGCTCGTCGAGCAGAAGCTGCTCGAAAAGGGTTGTCCTGCCTACGTTCTCGACGGCGACAATCTGCGCCACGGCCTGAACGCCGACCTCGGGTTTTCCATGGCCGACCGCGCCGAGAACCAGCGCAGGCTGGCCCACATCGCGGCCATTCTCGCCGACTCCGGCCAGGTCGTGCTGGTGCCCGCCATCAGCCCGCTGGAGGAGCACCGTGCGTTGGCGCGGCAGGTGACCACCGAGGCGGGCCTCGACTTCTTCGAGGTGTTCTGCGACACCCCTCTGGACGACTGCGAGCGACGCGATCCGAAGGGGTTGTACGCCAAGGCGCGGGCCGGCGAGATCACCCACTTCACCGGCATCGACAGCCCGTATCAACGGCCGAAGAATCCGGACATACGACTGACGCCGGACCGGTCGACCGAAGAGCTCGCCGACATGGTGATCGAGCTGCTGGAGAGCAAGCGGTGACCGATCATGACGTGGCCGCCCGGTTGGCAACCGAGGCCGGCAAGCTGCTTCTCGATGTCCGCGCAGAGCTGGCCGACGCCACCGCAGCCGAACGGAAAGCCGCGGGGGACAAGCGTTCCCACAATTTCTTGATGGAGGCGCTGGCCACAGAACGGCCCGGCGATGCGGTGCTGTCCGAGGAGGGCGCGGACAATCCTGTGCGGCTGACGGCGAAGCGGGTGTGGATCGTCGACCCGCTCGACGGCACACGTGAGTTCTCCGAACTTGGCCGCGAAGACTGGGCGGTGCACGTGGCGCTGTGGCAATCGGGTGAGCTGATCACCGGCGCGGTTGCCCTTCCGGCGCAAGGTATTACACTCGCGACGCCGACCGTAACCCCGCCGCCGGCCACCGCGGACAAGCCACGCATCGTGGTGTCGCGCACCCGGCCACCGGCCATCGCACTTGCCGTGCGTGACGCGCTGGACGGCACGCTGGTCGAGATGGGCTCGGCGGGCGCCAAGGTCGCGTCCGTGGTCCAGGGGCTCTCCGACATCTACGTGCACGCGGGCGGTCAGTACGAATGGGATTCGGCTGCGCCCGTCGCGGTGGCCCGTGCCGCTGGGCTGCACACGTCGCGCATCGACGGTTCGCCGCTGGTCTACAACCGGCCCGATCCGTTGCTGCCGGATCTCGTGGTGTGCCGTCCAGAGTTCGCGGACGCGGTGCTCGCGGTCACCGGCTGACGCCGCACAGTACGCTCGGCGCGTGAGTAACCCGACCCTGCGTGTCCTGGCCGACCTGCCCCTACGGCCGGTCAGCCTGTCCGAATCGACCCTGATCCTGATCGACTGCCAGAACACGTACACGCGCGGAATCATGGAACTCGAGGGTGTGCAAGAGGCGCTCGACGAGGCTGCCGCGCTGCTCGATCGGGCGCGGTCGGCGGGCATCCCGATCATCCACATCCAGCACGATGACGGCCCAGGGTCGCTGTACGACATCGAGGGCGAGAGCGGCGCAATCGTGTCGCGGGTGGCGCCGCACAACGGCGAACCGGTCGTCGTGAAGAACTATCCGAACTCGTTCGTGCAGACCGACCTCGATGAGGTGTTGAAGACCGCCAACGCCTCGAACCTCGTGCTGGCCGGCTTCATGACCCACATGTGCGTGAATTCCACTGCCCGCGCGGCGTTCAATCTCGGTTACTCGCCGACCGTCGTCGCCGCGGCGACGGCGACCCGCGCTTTGCCCGGCTTGGGTGACGCTACGGTGCCCGCGGAGGCGATGCAGGCCGCCAGCCTCGCCGCGATGGCCGACCTGTTTGCCGTCGTGGTTCCCGGCGTAGACGACATACCCGACTAACCTGGCCACCATGCGGATGTCGGCCAAGGCGGAGTATGCCGTCCGGGCCATGGTCCAGCTCGCCACCGTCGACGAAGGTGTCCTGGTCAAGACCGATGACCTGGCCAAGGCGCAGGGCATTCCGCCGCAGTTTCTTGCCGACATCCTGTCCGATCTGCGCACCGACCGGCTGGTGCGCAGCCACCGCGGCCGCGACGGCGGCTACGAGCTGGCCCGCACGGCCGCCGACATCAGCATCGCCGATGTGCTGCGCTGCATCGACGGCCCGCTGGCCAGTGTGCGCGACATGGGCCTCGGCGATCTGCCGTATTCAGGCCCGACCGCTGCACTGACCGATGTGTGGCGCGCGCTGCGGGCGAGCATGCGGTCAGTGCTCGAAGAGACCAGCCTCGCCGACGTCGCCGCCGGTGCGCTGCCCCGGCACGTCGGCCGGCTCGCCGACGACTACCGCGGCCAGGAATCCAAGCGCGGGCACACGGTCGACTAGCGGCCCGAACCTTGCAGAGCCTCACCGTCAACCCGTAGATTGGATTTTATATTCACTTCAGCCGCGAGAGGACAGTGATGCCGCGTACCGAGTTTCATCGCGATCTGTTGGTGAAGGCGACACCTGCCGACTCATGGGGTGCACTCATCGACGTTCCACGGCTGGTGAGCTGGGTTTCGGTGGTCGAGAATGCGGTTGAGCTCGAACCACTCAGCAAGTACACCGCGGTGCTGATGGATCGTCTCGGGCCCTTCAAAATGCGGGCAGATCTGGACGTCACGGTCAGCGATGTCGAACCCGGATCGTCATTGAAGGTTCGTGCCGCAGGGGAGGATCGCCAAGTCGGCTCGCGACTGCTGGTGTTGGCAAGCCTTCTGGTCCGTCCGGAGAGTCACGGGTCGACGATCGTCGTCGACGGGGTTTACGAAGTGACCGGCAAGGTGGCGAGTATGGGCCCGGGGACGATCAACAAGAAGGCGCAGAAGATCCTCGACGAGTTCTTTGGTGCGGCGAGCGATGAGCTGGGCGTCGCCTGATGCTGCCGCCCTTTCGGCTGTGCCGACCACGCAATCTCACCGAGGCGCTTGACGTGATCGGTGAGGAGAAGGTGCCGTACTGCGGGGGAACCGAGCTGTTATTGGCGATGCGCGCCGGGCTGCACCGGCCGGAAACCCTCGTCGACATCAAGCGCCTGCCCGAGTTGGCCGGCGTCACAACTGACGACAACACCATCGTTCTCGGCGCCACCGAGCGGCATGCCGACCTCGCGGAGCATCCACTGGTGTGTGAGAACCTGCCGATGCTTGCCAGCGTTGAGGCTGCGGTGGGAAACGCTCGGGTCCGCGCCCAGGGGTCCATCGGCGGCAACCTGTGCTTCGCCGAGCCGAAGTCCGACGTCGCCACCGCGTTGGTGGCGTATGGCGGGCACGTCACACTGGCCGGCCCGAGTGGCCGTCGCACCGTCGCGGTCGAGGACTTCGTCGCGGGTCCGTACTTCGCCGAAAAGGAATTCGATGAGTTGCTGGTCGACATCCGGATCCCCATTCCGGCACCCGGCACCCGCGCGGTCTACCTGAAGTATCAGATCACCGAGCGCCCCACCGTCGGCGTCGCGCTGTTGCACGATGCGATCGGCGGCAACTGCCGGCTGGTGGTCGGCGCGGTTGGTGAGGTCCAGACGCTGTGGACGTTCGGCGATCCCTCGGAGATCGACCCCGACGTCGTCGCCGAGGAACTCGACCCAACCCCAGACCTCACCGGATCGGAACGGTACAAGCGCCATGTCGCGGCGGTGTTTGTTCGGCGTGCAATCGACGCGATGGCGGTGGCCGCATGACCGCCGCTGAGCTGGCGATTGTGGAGATCAGCCTCGAGGTCAACGGGACACCGGTCGAGCGGGCCGTTTCGCCCCGCACTCTGCTCGTCGACTTTCTTCGCGAGGAACTCGGCTTGATCGGAACCAAGGTGAGCTGCGAGCTTCAGGTCTGCGGTGTGTGCACGGTACTGGTCGATGACCGCCCGGTCAGCGCATGTACGTTCCTGGCCGTCGACGCCGATGGTGCCCGAGTTCGCACGGTGGAGGGCCTGGCCGAAGGAGGCGCCCCCAACCCGCTGCAGGAATCGTTCATCGCCCACCACGCGCTGCAATGCGGCTTCTGCACCCCGGGCTTCCTGATGATGTCAACCGCATTACTGGAGTCGCGAGACCGAGTCGAACGGGAAGACATCGTCGAGCATCTCGAGGGGAACATCTGCCGCTGCACCGGCTATGCCCCGATCATCGACGCCGTCGCCGAGGTGGCCGCCGAAGCCCGCCATGGATCGGGCCGCCGATGACCATCGACCTTCCGCGCCACGAACTTCGATCCAAGCACGCAGACCAACACTTGACCGTCGGCCGGTCGGTGCGCAGACGCGACCTCGTCGAGAAGGTGCTCGGCACCGCCCAATACGCGGTTGACATCACGATGCCCGGCATGTTGCACGCCAAAATCGTGCGCGCGGATCGCGCGCATGCCCGGATCCTGGCAATCGAGTCGGACAAGGCGCTTGCGCTGCCCGATGTCGTGGCCGTGGTGACCGCGGATCAATTGGCTCCGCTGTTCTCTCGGTTCGGTCACATCATTCCCGACCACTTCATATTGGCCACCGAGAAGGTGCGTTACTTCGGCGAGCCCGTAGCCGTCGTGCTGGCCGAAACCCGGGCCGCCGCAGCAGATGCCGTTGATCTGGTCGAGGTGAGCTATGACGATCTGCCGTCGGTGGTGTCGGCAGCCGAGGCGCTGGCCGACAACGCTCCACTGGTCCACGAAACGACGTACACCGCCACGGCCGACGCTTCATTCAAGGAACTGACCGAGTCCGAAGAGGGCGCCGTGGAGCCGGACTTGACGAACGTCGCGCACGAAGTGACGATCGGGTGGGGTGACGTCGACACCGCATTCGCCGCCGCCCACCTCGTGGTCGAGGGCGCCACCCGCTATCCGATGCTCTACGCCTATGCGATGGAGCCCTACAACGCGGTGGCGATGTACGGCGACGAAGGTCTGACCGTGATCACCACGGCTCAGCACCCCTTCATGGTGCGCGACGACCTGGCGCGCATCTTCGATCTACCGCTGGCCCGAGTCCGGGTCTCCTCGCCGTACATAGGTGGTGGATACGGCTCCAAGTCCTACACCAAGGTGGAACCGCTTGCGGCAGTGGCATCTTGGGCCGTCGGTCGGCCGGTCAAACTGATGCTGAGTGTGGACGAGGCCATCTACACCACACGGGCGGACGATGCGGCCATCGAGGTGCGCAGCGCGTTCGACGCGGATGGTCGAATCCTAGCCCGCGAGTTCGACATCACCATGGACTCCGGTGCCTATGCCGACAACAGCCCGCTGGTGTTGGCCAAGGCGGTGAATCGGTGCTTTGGCCCGTATCGGGTGCCTGCTCTGCGCGTTCGCGGTCGGTCTGTGTACACCAACACCTCGCCGGCTTCGTCCTACCGTGGATTCGGCGCTCCCCAAGGCAATCTCGCCGGCGAGACCAACATGGACCAGGCCGCCGACAGGCTGGGCATCGGTCGCGCTGAGATCCGCCGACGCAACCTTGTGCATTTTGGCGAGGAGATCCTGCCCGGCAACCGTGGCATCGACGCCGACCTGCTCGCCGACCTCGAAATGGTCGTGGACTCGCTGGAACGCGGCCGCCGCGATTCTCGTTGCTACGGAATCGGTTTCGGTGTGACCGCATCCGACGCCGGTGCCTATCCGATCTCGACGGCCCAGGTGCGTGTCGAGACCGACGGATCGGTCATTGTGCTCTCCGGATCGAGCGAGATGGGGCAGGGCAGCCAATCCGTTCTGGCGCAGATCGCCGCCGAAGAGTTCGGCATTGACATGGCGAAGGTGTCTGTCGTCCAGTCCGACACCGCAGGCTCGGTCTACGAACGGACCACGGGCGCGAGCAGAACGACCACGCTGGCCGGGCTTTCGCTGCAACGCGCCTGCGCTGACGCCAGGCAGAAGGTTCGCGCAATGGCGGCCGAGATTTGGGGATGTGATCGGGACGAGGTGAGCGACTCGCCTGGGGCGGTCCTTGGCCCGGACGGGCAGCGACTTGAGATCGGCGCGGTCGTCCGCAAGTGGTTCGGCGGCTCCGCAGGGGAGGTGACCGGCATCGGGCTTGTTCGGCGCGAGGGGGCCACGCGGGATATGCCGCCATTCTGGGAGACCGGGATGGCCGGAGTCGCTGTCGACGTAGATCCCGAGACCGGTTACGTGACCGTGGATCAGCTCGTCACGTGCGCCGACGTCGGCTTCGCAATCAATCCGCAGGCCGTGGAAGCCCAGGATCTGGGTGCCGCGACCCAAGGCCTCGGCGCGGCGCTGTTCGAGGAACTGGTATATGACGGTCCTCAGCTCGCCAACGCTAACGTGGTCGACTACCGCGTGCCGCGGGCGGGCGATCTGGCCCGCCGAATCGATCTGATGATTGCCGAGCGCGGGGACGGCGTCGGGCCGTACGGAGCGAAGGGTGCCGGCGAAGGCCAGCTCAACCCCATCGGGGGAGCGGTGGCCTCGGCAGTCGCCGCAGCCGTCGGTCGGTGGCCGGACCGCCTGCCGTTGACTCCGGAGCGGGTGTGGAGATTGCTCAACGACCTTCCGGAAACGGATTAAGCGGTGACGAGGCGAGGCGACACGTATCGGATCAAATATGCAATCCTCGGCCGCAAACCGATACAGTCAATTCAGCAAAGAGGCCCAAGGGCCCGGACAAGGCATGGAGAGCATGGCGCGCACCATTGAAACAGAGGTATCCGAAAAGGATGCCAAGATCCTGAGTCGCATCGCGGACTCTGTGCGTGGCACGTTCCAGACCGTCGAAGACATGACCCAGTCGTTCATCCGTGAGGCGATCATCCAGGGGGTGTTCCGGCCGGGCCAGCGGCTCAACCTGGACACCATCGCCGGGTCACTCGGTGTGAGCCGCATGCCGGTGCGGGCCAGTCTGCGACAACTGGAGAACGAGGGCCTGGTTCAGATCCACCCGTACCGCGGTGCCACGGTGTCGGTGCTGCGCCCCGAGGAGATCGCGGAAATCTATGAACTCCGAATCCTTCTCGAGTCCTATCTGCTGAAGCTGGCCATCAAGGCCATGGACGACGAGCTTGTCCACCGGCTAGAGGCGATCGTGCACAACCTGGAAGATGCCGAGGAACTCAGCGAGCGACTCGAGCGCCGCTATCAGCTCTACGAGCTGATCTACCAGCGGGCCAACCGGCCGCGCGCGCTGGCCCAGGTGAACAACCTGCGGGCTTCAGTCGGACGGTACTTGCTCCTGCAACGCGTCGATGAGCAGCACAGCCACGAAGAACTGATCGACCATATCCGGGATCGGGATGTCGAGTCGGCCACCGCCTGGCTGTCCAAACACCTCCGCAAGGTCTCGGACAAACTGCAGGCCATCGTCGCAAACGAAGAGACCACCTCGGCCTAGCCGGGGCAGACCCCCGTGCGGAGCCCTTCCTAACGCCTACCGCGCCGACCGTTTCCGTGTTCACTGGGCTCGGTTTCCCCCATACCGCTGTCTCTTATTTTGGATCTAAGATAATCTATTCAATACACGCAAGGTCCCGGGAGGAGTCCCATTGGCCCCGATTTCGTTCGGAGTGCGCGTGCCCAACTCTGGGCCGCTGACGTCGGTGGCGAATATCACGCGCGCGGCGACCGAGGCCGAGGAGATGGGCTTTGATTCGATCTTCCTGCACGACCACGTCGTGTGGAGCTCCGATATGCACCGGCACCACATCTCGTCGGGTGCCCACGAAGCACTGGACGAGGATCAGTCCGCGGACTTCTTCGAATCGCTCACCACCATCGGGTACCTCGCCGCGAAGACATCGACCGTCCGGATCGGCGTTGCCTGCCTCGTCATGCCCACCCGAAATCCGATCTACGCGGCGAAACAGCTGGCCACCCTCGACCACCTGACCGGCGGCCGGTTGATCGCTGGTGTCGGGTTGGGGTCGAAGGCATCTCAGATGGCGAGTGAGTTCGAGGTTTTCGGGGTGCCCTTCTCGGCGCGGGCGCGGATGACCGACGAATTCGTCGAGGCGATGCGGGCCATTTGGACGGAGCCGCTGGCGTCGTACTCGGGACGCCATGTGTCATTTGCCGACGCCGAGATCTTCCCCAAGCCGCTGCAAAAGCCGGGACCGGAAGTCTGGGTCGGGGGCTGGACCGATGCGGCAGCCCGGCGCACCGGGCGGCTGGGCGACGGATGGGTGCCCGGCTGGTTGTCACCGACGGAAATGGCGCGCGGTGCCCAGATCGTCCGCGACACCGCAGCCGAACATGACCGCAAACCGGACGACATCACCATTGCCGTCGAGAAGCTCACGGTCATCGACCGCGACCACGACGCGGCGATGGCCAGGGCTCTGCCCACCGTCGAGACCAGCTCGAAGACCTATGAGCGCGACATCGATCGAATCCAGTTCGCACTGGACCGTCACATCTTCGGCTCGGTGTCGGATGTCCAGCGCCGCGTCGAGGAGTTCGTCGATGCCGGGGTGACGCACTTCGAGCTGAAGTTCATCTATCCCACCATGGACGAACTCACTCGGCAGATGGAGCTGTGGGCCGAGGAGATCCTGCCGAAGTACCGCTGAAGGCCGGATAACGCCGGATTAGGACCGGATTAGGAAAGGGCGCACGATCATGAACATTGAGTTCTCCCGGGGATTTCGCCGGCGGCGCCGGTTCTCCTCCGTCCTCGTTGCCGGACTGATCGCCGTCCTCGCCATCGCCGGATGCGGGTCCAACGCCGGCTCCAACGCCGGCTCCGACGCCGGGCAGTCCGCCGAGTGGAAGCCGGACAAGGACATCGACTGGATCGTCCCGTACAGCCCCGGCGGCGGGTTCGACGTCTACTCCCGCGGCATCGCCGAAGTCATGCAGAAGACCAAACTGCCCAGCGGCGTGAGCGTGGTCATCCGCAACATGCCGCCGCTGCCACAGGGCATCACGCAGGAGTACACGGCCAAGCCGAACGGCTACACCATTGGGATATTGCCGATGCCCGCCGCGATCGCACAGCAGATCCAGGATCCGGACCTGGCCAAATGGGACACCGAGAAATTCACTGTGCTCGGCAGCGTGGACGAGAACGCTTACGTGGTTTACGTGGCGGGGAACTCGCCGTACCGCTCGATCGACGACTTGATCAAGAAGAAGGGACTGCGGTCGCTCACCGTTGAGGAAGGCTCCTCGTCGGCGCTGGCGGGTCAGGCCGCCGTCAAGGCGCTCGGGCTGGATGCCACCGTTACCTACGGGGCCGACGGATCTGCCGACGTGGTTACCGGATTGCTGCGCGGGGACGCCGATTTCATCGTTTACGGGTCCACCGACTTGACCGGATTTGTGGAGTCCGGCGATATCAGGCCGTTGCTGTTCCTGGGTACCGAGGAACAGCGCCCCCAATCGCTGCCTTGGCTCAAAGACGTGCCGAGTGCGGCTACCAAGGGCTTCACCGATCTCAGCGGAGCGGTGACGGAGCTTCGCCTGATCGTCGCGCCACCCGAGCTGCCGGACGGCGTGGCCACGTACCTGCGCGACACGGTCTACGGGACGATGACCAGCCCCGAGTTCGCGGATTGGGCGAAAACCGCTAAGCGGCCGATCATTCCGCGCGACTGGCGGGCGGCCACCGAGGTCATGAAGAAACAGATCGAGCAGATGAAGGAACTCGTCCCGACGTTGCAGGGCTGACCGGCGCGATGGGATTCCTGGGTGCCCTGCCCGACGCACTGGCCGCGATGGCCAATTGGGCATTCCTTGTCGCATTCTTGATCGGCTGCCTCAACGGAATGCTCACCGGCCTGCTGCCGGGGCTCGGAGGTTCCGTCGGGATCGCGCTGATGATCCCGTTCACCTACAACATGGACACCCGTACCGCGATGGGGTTGTTCATCGCCGCGTTGGCCGGTCAATCATTCTGCGGGTCGGTGACCGCGATCCTGCTAAACGTCCCCGGGTCGTCGCCAAGCGCGGCAACGACTTTGGACGGCTATCCGCTTGCCCGGCAGGGCCGCGGCGGATTCGCGATCGGCATTTCGGCGTCATCGTCCTTCCTCGGCTCCTTCATCGGTACGTTGCTGCTGATCGCGCTCATCCCGGTGGTGCGGCCACTAGTGCTGTCGTTCTCGTTCCCGGAATTCTTCATGCTGGGCGTCTTCGGACTGACGGTGATCGCGATGGCGTCCCGCGGGTCGATGTTCAAGGGCGTCGTTTCCGGTCTGTTGGGTGTGCTGTTCTCCTTCGTCGGATTCGCCCCGGTCGGCGGTGACGTGCGCTACGCGTTCGACCAGCCGTCCCTCTACAACGGCTTCGACGTAGTGATCGTGTTGGTCGGGATGTTCGCGGTCACCGAGGCGCTCGATCTGCTGCGAACGAATCAAAGTGTCTCAACAGCTGCCGCGGACATGAAGTTCGGTCACCGGCAGATCTTCGAGGGTGTTCTCTACACGATCAAGCAGCCGTTCTTGTTGATCCGCAGCTCACTGATCGGCGCCGGGATCGGCTTGGTGCCTGCTGTCGGCGGCAGCGTCGCGGCGTTTCTGGCGTACTTCCAGGCGGCCAGGACGTGTAAGAACCCGCGGTTCGGCTACGGGGACCCTCGAGGCGTGCTCGCGCCCGAAGCATCCAACGACGCCAAGGATTCCGGCTCGGCCCTGCCCAGCCTGGCGTTCGGCATCCCGGGCAGCTCGGATTGGGCGGTCGTCATGGGCGCCATGGTGATTCACGGGTTGACACCCGGGCCCAACTTGATCAGGGAGAGTCCAGACATCGTCTGGATCGCGATCATCGTGCTGAGCGCTGCGAGCTTCTTCACCTCGGCACTGGGTCTGATGTTCGGACCGCAACTGCTCCAGATCACCCGCATCAAGCCGGGCATCTTGTCGCCGTTCGTGTTGATGCTGGCGGTGATCGGCGCTTACGCGCTCAACCTCAGCACCACCGATGTGATCGCGTCGATCGGTTTCGGACTGGTCGCCTACGCCATGCGAACGATCGGGATGCCGCTGATCCCGCTGATCCTCGGGTTCATCCTCGGCCCCCTGGTGGAGAAGTCGTACCTCCAGACGCTTTCCTCATATGGAGGCATCAGCGGCTTCTTCACCCGCCCGATCTCGGTGGTCCTGATGATTCTCACCGTTGCGGTGCTCGTCTACGAAGTGACCTCAACCCGTCGCGCCGGCCAGCGTGACGCCGTCGAGGTCGCACGCGGCGTCAAATCCGCCACTCGGCCTTGGTCATTGGCCGTCATGGGTGCATTCGGTGCTGTCGCTCTCGCTGCCCTGGTGATGGCCGCCGACTTCAGCGACAAGGGGCGGGTTTTCCCCATCATCACAGCTGGCGCCCTTGTCGTGCTGGTTTCCGTATACCTCACGGTAGCGCTGGTACCGCCGGTGCGAAGAAGGGCCGGAGCAATGATCGCCGACGGTGGCGGCATGGAGGAACTTGTCGCGCAGCTGGAGCAGGATGCGGTCGAACGCATTGAAGCGCAGCAGGATTCGTCCCCTCAGAACGGCGCGAAGCGATCTCGGGACATTCCGGATGAGGACGGACTCGCCGCCGAGCGCCGTACGGTCGGCACGGCGGAGCAGACAGCTCCGGTGGTGGCGCCTGCCGAGCCTCTCACAGACGACCAACCCGACGACATGGCCCGTCGCCTCCGCACCAGCTTGGTGTTAGTGGTCGGCTTGCTGGGGGGAATCATCCTCTTCGGCATGGAGGTCACGGTGCCGGTGATCTTCGTGCTCTTCCTGCGCCTGGTCAGTCGGGAGCGGTGGTTGACCACCATCGTGACGACCGTAATTTCCTGCATTGCATTGTATCTCGTGTTCCACACGCTACTTGATGTTCCGTTGGAGGGCGGTTTGTTGCTGTCCTACTGAGGCCGCACCGGACATCGCTTGAGAAGGAAGGGGAGTGATGGCGCGCTCGAGCACGCGTGCGCACCGTCCGGCCGGTGTGGGGGCGACGGTCTGGGTGGCCGCCCTCACCGCCGGGTTCCTCACGTCGGGTATGCAGGGCATCGTTCCGGCGATCCCTGCGATCCGTGACCACTTCGGCCTCGACAACTTCCAGGTCGGCCTGATCACGAGCGTCTATCTACTTCCCGGGCTTTTCTCCGCGTTCGCGGCGGGGGTGCTCACAGAACGGATCGGCGCGCGGAAGGTGGTCGTCGGCGGGCTGCTGGTGTTCGGGCTGGGCGGCGCGCTGCTGATGGTGGTGCATGACCTGGGCACCCTGCTGTCCGTCCGCTTTGTGCAAGGCATCGTGTTCGGGGCCCTCCAGTCCATGACCGTGGGCATCATCGGATCGGCCGCGCTATCCGGACGGGCGGCTCACCGCGACCAGAGCCGGCGGATCGTGGCGATGGCCGCCTCGGAATCGGTGTTCCCGGTCATCGGCGGAATGTTGTTGGCGCTCTCGTGGTTCGCGCCGTTCGCGCTCCAGATTCTGACGCTGCCGCTGGCGATCGTCGCGTGGTTCGTCCTCGCGGACTACCAAGACGAGCCGCGGAGGGCGAAAGATGCCCCCAAGGAATCGATTTGGAAGGCACCGGCGGTCGTCGGCGTCCAGATTCTGGCGGCGGCGCGCTTCATCTTCAAGTTCGCGGTTTTGACGTATACCCCTGTACTCGCCGTTGACCACGTCGGGATGTCCGCCGCGGTGGTCGGCTGGCTGGTCGGCGGGTGCGGCGCGATCTCGGCGGTGACGGCTCTGTTGTCCGAGCGGCTTGCGTCCCGCTGGCGGTCGTCGGAGATGATCTTCGGCTGCATGCTGCTCATCGGGATCAGTTTGGTGCTGATCGGATCGGCCGGCACGGCCGTAGCGGTGGCGATCGGGCTTCTGCTCTACGGCATACAGGACGGCATCTACGGGGTCGCCCACAACGTCCTCGCCAACGAAATGGCGCCCGCAGGCACCCGCATGGTGTACATCGGGCTGACCGGCACGGTCCGAAACGTCGGAAAGTTTGTGTCGCCGTTGGCGTTCGGCGCCGTCACGCTACTTCTGTCGATTTCCCAGACCTTCTTCACATTCGCCGGAATGAGTGTCGTGGGGGCCGCGGTGGCGCATAGGGTCGCCCGCACGCAGAAACAGATGGCGCCCGCGACGGCCGGCGACACAAAACGCGACTCCACCGACGACTCGTCGGACTGAAGGACAGGAACCAAGCGACGGTTATCTTATTCTAGATTTTGGATATAATATGAACCCTGGGTTTCTGAGGGAGAAGGAGAACTGCTGCGATGCGCAGTACGCCTGTGAGCTTCTACAGCGAAGAGCAGCGGATTGCCGCTTTGTGGCGCACACCCGAGTTGGGCGAGGGCCCTTTTCGCGCCATCGTGCAGGGGCCCGGCTGGTTGGGCCTGATGGATTCCAAGCTCTACGTGCGCTACCACGAGGCGCTTACCGCGGCCGGCTACGGCGTCCTGATCTTCGACTACCGCGGGTTCGGCGATTCGGAGGGCGATCGAGGTTACCTCTCACCGTCCTGGCAGCTGCAGGACCTCATCAATGCCGTTACGTACCTGACAACCCGTGAGGACGTGGTGGCCGATGCGATCGGGGTCTTCGGCAGCGGTGGCACCGGTGGTGGCAACGCGGTGCTGCTCGCCGCGGCCGATAGCCGCATCAAGGCGGCGGTGAGCCAGGTGCCGGTCGCGGATGGAAGAGACTGGCTGCACCGGATGCGCTCGGAGTCCGAATGGCTGGCCTTTCTCGCGGACTTGGAGGAGGACCGCAAGCTACGGGTCGTCAAAGGCGCAGGCCGGCGAGTCCATCCCCGCGAGGAGATCATGGTGCCGTCCGCGGAACGGCGGACTACCAAGGTCAAGGCCGATGTGGACGGTCGCATTCCCACCGACGTGCCCTTGGCCTGCGCCGACGAGATCCTCGCTTACCAGCCTCGGGTGGCGGCGTTCGGGCTGACCACGCCGCTGTTGGTGATCGGTGTCGAGGGTGACGCGACGACGCCGACCGATCATGCTGAGGCGTTGTACGAGGCCGCATCCGGGCCCAAAGAGCTCATCATCCAGCGGCATACGACGCACTACGCGGCGTACGACCAGTACTGGGAACAGACCACGCCGCGCATCGTCGAATGGTTCGACTTGCACGTTCAGCCAGTCGATCTCGCGGTGCACAGCACAGTCGGCCGGAGCGGCCGAACCACCGGCGCGACGGGAGCGGGAGTCGAGGCATGAGCACCCGAAGACGACCGCGAGTGAGGATCGCAGCGAGGAACGAGCAAGGACCGGAGCGAACGGGAGTCGAGGCATGAGCATTGCACTGAGGTTGAGCGGCGGCACGGTGGCGACTCCGGCGGGCAACGTCGCCGCCGATGTCATCGTCAACGACGGAAAGATCGTCGGACTGGTGGACCACAGCCTGCCCGTGGACACCGCACGCAACGTCGACGTCACCGGAAAACTGGTGCTTCCGGGAATGGTTGATGTACACGTGCACACCCGCGAGCCGGGGTTCGAGCACAAGGAAGACATCGAGACGACGTCGCGCCAGGCCGCCGTGGGCGGGGTGACGACGATCTTCGGCATGCCGAACCTCAACCCGCCCACCAACGACGTCGACACCCTGACCGACGTCTTCGACCGCTACGCCCGGACGTCGATCGTCGATTACAACCACAACCCGGCCCCCACCAACTACGACCAGATCCAGCCGATGGCCGACATGGGTGTGCAGGCCTACAAGATCTACATGGTCGTCGACACCGGACGCACCTACCCACATCCGGCGGGGACCGGCATGCACGACCACGGCCACCTGCTGAAGATGATGGACCTGATCGCAAAGACCGGTAAGCGCTTCATCATTCATCCGCACGATCAGGCCCTGATGGATTACATCGAGGGTGAGTACCTGGCCCGTGGCGAGAACACACCGCAGGGCTACGCGTCTGCGTACGCCGCGCGATCGGGTGTCATCTGGGACACCGCGATCGACGTCTGCTTGCGGCTGGGGGAGGCCTCCGGCTGCCCAATTCACATCGCCCACATGCAGACCAAGCGGTCGATCGAGGCGGTGCGGCGGGCGAAGGCGGCCGGCGTCGATGTCACCTGCGAGGTGAACCACTGGGGCCCGTTCCTGTCGACGTGGGAGGACGTGGAGACGCTCGGGCCGTACGCGCTGTCCTACTGGGTGCCCGACGAAGGCCGTGAGGCGATCTGGGAGGGCATGGTCGACGGCACCATCGACATCTGCTCGTCCGATCATGCACCGCACACCCGGGAGGAGAAGGAGATCGGCTGGACCCAGATGTGGAGTTGTCACACCGGCACCCCGGGCATCCAGTACTACTACCCCCTGCTGCTGGACGCGGTGAACAAGGGCAAGCTCACCCTGGAACGGGTGGTGTCGCTGGTGGCAACACGGCCCGCGGAAGCGTTCGGCCTCCTGCGCACCAAGGGTTCCATCCAAGTCGGCGCAGACGCTGATCTGATTGTCGCCGATATGAATTCGCCGTGGACGATCAGCAATGCCGGTGTGCTCTCCCGGTGCGGGTGGACACCGTACGACGGGCGCGAGATCACCGCCAACATCGAGCGGACATTCGTCCGCGGCACCGAAGTCTTCGCCGACGGGACCGTCGTCGGACAACCCGGCCACGGCCGACTGGCGACCGCGGTCGCTGAAGTCACGCAGCTAGCGGCCACTACCGCCCCCGGAGGACAGAACTGACATGAAGTTTGGATTGTTGTTGCCGCACTTCGGCGAACACGCCGGCAGGGAGAAGCTGCTCGAAGGATCCAAACTCGCCGAGGACGTCGGCTTCGACTCGGTGTGGGTACGCGACCACTTGGTGTTCGAACCCCACGGCGAGATGGAGAAGCCCAACCGGACGTTTTACGACGCGCTGACAACACTGACCGCGATCGGCGCGGTCACCAATCGCATCATGCTGGGCACCGGATCGCTGATCCCCTTCCGGCATCCCCTGGTAACGGCATTGATGGCCGGAACCATCACGCAACTGGTCGGTCCCCGGCTCATCCTCGGGTTTGGCGCGGGTACTTTTGACCACGAGTTCGAAGCCGTCGAGTGGGGAGATCGCGACCGCGTGGAGCTGGTGCGGTCGAACGCGGAGATCCTGCGCCGGGTGTTCACCGAGAACGACGTCGATTACTCCGACGCCAACTTCACGTTCCGAGACGTCACCGTCGAGCCGAAGCCCCTCGGCGGCCGGATTCCGTTCTGGTACTGCGGCGCCACGCCGCGCTCCGCCCGGCTGGCGGTAGAGTTCTGCGACGGGTGGATGCCTGGCCGAATCTCGTTGCACACCATGGCCAAGCGGATCGAAACCATGCGCGACCTTTCCGACCGCCAGGGCAAGACCATGCCGACGATCGCGGTGATCCCTCCGACCAGCATCGAAGAGACCCGCGAAGAAGCCTTGAAGTTCGTGAATATTCCTGGCCTGTTGGCGTGGGCCAACAAGTCGAAATTCGCCGTGAAGCCGCCGTCCGGGAAGTTCGAGACGGTGGAGGATCTCGAAGGCCAGCTGATCGTGGGTTCCCCGGATGAAGCGGTGGCCGAGGTCAAGAAGTTCCAAGACCTCGGGACCGAACATCTGATCTTCGACTTCCGGTTCAAGTTCGACCGGTTCTTCGATCAGATTGAACTGCTCGGCCGGGAGGTGCTTCCTCACCTCCGGTGACAGGGCGATGGTAGACGTTGCCGCACATGAGTTCTGAGGTCGTCGATTCGCCGCCGACCCGAATCCTTCTTCGAGCGACCAGAATTCACGCCCAGGAAAGGCGGGCCTGCATGACAATGACAACCGACGACACTACGACAAAGCTTCGCGAGGATCTCGTCACCTGCACCCGACTTCTCGTCTTCTGCGGCGTGCTCGATTACAGCGGGCACCTGAGCGCCCGGATCCCCGGCACCGACCACGTGCTCATCCAGCCTCGCGACATGAGTCGCGCAGCGCTGACACCCGAGGACCTGTTGGTGGTGAACCTCGATGGCGAGGTGATAGACGGCGAGGTGCCGCCGCCCGCCGAGACCGCTATCCACACCGGTGTGTACCGCGCTCGTCCGGACGTCGGCATGGTATGCCACGGCCATCCCACACTGTCCACCACGTTCTCGATGGTCGACACTCCGCTGGTGCCCATGCGCCACTTCGCCTACAAGCATCCCAAGGGGTTGGCGGTACACCCCGACCCCACCCACATCCGCAGCCGTAAGCAGGGCGACGCCGTCGCCAAGACCCTCGGCGATGCCGATGCCTGCTTGCTGCGATCTCATGGCACGGTGTTGGTGGCCAAACGATTCGACGTGCTGTTCATGGACTGTCTCGATCTCGAGGAGAACGCCAAGACACTGCTGGCGGCAAAGCAGTTGGGCGACAATCTGTTCCCACTGACCGACGAGGAGGTTGCGATCGTCGCAGACAGCTACGACCGCGGCGGACACCGACCCGGCAAGGTGTGGGAGCACTACATTCATCGCGGCCGAGTCGCAGGGCTGTTGTAGGACCTAGGCGGCCGTCAAGCGTTCACGAGGTGCGCCGCTATCTCCGCAGCCACCTGTTCCACGCAGTCGTGCTGCAGACTGTGCGTGCCGTCCAGCATGACGACCCTCGAGCCCGCTATGCGTTCTGCGTATTCGAGCTTCTGTGACTGCCGGTGCGCGTCCGAGCGGGACGAGACGAGCACCAGCGTGGGGACACGGATCGCGTCGGTGAGCGGGCGGATCACGTCCTCGTCCCGGACGCGCTGGAGCTCATCCAGCACCCAATGCGGCATCTTGCCGAACAACGACCCATCGAAGGCGGTGTAGTAGCACGAGAACACCGACGCCTGCCGCTCCGGCCCCCAATAGGCGTCTGGTGTGTTGCGCATCGCGTTCTCGATCGCCGCCTCTGGTGAAGCGAAAGGTCCCAGCCCGTCGCGGACGTTCCCGTAGAACACCTCCATTGCCTCTTTGGACTCATACGTCATGCGGGCGGGGTCGATGAGCACGATGCGCTCCACGGCGTGCGGCCACCGCCCGGCGACATACGGTGCCAGCCAGCCTCCGCGTGAGTGCCCGATGAGCGTGGCGACCCCGCTGCCCATCGTCTGCTGCACGGCGAGGACGTCGCGGCCGAAGAATTCGGGTTCGTACCCTGAGGATGGCTTGTCGCTGTCGCCGCCACCGCGCTGGTCGATGGAGACGAACCGGTAGCGGTCGCCGAGTGCGGCGACGAGACGGGGTGCGAGCATGTTGAAGGCCATCGCGGTGCCGCCCACGCCGTGGAGCATGATTGCCGTCTTGCCCCTAGGGTTTCCGCCCCAGTCGATGCCGCGTAGCCGCACCCGGTC
>Ga0136846_1219116_pt1 | contig 29488 bp, 26 predicted proteins | sample HopSoiMetagenom2_FD_96841 | JGI IMG/M metagenome (GOLD analysis project Ga0136846, IMG submission 96841) | Grasslands soil microbial communities from Hopland, California, USA - 2 Assembly 2016 (version 4) | ecosystem: Environmental > Terrestrial > Soil > Grasslands | place: USA: Hopland... | reverse complement strand
TCGCGCATTTTCGGAATTGCCCTGAAGATGCGGCCGCGAGTTCCACGGCAATTCGGATATGTCTTCGTGCTGCTCGGCGCGAGCCTGGTCGCGCTTTCGATCACGACGCTGGTTCTGCTCAACTCCTGCCGGTACATGCGCCTCATCTAGAGTTGCTGCCCTGTACCAGAATGTTTACGCGACGTAAAAAATATGTGGCGCTCCCCGCGTGTAGCCTTGGTGAGCAACTATCCCGACGCTATCAGGGCAGGCAATGGCGATCTCACTCGAGAGATTCACACAACCGAGTCAGGGTGCACCAGATCTGCGGCTCCTCTATCAGCTCTTCGAGGAAGCCCAGCGCTCGCGCGTCGCGCATGGCGAGCGGCTGCGCGCGATCTTTCAGGGACGCACCGTCGGCGGGGGAGAAGAGAGAGCGGAGAACGCTGATTCACTTCTGAAGCAAATCGCGCGCGGGCATACCGTTGGCGCACCGCGCGTTCTCGAGCGCGCCTATTCGCGGGCGGCGAGCGACGAAGCCGACGCTTCGGAAACACTGAGAGAAGTAATCGAGCTGCATCCAGCATGGCCGTGGCTGACCAGCAAGAAGGGAGTGGGACATTTACTTGCCGCCCGTTTGCTGTCGCGACTCGATGTCACGCGGGCCAACACGCCGTCGGCGTTCTGGGCGTATTGCGGACTGGCGACGATCCCCGGAGTCGCGTACCGCTGCGGACGGTGCCGTCTCGAGGTCGCTTATCCGGTGGGCTACAAACTCCACGAGCCACACTATGCGCGGTCGGGCGCTCGCGAATGCGCAGGACACCTGGAACTGGTCGCAAACGAGGACACGACACGCGTCGCGCCGCGACGCAGCACCCTCGGCGGCCGAAAATCTTATGACTCGCACGCCCGCAAGTCGTGCTATCTGATCGGCATTTCACTGCTGCGGTGCGGCAGCGACTACAGGACGTTCTACGATTCGGAGAGAGCGAGGCTCGCCACGCTGCGTCCGGGATGGACGCCGAAGCACAGCCACCTCTCCGCATTGCGCAGGATGGAGAAAGCTTTTCTGCGCGATCTCTGGATCGCATGGCGCCGCGCCGTCAACATGCCGGTGGTGCCGTCCTATTTCCCAAGGTTGTGATTTCTGCTCTGCGCGTAGCCGCGTTAACCGTTGCCTATGTCTTTTGAGACACCCAATCAACCCGAGCGTTTTCCGGTTAATGTGGCCGCGCAGAGCGGAGATTACTGAAGAAGCTGCACAAACACCCGCCCAGACGACGATGAGAAAGACTTCTGCTCTCGCATTCGCAGTCGCGACAGTCAGTGCGCAATTCGTGGCGGCTCAAACCGCCACGAATTCCGCCGTCCCGTCGACCAACGCGTCGCCACCGGTGCGTCCGCCGCCGGCCGTGTGCGTCGACGATCCCGAGCGTCATCGGTTCGATTTCTGGATCGGCGAATGGAACGTGACCACACCGGGTGGTACTACGGTCGGCAGCAGTGTCATCCAGCCGGTCAGCGGAGGCTGCGCGCTGCTCGAAAACTGGACGAGCGCTTCAGGCGGTCAGGGCAAGAGCCTCAACGCCTACAATCCGTCGCTAAAGCAGTGGCAGCAGTACTGGATCGGGCAGGACGGAACTCCGACCGAATTCCGTTCCAGTGAATTCGACGGCAGGAGCCTCGCATTTTTCGTGAAGCACGACGATCCACTCAAGATGGAGCGGCTGACCTTTACGCCCGTCGATGCCGCGACGGTCAGGCAGCACTCCGAAACGACGGAAGACGGTGGCAAGGCCTGGAAGACGAGCTACGACTTCTACTACCACAAGAAAAAAGGGTAGCGTCTAGAGCTGGAAGCGGTAGCCGGCTTTGCGCACGGTGAGGAGGTGACGCGGCTGTGCCGGATCCGGCTCTAGCTTGTTTCGAAGCCGCGCCACGTGCTGATCGACCGTGCGGGACGTCACACCATTGCTGTAGCGCCAGACCTGACGCATCAGCGTTTCGCGGGAGACGATGTCACCCCCGGATTCGACGAGAAACGCGAGGAAGTCGAACTCCATCGGGCTCAGATCGATTGGTTTACCGCCACGAATGACAGTCCGCGTCCGAAGATCGACCACGACATCCGAGAACTGGTGCTGTGAGTTTCGGGCTGCGCCATCGGCGCCGTTGCTCGATTTTCCGGCTGGCGCAGTGCGCCGCATGATGGCCTCCACTCGCGCCAGAAACTCGAGCACACCGACGGGCTTCACCACGTAGTCATCGGCTCCAATCCGGAAGCCCTGCACCTTGTCGACTTCCTGGTCACGTGCGGAAAGTATCAGAACGGCCGCGGCCCCGCCCCCGGCGCGATAACGGCGCAGCACCTCAAAGCCGTTGACGTTGGGCAGCATCAGGTCGAGAACGATGAGATCGGGTGAGTTCTCGTCCAGCCAATCGAGCGCCAGGGCACCATCGGAAACGACGTGAACCTTGTAGCCTTCTACCTCGAGACTGGTGCGAAGTCCGAGGGCCAGCGTCTCGTTGTCCTCGACAATGAGTATCTGCGTCATGACGGGCTCCCATTTTTGCTGCGCTGCAAGTCGAGGGTGAATCGCGTTCCACCAGTTGGCCTGGTGCCTAATTCGACAGTTGCTTCCATGGCCGTTGCGAGATCGCGCACGATCGATAGCCCGAGCCCGGCGCCGCCGGTGCTGTCGTCGACGGTACCGCCCAGCCTAACGAACGGCAACCACACTTTGTTTCTGTCCGACGCCGGTATGCCGGGGCCGCAGTCGTCCACCCAAAGGCGCACAGCGTTTGGCTCCTCGCGAACGCCGATGGTGATCGTCTGGCCGATCGGGCCATACTTGGCCGCGTTGTCCAGGACGTTGATCAGGATCTGACGAATCGCACCCGGATCACCGCGAGCAACCGCGTGGTCTGTCAGGTCCAGCTCGATGCGCATCTTCCGGGCTTCCGCCAGAGGAGTGAAGAAGTCAGCGGCGGTTGCCGCCACCTGGATGACATCCACGGCTGTTGACTGGAGCTGGAGCTCCGGCTTTGCGGCCGCCAATACTGAATTGGACAACTCAATCAGCCGATGAGTTTCACGTTCGATGATTTCCAGCGATCGCTCCCGCTCCTCGTCACTTCGGGTGCGACCGAGCCGAAGCAGCTGGACGAACATCAGGATTTGCTGGAGCGGCGTGCGCAGCTCGTGGGAAACGTTGGCAAGAAAGCGTTGCCGCGAGTTCACCAGGTGAATCTCACTCCGTAGCGAAGCGAAGCCGGCGATCGCGAGAACGATGCTGCCGATGAGCAGAAGCACCGATGCCGGCACATGCGACTCCGGGATTCCACCGGCGACCAGGAACTTCGCCACGTCCGGCCGCAGGTTCACCCAGAATGCAGCGCCTCCGACGTACCCCAGCGGAGCCACGCCGTAAAAGTCCGACGGCTTGGAGCTCTTCGAAGACTGATAGAGGATTCGGTCGTGATCGTCGGTGACGGTCATAGTGAACAACGAATCCGCGGGCATGCCGGCGGGCCATCTGCCCACCATCTGCTCGTTCATCACTGCTGTGGACTTGCGGTCGGCGGCAACGCCGTAGCCTTTCGGTGGCGGCCGCCACGATCCCTTGCTCGAACCCGACTGGTCCTCGACGTAGCCCGGCACCATCGGCGGCAGCACGCGCACAACCTTGTACATCTGGCTGTAGTCGCTGGTGTCGCGCACGCCGTAGCAGGAGCGGTAGCCGTACACAGCCAGCACCTTCATTGAAGAGTCGACCGCCGGCGCGTAGGCGATGGTTTCTCTGGGACTGCCTGGCGGATCGGCGAACAGATAGCCGAAGCCTGCGATCTTCACCCAGCGGGAATTGGCCAGCTTGGGGATGGAGTCTCGAATGAGGGCGTCGATCGCGGGCAGCGGATGCCCACCCACGTATTGAACTTTGCGTGAGGGAAGATCGATCCGGAATCGATAGATCGGCCACTGCGCCATTGGTCCGCATCGCTCCGTCGTGTCGGGAACGGCGGGAATCACCGAGGGCGGTGGCAGAACGGCGCCGGCGGGCCATGCCTCGCTCGGGTGCAGCGCCACATACGCCTGGAACAGCGTGCGGTCGCGCGCGAACAGGTAGGCGCGACTCGTATAGATGTAGCTGGCGAATTTCGCGAAGTCCTTGACCGTGCGCTCGGCGACGGTCTTGCGCTCCTGCGCATTGCGCATGGACTCGCGCACGGCGAGGGCTGCCACTATCACGATGCCGAGCAGCGCCGCTCCAAGCAGAAGCGGACGGGCTCCGTAAGCTCGCATACGACTTATGATCGACATGTTATGACGGGTGTGACAGCGAAGATACAATATGACGCTGCGCCCCCTGGCGCCCGTCGGGTTTTGTATGCGATTTGTAAAATCTCCTGCGTCGAATCTCCAAGTCAGTCGACAAGGTATGCATGCTGTAAAAAGGTGGCGTGGCCTGCGGTTCATTCGCGGCCCACGTTGTATGATGGCGCATGATCCTGAACGCGCCGAGTCGAACGACCGTGCACGCTGTTCGCATTGCAGCGCTGCTTCTGTGCTGTGGCTGCCAGCACTACATAGATCTCGGAGCTGTCGCGCCGGTTCCGGGTGCGACCGCGCGTCTCACGCTATCTGATCACGGTGGCTCGGTCCCATACGGTGCAATCGGTTCGAGCGTGCGCCAGGTGGAAGGGAAAATCGAATCGGTCGGCGACACGTCGATCGCCATCGCCGTCACTTCCGTTGTCCGCCAGACCGGATTCGAAGAAACCTGGCCGGGCGCGACGGTTTCCATTGCCCGTGGTGACGTCACCAAAATCGAAGCGAAGCGCGTCTCGGTGCCGCGCACCTTCGTCACCGTCGGCGGATTGATCGCCGGCACTATCGCGGTGAGCGGAGCCATAAGCAACGGCGAAGGCACCAGCACCAGCCTCAAGAAGCCGGGCAGCGGTAACTAGCGTCTCCAGTAAAACAAACGGCTACGGATTGTACACAATTCGTAAACCGTTCCTTTACCCCTACCTGCGTTTCCCGCGGACATTTTGCGAAACAAGAGCGACCCCGTCGAGCGAACACTCGACGGAGCCGAGCCAGAGCATGTCTCCGGAAACTTCTTCAGCAGGGGAGATTGTATGCGACTACTTCGTAGTTTGAGCTTCGCGACGGTGTTCGTGGCGGGCGCAGCGGTAAGTCTGCGCGCGCAGAGCGGGACCACGATCACCGGGCGTGTCACCAGCGAGGCGGGAGTTCCATTGCCCGGCGCGACGGTGACGATTCCATCACTCGGCCTCAGGGCGACCGCCACCGGGGATGGAAGTTACACCCTCGTTGTTCCGGCATCTCGCGCCAACGGCCAATCGCTGCCGATCCTGGCGCGCGTCATCGGTTATAGCGCGTCAAGTGCGCCGGTAGTTCTCACCGCGGGCACCAGCGTCACCCAGAACTTCTCGCTCGTAGTCAACCCACTCCGACTCGATGAAGTGGTGGTGACGGGCGCCGGAACGTCGACCAGCCGGGAAAGACTGACGACGACCATCAACTCGGTTGATAGCACAGCACTGAGGCGGGCATCGAGTCCGCAAAACCTGGTCAGCGCGTTGGCGGCGCAGGCGCCTAACGTCGAGGTGCGGACCGCGTCCGGTGAGCCGGGCTCGTCTGCCTCGATCAAGATCCGCGGCGCGTCATCGCTGGCCGGGACCAATCAACCGTTGTTCGTGGTCGACGGACAGCCCATCGACAACCAGACTTTCTCCACCCAGAGCTTTGCTACAGGATCGGGGACGGCGGGCGTCAACAACACCTACAACTCCGCTGCAAGCAGCGTCGCTCCGAACCGCGCGTCAGACATTAATCCCGCCGACATCGAGTCGATCGAGATTCTGAAGAGCGCGGCGGCAGCGGCGATTTACGGGGCGCGTGCGGCGAACGGTGTGGTGTTGATTACTACCAAGTCGGGCCACTCCGGCGCAACGCGGTACACGTTCAACTCCAGTCTTGCAGCCGATCATGTGTACGCGCCCAATCTGCTTCAGCACTCCTTCACGCAGGGAACCAAGGGCGTCGATGGCTTCTGCAGCGACCCGGATTGCGTGGGCATTCGCTACTCGTTTGGACCGGCGGCAGACGCGAGCACGCCGATGTACGACCACCAGAACGAGCTGTTCGACACGGGGGTCACGGCGGACAACAGCCTGCAGATCTCGGGCGGCAACGATCGCACTACTTTCTTTGCGTCCGGCGACCTCACCAATCAAAACGGCTTTCTGAAAGGTCCCAACAACAAGTACAACCGGGCGAGCCTGAGACTGAAAGCGACACAGCAGGTCAGCTCCACTCTGAGGGTGACGGGCAATCTGAGCTACAACGATTCGCGCGGCCGTTACGTCCAGAAGGGGTCGAATCTTTCGGGCCTGATGCTCGGCGCGCTGAGAACGCCGCCCAGCTTCAACAACGCGGATACCTACAACGACGTCGGACTGCAGCGGACCTTCCGCTTCCCCAATCCGAGCAGCGTCGAAGCCATGCAGGCCAACATCTACTACGACAATCCGTTCTTCGTTCTGAATAACCCCGCGAACAAGAATGAGCTCGGACGCTCGGTGTCGAACCTCAACGTCCAATGGAGCGCGCTAGACTGGCTGGAGGTCAACGAGACTCTTGGCGCGGACTATTGGACAGACTGGCGCCTCGAGGGACTGCCGGTGACTTCGGGACTCGACGCGCTCGGCAATGTCACGCGCAACGATCTCACCAACCTCGAGATCGACAACAACCTGATCGCGACGGCACGGCACAGCGTCGGCTCGCTTGGCGACCTGACGTTCACGCTCGGATCGAATCTCAATTCGCGGCGGTTCCGTCAGACGTACACGTTCGGAGAGCAGCTCATCGCGCCGACACCGTACAACGAGCAGAACACCATCGCCCAGCAGACGGCGGAATATCGCTCGCTGCGTCACATCTCCGCGTACTTCGCGCAGATGGAGATGAGCATGTTCAACCAGCTGGTGGTGAACCTCGGGATACGCAACGACGGATTCTCGACGTTCGGATCGTCGAACCCGCGCGCGAATTATCCGAAGGCGAGCGCAGCCTGGACGTTCAGCAATCTGTTGAACGGCGGTAGCCGCACGGGCCTGCTGTCCTTCGGCAAATTGCACATCGCCTATGGAGAAACGGGCAAGGAGCCGCCCGCATATGCCGCTTCAACTGCGCTCAGCTCGGCGATCGCCTACACCCTCGGCGGCTGGGGCGATGCGCTCAAGTCCGGCATCAATGGCCAGGGCGCTTTGGGCACGATACCGATTCTCGGCAACCCGAATCTCAAGCCGGAGCGCAATCGCGAAACAGAAATCGGTGCCGACCTCGCGATGTTCAACAGCAAGGCGGATTTCTCGGCAACGTGGTACGACAAGAAGGGCTCGGATCTGATCCTGAGCGCGCCGATCGATGCGGCCGGCAATGGCGCGTTGCAGAAGTTTCAGAACGCAGCGTCGATCACCAACAAGGGTGTCGAGCTTACCCTGAACCTGCACCCGGTCCAAACCACGACCGCGGTCTGGGATCTCGGTGTTCAGTTCGGCCGCAATCGCGGGCTAGTGACAAACCTCAACGGCGCGGAGTTCATCGGTTACACCAGCGAGGGCTTCACCGGGGCAGCGGGTTCTTCGACGCTTGGCTATGCGCCGGGTGTAATTCGTGGCGCCGATTTCCTGCGTTGCGGCAACGGATCTCACGCCGATGTGCCGGGTCTGCCCGGAACGCTGCTGGACATCGACCAACTCTGCGGCGGCGCCGCCAAAGGAGCTCTGTTCCTCGGACCCAATGGGCTGCCGATTCCGGACAAGGTCCAGCGCGTGATTGCCGATCCGAATCCGAAGTACACGATGTCGTATAACACGGCGGTGCACCTCTGGGACAAACTCACGCTCTCCGGACTGCTCGATGTGCGGAAGGGCGGACAGGTGTGGGACGGAACTCGCGGAATTCTCTACAACTTTGGCACCAGTCGGGAGACCGACGTCCGCACCCGTACCGACGGTCAGTTCGGAAAGAACTACATGACCGATATCTATCCGGTCGTCGCTGGTCCGGGCGCTGGAGTGGTGGCGTTCCATAACGAGTCGGACTGGGAGAACTGGTTCCGGGGCAACGGCGGCGGGTTCGGTCCGGTGGGCGCTCAATTCGTCGAAGACGGCAGCTTCGCCAAGCTTCGCGAAATCTCTCTCGAGTTCAACTTCCCCGACCGATTCATGAGTCCGATGGGGTTCTCGAACGCGAGCCTGAGAGTCGCCGGCCGGAATCTCAAGACCTGGACGAAATACAGGGGATTCGATCCGGAGTCGAACCTGGGCGGCGCCGAATGGCTGACGCAGGGAATCGACTACTTCAACAATCCTCAGACGCGCTCTTTCATTTTCTCAATCAGCCTCAGCCACTAGGCGAGCCGGAGACATATCGTGACCACGAAAAAAACAGTCATCGGCGCCGTGTTGCTCGCGGGGGCACTCGTTGGGTGCAGCGACTATCTGACCGGCGGCGATGTAACGAAGGATCCAAATAATCAGACGGTGGCGAGGAACAGTCAGTACTTCGTCGCCGCGCAGGAAAACCTGTGGTCGTACTGGGGCAGTGATCCCGCGCGCATCGCGGGAATCTATACCCAGCAATTCCATGGGCTGGCAAATCAATACGGCGCTCTCGACGCGACGTATGACGAGGATCCAAGCACGACGAACGGCACTCACCAGGCGCTATACGTCTCTGGCGGCCTCGTCGACATCAAGAACCTCGAGGAAGGATCGAAAGCCGTAAACGACAATTTTTACCTGGGCATCGCGCAGGTAGTGGAAGGCGCGCTGATGGGAACGGGCGCCGATATCTTCGGCGATCTCGTTTACAGTAAGGCCCTGCAGCAAATCCCGAATCCGCCGCTGGACGATCAGCTGGCGGTCTATGATTCAGTGCAGAAGGTGCTTTCCGCCGGAATCGCCAACATCTCGGCCGCCGGTGCGACGGACTTCGGTCCGGGCGCCGCTGATCTCACGTACGGCGGCGACCGTACGCTGTGGGTGCCCTTTGCCCACACCCTGAAGGCGCGCTTCTATATGCACACGGGTGAAGTACGGCCCGCGGCATATGCCAGCGCGCTCGCCGAAGCGCAGCAGGGAATCAAGAGCGACGCGGGCAACTACGTGGGAGCATTCACGCAGACGCCCGGCGAGCAGAATTTTTACTACCAGTTTCACGGACCGGCGGCGCGCGGGGGCGACCTTGGCGCCGGCATCACACTCGATACGCTGCTGCGGTCACGAAACGATCCGCGTCGCCTCGATTACTTCTCGTACCGCCCAAACGGGGCGCGCGACTGGATCAGTGATGTGCGCAACGATCCCGCTTACCAGCAGCCGTTCGTGACTTACGACGAGAACACGCTGATCTGGGCCGAGGCGGCGTATCGCACCGGTGACCAGGCGACGGCGCTGGCCAAGCTCAATGAGGAGCGCCAAAACCATGGTCTCTCCCCGGAGGCCGTCGCGGGGCAGGCGCTGCTCAACGAGATCCTCATCGAGAAGTACATCGTCGATTTCCAGCTCGGCGAAGAGGCATGGAACGACTACAAGAGAACCTGCACCCCCAACCTCGTGCCGACAGTGGCAGGCGGCAAAATTCCTGGCCGTCTCTACTACGACACGAACGAGGAATCGACAAACACCAGCATTCCCGAGCCGAACACCGGCGTCAACGGATTGCGCAACAAGAACGATCCGGCGAACGCGACATCTGACGGCACCGGAGCGCGTTGCCTGGCGCAGTAGCGAAGAACTGTACGCGTCCGGGCTCGCTCGTCGACTCCGGACCGGTGGAAAAAAACTCGTGGTCTTTAATCGTTGAGCCAGCTGTCGACTCGCAGCGGCCGCTGGAAGCCCCTCAACGACTAGAGGCCACGCGTTTTTTGCTTGCCCACACTGGTGTTTTCACCCTGTGCCCGGCAGGCCGGCACAACAGTGGCGACGAATTTGCCATTATAGCCGGTCCAACTGTTCGCGAGCTGGTATGAACCCAGTATTTCGAATTGACGTCGCGCGCAAAGTTGTGTCGCTGTATTGGAGCGAGTTTCCGACGATCGCCCGGTTACGGGAAGTCGTTGAGCAAGCCATTGCCGATCCGGAATTCCGTCCTGGGATGAACTTTTTGTGGGACAGGAAGCCGGGGGACGCCAATACGGCCACAATCGAGTACCTGCGCGAGGCTGTCTACTATATGCAGGTGATGGCCGAGGAGATCGGTGCACACGCGTGGGCAATCGTGACTCACACCCCGGGTGATTACGGGAAAGCGCGAATGCTCGAGGCGATGACCGACGTGGGCAAGGTTCTGATACGCGGATTCCAGAGCAGAGGAGACGCGGAGGAATGGCTGCGGAACCCGGTGCGTTACGAGCCCAACAACATTCACTTTCCGGCGCGCAGCCCGTCGCTAATGCACCCGGGGTACGGGTAACTCGGCGGAATCGCCTGGGCCAGACCTGTAGGCCGATCCCAGGATGCAAAAACGCGCTCGGTGAGCGCGTTTTTTCATTTCGTGAAGGACCCGCTAACGACTACGGCAGGACGAACTGGACGCTGGTCTCGACCGGGAAATTTTCGCTGCGCAAAATCGCGACGGCGGTGAACGACCCATGCTGTCCCTTCGAGCTCCAGCTTTCCTCGAAGCTCGTGTCTTCTTTGCCCTTGAGGGTCTCGCTGCGCATCGCGGAGGTGAACATGCGGCCTTCGCTCCAGCGCCAGATTTCCTTCCCGGCGAAATCCTTCACCACGAAATCGTGGGTCTGTCCGTCGGGGTAGCGAATCTCCAGCATCTTCGGCGTGTTGTTCCTCACGCTCAGGGTGAAGTGGAGCTTATCCGCGTCATCCTTGGGTCTGGTGATATCGAATGTGGTGACGATCGGAGCGGTGAGATCAGCGTTGTAATGCTTCGCGCTGGCGAGCGGTTTTTCGTCGTGAGCGAAGGAGGGAGCCGCGGCGAAGGCGACTGATGCTGCGCACAGCAGCGGAAGAATGAGGCGGTTATCCAAGGGAATGAACGCTTTAAATCATTTATGGGCGGGGGGCCGTTCTCACATATGCGAGAAGCCCAACTTATCGACACTAAGACGAGCGGTCAACGGCGAAGTCACTGACTAAATCCGCATCACTGTTGAACTTGCGACCTGTCTGGATTTTCGGCGTCTCTTCGGAAACCCCGGGTTTTTTCGCTTGTGAAAATCTTCACAAGCGGTTAATTTCATCGCGGAATGGATGACGAAAAACGGACGCAAACGAGCCCGAAACAGGGTCTCTCCGGCGCCGATTTCGCCGGGCTGGGACTGCAATTCGCGTTCGCCATCGTCGCCTTCCTCTTCGTCGGTCAGTGGATCGACAAGCGAGTGGGAACCGACGGGATCTTCACTATAGCCGGAGTGTTCGTCGGCGCCGGGGGCGCGTTCTACAGCATGTACCGCAAGGTCAGCGCTGCCCAGAAGAAAGACGACGAAGAGCGAAAGGCAAGACGGTGAGAGCAACGCGTGCGATCGGCTTCTTCGCGGGAGTCTCCGCCGCGCTGATTATCGTCGCGACAATCGTTCTGAGGAATTACTTCCGCACTGTGGATCAGCACAACGCGATGCTGATTTCGGCTGGACTGGCTTTCGCAGTACAACTCGGGTCTTATGCGCTGCTTCGGCCTGCGCGTCGTGGACACGGAGCGCCCGGAGAGTTGATGCTCCGCTGGGGAATTGGCGCGGTTCTGAGATTTATGATTCTGGTGCTGTACGCTCCGCTGGCGAGAATCGCGAATTTCTCGCTCGACGCGTCGCTGGTGAGTCTGGTGACTTTTTTCTTTCTGACGATGATGGCCGAACCGCTGCTGCTCGAATATGATCGCTGACCAAAAAGATTTCATCACTCCGCACATCACCGATTCGCACACGCTCGACTTCCCGTGTCTGCACTCGGGGTTCGTCTGTGAATACGAGCTGCCGCACTGGAACCCGATTCACATCGGCCGCTTCGCGCTCGACATCTCGCCGACCAGGCACGTGGTGATGCTGTGGATTGCGGCGCTGCTCTGCATTCTCACGACACTGCTCGCGCTCCGCGCCCACAACCGGAAGACGCGCGAAGGAAAGGCGCCTGCCGGAGTCGGAAACGGCCTCGAGGCGCTGGTGCTCTACCTCAGAAATGAAGTCGTGCTGCCCAATGTCGGGCCGCATGGAAACGCATTCGTTCCGTATCTGCTCACTCTCTTCTTCTTCATCCTCTTTGCAAATCTGCTCGGTCTCGTCCCCTACGGAGCGACGGCGACCGGGAATATCTCGGTAACCGCTACGCTCGCGATCGTAACGTTCTTCGTGATCGAAGGAGCGGGTATGAAGGCCCAGGGAAGGGCCTACATCAATACCATAGTATTCTGGCCGCACGACATGTCGCTGGGGTTGAAGCTGCCGATCACGGTGATCCTGACGCCGATCGAGATCTTCGGAAAGTTCACGAAGCCGTTCGCGCTAGCCATCCGGCTTTTCGCAAACATGATCTCAGGTCACGTCGTGCTGCTGGCGCTGATCAGCCTCATTTTCGCCTTTGCCACCTGGATTCTGGTGCCGATACCGATCGCGATGGCACTCGGTATCTCACTGCTCGAGCTGTTCGTGGCGTTTTTGCAGGCGTTCATCTTCACGTTGCTGTCCTCGGTATTCATTGGACTGATTCGCGAAGGTGGGCACTAACGCGGAGGTTGCTCACCTCCGCGCAGGTATCCGGCCGAGCGGCTGGAGAATTCCGTTGGGCTTTACGGCCCGCTGACGGGAAGCGATGTCGTGATCGCGAGCATGACAAATCACGATCATTGAAAGGACTAGGGTAAGAAAATGGTTGCTATGTTCCCGCTGCTTCAGGCTGCAGCAACGTTCACCCGCGAGTACACCGGTGCGTGGGCCATGCTCGGCGCCGGAATCGGCGCTGGTCTCGCCGTTATCGGCGCGGGCATTGGTATCGGTCGCCTCGCCGGCCAGGCGATGGACGGCATGGCTCGCCAGCCGGAGATGGCTGCGCGCATTCAGACGGGCGCCATCATCTTTGCGGCGCTCATCGAGGGAGTAGCTCTGTTCGCAGTGGTTATCTCGTTCCTGATTCAGGGTAAGTTCAAGTTCTAGACGTTTTCGGGCATGGATCGCCTCTGTATATGGAGGCGATCCATGATCCGGAGTTTTCCAGCGCAACTGACGGCGGGTAACCGCCTTTATCGCTACGCAAACATGACCAATCTCATTTTCGCACTTCTCCAGACAGCACAGGTGGCGCCCGAGGAATCCGCCAATTCCGGCGATCTGCTCTCGCCCAACGGCGGGCTGATGTTCTGGACGCTCGTGACGTTCGTCTTCCTTTTCATCATTCTCGGCAAGCTGGTCTTCCCCAAGATCACGGCAGCCGTGGAAGCCCGAGAGAAGGCTCTCGAGGAAGCAATCGAAGGAGCGAAGCGGGATCGCGAAGCCGCGGCCCGTGCGCTCGCCGAGCAGCAGCAGCAGGTCGAAGCGGCACGCAACGAGGCGCAGAAGATCATCGTCGAAGGCCGTCAGATAGGCGAGAAGCTGCGAGTCCAGATGATGGAGGAGACGCACCAGCAGCAGCAGCAGATGCTGGAGCGCGCTCGCCGCGAGATCGAGCAGGAGAAGGAGCGCGCCATCGCCGATATGCGCCGTGAGGCAATTGATCTCGCCATCGCCGGCGCCAGCAAGGTCATCGAGAAGAACCTCGACGATCAATCCAACCGGCAAATCGTCGAGAGCTTCCTGTCTTCGATACCGGTAACGAAGACGAGCCGCGGATGAACGAGTCGACGATCGGCCGCAACTACGCCGAGGCATTGCTGACGCTGGCGAAGAAGAGCGGCGACGTCGAGCAGTGGGGTGAGATCCTCGGCGCGATCGCATCCGCGATGCACGAGGATAAAACGCTGCGCAGTTTTCTGGCATCTCCGAAGCTGGCGGCCTCGCAGAAGATCGAGATCCTGGAGAAAGCACTCGGGAAAAAAGTCCCGCGACTCTTTCTGCGCTACATCGAAACCGTGATCCAGAAGCGTCGGCAGATGCTTATCCCGGCGATTGCCACGGAGTACCAGGCGCTCATCGACGAGTCCGAAAACCGGTTGCACGCGAACGTTACGGTGGCCCGCGAGCCCAGCGAGCCGGAAAGGGACGCTATGGCCCGGCAGCTCTCGAGGCTCCTCGGAAAGCGGGTGGTCCCGCACATTTCAGCAAACCCCGCCATCCTGGGTGGATTGATCGTAAGGGTCGGCGACACGGTGATGGACGGCTCGGTCCGTAAGCGTCTCTCCGTCCTCAAGCAGCGGATGCTTGCCTCCCAGCGATCTTAACGGCATGGAGTCAGCATAACTGACGAGTCGGGCGTAGTTATTGAAGGGCCGCTGTTCCGTGCGGCCTTTTGTATTCACCGATTCCCGTACTCGGTCATATGTCGTTGAGAAGCGCGGCGCCGCTGAGAGTGCTCGCGGCCACAGCAATTTCATTCTTTGCCCTGGCGACCCAGAATCTGGGCGCGCAGGTCATCAACCAGGGTTTGCAGCCGGGTCTTACCCGCGCTCCTGATAGCGCGCGGAAGATCTCGCTCGACGAGGCGATTTCGCTCGCCCAAAGGAACTCGCCCCAAGCAATTCAGGCCGCAGGCACTGAGCGCACCAGCAAGGCCGCGAAGACTTCGGCGATCGGTGCGATACTGCCGAGCGCGAGTCTGAGCGCGGGTCATGTAATCCAATTGGGAGGAAATACAGCCCGCCTCAACCAAAACGGAGAGCTGGTCGCAGTTGCGCAGAAGCCGACCAACACCCTGGGTCTCGGGCTGAACATGACCCTCTTCGATGGTGGTCAAAAGCTCTACGACCTTCGCGTCGCGAAATCGCAGATTCAGGCGGCCGAAGCCAACACCGTCGCCGTCAAGTACAACGTCGCACTGGGCGTAAAGCAGCAATACTTCGCGGTGCTGGCTGCCATTGAGAGTGAGGATGCCGCTCGGCTGCAGATGGCGCAGGCATCGGAGCAGTTCAAGACATCGGTGGCGAAGGTCCGCGCCGGCGTTGCAACCAGATCGGATTCTCTTCGTGGAGTGATTCAGGTTGGTAACGCGCAGCTGGCATTGATCACTGCGCAGAACAACAAGGAATCGGCGGATGCGGCGCTGACGCGACTGGTAGGGTCGCCGGTGCCGGTGACCGCGGATCCGACATCGGTGCAGGAAAACATGGCAGCGCTTCCGGACAGTGCCGAGCTGGCGAAGCTCGCTCTCAACGGACCCGCAGTGCAGCAGGCGCAAGCGAACGTCGACGCGGCGAAGGAAGAGACAAAGGCTTCCAAGGCGACTTATCTGCCATCGCTCAGCGCGAGCTATTCACGTTCCGGCAGTGGCACCGACCCCAGGTTCGGGCTCGGGGACGATCCGTTCAGCTACAGCGGCCGTCTCTCGTTCTCGCTTTCGTATCCGGTCTTCAACAACTTCCAGCGCGAAGAACAGGTCGTCCGCGCGAAGGTCTCGCAGATAAACGCCGAGGCGACACTGCGGGACCAGCAACTGGCCGCGACCGAGCTGTTGACGCAGAACATCGGCGCGCTGCGCAGCGCGTCGCAGAGAGTCGCGGTGCAGGCGGCGTCGGTTGCCGCGGCGCAGGAAGACGTGCGCGTTCAGCAGCAGCGTTACAACATCGGCGCTTCGACTCTGCTCGATCTGATTACGTCGCAGGCGTCGCTGGCGACGGCGGAGCAGGCGCTGATTCAGGCCAGATATGATTACAGAATCGCACGGGCGCAGCTGGAGGCGCTCATCGGACGTGACCTTCAGTAACAACTCTTACCGAACTTCCCAAGCAAGCCAATGACAGTCTCGTTCGCTGGTCGCAGCGCATCACCCACTCAGCTACTCAACTCGCTGGGCGTCGCGGCGCTGATAGTCGTTGGCGCAGGTGCGTGCAAGAAAACCCAGACGACGGCACTCACGATCGAGACGGCGCCGGTGGAGCGACGCAGCATCGTGCTGAGCGTTCAGGCGAACGGTACGGTCGAGCCGGTCGATATCATCGAAGTCAAATCGAAGGCGTCGGGCACCATCACGCGCATGCCGGTCGACATCGGATCGAACGTAAAGACGGGCGATTTGCTGGTGCAGATCGATCCGCGGGACGTGCAGAACCAGTACGATCAAAGCGCCGCCGACGTGAGCTCGGCGACGGTGCAGAGAGCGACCGCACTCGCGCAGCGAAATCGATCCGCCGAGCTGTACAAGGAAAAGATCATTACCGCGCAGGAGATGGATCAGGCGAACCTCGACTACGCGAACGCCGACGCATCGCTGATCAAGGCACGCACGAATCTCTCCATAGCCCGGGTTCGTCTCGAGGACGCTACCGTGCGCGCGCCGTCGAATGGAACGATTATCGAGAAGCCGGTCTCGGAGGGGATGGTCATTTCGTCGGCGACGTCGTCGGCGAGCGGCGGCACGACGATCCTGAAAATGGCTGATCTGTCGAAAGTGAGAATGCGGGCGTTTGTGAACGAGACCGACATCGGCAGTGTTACTCCGGCGCTGACCGCCACGGTGACCGTCGACGCGTTTCCGAATCGCCGCTTCGTCGGGATCGTCGAGCGCGTGGAGCCGGAAGCAGTCGTGCAGTCGAGCGTGACGATGTTTCCCGTACTGGTCAGCCTCAGCAATTTCGATGGCGCGCTCAAGCCGGGAATGAACGGACAGGTGACGATGGACGTCACCCGCCATGACAACGTGCTGGCGATCCCGAGCGATGCGGTGAGGAATTCTCGCGACGCTGCGACGGTAGCTCCGGTGCTGGGCATCGCGACCGATTCGATTCGCAAGGTCGTTTCTTCGGCACGGGCTGCACGCGGTGGGCGAGCTGGGCAGGGGACTGCTTCGTCGACGACGCCTGGCGACACGACGCGCCGCCGATTCGGGGGCGCGGGCGGTAGCGGTGGTGCAGGTGCCGATACCGCTGCGTTCCGGCGTCGCTTTGGCCAGGGCGGCGCGTCGAGCACGCCTTCGGGCAACGGTGGCGGGTTCAGGCAGGGTGGTGGAGGTGGGGGCGGTGCTGGCGGCGCGGGTGGTGGCGGCGCGGGCGCCGGCGGAACTGGCGGGCCGATGATAGTCTTTGTAAAGACCGCAGATAAGTACACTCCTCGGGTAGTCCGCCTCGGCGTCAGCGACTTCGATTACACCGAAGTTGTGAGCGGGCTGCAGCAGGGTGAGCAGGTAGCCCTACTCGGACCGGCGGTGCTCCAGGCGCAGCGTGATCAGCTGCAGCAGCGCGTGCGTGCGGGTGCGGGCGGTGGATTGCAACAGCAGCAGACGCCAGCGGCTGGCGGAGCCGGGGGTGCGGGAGGCCGTCCGGGCGGCGGCGGAGGCGGTGGTGGCAGAGGCGGGCCGTGATCGTGAGCGCGTCGTAACAGGAGGATCGGATGCTTCTCGGTGAAACGATCGGAGTTGCGCTCGGCGCTTTGAGAGCGAACAAACTGCGCTCATTTCTGACGATGCTGGGCGTGGTGATCGGCGTCGGCGCGGTGATCGCAGTGGTAGCGCTTGGCCGCGGAGCGCAGGAGTCGGTGAATGCGCGTATCAGCGCGCTCGGCACCACATTGTTGTCGGTCTCGCCGGGACAGATCTTCGCACCGGGAGGCGTTTCTTCCGGCTCCGATCGCGCGGTCATGAAAGTCGCGGACGCGCAGGCTCTCGCCGCCTCGGCGGGACCGTCCGTCGCCGCGGTCGAGCCGGAAATGCAGAAGCAGCTGCAGGTCCAGTATCTGAACACGAACACCAACACTTCGGTGCTCGGCACCACGGCGAACTATCTCGACGTGCGGAAGTACACGATCGCCAACGGAAAGATGTTCACCGAGGGTGACGACAAGGCGAGCCGGCGAGTAGCAGTGCTAGGGGCTGCGATTCCCGACAACCTCGGGGTGCCGGCTGCAACACTGGTCGGTCAAAACGTGCGGATCGGCGGTTTTCTGTTTGAGGTGATTGGCGTAATGGCGAGCAAGGGGAATGCGGGGGGCTTCGGCAATCCCGATGACCAGGTTCTCGTTCCGATTACCACGGCGCAGTTCCGACTTTTCGGAAACGACAGGCTCCGTCAGATCGGAGTGCTGGCGGCGTCGGAAGCGGAAATTCCGCAAGCGATGGCGGAGATACAGCGAATTCTGCGGCGCGAGCACAGGCTGCGCGTCGGCATCCCGGACGATTTCCAGATCCGGAATCAGGCCGACTTCCTCAACACGCTAGGTGAAACGACGCAGATCTTCACCTTCCTGCTCTCCGGAATCGCCGCCGTCAGCCTTCTGGTCGGTGGCATCGGCATCATGAACATCATGCTGGTATCTGTGACCGAGCGAACCCGCGAGATCGGTGTGCGCAAAGCGCTCGGCGCTACACCGAAGAACATTCTGCTGCAGTTCCTGATCGAGGCCGTGGTCCTTTGCCTGCTCGGCGGCGTTGGCGGAATCATGTTCGGCTGGCTGGGAGCATTGGCGCTGGCGAAGTTCGGGAACTTCAACACTTCGGTCGCCCCGTCGTCGATTCTGCTCGCTTTCTTTTTCTCGGGGTTTGTTGGGATACTCTTTGGTGTTTGGCCCGCGCGTCGGGCGGCGAACCTGGATCCGATTCAGTCCTTGAGATACGAATAGGGTCACTGGGTACTGCAACAGATTAAGGGCAAGTGTTGCCGTTCTCACGGACTAGGGAAATCCGGGCTTCGAGAAACACTCTTTCGTCGGGCAACCGCCAGCCCTATCTTGGACGACCATCCTGGGTGGCGCCCGTCCCGTCCCCCGGCAAATCAAAATCTTTGGAGGTCGAATGAGACTCCGCTTTTTCGCGGTCTCTCTGTTGTGCCTTGCCGCCGCTAACGCAGGTGCCCAGGCAAAGAGGGCGCAGCCGGGCAAGAGTCCCGAGCTGCGCGTCGACTACATCAAGGAGACGCTGGCCAACGGGCTGAACGTGATCTACCACGTCGATCACTCGACGCCCGTGGCCGCGGTGCTCCTCTGGTATAACGTCGGATCGAAGATGGAGCAGCCGGGACATACCGGCTTCGCTCACCTGTTCGAGCACATGATGTTCAAGGGCTCGAAGAACGTCGCCGATGGCCAGCACTGGGCGTTGCTCGAGGCGGCTGGCGGACGGGCGGGCAACGACATAAACGGTACCACCAGCTGGGATCGCACCAATTACTTCGAGCAGGTACCCTCGAATCAGCTGGAGCTGGCGCTCTGGCTCGAGTCTGATCGCATGGGCACACTGACCCAGACTCTGACGCAGGCGAAGCTCGATAACCAGCGCGAGGTTGTGAAGAACGAGCGTCGCCAGAGCGTCGACAATCAGCCCTACGGTACGTGGCTGGAGAAAGCGGGAGAGGCGATGTTCCCTGAGGGACACCCCTACCATCATTCGGTGCTCGGATCGATGGCGGACCTCACCGCGGCCTCGGTGTCCGACGTGCAGAATTTCTTCAAGACGTACTACGCGCCAAATAACGCAGTGCTCGTCATCGCCGGCGACATCGATGTCCCACAGGCGAAGACGATGGTGCAGAAGTATTTCGCGCCCATACCTCGCGGGCCTGTAGCGCCGAAGCTGGCGAGTATGAGACTGCCTGCGAATATGGGCACGGAACAGCGCATCGTAGTACAGGATGCGCTGGCCCCGGCGCCGCGAATTTTCGTCGCCTACCGGATGCCCCCCGCAAAGGATGAACGCGCCGAGGCAGTATCTCTGCTCGGTCAGATCATCGGTGGCGGAAACTCGTCCCGCCTCGATGAAGCGCTGGTGCGTCGTCAGGAGATCGCCACATCGGTGAGCGGCTTCAACCTCGGCCTCGCCGACGGTGCCGACATGCTGGCGTTCATCGCGACTGGCAAGCCGGGCAGCAGCCCCGATTCTCTGGAGAAAGCGTTCCTGGCGGAGTTGGCCGGAACATCGAGCTTCACACAGTCCGAGCTCGATCGCGCACGCGCATCGCAACGCTTCAGCTTTGTCGATGGTTTGCAGACCACCGGCGGCTTTGGCGGACGCGCGGATCGTCTCGCCGAGGGTTGGACCTTCTTCCACGATCCAAATCACGTCAACACCGTGCTCGCGGACATCGATCGCGTGACGCTGAACGACATCAACGCGCTGGCCCGGGAGCGCCTCGTTTCTACCAACCGGGTGATTCTGGTCTATGTGCCGGTCAAGAAGACCGCACAAACTTCTTCGACGGGGACTCCGTGATGCGTCGCCATACTTTTCGTTTGACGAGCCTCGTCCTCGCTGTTGCCGTGGTCGTGACTGCCAATAGCGCGAACGCCCAGATGGCGCAGCCACCGGCACCGGGTCCGCTCCGTCCTTATGCTTTTCCGCCGGTGGAGCAGTTCGCGCTGCCCAACGGTCTCAAAGTCATTCTGGTCGAGAAGCACACTCTGCCCGAAGTCGAAGGCCGTTTGATTCTCGATGCGGGAGCCATGCGCGAGCCGTCCGCGAAGAATGGGCTCGCAAGTCTCACTGGTTCTCTCCTGTCCGAAGGAACCGGCACCATGACAGGAGCCGAAGTTGCGCGCGCGATGGACGCGCTCGGAGCTCAGTATTTCACGACGGCGAACTTCAACGCCGCCATCTCCGACGTTGTCGCCATCAAGAACGTATTTCCGCAGGCGCTATCGCTGGCGGCGAAGATGGTGATCGCGCCAAGCTTCCCGGCATCCGAGGTTGGACGCGTAAAGAATCAGATCCTGGCGGCGTATCAGCAGAGCCACGCCCGCACAGCGGGTCTGGCGTCGGACGCGTTCGTGCGCGCGGCGTTCGACAGCACCGCGCCATTCTCGCGGCCGGCGAGTGGAACCCCGTCGACACTGGGCCCGCTGACGCGCGACGATGTCGTCAACTGGCATCGAAGCATGTATTCACCGTCCGCGGCGACGCTGCTACTCGTCGGCGATATCAACCGCGCCGAGGCGCAGGACATCGCGCAGCAGGCGTACGGTGCGTGGGCTTCGAGTCCGGTGACGCGAAGCACCGTGGAGAATCCCATTCGCGCCAGCACTGGAACGCGGGTGATTCTCGTCGATCGCCCCGGCTCGGTGCAATCGTCGATCGTTGTTGGACAGCCAGGATTTCGGGCGACTGATGCTGATTATTTGAGCATGGTTGCACTGAATCATGTGCTTGGTGGTGGTTTCAGCTCGCGAATCAACATGAACCTCCGCGAGAAGCACGGTTACACCTACGGCGCGTTCAGCGGGCTCGATATCCGGCCCGGTGCCGGCGCGTTCCGGATCACTTCCGACGTACGCACCAGCTCGACCGATTCCGCGCTCGTCGAAGCGGTCAACGAATACAAGCGGATTTCGACCGAGGATGTTCCGACGACGGAGCTGACCGGGATGGTGAACAATCTGGTGTCGAGTTTTCCGAATGCGGTGCAGACAGTTCAGGGACTGGCGGGTCGGATGCAGCAGCTGATCATCTGGGGGCTGCCACTCGATTTCTACACGAGCTACCGCGAGCGACTGGCAGCAATCACGCCTGCGGATTTGCGGACAGTCGCATCCAGCAGGCTAACGCCGAACAACATCATCGTGGTTGTTGCGGGGGACCTTTCGAAGATCGAAGCGCCGATTCGCGCGAGGAATCTTGGAACGGTCGAGGTTTGGGACCCGAACGGCAACAAGGTTCGTTAAGGGAATTCACTGGGTCGGGACGTAACTGCTTAGTGAAAGGACCGGCCCTCGGGGTCGGTCCTTTTTATTTCCAGACAATTAGAATTCGCCGCATGAGAGCAGTGATCATCACGCGACCGGGTGGGCCAGAGGTCCTCGAGATTCAGGAGCGACCAATGCCCGAGCCCAGCCTGGGACAGATCCGCGTGCGAGTGCGCGCTTCGGCGCTCAATCGGGCTGATCTGCTCCAGCGCGAGGGGAATTATCCGGTTCCGCCAGGCTATGCGGCGGATATCGCGGGGATGGAGTACGCCGGCGAAGTCGACGCATTGGGCGCAGCCGCGAGTCTCTGGAAAAAAGGCGATCGCGTAATGGGGATCATCGGCGGCGCCGGCCATGCGGAATTCCTCTGCGTGCACGAGCGTGAGGCGATGCCCATTCCAGCAGGGATGTCGTACGAGACCGCTGCCGCGATCCCGGAAGTGTTTTTGACAGCCTACGACGGACTCTTCAATCGGCTGTACCTGCGGACGGGCGAAGTGCTCCTCATTCATGCAGTCGGGAGCGGAGTAGGCACGGCCGGGCTCCAGATCGCGCGGACGTTGGGAGCGAAGGTCGTGGGTACGTCCCGCAGCCCTGACAAACTGGAGCGGGCGAAGGCACTCGGCCTCGACATTGGAATCGACTCGTCACGCGGCGACTGGCCGGCGGAGGTTGGAGCGGCGCTCGGCGGGCCACGTGTCAATGCGGTGATGGATCTCGTCGGGGGCAATTATTTGGAGGGCAATCTCCGAGTCCTTGCGTTGCGTGGGCGAATCGTCGTTATCGGCCTCACCGCCGGAATCACCGCGCCGCTCAATATGGGCAGTTTGCTGAGAAAGCGCGCGACGATAGTCGGAACCACTCTGAGGGCGCGACCACTGGAGGAAAAAATAGCGTTGGCGCGGGAATTCTCGGATCGAATCGTCGGCTTTTTCGACTCGGGTCGCTTGCAGCCGATAGTCGATCGGGTAATGCCCTTTTACGAGATCCGCGACGCGCACGAGCTGATGGAGTCGAATCGTACCTTCGGCAAGATCGTGCTGAGCTGGTAGCTTGCTGTCCGACGATACGCGCGCGTGGATCGAAGGCGCGACAAGCGCACGGATAACAGGCATCACTCGCATACGCGCGGCGACATCCTGCCTCCTGCACCAGATTGAGCTCGACGGGGACACCGGCAGGCGTCAGGTCGTGCTGCGCCGTTTCACCGATCAATCCTGGGTGAAGCGAGAGCCTGACGTGGCACTTCGCGAGGCGGGAAGCCTACAGCACGCACGTCGAGCGAGTTTGCCCACTCCAACCTTTCTGGCCGCGGACCCGGCTGGCGAGCGGTGCGGAGTACCCGCGACGCTTGTCACGAAGGTCCCGGGACACGTTGTGCTTTCGCCGACAAATCCCGATGCCTGGGTGACCGGTCTTGCCCAGGCGGCTGCACTTATCCATCGGGTGGACGCGTCCGGATTTCGCTGGAAGTACGGGCGGTACAATGACGGCGAGCGATTGAGCGTGCCTGCCTGGTCGCAGGAGCCGCGCGCGTGGCAGAAAGCGATCGAGTTGGCGAATGGTTCCAGCCCTTCGTATCCAGAGTGCTTCGTGCATCGGGACTATCACCCGAGCAATGTGCTTTGGGAAGGCGATCGCGTTAGCGGCATCGTCGATTGGGTCAACGGGTGTCGTGGCCCGGCCGGAATCGACGTTGCGTGGTGCCGCCACAATCTGGCCAGCCTTCACGGCGTCACGATAGCCGACGATTTTCTGAATGCGTATGTGGAATGCGCCGGGAATAACTTCGAGTACGATCCGTACTGGGATCTCATGTCTGTCGTAGAACTGCTGCCCGGCCCGCCAACGATGTACGAAGGCTGGAGCCTGGCGGGATTCCCTCGTATCACCAACACCGTCATTCGGGAGCGGGTGGACGCCTACATCGCGAGCGTCGTCGCGCGGCTCTAGCTCTTTCCCTTCCGCCGTCTGCTGCGCCGATCCTGAATCAGAATGGTAAAGATCATCCACAATCCGAGCACGCCGGAGATCACGAAACCCACCATCGCCAGACTCCGCTGGTAGGCCATCAGCAACCCGCTCGCCACCAGCAGGCCACCGAGGACGAGACCGGTGAAGATGCGGTTCGCGACCTTTTCCAATCCAAGCAAGAGCGAGCCGAGCTGCGGCGCTTCGACCCGTACCGCGAAGTCGTTCGAAATGAGCTTCTGGGTGAAAACGTCGATGCGATGCGGAAGTGCACGCACGAGATTCGAAGTTTCGGATGCCATTTGGAACAGGCGCCGCGGGGACATCTCGCGTTGCGCCCGATTGTTGGCCATCTCGGCGGTGTATTCGCGAATCGATTGTGTAGGATTGAAACTGGGGTCTAAAGCGCGGGCGACGGCGTCGAGGTTGAACAGCGCCTTGGCCAGCAACGTCAGCTCCGCCGGCAGCTTCAATCCGTCCCGGAATGCAATCGTGATCAACTCGTACAGGACGACGCCGGCGGAGTTGTCTTCCACCGTCTGGTTGGCATTCTTGGCGATGAGCGCTGACGTGTCGCGAACGTACGCGCGCCGATCGAACTCGTCCGGCACTTCGCCCATCTCGATCAGCGATTCGGCGGCGGCGTCGCCGTTGTTCTCCCCCATCGCCATCAGCAAACGCACCACATGGTCGCGCATGGTAGCGGTGAGGTGCGCAGTCATGCCGAAGTCGATGAGCGCCAGTTTGGGATCGTCGCGTGAAGCAGCAGGAACGGCTGCTGCGCGCGCTTCGTTCTCCGACTGAACCAGTGCGGTGGCGCCGGGCCTCACTTCCTGACGTCGATCGTCGGCGACCGCCTCCGCCGGCGTGCGAGGATTGTCGCGGCCGGGAAGGACGATGAACACGTTTCCCGGATGCGGATCGGCGTGGAAATGGCCGGCGTCGGTGATCTGCTGCAGGTACGCGTGCGAGAATTCCTCCGCCAGTACCGTGAAATCGTATTCGATGCGCGTGATCGGCGGGATCTCGTCGATCTTTACTCCACGGATGCGCTCGGTGGTGAGCACCTTGTGCGTGGTGTACGCATCGATGACTCGCGGAATCAGCACGTGCGGGAACGTGGCGAGCATCTTTCTGAACTGCGCCGCGTTGCGCGCCTCCGTTCGATAGTCGAGCTCGTCGATCAGCGCCTGCTCGACCTGTTGGACGACGCCGACGAGATCGATGCGCGAGCCGGCCGATGTGTGCTCGGCGAGAAAACTTGCCAGCTCCCGGAAAAACGCGATGTCGTCCGCCAGCTGCTCGCGCAGGTTCGTACGTTGTACTTTGACGACGACGTCCCGGCCGTCGCGGAGCACCGCAGCGTGAACCTGTCCCAGACTGGCGCTGCCCAGGGGCTCCTGCTCGAATGATTCAAAGAGCTTGCTGATTCGAGCGCGCAGCTGCTCTTCAATTGTCTTCTCGACTTCCTCAAAAGGCATCGGCGGAACGTCGTCCTGCAGGTGCTCGAGCTCGTCGATGTAAGCCTTCGGCAGGAGGTCGGGCCGGGTCGACAACACCTGGCCGAGCTTGATGTAGGCGGGGCCGAGCTCCACCAGACGTTCACGAAACGCCCTGGCTTTCGTCCGCGCATCGCCCTCGACGGTGGTCTCGTCGTCCAGACCGCCTTCCAGTCCGAGCAGGCCCTGGCGATTGGCGAAGTCTCTCAGGCCATAGTTGGTGAATAGCCGGATCGTCGCCACGAGGCGAGGAAGGTACTTTGGCGACAGGATCATGCGGCCGAGGGGGCAGAAAGCATGCCCGCCTCGGAACCCAATTGGCTACCTCACACCTGACTGTCGATATTTACGTATGCCAAGGAAATCCGCGACTCGAATCAAGCGAAAAACGCCCGCAAAGAAGAGCGCGCCCGCGCGGTCGGGGCGAGTTCCGATCACCCACGTGCCCAAGCCGTGGGGCCACGAGAAGATCTGGGCGTTGTCCGACCGTTATGTGGGCAAGATCCTGCATATAAACGCCGGTCATGAGCTGTCTATTCAATACCACAACAAGAAGGACGAGACGATCTACCTGCTTTCAGGCGAGATCGTGTATCGCGTGCAACGCGACGGGGAAGACGAGCTCGATGACGTGCGCCTGCAGTTGGGCGAAGCGTTCCGGATAGTACCGGGGACCATTCATCAGATGATCGCTGTAACGGACTGCGATGTGCTTGAAGTATCGACTCCTGAATTAAACGATGTCGTGCGTTTGAGCGACAAATACGGACGAGAGGGAACGAGCGCTCCATGAAAGTGATTATTCCATTGGCGGGGAAGGGGACCAGACTCCGGCCGCATACGCATCTCACGCCCAAGCCGATGATGAAGGTCGCCGGCAAGCCGGTGATGTCATACGTGCTCGACGAGCTCAAGAAACTCGGCAACGTCGAGCAGGTGATCTACATCACCGGCCATCTGAAGGAAAAAGTCGAGGACTACGCGCGTCGCGAGATGGACGTGCCATCGGTATTCATCGAGCAGAAGATTCAGGATGGCACGGCGGGCGCCATCGCGCTGGCGAAGGACTACGTCGACCAGCCTGTGCTGATCATCTTCGTGGACACGATCTTCGATGCCGACCTGACGAAAGTCAAAACTGTCGACGCGGACGGAATCATCTGGGTGAAAGAAGTCGAAGACTACCAGCGCTTCGGCGTCGTGGTGACCGACAAAGACGGGAACATGACGAAGATCGTCGAGAAGCCCAAGACTCCGATCTCGAAACGAGCGAACATCGGCCTGTACTACATCAGGAACTGGAAGCTTCTCTTCGAGGGAATCACTCACGTTCTCGCTGAACCACAAAACCAGGGAGAGTGGTACCTGACGGACGCGTTCCAGTACATGATCGACAAGGGGGCCAAAATCCGGGTGATCGACGTCGAAGGCTGGTACGACGCAGGCAAGATCGAGACGATGCTGGAGACCAACGAGGCGATGCTGACGCGTGGACGCGCGCGTCGCCCGAGCGGCGTCGGGGATTCGACAATCATCGATCCCGTGTACATCGAAGACAACGTGACTCTGAAAAAATCCAAGGTGGGCCCGAACGTCTCCATCGGTGCGGGCAGCGTCCTCGATGGAACTCAGATCAGTAATTCCATTGTCGGCTCCAATGCGAAGATCAGCAAGTCTGTCCTCAGGAACTCACTCGTCGGCGATGACACCGTACTCGACGGCGTGAAAGGCGAGGTTACGGTCGGGGATCATTCCGAGATGCGGTTATCGTAAATACCGCCACGTTGCGCTCGAAGCTCGGGCGCAACGTGATCGGCCTCGGCATGGTGAGTCTCTTCACCGATGTCTCGACCGAGATGATCTACCCTCTGCTCCCGATTTTTCTGGCGGGCGTCCTCGGCGCCAACGCCAGCTTCATCGGCGCGATCGAGGGCGCCGCCGAGACGACGGCGTCGCTACTCAAACTGTTGAGCGGCTGGTGGTCGGACAAAATAAAAAGCAGGAAGCCTTTCGTCGTGGTCGGCTACCTGATCGCGTCGATCGTGCGGCCTTTTACGGCCGCCACGCACAGCGCTACCCAGGTGCTTGCGATCCGGCTGACCGACCGCGTCGGGAAGGGGCTTCGCACATCACCACGCGATGCACTGCTCGCCGACTCTGCGCCCGCTAACGCCCGGGGCCTGGCGTACGGATTTCACGCTGCTGCCGACAACACGGGGGCGGTGCTGGGACCGCTCATCGCGTTTCTGCTGCTGAAGCTCAGTGGAGTAGGCACGCTGGATTCCTCTCGTCGTCTCTCGGCGCACGACGAGCACGCGATCAGGAACGTCTTCTGGCTATCGGCGATCCCGGCGGCGATCGCGATGCTGGTGCTCATCATCGTCGTTCGCGACGTAAGGCGCAAAGACGCCGAAACCAAACACGCCGAGACCCCAGCTCAAGGTGGCAAGTTGAGCGGCCGCTTCTGGATGTATCTGACGGTCGTACTCCTATTCACTTTGGGCAATTCCACCGACGCGTTCCTCTTGCTCCGCGCCAATCAGCTCGGAGTTCCGGTTGCTCTGGCGCCGATTCTGTGGGCGGTTCTCAACTTCGTGAAGGCGGCAACTGGGACCTACGGCGGCCAGCTCTCGGACCGTATTGGAAGAAAACCGCTCATCGTCGGTGGGTGGCTCCTTTACGCCGCGGTCTATTTCGCGTTTGCGTGGGCGGGCGCTCCATGGCAGGCGTGGGCGCTGTTCGCGGTCTACGGAATTTTCTACGGCATGACCGAAGGCACTGAGAAGGCGCTCGTCGCCGACATCGTTCCCACTTTCCGTCGCGGCGCCGCGTTCGGCTGGTACAATCTTGCCATCGGGCTCGGCGCGTTGCCGGCATCTCTCATCTTCGGGTGGATCTGGGATCGCTCGGGCTCTGCCAGCGCCTTCGCGTTTGGCGCCTCACTGGCGTTGATCGCCGCTCTGTTGATGGCCTTCGTCGCGCCCTCGGCGCGATTGAGCGAGGCGAAGTGATCAAATAGGCGGTTCGCGGATTACGACCGATCCTCCCCGGCCGGATAGTGTGCGCGCTTCACAGTCGCACCACTCGCCGAGGAGGATTTATGAAACAAAGACATGGCGAAGGAGTTCTTGTTTTCGCGTTGCTGGCTGCGCTGGCGGCCTGCACCGATCCCGTGAGTCGCACCGTCGCGCCTCCATCGCCGAAAGATATCGTTTCGAATTCGTCGTCACCCGTCACCCCCGAACGCGCCGCTTTGAACAAGCTCACGCGGCTGGTGGCGGAGGCGATGGACAACGAGCCGGCACGTCAACATCTGAAGCGCGACATGCGGTCGACGCCGTTTCGTGAGCACAAGCTGGAGCTCACGGCCTATCTGTCGTCGAAGGATGGGAAAGCGCTGCTGAGCCGGATGGCTGCTCTGAACGGAGGCGACGAGCCGGCCATCTTCACAACTCTCGCCGCGGTGCGTCCCCTCGAGTTCTACATGCCAGTCGCGAAGCACCGCGAGTCATGGAAGGGGAAAGAGGATGTCCTTGTCGTCTCGCAGCTGGATCAGTGGACGCCGATCACGGCGTTCGATGAGTCGGGCAGGCAAGTGACGCTCGACAGAAAGACGCCCCCCAACCAACCGACCCTTTCGATCATTCCGGTGGAGACGCGGTTCGATCAGCCAATGGATCTGGCGAGCTCGCGGAATGAGCGCGACGAGAATGGAGAGGCGATCGGCACGCTGGAGAAGGCACCTATGAGAGCCTCAGGTATGGTCGTCTGCGGAGATACCTGCCTGGGTGGAGGCGGTGGTGGTGGTGGAACGCCAACGATCCCACCCGGGATCTATCTGGAGTTCTCGCGGATTCTCGACGCGAAGGAGCCATGGTTTCGGGGAGATCCAGAGATCGAAGTGCACATCCAGGGTCCATACATGGGGACGGCCCCGACGTACGCCGAAGATCTCTCATGTTCGGGCGAGCATCCGTATGATTCACGAAAATACTTCGATCAGAACGGAGCTTTCTGGGAAGGCCGGGTGATGTTGTTTTCGGAAGACGAGGTGCTCGCGTTCGCCAAAAAATTCGCAAACGGCTTTCACGTGATGTTCTGGGAAGACGACAACCTGCCGTGTACGCTAAAGCTGGATTCGAACCCACTGTCCGACTTCGTCAAGGCTACTTCCACGGCGCTCGGATCAGTGGCGATTAAACTCATCCCTGGCGCTCCCTGGAAACTGGTTGCAGCGGC
>Ga0136846_1238939_pt1 | contig 29525 bp, 28 predicted proteins | sample HopSoiMetagenom2_FD_96841 | JGI IMG/M metagenome (GOLD analysis project Ga0136846, IMG submission 96841) | Grasslands soil microbial communities from Hopland, California, USA - 2 Assembly 2016 (version 4) | ecosystem: Environmental > Terrestrial > Soil > Grasslands | place: USA: Hopland... | reverse complement strand
GCGGACACCCTGAAGAAGAAGACGAAGATGAAACGCGGTTTCGATGTTCTTCGTGACAAGACGATCAATCGATCGATCACTTTCAACCCGAAGGAAAGGGATCGTCTGGGCATCACGGGGCTGTTGCCATATAACGTGGCGACGCCGCGGCAGATGGTGCATCGGGTGATCACCAACCTCGAGCGTCTGCCCCGCGATATCGATCGATATACGCTGCTTTCGTCGCTGCAGGAGCGGAACGAGCAGCTGTTCTACCAGACGCTGATCGACCATATCGAGCGGCTCCTGCCGATTATTTACACACCGACCGTGGGCGAGGCCTGCCGGGAGTTCTCGCACATCGCGCGGGAACCCAAGGGCTTCTTTATCACGCCGAAGGATCGCGGCCGCATCCGGAAGATCCTGGGCAACTGGCCGCAGCGGGACATTCGCGTCATCGTCGTCACGGACGGACAGCGCATTCTCGGCCTCGGCGACCTCGGCGCCAACGGCATGGGCATCCCGATTGGCAAGCTTGCGCTCTATACCGCCTGCGCCGGCATCGATCCGACGGTCTGCCTGCCGGTCACGCTGGATGTCGGGACGAACAACGAGGAGCTGCGCAAGGACGCCCTGTATCTCGGTTACCCGCGGCGGCGGCTGGAGGGCAAGCCGTATTTCGACCTGGTGGAAGAGTTCGTGACGGCCGTGCAGTCGCGCTATCCCAATGCGCTGATCCAGTTCGAGGATTTCCTGACACCGAACGCGTACGCCCTGCTGCAGAAGTACAGGGATCGCGTGCTCTGCTTCAACGACGACATCCAGGGCACTGCGGCCGTGGCGCTGGCCGGCGTGTACTCTTCCACGCGTGTGACCGGCCTGCGGTTCAGCGATCTGCGGATCATGTTCCTTGGCGCGGGATCGGCGGCAACCGGGATCGCCGATCTGATGACGGCGGCATTCGTGGACGAGGGCCTCGACGTTGACGAAGCCCGCCGCCGCCTGTGGTTCGTGGACGTGAACGGTCTCGTCGTGAAGGGCCGTACGGACCTGATGCCGCATAACCTGCCGTACGCGCACGATCACCTGCCGCTCGGCTTTCTCGAAGCGATTGAGGCAATCCGCCCCCACGTTCTGATCGGAGCGACCGGCGCTCCGGGGACATTCACGCAGGGGGTGATCGAGCGAATGAGCGAGATCAACCCGCGCCCGGTGATCTTCGCGCTGTCGAACCCGACGTCGCGCGCCGAGTGCACGCCGGAGCAGGCGTATGCGTGGTCCGGCGGGCGGGCGCTGTTCACCAGCGGGAGTCCGTTCGCCCCCGTGACCTACGGCGACCGGGTGCTCCGGCCCGCGCAGGGAAATAACGCGTATGTGTTCCCCGGCATCGGCCTGGGCGCGGTGGCGTGCGGTGCTCGCACGCTGCCTGACGAACTGTTCCTGGAGGCCGCGCGTACGCTCGCAAAAATGGTTCGCCCGAAGGATCTCGACGAAGGCGCGCTGTACCCGCCCCTGCGTGATATCCGCAAGATTTCGCTGGCGATCGCCTCGGGCGTGGCCACGATGGCGTACTCGATGAACCTGGCGCGACGGCCGCGTCCGCGGAACATCCGGCGCAGCATCGCCTCGATGATGTACCAGCCGTAGATCGATTTTTCAGGGCCGCCAAGGTTAGACTGAAGAACCAGTGAAGCAGAGGGGAAACCTGATGAGAGTGTTGATCGCCGGAGCGATGTGTGTGATAGCGGCCGCGGTACTGTGCGCGCAGACGCCGACGTACGGGGTCACCGTCACGGTGGCGAAAGGCGTGGATCCTGCGAAGTTCAAGACGTACTCGTGGATCAAGGGAGGCCCATCGCCCGACAAGACAGTCGATGCGCAAATCGTCGCCGCCATCGACAGGGAATTGCCGGGCGTGGGGCTGACGAAGACCGCGTCAGGGAAGCCCGACGTGCTCGTGACGTATTACTCGCTCCGGCGCACGGACGTGAACCTCGAGGCGAAGCCCGACAGCGCGGGCAGGCAACCGCAGTATCCCGTGGGATCGCTGATGGTCGCGCTGATGGATCCTGCCACGCGCAAGCGGGTGGTGCAGCTGCGGACAGACAAGCCGCTCGACGTAGAGCCCGCAAAGCTCGAAGCGGGCATCAACGCGGCGGTCACAGAGATGTTCGCGAAGTATCCGACGCGGCAGAAAAAGTGACGAGGATCGGGCCGCCGTTCACTTCTTCGGCGCGAACGCGGCTTTGACCTGCTTGTCGATGTCCTTGTAGTTCTTCGAGAGCGTCTTTTCTTCGTCCTCGGTCAGGATCCGGAACGGGACCCGTATCACGCTGTTCTGGAACTTCACGTTCAGCCAGTGCTGGCCGTACGCGATACCGCCCGGGATCTTGAAATACAGGCGGCCGACGCAGGCGCGGTCGCTGCTGAGATCCACGATGTCCTGAGGAAGCGCACGCGCCCCCAGGTCGGGAAAGAAACCGATGCCGCACGCGCGGTGCGCGTCGGGCGGAAAGTAGTTGATCGAATCGCGCTGAACCTTTGCGCGCTGCTCGATCGCCCGGGGGTTGCCCTCCCGCTGTTCGCTGACCGTCGGCAGCGGAAGGGTTTTGCCGGCGGGGGTATCGAGCGACAGCGCGGCGCGTGTCAATCGGTAATCCGGTACCTTGTCGCGAACCGTCATGCCGATCTCGAGGAGCATCCACTCTTCGCCGATCGAACGGTTTGAGGCCTGGTATCCGAGGATCACGTAGCCTTCGTTGTTGTACGCGGCCCGGACGAACTTCCCCTCCATCGTCATGATCTGCGGTACGCCGGGTTGGGGAATATTCACGACCGGCTTGTCCTTGTCCTGGGCCCGGGCATCGCCGTTCACGAGGCACAGCGACGTCACGCCGACGAGGGCCGCCAATAGTGGACGCCTGCTGTTCATACGGTCTCCTTGACGAGTAATACCGAATTCAGATCAGTCGCCACGGTACCACGAGAAACCTGTCCCGACGGAAAAATCGATCAGGCCGAGACAGGGCCGACTCCGAAACTCCGAACCGTCGGAGTTCGAACGGCCAGAAACGACTCGCGGTGCGAAGGAAGACGTTCCGTTCATTCGGCGTCTGGCGCGACATGCGGAATGGTGCAGGCGGCACGTAGTCTGCTTGGCTTTCGGAACAAGAACCGCACGAGTCTCAGGATTCCCAGGAGTGCAACGATGCGCAGATTTCTCTGGTCCGTCACAGCGATTGGTTTGCTCGCGGGCCCTCCTTCCATGGCGGCCGCGCCTCAACAAGGATCTGGCGCCGCGGCACCGGCGGCGGAGGAGGTCCTGCAGGCATTCAGGAAAGATCTTCAAAGCGCGCGCGCCGACATCATGGCAAAGAACTTGACCCTGACCGCGGATGAAGCCGCCAGGTTCTGGCCGGCCTATTTGAAGTTCCAGGCGGAACAGACCGTCATCGTTGACGAGCAGCTGCGCGCCATGCAGAAGTATGTGGATAACTTCGAGACCCTGGACGATGCAAGTGCGATGGCGCAGGTGAATGCGAATCTCACGAGGGATTTGCAGATCAACACGCTGCGCCGGAAATGGCTGGCGGAATTCCAGAAAATCCTGCCGAAGCGGACGGCCGCGCGAGTGATTCAGATCGATCGCCGGCTGGGGCTGGCGATGCAGGTGTCGATCTCATCCCAGATGCCGCTGATCGAGTAGCCGATGAAACAACGGTGACCCGGGGAGCTCGCGGCGCGGCTGAGCCGTCGCGAGCGCCGGCCCCGCTGCGCGGTCTTACGGCGAGTAAGCTGGTGCGACTGGCATTTCAGTTGGTGCCGCGGTTCCCAAGATGGCGTATCGTGATCGTCATAGCGATGATCCCGGAGAAGACGATCTGCGTCATCCTGGCGGGCGGCATCGGCTCGCGGCTGAATCCGTTGACGGCCGACCGCGCCAAGCCCGCGGTCCCGTTCGGCGGCCGCTACCGCATCATCGATTTCACGCTCAGCAACTGCCTTCACTCCGGCCTTCGCCAGATTCTCGTGCTGACGCAGTACAAGTCTCACTCGCTGCAGAAGCACCTGCGGGACGGATGGTCCGTCTACAATCCCGAACTGGGCGAATACATCACGCCCGTGCCGCCGCAGATGAGAACGGGAGCATCGTGGTACACGGGCACCGCGGACGCCATCCACCAGAACCTCTATCTGCTCGAGCGCAGCGGTGCGGATCTGGTGTTGATTCTGGCGGGCGACCACATCTACCGCATGGACTACGCGGCGATGTTGAACCATCACCGCGACTCGGGCGCCGACGCGACCGTGGCCTGTCTGACGGTGGGTGTCGAAGAGGCGAAGTCTTTCGGCGTGCTGACCGTCGACGCCGACAGCCGCATCGGATCGTTTCTCGAGAAGCCCGAGAACCCGCCGTCGACCCCGGACGATCCGGGGCATGTGCTGGCCTCGATGGGCGTGTACGTATTTCCGCTGAGGCTGCTCATCGATTTCCTGCGCCGCGATCATGCGCGCGCCGGGTCCACCCACGATTTCGGCAAGGACATCCTGCCCTCGATCGTGAGCACCCATCGTGTAATCGCGTATCGGTTCGGCGGCGCGAGCGGACGCGTGACTGCGGACCGGTATTGGCGCGACGTGGGCACGATTGACGCGTACTACCAAGCCAACATGGATTTGCTTCAGCCGGTGCCGCCGGTCGACTTGTATCAGGGAGACTGGCCGATCCGGACGTACGAAGGCCAGCATCCGCCGGCTCGCAGTGTGCCAGGACGATCCGGGCGCGAAGCCGAGATCGTGAACTGCATGCTGGCCTCCGGCACCTTGATCGTCGGTGGAACGCTGCGGCATGCGATTCTCTTTCCCAGCGTCCGCGTGGAGCAGGGCGCAGTGGTCGAGAACTCGCTGCTCTTCGAGGGTGTGACTGTCGAAGAGGGCGCCCATCTGCATCGCTGTATCGTCGACAAGGGCGTGACGATCCCGGCCGGCGAGCGAATCGGGTTCGACCGGGCGATGGATGCCAGGCGCTTCACCGTGTCGGACGGCGGCATTGTGGTGATCCCCAAGTGCTACTCGTTCAGCGCCGGTTCCTGACAACCGGCCATCTGCCGCCCGCCATCGACCCCAGCCTGCGCCGTTTTCTTCAGTCCGCTTCCGGATTCGACAGCACCGATCAGGTAAGATCGCCCGCATCGTTACCCGTCGTTGCTGCGTACGCCGGACGGTTCGTGAAATGCTCGTCACGAATCGAGGAGGCCGACTATGGATCACACCAGACGCACACTGCTGAAGGCGGGCGCCGCGGCGACGGCGATGGCGGCGGCGCCGCGTGTATTCGCTCAACAGAACGGCAAGGGAGGGGGCGCCATGTTCTACGAGAAAGGCCCGGTTCGCATCCATTACGAGGAGGCTGGTTCGGGCTTCCCGCTGCTGCTCATCGCCGGCGGCGGACTGAACTCCACGATCTCCGGCTTCCGCACCAATCACCCGTTCGATCCGATCGCGGAATTCAAGGGCGAATACCGGTGTATCGCATCCGATCTGCGCAACGCCAATGAGGGGCAGTCGTCGGGCCCGCTCGAAGTCGGCCGGCCGTGGGATGCCTACGCCGATGATCAGCTCGGCGTGATGGATCACCTGCGCATCGACAAGTTCATGGTGATGGGTTTCTGCATCGGCGGTCCCTTCATCTGGAACCTCCTGAAACGCGCCCCTGATCGGATCGTCGCCGCCGTGCTGGCCCAGCCGAGCGGGTCACGTCCGGAGCAACGCGATCTGTTCTATGACAACAACATCAAAGGATGGGGCCCCGACCTTGTCAAGCGGCGCCCCGACATCACGATGGAGACGGTCGACAAGTTCCTGACCCGGATGTATCGCACGAACGCCGACTTCGTGTTCACCGTGTCGCGCGATTTCGTGCGCACCTGCCAGACGCCGGTGCTGATCCTGCCGGACGATATTCCGGCGCATCCGTACGCAGTCGCCATGGAGGCCGCGATGCTCGCGCCCAGGGCTGAAGTCAGCATCTTCCCGTGGAAGGAGCCCAAGGAGCGTATCCCGCTGGCGGTACGCCAGATCCATTCCTTCCTCCGCGCGCATCGCCCGACGCCGGCCTAAGCGGGGTAGGCAGGACGCGATTCGAAAACTCGCCGTGACACGAGGTGCGCCGATGCCGGGTTCAGCATTCGTGAGGATCTCGACGGCGGCGCTGATCGTCGTCGTGGGGATCGGGCTTCAGGGACTCCGCACGCACGCGCAGCAGCGTGGCGGCACCGCCCGGACGGATCTCGTCACTCCCGTCAACAGCGGCGCAAATCCGTATCGGGTGATCCGCGATTGGGCACAGCTGCAGTCGGAGGCGCGGCTGTGGGGCGGCTCGAACGGCGTGGCCATCGACCGGGACGGCAAGTCCGTGTGGGCGACTGACCGCTGTTCGCCCGGCACCGCGCCCGGCTGCCTCGGCACCCGCGCGAACCCGGTTCACCACTTCGACGAATCAGGAAAGGAAATCAGGAGCTTTGGCGGCGGGATGTTCGTGTGGCCGCACGGCATCCACGTCGATCGCGACGGCAACGTCTGGGTGACCGACGCGCGCGCCGCCGGCGGCGACGAGCTGGCGAAGTTTCCCGGCGAGGACAAGAAAGGCAGCGTCGTCGTCAAATTCAGTCCGGACGGCACGGTGCTGATGACGCTGGGAACACCTGGCGTGCGCGGAAACCCGCCCAAAGCCCTCACCGATCCGACCGACGTCGTGACGGATCCCGCAAACGGCGACGTCTATGTGGCCGAAAGCCATACGGATGTCGCGGACCCCGGCCTGGTCGGGCGGATTTCCGTGTTTGACAAGCGAGGGAAATTCCTTCGGGGGATCGGCACGAGCGGCACCGGACCGGGCGAATTCCGGACGCCGCACGCGATCGAGTTCGATTCACACGGCCGGCTGATCGTCGCCGACCGGCACAACCACCGCATCCAGATCCTGACGAAGCAAGGCAGCTTCGTGCGTGAATACGACGACTTCGGGCGGACGAGCGGCCTGGCGATCGACAGGAGCGACGTGATCTACACGACCGACTCGGAGTCCACCGCCCGGGTGCACCCGGGCTGGCAGCGGGGAATCAGAATCGGCAGCCTCAAGGACGGGAAGGTGACCGTCTTCGTTCCGCCCCACGCGCTGCCGAACTCTCAAGACGGCACCATGGGCGAAGGCATCGCCATCGACTCTGCGGGCAATATTTTTACGGCGGAAGCGCAGCTCAGGGGCGTTACGAAGTACGCCCGAAAATAGCGAGTGGCGATGCGGCGTGGTGATTACGGCTACGACGCACCCTATGTGCTGGCCATCTTCGGATGCCTGACGATCGCCAGCGCCGTATTCGCCGTGATCGCCTGGCGCGACGGGCCGCACCGGCCGGCGGTGCTGATGACGTTCTATTGCGCGTTCTTCCTCGCGAGTTTCTCAAGTTTTCTCTACACGACCAGGCACGGCAAATTCGTCGAGTGGAAACGGATCCTGGACGATCTTCGCCTGCGAGGCGACGAACACGTACTCGACATGGGATGCGGCCGCGGCGCCGTGTTGACTGCGGTTGCGCGCAGGCTGACCACTGGACGGGCGACCGGCGTCGATATCTGGAGCACTCACGATCAATCGGGAAACGCGCGAGAGGTCACCGTTCACAACGCGCGCCTCGAAGGCGTCAGCGAACGCGTGGAAGTGCAGACGGCCGATATGCGTACGCTGCCGTTTCCTGACGCGACGTTCGACCTGGTTGTCTCGAGCCTGGCCATTCACAATATTCGCGGGAACGCGGATCGAAACCGCGCAGTGATCGAAGGGTTCCGTGTGCTGAAGCCGGGAGGGCGGCTGGTCATCGCGGACATCCGTGCGACGTCGCGCTATAAGGCGGCCCTGCACTCCGCCGGCGCTTCGAATGTGGAGCGCCGTCGGCTGGGATGGCGATTCTGGTGGGGCAATCCCGTTGCCGCGACGCACCTCGTTACGGCTCAACGTCGCCCGGTTGACGCAGGGCGCTGAACACCACCGCCGCGCTCTTCAGCAGCCTGCCAGCGGTGCGCCGAGCGTCGCCTTGAGCTTGTCATATGGATCGACCAGCGGATCACGCTTCGTGAAATCGACGCCCACAATGCCGTACAGCCAGGCCGGCAGCGAGACGGGCTCGATGAGCACGGGGATCATCCTCCGCTTCCGGTCCCCGAGGTCGAGCACGCGGGTGATGATCGCTTCTTCCTGAGTGGCGCCGCTCTCGAGGTAGCGCGGCGAAATCACCGCGACGGTGAAACGGCTTTCGCGGATACAGCGCTCCATCTCGAGCAGGAAGCTGGCATTGGCGGGGAAGTCGCGCTCGTCGATGGCGACGCGGTAGCCGTCGCCCTCGAGCGTCGAAACAAGCTCCGTGGCGAATGCCCGATCGGCAGCGGCATGCCGGTAGCTGACGAAGACATCGTAGCGCGGCGTCACAGGCTCGCCGCCGGCGGTTGTCGGTTGAGTTCCCCAGCGCACGGGAGACAGGATCGTCGCCGGCACCGCCTCGACGGCCGCGACCAGGCAGATCGCCAGGAAAGGAATGGCAAGGAAATACGTGGCGCCGGCGACGGTTCTGCAGCGCCCGATCGAAGACGGCGTCCAGATTCTCTCGGGCACTCCAGCCGCGTCGAACAGGAGATCCTCGTTTGAAAGCTCGGGGTTCGCACGTTTGTAGCTGGCTCCCAGCGGGCTCATCTCTGAACCGATGACGACGGGTCTGCCAGCGTAGGTCGCCGTGCACGTTCGGTCGACGTAGCCAGAGGCAACAAACGACGTGATGCCCAGTGTCAGCCCCGCGACCGCGAGCGCTGTCCAGACACCGGGCCGTGCGGCGCTGCGCCAGATCAGAGACGGAAGGATGGCAAACGCGACAATCGCCGCGGATACCAGCGCCACGATCGGTCGGCTCGTGGCGTCTGCGATTGCCGCAGGCGGAGGCATGAGTGCGGCGGCGATTCCCGCGAGAAGCACGCCGGCCGCGGCGATCAGCCGCCGCGGATGTTTCAGCAGGCTGCCGCGGCTGGTCATCGCTGAGCAGCGATCGGCACAGGCAGGTCCAGGATCAGCTCTTTCTTTCCCTCTCCCACCTTGACGACGGTACGTTCACCGAGGCGCGCGGTCGCCGGATCGCGCACCCACATGACGTAGCGGCCGGGCACGAGCGTTTCGACGGTCGGGCTGCTCAGCTGCGGAAACAGATCGGGACTGGCGTTGCTCGCCGCTTCGAACACTCGCGGCATGTAGAACACCTGCCAGCTGCCCTTTTCCTGCGAGCCGGCCACCGTCCTCACGCGGACTACGACCGACCCGCCGAGCTTTCCGCCGCTCAGATTGCAATGTTCGAGCTTCGCCTCGAGGTCTTCGGCGATGGCATCCAGCGTGGCGGCGAGGCTGTCGGCGGTGCCGGCCTTCAGCGCGGCATCGAGCGCCGCCGCTTCACCCGACAGGTTGTCGCGGTAGTCTGCCGGCGACTCCGCCGGCCATTTCCCGGACAACGCCTGCAGCTGCGACAACGCCGAGGCCGCACGCCGTTGCGCCGCGCGAACGGACGCCGACGCCGGCGGCACCCGCGCCAGCGCGGTCGAGAGCGTCGCCAGCGTCGCTTTCACCTGCGGCGACTGCGGCAGCGCGGTCGGACGAGGCGGCTGCTTCGCGATACCCCGGTACGGCAGGAAGGCGAGCACGTACTTCCCGGTCGTCGGCGACGGCTCCGCTCACCCGAACACCGTCTGTCCCTGGTTGTCGCTGATGGTCGCGTCTGCGCCCCGCGAGAGCAGCGTCTGCATCATGCCGAGATCGCCGTTGCGGCCGGCGATCATCAGGGCCGTGGCCCCGCGTTCATCCCGCATGTTGGCGGGGGCGCCCTGCGCAAGCAGCTGACGCACCACCGTGTCGTTGCCTTCCACGGCGGCCTGCAGCATCCGCGTACCGAGCGCTTCCGCCTGTTCGAGCAGCGCGGCCACGTCAGGGTGCCGATTGTCGAGGGCGATTTGACGCGACTTGATGCCGGCGCGCACCGCGGTGGGGTCCGCGCCGCGCACGAGCAGCGCGCGCACGATCTCGGCAAATCCGTTCGCCGACGCGAGCATCAGGGCCGTCGACCCGTCCGTCGCGCGACGCTCCACCGCGGCTCCGCCCTCGAGCAGCAGCCGCACGACCTCGACACTCCCGCCTGCGGCAGCCCACATCAGCGGAGTGAAGCCGCGGCGGTCCGCTGTGTTGATCGGCGAGCCCTGGACGAGGAGATCCCTGGCGCGCGCCGCGTCCCCGGTCTTTGCGGATTCGATCAGGTCGGCGCCCGCAGCGGTACCGCGGGCCGGCGTCGTCGCCTGGCTCAGCAGCAAACCGACAAGGACGACGGAGGACAGCATGCCGGATGGCTTATCGGTTCGGCCATTCTAGCAAAGCAGGGCCGCCCGGAACTTTGTTCTGGCGCGGAATGCGGGCGTGGATTATCGTCCTCGCGGGAGCGGCAATGAGAAAGCATCTGACGCCGGCAACGCGTACTGGAGCGGCGGCGGCAATCCTGTTTGTCCTCGGCGTTGTTGGATACCGGCAGCTGCTGATCGCGAAGGACGGCGCGAAGCAGGCGCCGGTCTTCGAAGTCGATCCGCTCTGGCCGAAGCCGCTGCCGAATCATTGGGTGACGGGTTCGACCATCGGCTTGGCGGTCGATGCGCGGGACAACGTCTGGACGATTCATCGGCCGAACACGGTCGAAGACAATTTCAAAGCCGGCGACATCAAGGTTGGCGACGCCCGCGGCCGGGACGATGAGGCTGCTGCCGGCGCTGCGGCGACCCAGGCGACAGGCGGCACGATCGGCAAGTGCTGCAAGGTGGCGCCGCCGGTGCTCGTCTACGATCAGGCCGGCGCGCTGGTGAAGTCGTGGGGCGGACCTGGCCTGGGCTACGACTGGCCCGACAGCAATCACGGCATCACGATCGACAGCAAGGGGAATATCTGGCTCGCAGGGAACGGCCAGAAGGACACTCAGATCCTCAAGTTCAGCGGCGCCGGGCAATTCCTCTTTCAACTCGGCAAACACGGCGTGCACAACGGCAGCAACGACACTGAAAACTTCTGGCAGCCGACGAAGATGTGGGAAGACCCATCGGCCGGCGAGATGTACATCTCCGACGGGTACGGCAACCGGCGTGTCATCGTATTCGACGCGGAGAGCGGGAAGTACAGACGCCATTGGGGCGCGTACGGCGGCAAGCCGAGCGACGAGAAGATGCCCGCGTACGATCCCAAGGCCCCCCCGTCGAAGCAGTTCAGCACGGTCCACTGCGTGATCGTGTCGAACGACGGGTTCGTCTACGTATGCGATCGAGTGAACGATCGGATCCAGGTGTTCCGCAAGGACGGGATGTTCGTGAAGGAAGTCATCGTCGATCCCAACACGTTCCGGTCGGGGTCGGTGTGGGACATGACGTTCTCACGCGACCCGCAGCAGACCTACATCTATATGGCCAACGGGGTCGACCAGAAGATCAACATCCTGCTGCGGAGCACGCTCGAAGTGCTGACGTCGTTCGGCGATGGCGGCCGCGGACCAGGCCAGTTCTTCGGGGTCCACAACCTCGCCACCGACTCGAAGGGCAACCTGTATACGACCGAGACCTATACCGGTGCGCGCGTCCAGCGGTTCATCTACAAGGGTGTGGGCCCCGTGACCACCGCGGAGCAGGGCGTGGTCCGGCCGAGGGCGCGCTGAGGCTCTGCACACAAATAAAAATCGCCCCTAGGCGCGCTGGCCGATGGTGAAGAACAATCCGCCTTCGCGCCCGAGCGTCCGCATCCATTCCAGCTGTGCGAGCCAGCTTTCGGGGCGCCAGTTGTCGGCCGCGCGCGAGAACAGTTCCCCTGGTTCGTCGCCCAGCACCGCGCTCGGATAGGCGCGCAGGTATCTGACGTCATTCTCGGCAAACCACGCCTGAACCTCGGCAAGCGTATGACGGTGTTCTTCCGGATGCTGGTACTGATCCCTGAGCCACGCATCCCGCCGCGCTGCCTCATGGGTCCGATCGCGAAGAACCGGATCGAATGGGATCAGCCTGAAGCCGGTGAGGCGCGCGGCCAGCCGGCGAACGCGTAATGGGAGGCGCGCAAAGGCATTGTAGACCCCGAGTACGATCATTCCTCCCGGCCGTGCCAGCTTGACGAGGTGGCCGAAGGCGGCGCGCGGGTCCGGCGTGTGATGAAGGACTCCCGAGGAGTACACGACATCGAACGCGTCCGCCTTCAGCCCGGGCTGGCGCAGATCGGTCTCGACGAATTGCACGCGATCGATGCCGAACCGCCGCGCCGCCGCGGCTCCGAGGCGCAGAGAGGCGCGCGCCAGATCGGCGCCGATGACCATGCGATTGGCACGCTGCAGGTACAGGCACATCTGGCCCGTTCCGCAGCCCATCTCCACGATCCGCGCATCGCCCGCGATCGCCTGGTCCATCAGTCGCGCGAACTCACTCCGGCGGGCGCGTGCGCGAAGTGCGTGCAGGCTGTCACGAGGGGGATAGCCGGGGAACGGTGTGCGCTCGTAAAATTCGCGCACGGTTTCCGTGCGCGTATCTCCGGGTATCCTCAGGTCCGGAATTCCGTCTGCGGCCTCGAACTGGCGGCCGCAGTGATGGCACGACCACGTCGCCGTGAGCGTCCCCGCGCACGCGGGACAGGCCAGCAGTTCCTGGAGACGATCCATTGACCTAGAAAATGGCGTAAATGAACGGCGCCAGCGCCTCGACCGTGGTGGCCAGGATTAACACGACGCCAAACAGACAGAGAAAGACGGCTAACGGCAGGAGCCACCGTTTGCCGGAGTCGCTGCTCCACAGCCCTCGCGCGAGATCGGCAATCGCCGCGGGGGCGCTCCACAGGATGATGAGCCGCCGGCGTATGCCGCTCTGCCGTCTGATCATGGGACGCGCTCCTTCAAGGGTCTCGCCGGTGGCGACGCGTGCTTCCTCACGACCGTGCGGTCGGCGACGAGCACGTCGATCCCGCAGCGGCGGAACGTTGAATAGCCTTCGACCGCGCGGTTCACGATCGGCTCGCCCGCGACATTGAACGACGTGTTCAGCAGCACCGGGATGCCGCTGCGGCGGCCGTACGCTTCGAGCAGAGTGTGCAGCCGCGGCGCCATGTCGTGCTCCAGCGCCTGAAGCCGCGCCGTTCCGTCCACGTGCGTGACGGCGGCGAGCTCTGACTGCCACTCGGGCCTCACCGCGAACACGCCGGACATGAAACGCGCAAGCCTGGCGCCGCCTGACGGCAGCTCGAAGTAGCGATCGGCCGTCCCGGCAGGTGTCACCGGCGCAAACGGCCGGAACTCTTCCCGGTTCTTGATGTCCCGGTTCAGGCGGTCGCGCATCTCGCGCGAATGGGGCGCCGCGAGAATGCTGCGATGGCCGAGGGCGCGCGGCCCGAACTCGCTGGCGCCGTCCATCCACCCGACGATGCGGCCGGCGGCGAGGTCGTCCGCGATTTGCTCGATGAGCGCCGTCTCGTCCAGTTCCTCGATGTCGTGGCCGTCCTCGCGTGCCGCCCTCGCCAACTCGGCCGAATCGACGGGCGGGCCCCAGAAGGGATGGTCCGGGACGTCGCGGTCAGCGTTGTGGAAATAGATACGGTCTGCATAGAGCGCCGCTCCCAGCGCGCAGCCCGCATCACCCGGCGCCGGTGGAACGAACACACGTTCGAAGCCCGACTCCGCGAGGATTCGGGCGTTGGCCACACCGTTCAACGCAACGCCGCCGCTGAAACACAGATCGGCAAGACCGGTTTCTTCGTGGAGCGCGCGGGCGATGTCCACGAGCGTGTCTTCGAGAACCCGTTGCACGCTGGCGGCGCAATCCGCGAAACGCCGGCCCTCGTCTGTTTCAAGTTCGATGGGATCGTAGGCCTGGCGGGCGGGACCGAAGAGATCCACGAATTTCGACGAGAAGGATCGGCTGGCCGTCGTCTGGTATTCGAAATATTCTGGAACGAGGACGAACCCGCCATCCGGCGTGCGCTGGATTAATCTCCGTACCCGATCGATCATCGTCGGGCGCCCGTAGGCTGCAAGCCCCATCACCTTGTACTCGTCTTCGTTCACGGCGAAGCCGAGGTAGGCGGTGAAGGTGGAATACAGCATGCCGAGCGAATGCGGAAAGCGGATTTCGCGATGAAGGGTAATATCGGCCGTACCATCGTCGCGGCGCTCGCCGCGGCCTGCCGTCAGCGTTGCCCACTCGCCGACGCCGTCAGCCTTCAGCATCGCAGCGCGGCGCGTCGGCGCCGTGAAGAAGGCGGCGGCGGCGTGAGCGATATGGTGATCGGTGAACAGGATCCGGCTGCGCGGCACGCCAAGGTAGGACGAGATGATGCCCCGTACCCAGACTTTTTCCCCGAGCGAGTTCTTGATCGCGTTCGGAAAAGACCGCCAGGAGCGCGGGAATGCCCTGAGCGCGCTGGTGAGGATGCGGTCCAGCTTCAGCATGCTGCGCTCGTAGAACACCACGGCGTCGAGATCGACGGCGTCCACGCCGGCGCGATCGAGGCACCACTCGATCGCGCCGGCCGGAAACGTCGCGTCATTCTTCCTTCTCGACAGCCGTTCTTCCTGCACCGCACACACGGGCACGCCGTCGACGACCAGTGCGGCGGCCGAGTCGTGGTAGTGGGCGGAGATGCCGAGGATCTTCATGTCAGTACTGGCTCGTGGGCGAATCCCTCCGGTCGCGTGATATCGGGATCCAGCCGTCGCGCTCACGTCTTTCCGCGCGTCTGGCCAGCCAGGCGAAGGGCGGGAGCACCACGAAGTACACGACGGTCAGGCTGACGGCGCCCAACAGCCCCGCCACCCCGGCGGCCGCGCGAAGGTATCGTTTCCAGAGCCGGCTGGCGCGGGCGCGCCACACCTGCCGTTTGTACGACCGTGGCGACATCCGCGCGAGCTGCGTGTACGTGTAGTTCATGTGGAACACTTCGTCGCGCAGAATCTCTTCGAAGATCGCTCGAGTGGGCGGATCGTCGTCCACGACGTCGCGATAGATCGCGAAACGATCAGCGGCGGCTTTCTCGGCCACGTGAAGAAACGCCAGCAGCCGGTGATCGGGTTCGTTTTCCACATGTAAATCGTCGAGGCCGTGGCCGCCGGGCAGCGGGCTGCCGTTGAAGAGCGTCCGGTCATGGGTCGAACGCGTACGGAGAAGGGCCGAACCGCGTTGACGGAACAGATCGCCGTGGTGCAGCTCGTCGATCGCGTGCTCGAGATAAAGCCTGCGTAAGAGCGGATCGGAAGTGAGCTCCGCCGCCCGCAGGATATCGCGGCCGCCATCGGTCTCCACTTCTGCGAAGAGGAGAAGCTTACGCACGCGTCGATCGAAATCGCCCCATACCCACTTGTGGATGGGGCGCAACAGCCGATCGATCGGTACTCGTCGCCGGGTGGTCACATCGAGCCCGCTAGCATACTCTGATCCCGATGCGACTCGCGCCCGCCTCTTCTATACTGCCGCTTCGTCGCCCGTGACACAGCTCGCCATCGCCTGCGCAGGGGTTGTCTTTCTCGTCGCCGCATTGGCTGCCAATCAGCCGTGGCTCGACAGGCATTTCCTCCCTTCATTCCTCCTTCCGCACGATCTGTATGTCCGGATCGAAACCGCCGTCCGCATTGCGATCGCCAGCCTGGGTGTATGGCTCGTGGCGCGGCGGCCAGGCGCGCAGATCATCGCACGGACGCCGTCGCGCGCTTTTCACATCTTCGTGGCTGCGGTGCTGGCCCTCGGCGCAAGTGAGCTTGTGCTCCGCCGCGTCCATCTGCGTCCGGCCGAATGGCTGTTACCCGAGGAGGAACCGCGGCGCCGCGCCGACGCGCGGCTTGGGTGGACGTTCGAACCTGCGCGAACAGGACACAACTTCGTCGGCGGGCGCCCCATCGAATACGCACTCGATGCCTCGGGGTATCGTGTGCGTAGTGTGGACGACCCGGTCGATCATGAGCGTCCGACAATGTTGTTCGTGGGAGAGTCCGTGATGTTCGGGGAAGGATTGACGTGGGACGAGAGCGTGCCCGCGCAGGTTGGGATGCTGACCGGCACCCAGAGCGCGAACCTCGCTGTCCACGGTTACGGGACCGACCAGGCGCTTCTCCGGCTCCAGGCGGAACTGCCGCGATTCCGGCGTCCCGTCGCCGTGATTTCGATTTTCATGACTGCGCTCTTCGGCAGGAATCTCGACGAGGATCGGCCGCACCTCGGCCCCGGCCTCGTGTGGCTGCCACCCCGACAGCGGTCGCGCCTCGCGTCGCTCGCCGGACTGCTGGTTCCTTATCGACGCGATGAAACCGTCGAGCGGGGTATCAGGGTGACCCGCGAGGTGCTGCGCGCAATGATCCGGGCTGCGGAGGCGCGCGGGGCGAGGCCCCTCACCGTAGTACCTCACTTCGGCGCAGAACAGCCTGCCGACGAGCGCATCCGGCGCAGGATTTTGGACGATGCCGGTGTCCCGTACGAACTAGTGGAAATCAACAGCGACTGGCATCTCGCATGGGACCGTCACCCGGACGCGCGTGCCGCACGCCTGATCGCGAGTGCGATTGCCAGACGGCTGTCCGAAGGTTGGTGAATGGTTTTTGTGGAGGAGTAGTGCAAACCGTCAGGTTGCCTGGACCCGTGTCCCGGCAGGCCTGAAGGCCTGCACTACCACGAAGGTAAGTCTAGCGACCGCGATTGCGGAACTCGGCGCTATTGCGAAGTTCTCTCTCCACGTCGTCCTGTGACCAGTGCTCGCGCATCACACGATCGACGTATCCGCGGCTGCCGGCATCGGGTTCGCGTCGGAGCACCGACAGATACGCGCGACGCACGATATCCTGCGCCTTCGCTGGCGTCATCGTCGCCGCCTCGCGGTACTCGGGGCTGCTCCGGAGGGAGTCGCGCACTTGCTCTTCAGTCCAGCCGTCGTCGAGGATTCGGCTGCGGTATTGGCTCAGCCCTCCCGGATCAGGGTCGCGATGAAGGACGTCCTGGTAGGCCCGCTGCACGATCCGGTCGGCATCGCGGGTCCCGTACTGCGAGCGACCGCCGCGGTCGTTGTTGTAGTAGGGACGGCCCTGCTCGCCGCGGTCGTTGTTGTAGTACGGACGGCCCTGCTCGCCGCGGTCATTGTTGTAGTACGGACGACCGTGGCTGTATTCGTTCGCATTCCGCACACGAATCGAGGAGATGCGATCGTTCCACCCCTGATCCCTCAGGTTTTCAATGTCGCCGCGGAATCGCGTTGAGTCTCCACCGAATCGGACGTTGTTGAAGACGATGACCTCCGCCGGGCCGAAAGTCTTGATCGACGAAATACGATCGTTCATGTCTTGGGGCACGGCTGCTACGTTGTCGCCGGGTTCGGCGCAGAAATACTCGCCGCGGAAATCCGGTTCCCTGAAGAAGCAGACGCCCTCTCGCGGAAACGGCCCGTGGCCCCATCGCTGGGCCAGAGCCATCGATGGCGCGCCAAGCAGCAGACCGCTCACGAACAGAACACGTGCCATTTTGCGATCCATGTGAGGCCTCCTCCTATCCACCCCTCTGGATTGCAAGAGCATTGCCGTTTTATAAGGGCATCATCCCAGTGGCACCACAACCGTGTATATCGCTGATAACTCACGGGCTCGCCTTGTCAGTTCGGCAGGGGTAGACCTGAACCTGGGACGTCCGCGCGTGATGGTGGGCTGTCCACCAACGAGCACAGCGGTGCAGCGTGTCCCGGTCGATGTAGTGCGGGCCTTCAGTCCCGTCTGAAGTCCTAGCTCCTGGGAATGACGCCGTTGGGCGTCAGCTTGTCCACAGCCTCAGGCAGCACCTGTGCAAGCTTTTGCGCGAGCTCCTGAACGGACATTCCGGTCTTCGCGGCGAGTTGCTGCAGCAGCTCCGGGCCGACCACCTGGTGCATCTGATCAGGCGAAACGGGTTGATTGGGTCCTGTGCCGACCCACGAGCTCACGGTGGCTCCCAGGCCGTTTTTCTCGAACTCGCTGACGACGCCCTGCAGGCCGCCGTGCTTTTCAAGGATGCCGCTTACGACCGACACCATGCCGGCTCCGACGATGCCGCCAATCATTCCATCGAACATTCCCATGGGAGGTCTCCTGAGATCCGTACGGCTTGTGGCGCGGCCGCCTGTGAAACGGTCGATCCCTACGGGTTCAGCGATCGATACGCCAGCCGATCGGCGTAAAACGAACCGAGCCACAATTCATTGCCGACCCGCATGGCGATCGCCGTGCCCGTGAACGCCGGAGTGGCTGGTCCGCGTGCAAGCTCCTTCACCGTCATGGTCTTCGGATCGATTGTAGCGGCGACGTAGCCTCGCGCGCATCTGATGCCCGCTTCCGTTTTCGGCGGACCACCGCAAGCGGGCTCGTTGTCGATCATGCCGGCGGTGATCAACCGGTTATCGGCTGTCCAGCGGATGTTGTCGGGGCCGAATTCCGAGAGCTGGGCGAAGCGCAGCGGCTTGCCCGGATCGCTGCGCGAGAACGCGACGACGCGCTTGAGGGTCGTCGAGGCGACGAAGAATTCCTTGTCGTCCGGTGACGTTTCGATGCCGTTGTCCGCTGGAAGCTCGGTGCCGGCGAGCATTCGAAACGACGCAGAACCCGGGGTCCACAGGAAAACCGCGCCGGTATTGCGGCCGGCAAACGCATCCTCGAATGTTTTACCCGGCAGGATCAGGACGGTGGCGACCAGCGCGCCATCGGTGAACGCGGCCACGCTGTTCGCCTCCATGCCGTTCGGCATGACCACGCAACCGACCCAGGTTGCCGCCGGCGTCGGCCCGGTGATGTCGATTTCGAACACTTCAATCGACTGCCGGCCGCCGTGGTTTGTCGCGTACACCGTGTAGCGCCCGGTTTGCGCGGGCCGCAGGCTGAGGCCGTGCAGTACCGCGAGCTTGGGGTCCAGAGGCCAGGGGCAGTTTCCGTATTTCGCACGGTCCTGCCGGGCGTGCGGCGCCGTGGCCGCATACAGGTTGACAGCCGTCTTCGCCCGCGTGTCGACGAGGTGCAGGCCGCTGCCGGGCGCCATCCCGCTGGCAATCAACCAGCGCGAGTTCGGAACGAGCACGAGATCGTCCGGGTTCTGAACACCGCAGACGAACGTCAGCCCGCCTGATGGTGTGCACGCAGCCGGCTGAACGGCTCCGATGAGCCGCGGCACGCTGACAACGAGCGCGGCGAGCAGTACGGCGGCGATGGTTTGTTTCATCGGCTTCTCTCCAGGATGCACGGCAGTATACGCCGGTGTGCGAAACGTCCTGCCCGTAATGCCCGTAATATTAGACCCATGCCAACGGATGACCCCGCGCTGCGGCGCGTACGCGCTTTCTGTCTCGCGCTGCCGGAAGCCAGCGAAGCTGGCTCGTGGGGACATCCGAATTTCAGGGCCGGAAAGAAAACGTTCGCGGCGTTCGAGTGGATTACGGGGCGCCCGTCCGTGGCATTCCGCCTCAACGGCGTGGACGTGGATCTTCTCTTACGCCGTCGGAATTTCTTCGAGACCCCGTACGGCCGGCGCCAATGGGTGAGTGTGTGGGCAGATCAGCGAGTGAGCTGGCCTCTCATCGAGAGGCTTCTCCTCCGCAGCTATCGAGTCGTCGCCCTCAAACGTATGGTGGCTTCGCTCGGCAACGCATCGCCTCACAAGATGCGGACCGCACGCGGGGCGAAGGGACGCAGCGTGAAGAAGAAGTGATGGCGTCGTGCGATCTGTGACGCTTCGTCGCGGTGTACGCGCGGCCGCCGCGCTCCTGTTGAGCGTCGGGTGCGCGGCGATGCCGGCCCGCGGCCAGGATCTCGAGCCCAAGGTCTACGCGGCGTCGCCGACAGGCGCGAACTTTCTCGTCACCAGCTACAGCTGGTCCGGCGGCGACGTGCTCGCCGATCCGACCGTCGCCATCACGGACATCCATGCCGACGTGCAGGCACTCGCCGTCGGCGCGGGGCATTCCTTCGGCGTGTTCGGCAAACTGGCCCGCGCGAGCGTCACGATCCCGGCCTCCTGGGCAGACGTGACCGGGCGTGTCGGCGAACAGGCGGGCGCGGTGTCGCGCAACGGGTTTGCCGACACGCGTCTGAAGTTCTCGGTCAACCTGCGCGGCAACCCGGCGATGCTGCCGCGCGAATTTGCAAAGGAACCGCGCCGTACCATCGTGGGCGTCAGTATCCTCGCGTCCGCTCCGTCGGGCCAGTACACCAACACCAGGCTCATTAACATCGGCAACAACCGGTGGGCGTTCAAGCCGGAGGTCGGGTTGGCCTGGCCAAAAGGCCGATGGGATGTCGATGCCTACGCGGGTGTCTGGCTGTTCTCCTCGAACACCGCGTACTATCCCGGCGGTTCGACGCTGTCGCAGAACGTCATGACCGCGATCCAGGCTCACGCGAGCTACACGCTGCGGCCACGTCTCTGGCTCGCGGCGGACGGGACGTGGTATCACGGCGGCCTCACCGCCGTGAATGACGTCAATTCGTCGCTCGCCCTGAACAACTCGCGCCTCGGCCTCACGCTGTCGATGCCGGTCGGCGATCGATATTCGCTGAAGGCGTCGTACAGCTCGGGGCTGGTCGTGCAGAAGGGCACAAATTTCAATACCGTCGCGATCGCATGGCAGGTCTTGTGGTTGAGCCCGCGGTTCGCGTACGGCCTGAGGCCCTGACCGTATCTGCGCGGCTCAGCCCTGGCCTTCGGACATCGTCACGCAGCTGCCGGCTGATAGCTCCCGACCGGCGGCCTGAGTGAAATGGCCAGACGGTTCCAGCTGTTGATCACGACCACCGCAAACGTCAGCGCGACGATCTCTTCTTCCTTGAACTGCTTCGAGACGCGCCCGTAGACATCGTCGGGTGCATGCGTCTCGGCGATCCGCGTCAGCGCCTCGGTCCATTCGAGCGCCGCGCGCTCTCGATCCGTGAAGAACGGCGTCTCGCGCCAGGCGCTGAGGGCGTAAATGCGCTGCTCCGTCTCGCCGGCGCGGCGAGCGTCCTTCGTGTGCATGTCGAGGCAGTACGCGCAGCCATTGATCTGCGATGCGCGAATCTTGACGAGCTCGAACAGCGGCTTTTCGATGGCCGCTTCCACTTCGCTCGACAGACTGAGCATTGCGCGGCCCATGCCCGAGGTGAAATATTTGGTGACGTCAACCCGTGGTGTCATGTCAGCCTCCTTTGTTGTCTCTAACTAAGACGTCGCACGCGAGGCGCGTGTGACAGCGGCGGCTGCTGAGGTCTTCACGGTCCCGCATCATGGCTGGGCCAACACGAAGCTCGGCGTGGAAAAACGACCGTGCCCGACGGAGGGCTCACCGACCGCCGCCTGACGGCTCAGCGTGGGGACGAACGGAGATGCCCCCGATCCGAAAACATGCTCTCAGGACGAAAGCTTGTCGGGATTCACCACCGCATAGACAGCGAAGATGCGGGTGCCGTCGGTCGCGATCGACATGGTGGCGGCCAGGCGATCGCCGTCGCGGATGCACAAGCCGGTCTCGCCGTTGATCCTGGCGACTTCGATGGTGCGGTCCGCGGCCCAGAACTTCTCGCGCAGGCCGATCACCAGGCGGGCGATGCGCGCGGCACCGGTGACCGGCGTCGGCGCGGCGGCGGTCTTTCCGCCGCCGTCCGCCGTCCAGGTCGCATCGGGGGCAAAGAGCGCGAGCAGCGCCTGCTCGTTGCGCGCTTCCATCGCCTCCAGGAATTTATGGAGCATCGCTGCCTTCGCGGCCTCGGTCGTCTCGAACCGCCTGTGATCGCCACGCACGCGTTCGCGCGCGCGATGCACCACCTGCCGGCATGCCGCTTCGCTCCGCTCGAGCACCGACGCGATTTCCCCGTAGCCGACGTCGAACACATCGTGCAGCAGGAAGGCGGCGCGTTCCTCCGGCGCAAGCCGTTCGAGCAGCGTGAGGAAGGCGATGGACAGATCGTCCGAGATATCGAGTGCGCGATCGGGCGCGGCCGCGGGCGTGACGATCGGTTCCGGCAGCCAGGCCCCGACGTACGCTTCGCGCTCGGTCTTGAGCCGCCGCAGGCGATCGATGGCCAGGCGCGTGGTCGTCGTCACGAGCCAGGCTTCGGGGTTTTCGATACGGCTGCGCTCCGCCTGATGCCAGCGGACGTACGCGTCCTGGACGATGTCTTCGGCGTCGGCACGCGAGCCCACCATGCGGTACGCGATACCGAAGAGGCGGCCGCGAAGGGCCTCGAAGGTCGTCAGTTGAATCCCGGTCTGAGCCACACCCTATTCTCAGATAAGTAGACGGACCGCCGGGGCATTCTGTGACAACTCGTAACTGAAGAGCCAAAAGCATCATCCATCGTGATCTTCGTGCCTTCGTGATGAAAGGGGCCGCGATAGACAGCCTCTGATGGTCGAACTGCGCGATGGCTGCGCCCGCCGCCGGCGATTCAACGCGTATCCCGTTGAACGGCAAAAACGGGTCGTCATTTCCCTCATTTCAGGGCACGGGATGTTTTATGACCGTAATGCACAGCGCGGTACGACGGTTGTTCTGGCGGCTTCCACCCCTCGCGGGTGCGCTTGCCATGTCGCTCGCGGCGATTCACTGCGGTGGCGGAGGCGCGCCGCTCGAGACGATCGATCGGGGTTCCTTCAGGCCCTGTTCGGAGATCGTGCACTCCGGGAGCGCGGCCAAATACCTCGCAACGGCATCGACGGGCGGCGCCTACGCGCTGCTCGGCGACGCCATCGCCAAAGTCGCGAAGGGAAGTCCTGACACGCAGCTCACGGTGTGTACGACCGTCGGTTCCAGTGAGAACCTGAAGCTGCTGCAGCAGCGCACGGTGCAATTCGCGCTCGTCCAGCTCGACACCCTGCATTACGCAATCGAAGCCGCCAATGATGGCGGCCCCGCGCTCGAAGACATCAGCCTCGTCACATTCCTCTACAGCGAAAAGCTGCACCTGTTCGTCAAGCCGCACCTGTATCTCAATTCGCCTGCGGATCTCAACCACGGAGGCGGCGCGAACGGGGGCAGCCGGAGAGCCCGCGTCTGGCTCGGCCAGCACGGCAGCGGCGCACGCCAGACCGCCTCGAAGGTGCTGGAGGCGGCCGGCGTCGCAGATGAGGACGTGATGAAGTTTGGATCGAATTTCAACGACCTCAGCTGGGATGTTGCCGCGAACTGCCTGCTCGCGGACGGCAACACGGGAGTGGCGGCCTACTTTCGCACGATGGCGGTGCCCGGCCACGCACAGGCGTCCTCAGACGACCGGCGGAAACGCCCCGCGTGTCCGCTGACGGAGCCCTCCGCGACACCGGTGCCCTTGTCTGTTGACGACCTGCTGCGTGCCGACGCCCAGATCATGCCGCTTCCGCGCGATTTGATCGATCGACTGACGGAGGATGGCTTGTACGTGCGGACGACGATCGAGTTCGGCAACTACGGACATCTGAAGCGCGGAGTACCCACAGTCGGCATTCCGACCGTCCTGCTGACGAATCTGCCTTCGAGCCAGCGAGGCACGGTCAAGGCGTTACTCGGTCGCATCGCCGACCGGAAGGCCGCGATCGAACGCCACATCGAGGGCGTCGAGCTCGATCAGTTGAGCCGCGCCGAACCAATCCCGGGACTGCGCGTGCACCCGGGAGCCGAGGCGCACTTCCGTGCGCATCCGTCGCCGGTGATCTGGTTCGGACTGTTCGCCTTCGGCCTGCTGGCCGCCGGCTGGTGGCGGGATCCGCTCGCGGTCCGTCGCGGCCTGGCGGCCGCTTCGCTGGCCTGGGTGATCGCCGCGTCGCTCATTGCGATCTGGGTTCTCCTGAGCCTCGCGATGATGCGGGCCGAAGGACGGATCAACCCGAGCTTCTCGACTGCCAGCGAGTCGTTCGTCAGTACGTTCGGCGTCGTCACACGTTTCAGGGACATTCCGTTGATGACTCCCGAGGGTGAGATCTGGCGCTGGCTGGGACTGCTCGTGTTTCCCGTGATCCTCGGCTGGCTCTTTTCCGACGTGCTGAAGGATTTCTTCCGGCTGGCCGCGGCGAAGCTGGCGCGCTTCATTCACAACGCGCAGGCACGCGATGCCCACGTGCTGCTCGTGGCCATCGCGGGCAAGCTCCGGCGGTCCGCCGAATGGATCGCCGGCAGGCCGCGACCGCGCGGCGCGCTCGTGTTTCTGAACTGGAACGGGCGCGCCGAGCAGATTGCCGGCGATCTGCAGGACGACGCCGCGCTGGCGGATCGGCCGATCGTCATCGTACAGCCCGGCGGCGTCCAGCCCAGAGTGAGCGATCGTTTCGCGAACGCCACCATCGTCGCGGGCGATCCCGCGACGCGCGCCGCCATCGAGCGGGCGGGCATCCTCGAGGCGAGCGCGGTGACGATCGTGTCCAACTGGGTCTCCGCCGACGCCGGCGACCGCCGGCGGCACGTGGATCCCGAGTACGCAGACTCGAAGACGCTGCTGGCCATCCTCTCGATTCGCGCGCTGTGCGAGGACAGGAACCGTTCCGCCGTCCTGCCGATCCGCGCCGAGATCCAGCTGGCGCGCAATCAGCAGGAAGCGCTGAACGCGGTCCAGGGCGGCCCGCTGACGCTCACCGTGTTGCCGGCCGATCAGACGAGTGCGTTTTCGAGCAGCACCACGAGACGGCTTCACGCTTTTTCCGCCTGACCCTGCAGACCGGGAAATCCGGCGCGGCTGGTGGTTCGATCAGATCGTGACGAGCCACGAGGCACGGACCACGAGAAACGGGTTCGTTGTATATTGCAGCCGGTGCGGCTCTCCGAACGTTTCGCGGTTCCTCTGGTCGCATTCCTCTGTCTCGCCGGAACGGCGCGCGCGCAACGGACTGACGTCGTCCGGATGGGCAACGGCGATCGCATTACTGGCGAGGTAAAAAAGCTCGATCGCGGGCAGCTCGAGTTCAAGACAGACGACATCGGAACGATCTACTTCGAGTGGGACAAGATCGTGTCGCTCGAAGCCGGAGGCCAGTTCGATGTGGGTATGTCGGACGGCCGCCGATTTCTCGGGAGCCTCGCCGCCGGCGATCCGAGGTTCCTCGTCATCGTCGAGGCGTCCGGGCCCGTGGCGGTGCCTACCGTCGACGTGACACTGATTACGCCCATCGGCACCAGTTTCTGGAAGAAGCTGGACGGATCGGTGGATGTCGGCTTCAGCTACACGCGGTCCAGCCAGGTCGCGCAGCTCAACTTCAACTCCACGACGCTGTACCGCAAGCCTGCGTTCGAGGGCCGCCTGGTTGCGTCCGGCACGTTGACCGAGAATGGGAGCGACGGCACCAAAGACGATCGCGCCTCGATCCAGGGAACGTACCTCCGGTTTCGAGGCGAGCGCCTGTTCGTCGCAGCCGGCGCGGGCGTTGAAACCAACGAAAGCCTCGGCCTCGTGCTGCGAACACAAGTCGGCGTGACTGCCGGACCGCGGTTGGTCAACACCAATCGCGCTCAACTGTCGATCAGTGGGGGCCTCTCGGCGAACAATGAGCAGGCGGTAGACGCGGAGTCCACGCAGAACCTGGAAGGTCTCGCGGTCGTCCGCACCTCGTATTACCGGTACGATCGCCCCCGCACGAACCTGGACGTCAGCTTCCAGTACTACCCGAGCCTCAGCAACTTCGGCCGTCAGCGTCTCCAGCTGGACGCCAGCGCCAAGCGTGAGTTCTGGAAGGACGTCTTTCTCTCGATCAACATGTTCGACACGTTCGACAGCCGGCCGCCCAACGCGACGGCCGACAAGAATGATGTCGGCGTGGCGTTGTCGTTCGGCTGGACGTACTAAATCCGGGTAGTGCGGACCTTCAGGTCCGCCGTCGCTGGCGAGGCCTGAGGTGCACCGCTGATGGTCGAGGGAACTCAAAACGACAGAGACGTGCGGTGTGCTATTTGCCGCGTCCAACCGCCATTCTCAGAACCGGGACGGTATCGCTCAACGTGTCGTACACTTGGTGCCCCGCAGGGCGCCCATGAGGGACGTGCTGCTACTCAGGCAAACCAGAGGGAACCAGCATGAAAACAGCTCTCGCGCTTACCAGCCTCTTATTCGCAGCGACCGTGCTGACCGTTCACGGCCAAACCGTGACGAAGGCGAACACCATTACGGCCACCGCCACGATCGAGGCGATCGATCTGACGTCGCGCCACGTCACGCTGAAAAACGAGAAGGGCGAGGAAGACACCTTCGCCGTATCGCCGGCTGTGACCCGGTTCAACGAGCTGAAGGTCGGCGACAAGGTGAAGATGACGTACTACGAGTCGCTCGTCTTCGAGGTGCGCAAGCCCGGCCAGAAAGCGAGCGGCGACAGCGCCGAGGTCGCGTTGAGCCGCGCGAAGGGCGCCCTGCCCGGCGGAACGATCGCGACGCAGGAAAAGCGGACGGTGACGGTCAAGGCGGTCGATCCGGCCGCGCCGTCCATCACGGTGATGACCGATGACGGCCACACCGTTTCGCGGCGAATCGAGGACAAGAAGAATATCGAGGGCGTCAAACCGGGCGACAAGATCGACATCACCTACACGCAGGCGATCCTGACGAGCATCACGAAGTAGCACGCTTTACGCAGAGATCGCGGAGATCGCAGAATTGTTTCGTTCTGCGATCTCCGCCTTAAGGCGTGGAAGCGTCGAAGTAGTGCAGGCCTTCAGGCCTGCCGCCCTCTAGAAGCGGAAGGTGATGCCGCCCTGAAGCTCGAACTGGTTCGAGTACTTCGCGTCGCCGACCAGATAGCAGCCCCAGTAGGGGTCGCACCAGTAGCCGGCTGCATCGGACTTGATATACGTCGGTGTGAAGAGTAAGCCTACACGTGCGCCGACCTTCGACGCGCCGTAAAACTTCGCGCCGGCGCCCCAGGTCGTGGAGAACCTCGTCGAGCTCTGAATCGTCCCGGGCCCCCGGTTCCCGACGTAGTCGACCGAGCCGAAGCTCGTCGCGCCGAGACCACCCATGATGTACGGACGGACCGCGGCGTCATGCGCGCCGAAGTTGTAGGTGAACGTGCCGTGGTAGGTGCTGATCGTCATGTCGCCCACGTCAACGGTCTTCGTGCCGCTTACCTCCAGCTTCGAAAGCTGTTGACCGTACAGAAAACCCACTTCGGCATTCGGTCCGACGAAGAATCCGAGGTCGATGCCCCAGCCGAAGGAGTCCTTGGGATCCGCTCGGCTGTAGACGCCGCCAGGAGCGACGACATTGCTGCCGAAATCTACGCCGTCGGAGATGACCCAGCCGAAGGTGACGCCAAGCTCCGCTTTCTGGGCAAAGGCCGGCGCGGACGCCAGCATCACGACACAGGCTGCAAGTACGATTCGTTTGAACATCGGACGATTCCTTTCGATTCTCATTTAACGTACACAGATCCCTCGGGACGTAACCTAAGACGGTCCCGCAGGCTGTTCGGTTCTTCGATCATAAACGGATATGCGGGGCCGCCGCCTGAGGATTGCGCAGAATCTCCATTAATTGACGCGAATTTGAATGGATGTACGGAGATTTGGATCGCCGGATAACGTCGAGCGTGATCTCGTGGTGGGCCGGTCAAGATTCTGTCGGCGGCCTCGATTTTTCGGCAATCGTGCCGAATTCGCATTGCCGTACAGACTCTAATTGCCGCCTCGGGCCTTCAAACGCTGCTGCTGCTGATCGCTGAGCATGCGATACGCGAGGTAATACTTATAAATGTTGGAGACGTACTGCACCGTCTCCCGGCCGATCGCTTCGGCGGCCACGAGCTCGACGTTGTTGAACCACTTGTTCGGGTCGAGCCCGCGCTTGCGGGCGCGCTCCCGCAGCTGCCTGATCCGACCGGGTCCGGCATTGTAAGACGCGAACGTGAAGAGCCCCTTGTCCAGCCTCGCCATCGGCTCGTCCGCATAAAAGTTATCCATCATGAAGCGGACGTACTTGACGCCGGCATGAATGTTGGCGTCCATCTTCGTGATGTCGCCCACCTTCATGTCTTTGCCGGTCGCGGGCATCACCTGCATCACGCCGATCGCGCCGACAGGACTTCTCCGGTTCTGGTCGAGTCCTGATTCCTGATAGCCCTGCGCAGCCATGAGCAGGTAGTCGAGATCGTACTGGGCGCTGTACTTCTTGAGGTACGCGACGGTCTGATTGAACCGCTTCATGTCCTCTTTTTGCGTCGCGCCCTTCGCGTACTTCACGCTCTTCAGATACTTCTGCGTCAGCACGTTCCGCTGCTTCGAGCCCTCAGGGTAGCGCATGAGGAACGCGTTGAGCTCGGCGAGCAGCTTCGGGTTGTTCTTGCGGACCATCATGGCGGTCTGGCCGTCCGTCTTCACCGCCGCCGACGTGTTGAGGACGATGTCTGGAAAGACGGTTTTCCAGAACTCGGCGATGTAGTCGTCCACGATCGTCATCGGGACCAGCCCGGCATTGACCATCTCGAGGAGATCTTCGTCCGCGAGCACTTCCGGCGCCGGGCGAATCTTCACGGGCGCCTTGCCCGACTGCGCCAGTTGCGCGTTGAAGCGCTCGACATTCTTCATCGAGACGTCGGAGGCCCTGATGTAGACCTCCTTGCCGCTCAGATCCTCGACGCTCGTGATGGGGGGCACGCCGGGCCCGGTGACGACGATCGTCGAGATGCCGTTCCGTGTGGGAATCGAAAAGTCGACCTGCTCCTTGCGCCACTCCGTGACCAACTTGCCGGCAGCCACCACGTCGCCGCGCCCCTGAACGAGCGCGGGAATCAGATCGTCGGCGGCGACCGGCACGAAAATGACGCGCACGCGCAGATTTTTTGCCTTGAGCTTCCTGTTCAGGTCGTCTTCGAACAGGTGGAATCCATCGACCGTCAGGCCGAGCTGCGCGCCCTTGTCGACGAAGAAGGTCGTCTTCGAATAGACCGTGAGCACACGGATGATGCGCCGCTCGATCATGCCGTCGAGATCGCCCGTCCATGCCTTCAGGGCGACGGCCGTTGCCGGGTCGTCCCGCGACTCGTTCGCCGACGCGTCCGCATCAGTGGCCGGAGGCTGCGCCGGAGCCGCCTGAGAAGTCGCTGCTTGCTGAGGAGGCGACGGATTTCCGCAGGCCGCGGTGAGGGCGATCAGGATTGCGCCAAGGCCCAGTCGGTAGCGGACTGAATTGGTCAGTAGAGTCACCTTTAAGACTGTCGAGTAACGGTTGAGCATAGCAGACTCCGCGCACCAGTAGCGTCCCGCGGCGCCGATGTCCAATTATCGAACAACTCGCGGTGATCCCGTGGAACAATGAGAGCGCTTCCGCTCAAACAAGTGGGTTCGACATCAGAGGCACCGCTATGACCCATCACCGTACGCGCCGCACGGCAGGCTGGCTCGGTTCGATTCTGTGCCTCGCGTTGCTGATCCTCGTTTCCGCTCGGTCGACGGCCCAGGGACCGGGCGCCGCCAACGAGTTTTACGACTCGCACTTCCACCTGACGAACTACGTCCAGCAGGGGATTACGCCACGCGAATTCCTGGCGAT
>Ga0136846_1233392_pt1 | contig 29593 bp, 27 predicted proteins | sample HopSoiMetagenom2_FD_96841 | JGI IMG/M metagenome (GOLD analysis project Ga0136846, IMG submission 96841) | Grasslands soil microbial communities from Hopland, California, USA - 2 Assembly 2016 (version 4) | ecosystem: Environmental > Terrestrial > Soil > Grasslands | place: USA: Hopland... | reverse complement strand
CGAAGCGGCGGAAGAGTGGCGTTCCAGTCCGCCCGACACGAAATCATCCTCTTCAGTGCATGGGCGACACGACACCATTTGCTGCGCTCGCGGACGGACGAGGCGTCCGCCGCTCCACAACATCAGCCCTTCAGGAGGTGCCAGGCTTCTTTGTATTTTTCGTATTTTGCGTTGCGGGCGTGTGGGGTCAGGAGTACGTCGGACTGGTTGTTCGTCGCTCTTATTGGCAGGATGTACCACGTGTCCGTGGGGATTACATACGCGGCGATTATGTCGATGTCTTTCGGCGAATACGGGAGTCCGTTGGAATCGAGATGACATTTATACGAATTGCCGCGGTGGAAGATGGTGCATTTGACCTGGACGCGGAGAAAGCGTCCGCAGTGCTCGGTGGCGACGTCGTAGGCGGCGCTGTCTCCCCACGGCTTGGCGACCCGGAATCTGAGTTCTGTGGCACGCGTCATGAAGCGCAGTTCGGCCCATTCGCCGCGCTCCTTGGCGTTGCGGATGCGCTGTCCGGGATGCGGACGGATTTCGGGCTTTCGCAGTCCGGATGCTGACTTTCGAGTGCCGGGATCCGGCTCGGATTCGTTTTCACAGTTGCTGTTTCGCATATCATGGCTCGACGACTCCGGACGAATGCGTCCGGGGCTACACACTCATTTTGGGGAATAAAAAAGGCGGCCTCGGCGGGCCGCCCTCATTTTTTACTCTCTATTTCCAGAATAGCAATTTGGGTGGGGTAAACCGGAAAAGTTTTGAAAAATATATTTGGAGTGTTTGCAGAGGCTTAGCGGGAACTTGTGATTGTAAGGGTATTGACAAGGAAATCTGGAATTTCTGTCTCGCGGATCGACCGGAGCAGCGAGCCGCCGCCTCGACAGCCGACCGGACGCCGGCGCTGCGTTACGAATCGCTCACACGAAAGCGATTAAAAGACATGCAGCTTGATGCTCAGATACTTCTTGGGATTCTCGCGGATTGCTTTTACCAGATTACGGGTCTCGACCAGCATGTCATTCGCGTTGTTGTACAGGGTTTCGTCCTTGAAGAGCTTGCCCGCCGTACCCTGACCGGCTTCCAGCCGCGTGGTCAGTTCCGACAGCTTGGTAACAGTGGTGTCGATCTTCTTCGCGAGTTCCTCGTCTTTGGTCAGCTTACCGAGTGTGCCTCTGCCGGCATTGATGTCGTCGGTGACTTTCTTGAGGTTGGCGATCGTATCGTTGGCGTTGTTATACAGCGCGGGATCTTTCAGGAATTTTCCCGCCGTCCCCTTGCCTTGCTGCAAGTCGTCGATGACGCCATTCATCTTGTCGAGGGTGGAGATGAACTTGTCGTAGGCTTCATTGCGGCTGATGAGCGCGCCGAGACTTCCCTGCCCGTGGCTCACGTCCTCGACGATCTTCTGGAAATCGGCGACCGTCGCGGAGAACCGGTTATAAAGGGTCGGATCGTAGATGAGCTTGCCGAGAGATCCCTTGCCGCTTTCAGCGAACGCGAGGATGCGGTCGGCGCGTTTCAACAGCGCGTCCATATTCTGCAGAGTGCTCTGGCTGGCGCGGACGACCTGATTGAAATCAGGATGGATTTGCGTGGGGAGGGTATCGCCATCCTGCACGGCACCGGCGACAGCCTGGGTACTGTCGATGTCAACGTAGGTTTCACCGAGCACGCCCGCGGTTTCGAGAGATGTGATGGAGTCGCGGCGGAGGCTGAAGTCGTACTTCGTGCTCACCTTCATGATGACTTCGACTGGCGTCTGCAGCTTGTCCTTCTCATGCACGACGAGGATCTGCGTGACGTTTCCGACATCCACGCCACTCAGGCGCACAGGAGCGCCGACGCGCAATCCCTGGGCATTGTCAAAGTAGGATTTGATGGTGATGCGGGGCGTGAATAGTCCGGCGGTTCCGGACATGAGGAACAGCAGAACTCCCAAGGTCACACTTGCCACGACGACCGTGATCCCAACTTTGAGTTGCGACCACTTGAGCTGCTTCTGGCTAGGCAAGCGATTTCCTCATAACGCCAGTGGAAGTGGCCTGCGGCCATTGCGGCAACAGCTCAAGATCGCGTCCGGTGCCTTGCTGCACGCCCATCGCTGCATGATAACAAAATCGAAGCCGGAGTTATGCGGCAGGACGCAGAGCAGGCAACGTCGCAAGAGCCAGTAAGTAAGCGACCGCGCCGCAGGCCAGCGTAACTGTGAGGCCGAACTGGATGGCGATGACCATGGCGAGGACAGATCCGAGAACACTGGCGGCAGCATTCATCGCCCAAGCCCACTCCACGGCGTTGTCGGAGGCGCCCAGAACTGGAGCAGCGCCAAGAGTGGGTCCGGATGCGAGAGCGCGCAGCCCTGTCGGGAAGGGCATGCCCATGAGGAAGCCTAACGGAATCAGAAGAACTGCGCTGACTACCAGCCGGTATCCGAGTGCCATTCCGACCAGGGACGCGAGACGGCTGGGAAGCAGGAAGATGTACGTCAGGAGAGTGATCGAGACGAGCAGCAGAGGAATCCATGCCATGTGAGCGCGCGGCAGCCACACACGCGAGAGCAGGCTGCCAGCCCCGCTCGAGAGCATCAGCAGGAAAATCACCACGGTCAGCGCGTACGTCGGATGTCCCAGGAACAAAACGAAGCGTTGGATGAATGCGATCTCCACCAGGATGTAGCCGAGTCCTACGGCGACGAAATAGAGGAGTGGAACCGGCGATTGGCGGGACTCGGCTTTACGCAGCGCGAGAGGCAGGACCAGAAACACCAGCACCGCAATCGCTGAGATCACGAGCACTAATAAGAGAACGAGGACGCCGAGGTTGACCTTCCAGTCGATTCCGTGGCGCAGACCCTGTTCGCCAAGAATCTGGCCAGCTTTCAGCGTAAAGAAAAAGAAAGGCGCGTTGTCGGTTACGGGGGCAACGTTATAGGCGTAGGTCTTGGCGAAGCCGTATGGATCGTTGCTGGCGATCAGACTTGAGAACTGGTTCTGCCCGGGATGCGACGGCAGGTACAGGGGATGGAGATCCGTATAGCGTTCGCAGTGTTTCTCGACGGCTTCTTCTTCGTCGGACGTGAAGGCTGTCTTCTTGGCAAGCACTACGACAGGAATGCCGTTTTCACCGAGCGCTCCGAGCGACGCCACCATAAAGTTTCGCGAAGGATCGGCAACGCCCAGCCGGTGCAAAGCTTCCATCGATACGGAGACGACGCGTAGGGCTTCGCGCGGATGTGGGAACTCCCAGCGTGTAATCGCGATCATGCCGTCCGGCTTGAGGTGATCGAAATATTCGCGGAAAGCTTCGACTGTATAGAGATTGTTCTCACTGAGGGCGAAGGCTCCTGCGGCAGTTGAGGCCCAGGTATCGACGAGAGTCATCTGGACGACATCGAACTTCTGCGAGGTCGAACGCACGAAGGAGCGGCCATCCGTGACATGGATGTGGACTTCGGGACGCTCATACAGGTGCTGCGCGTAGTCCGCGTAGCGCTCGCGCATGATGGTAGTCGCGATGATGGGATTAATTTCGATTCCGGTCACGCTCGGACTGCCGTTTGCGACGGCACGTAAGACGTCAACGCCGCCGCCTGGACCGATAATGGCGAATTCTCCGTGGGGACGGAGAACGTTGGCGAGCGCTGGTGGCGCGGACATCAGGTCTTTTTCCCACTCGGTCTGGTGCCAGCGTGAGACGTCCGCATTCATGATGTAGGTTGAAGCATCGGCATCGATGACGATGGCTTTGGACTGACCCTGATTGTCAACTTCTACGCGGGAAAGCGCATTCCAGCGCGCAAATTCGACCCAAGCCGGATTGCGAAACATGCCTTTCGCATAGACGATATCGATCAGGCGCCCAGAGTGGTTCGCGGCGATCAGCGCGGCGAGAGCCAGGGCTAGCAGACCGGCATTCCTGCGAAGCTTGGGAGACTCCGCCCAAATCATCGCGGCCGAGGCCAGAGCGATCCCCGCGAACAGAATTGCGTTCGGCCCTCCGATCCAGTTGAGCAGGGGAACGATGGCGAGACAGGCGAGGGCTCCTCCGCAGAGGTCGGCGCCATAAAGTCGCGGGATGCGGTGGCACTCACGCGCGAATACAACCGAGAACAACAGGCCTGTGAGAAAGAAGGGCACAGCTGCAGATAAATATAGAAACGTGAGGCGGAGGAAGTTCTTGCCGGTTACATCCAAGGCGACCGGAACATGAAGCACGATCTCGAGCACTGCGACGATCAAGACGGAATTCACCATGCACAGGCGGGCAGCGAGAGTCCGCGTCGAAATGGTGGCGAGCCGCGGCTTGAGCAGGTAGGCGAATACTCCTCCGGCGCCGAGTCCGAGCAGTGCGATGGATATTGCGAGAAAAGCGAAGTGATAGAAGAGGACCACCGAAAACAACCGGGTCAGGCCGAGCTCAAGCAGGAGTGCCGCAAAGCTAGTCAGTGCAAGACCCGCGAGCAGCGTCTTTTCCGGAATCTCTGTCTTGCTCGTGAGGACAGGAGCAGGGGCAATCACGGCCATATATGGGTGAAGGCGACAGTCTAGCAGATGAGAAGTAACGATTCCGCGTGTGCGATGACCGTCTCATTCGGAACGCAGAGCTACCACCCGATCCACTCTGGTTGCGCGCCTGCGGGGATCATATCCAGATGCTTGATTCATAACTGCGCGTTCATCCGTCGGCGCGCTTCGACAGTATGGCGAGTACCTTCTCGCGATACTGCGTCGAACGGGGGGAAGGCGGCTTGAGCATGAGCCGAACCGCGAGTGCCTGCAGCATGTAAGTGTGGTTTTGATAATGCGCTAACGCTTCAGGTGTAGTCGCTGTCCACACGTCGCGGTCTTCTTTGTCGATTTCATCCAGCCACGCTTGAAAGGTGGAAGCGTCGAAGTCTGCGCGGCGAATGACTGAAATTACGGCAGCGGCAAGGCGGTCTTGCTCTCCCTGCGTATAGACCTGCGAGGCCGTGCTCAGTCGCGCAGAGATCGCATGAAGCATCTCCGAGCTTTCTTCTTTCGTGAGTTGGGGATTATCGGCAAGCGCGGCGAGCAGGTCGGCGGTGTGGGCGGTCGCGTGAATCCAGTGCAATGTGGGGTCGTATCCGCGAAGATCGCGTTCGGCCTTTAGGTATGTGACCGCTTCAGCGACGAGAGCGTGATAACGTTCCGGGCCCATGAAGGGCGCCTTCGTTTCGCGGCTGGCCATGGATGCGAGGCAGAGCGCGGAGAATGATCGTTTCAAGACGGAGTTGCTCTCGGTCTCGCCGAGTCCGTCCTTCAGATTGGCGCGCCATTGATCCGTGAGGGACGTGAGTGTCGACGTCGACAGGAATCCGCGATAGATCCACCGCGCAAGAATGGAGTAGGCGAGGTCGTCGCGCAGCTCGGGATCGGGTGATGCCAAAAGCGCGCTGAGTTCGTGGGCCAATGTATCGGCGGATTGGTTTGCCGGGACAGCATATTTATTTTTTGCGATGTCGCGCCAGAAGTCGCGATTGTGTGTCTGCGCGTGCGCGAGCGGGACGAACAGAACGGTCGTGAGCAGCGCGTACAGGGCGAAGCTTGCGGGCTTGAGCATTGGCGCTTAACTGGTCTCCGGCTGCGGATTGCCTTCTAAATGAAGGCGACTCGCCAATACCTTACACCTTTGTGCTTATGGTTAAAGAGAGGTTGCCAACAACGTCTCCAGTGCGACAGGCGCGATTCACAAACGTGGAAGCCGCCGTACGATAGCAAGTTGTTCAATTCCAAGGTGATTGTTTGAGCGCTCGTGCTGCCAATGCTTAGTTTTCCTATGGCTTCCACAAAGAATTCACGTCGTCCACAGGTTCTGCACAATGAGGCCGCGATTTGGTATTGCCACTCGCAATAAACTGAAGGAAAGTGGGTCCAGCGAAACGTGAGCGTTCCTGAGCTTGCCGGATGATCGGCAGAGCCAGTGGCAGCGGTGATACGCGCAAGCGAAATTGCCGAAGGGGAAAAACTTCCAGAAACGCGCGAGAGTGCGGCTGGTTGCCCGGGCGTTGCGGCCTCCTCCCCTATCTTGCTCTTCGGAGCAGGAATGGCCGCTGGCCACCACCGTTGCGAGTTCGTGATCGCGAGATGACGAATGTGGCAACGGACTTCGGCAAATGCGGCACTCGTTCGAGCGCTGTCGGGCCGAGGCGATCATCGCCAGGTAACACAGGAACACACGCATAATGCGGTCCGGGGTGGCTGGCCCTGGACCGCATTCTAGTAAGGGCCGAGTCGCCAGAACCTGTCTCCTCCTCACCGCATCGCTGGCCACTCTCTTGATATTCGTCTTTTATTCGCCTACACTAGCCATTCGGCATTGAGCGATTTTTGGTGCCAAACATTTTTTCATTGAGGAGTAGTTTTCCTCGGCTTGTGCGTCGCATTCACAAGCGCGTTGAAGGTATGTTCCTCCTAGCGATTCAAAAATCCCTGTTGAGAAGAAATCTTTGGCCACTTCGGATTACACGATCAGCACACTGCCCGCGAATGTAGAGGCGGAGCGGTCCATTCTCGGCGCGATTCTGCTCGACAACTTTGCGTACAACCAGGCTGCCGAACACTTGCGGGCGGAGGATTTCTCGCTCGATTCGCACCGGCGGATTTATTCGAGGATGGTGGATCTCGCGGAATCGTCGCGTCCCATCGACATGATCACGCTGATTGAGGAGCTGGACCGGCACAAAGATCTGCAGCCGATCGGGGATGTGGCGTACGTGTCGAGCCTGGTGGAGGGCGTGCCGGACCGCCCGAGCATTGAGCACTACGTAAAGATCGTGCGCGATAAGGCGCTGCTGCGCGGAGTGATCTCCGCGGCGACAATAGCGATCGCTCGTGCGACTGACCAGTCGGACTTGGCGGAAGACGTTCTTAGCGATACGGAAGCGGCGATCTTTCAGCTCTCGGAGAAGCGCATTGGGCGCGGATTCATGGGAGTGCAGGAGATCGTGCGCGAGACGTTCGGATCGGTGGATGCCCTGCTGCAACGCGGCCAGCGCATCACAGGCATGGCGACGCATTATACCGATCTGGATGAGATGACATCGGGCTTGCAGCGGTCGGATCTGGTGATTATCGCGGCGCGTCCATCGATGGGCAAAACGGCATTTGTGATGAACATCGCTGAGAATGCAGCCATTGAAGATCAGTCCGTGGTGGGAGTGTTCTCGCTCGAAATGTCGAGAGAGGCGCTGCTCATGCGTTTACTGTGTTCGCAGGCGCGAGTGGATGCGCACAAGATGCGGACGGGGTCTCTGTGGCAAGACGACACGAAAAAAGTCGTGAAGGCGATGGAGCAACTGGCGCACGCTCCTATCTTCATCGACGACACGCCGGGAATCTCGTTGAGCGAAATGCGCGCCAAGGCGCGACGGTTGAAACAAGCGCAGGGCCGACTCGACCTGATCATCGTCGATTATCTTCAGCTGATGTCCGGCGGCGGAAAACGGTTTGAGAATCGGACGCAGGAAGTTTCGGCAATTTCGCGTGGGCTAAAGGCGCTCGCGAAAGAACTGACTGTGCCGGTGATCGCGCTTTCGCAGTTGAGCCGCGCGCCGGAGAGCCGTGGAGGAGATCATCGTCCGCAGCTTGCGGATCTTCGCGAATCAGGGTCGATCGAGCAGGATGCCGACCTCGTCATGTTTATCTTCCGTGAAGAGGTCTACAAGCAGGATGACCCGGAACTGCAAGGCCGGGCGGAGATCATTATTGCCAAACAACGCAACGGTCCCATTGGCCGGGTAAAGATGGCTTTTCTGAAGCACTGCACCAGATTCGAGTCGCTGGCCGAGGGTGGAATAGCCTCTGACGAGTAGTCTTGCCAGTACAGGAAATACAGTAGGCGCCGCCGGGTAAGTACTGTAGCCGCTTGAGCTTGCAGAAACTTGCAATCGGCACTCCCGCCCTGTGGAAAAGCTTGTGGAATTGAAAGCGGCCTTCCGAATTACTTTTGGCAAATACCGAGCTGTCGGTTCCACGACGCGCGATTTCAGTGCTTCAAGCTGCTGATTACGCGATTGTTAGACGATTCATCCGCTATTAACATTTATCTAACATTGTCAGATCCGGTGTTGTTCCGGATTTGAGATTTGCACATTTCAGCCTCCCGGCGTGTGCAGTTTTGGTTTGATTTAGACCCTGAGAAGGTACAATCCTGCGGCAAAAAGACGCTCCGGAATCGAAGGTAGCCAATCGCCTGATCCCCATGGCCTGATCAAAACCTCGAATCTTCTCCATAAGCAGACGCGGTACCGGGGACTCAAGGTCCAGCATCGGCCAGCGCCGATTGAGCCAGCAACAGTTCAGTAAACAGGCGCGCTTCGGGAAGCGAGAGGCGTTCGGCAAGAATTTCAGCCTGAGGCAGGTCAGCTTCGGCAAGCCGGGCGGTAGCGTCTGCATAGGGCCGTACCAAAGAACTCCACAACAAGCCATTCTCCAGAACAAGTTCACCGCCGTCGAAAGAGTGCTGGTAGGGCAAAAAGCCGTCGAGTTCGCTTGCTGCGGATAACACCTGCTCCAGTTGGGCGGCACAGCGCTCCAGCAAGGGCACTGCGCCAGACGGCTTGACATGAGCGAAAGATTGCGCGACCTCGAGTTGCGCGCTGAAGGTTGAAGAGTTTGGCGGCCGGCTCTGCAGCAGCCCCGTGGCTTCATCGAGCATTTGTAGCGCCAGCGCCTCTTGCTTGGCAGCGGCGGCGCTTGTGGCAAGTTGCGCCAGCATCACGGCACGATTCTCGTCCGGAACGAGCTCTTGTATGAGTTGCCGGGCAGCAGTGAACTGTCCCTGATTGGCGGCATTGGTCGCCGCTTGGCGAATGGCTTGTTGCCATGCTTGCTCCCGTAGAAAGGGATCACTCAGTTTCTGGACAGCTTCACGCGTGCGCTGCATGTCGCCGCTATTGGCGAAGTTCCACGCAGCCTGCTGAAACAGGTTGGAGCGGATGTCGGGCGACGCTTGCTCGGCGACAGCCAGAATTTGGTTCGCATCCCCGGTAGCCTGTGCCCGATTGAATTGCTCCCAAACGTTCTGCTGCGGATTTTGAATGCGAATAAATCCGTTCACGCGTTGGCTCAGCGGCTGCGCGTGAACCGGTGCCAATTGTCGAAAAGCTGGCATGTAACCCTGCAGTATTGGCAGGCTGTTTGGCGGGAAATCGGGGCTCAACGCAGCTGACGCCACAGCATCGGCCAAAGTCTTCACACTGTCATCGGGAGGCACTCCGTCATTCGACGAATTCACCTGCGAAGTCAGGAGATTGAGCGCGAAATTGAGGTTGTCTACAGATGCGAGGTCAGTGCTGCGAACGCGGCCGATGATGTCGTGCAGCAGTTGTGTCCCGGCGTGCGCGTCTTTCGCAGCGACTCCGGTCAGTAAATTCAAAAGTTCCGTCGGAAGAGCGCCGGGAGTCTGCAGTTCTTTCTCCGCGAGGCGCACCGCATCCGCAGGGTTATGGTTCGCTTCCTGCGACGCGATTTCGAGACGGAGCCGGCGCTCCTCGGCTTGTTCCTGCTCAGAATCTCCGAATTGGAGATAGGGGCGAGTAGCGTTCATGAAGCTGAGCGCCAGCGAGGCGTCTGAAGGCGCGATCTCTTGCAAGAGCCGTTCGCGCTGCTGACGAAGCATCTGTTCGACATTCTCCCGAGCATCCTCTTGCTGACGAGCCGCGGCCTCGCCAAAGTCACTGATCATCTCGGCCACGAGTGCGCGGGCTTCAGTGCCGTTGTAGTTCCATAGGAGCGGGAGGGCTTGCGAGCCAACGGCGATGCGATTTTGAGGCAGGCCCAGAGCCTTTCTTCCGGCGAGAACGGCATCCAGCAACCTAAGAGCGCTTTGATGGCGGATGCGTGCTTCTTTTTCTTTCTCGGCTTTCGAAGTCGCATCGCTCGAGGCCGGTGGCGCCGGCTGGAGTGTCGTCAATTGCGCGAAGACCGGTGCGGCGGCGAGGGCGGCCAGAGCGAGAAGAACCGCGATACGGGCCCATGGGCGCATGAATTCCTCCCTCCCACCGGTCCAAGCAAGACCGAGTGAATGGTCGAAGAGATAGACCCCAGTTTCAGACGCGAAGTTCCTGAATGGCCCTTACAGGATTGGTAGATGGAGCTTCGGGGGTGACAGTTGCCCGGCTGGGAAGGCATCCCAAGAAAAAGTTAGCTGCCCTCTCCGACTTTGAGCACGGCGAGGAAGGCTTCCTGGGGAATGTCGACGCGGCCGATGCGCTTCATGCGCTTTTTGCCCTCTTTTTGTTTTTCTAACAGCTTGCGCTTCCGGGAGATATCGCCACCGTAGCACTTGGCCAGGACGTTTTTGCGCAATGCGTGGACGGTTTCGCGAGCGATGATCTTGGCGCCGATGGAGGCTTGGATGGGCACTTCGAACATCTGGCGCGGGATCAGTTCCCGCATCTTCGAGACCAGGGCCTTACCGCGCTCGTAGGCGAAATCGCGGTGGACGATGATCGAGAGGGCATCGACAGGATCTCCGGCGACGAGGATATCGAGCTTCACCATCGGTGACTCCCAGTAGGCGGCGAGGTGGTAGTCAAGCGACGCGTATCCGCGAGAGACCGATTTGAGGCGGTCGTAGAAGTCCAGAACGATCTCGTTCATCGGCAGCTCATAGTGCAGCATGACGCGGGTCGAGCCGACATACTCGAAGGTCTTCTGTTTGCCGCGCTTCTCCTCGACTAGCGCAAGGATGCCTCCGACATATTCTTCGCGCGTAAGAATTGTGGCGAGGATGACCGGTTCTTCGACTTTAGCGATTTCGCTGGGGTCGGGCCAGCGGGAGGGATTGTCGATTTCGACCAGCTTGCCATCGGTCAGCGTGATCTTGTAGCGCACGCCCGGGGCCGTGGTGATCAGGTCGAGATTGAATTCGCGTTCGAGACGCTCCTGGATGATTTCCATATGGAGCAGGCCGAGGAATCCGCAGCGGAAGCCGAAGCCGAGAGCGACGGAACTTTCAGGCTCGAAGAAGAAGGAGGAATCGTTAAGGCGAAGCTTCTCGAGTGCTTCGCGGAGTTGCGTGTGCTCGTGCGCGTCCACGGTGTAGAGTCCGGCGAAGACCATCGGCTTGATTTCTTCGAAGCCGGGGAGCGGTTCGATGGCCGGGTTGGTGTCGTCGGTGATGGTATCGCCGATTTTGGTGTCGGCAACATTCTTGATGTTGGCGATGAGGAAGCCGACTTCGCCAGCCTGGAGTAGATCGATTTCGACGGGCTTGGGTGTGAGCACTCCAAGCGTCTCGGCGTCGAACGTCGTGCCGTTCCACATCAGGCGGATGCGCTGTCCCGTTTTCAATGTCCCCTGGAAAACGCGGCAGAGAACGATCACTCCACGGTACGGGTCGAACCAGGAATCGAAGACCAGGGCTTGAAGCTGCTTGTCGGGCAAGCCTTTGGGTGGCGGAACCTTTTTGACAATCGCTTCGAGAACCTCGGGTACACCCTGTCCGGTCTTGGCGCTGATGAGGACGGCATCGGTTGCGTCGAGGCCGACTGCGCTCTCGATCATTTCTTTGGTACGAGGAATGTCGGCGCTCTGGAGATCGATCTTGTTGATGACGGGTATGATTTCGAGGCCGTGATTGATAGCCAGGTATGAATTCGCGAGCGTCTGGGCTTCGACGCCCTGAGAGGCATCGACCACCAGGAGCGCGCCCTCGCAAGAGGCGAGTGAGCGGGAGACCTCGTACGAGAAGTCAACGTGGCCCGGAGTGTCGATCAGGTTCAGCTGATAGGTTTCGCCGTCCAGGGCGGTGTACACCATACGGACAGCGTGGGCCTTGATGGTGATGCCGCGCTCGCGTTCGAGATCCATGGAATCGAGCACCTGAGCCTGCATCTCGCGCGCGGTAAGGGAACCGGTAAGTTCCAGCAGGCGGTCGGCCAGCGTGGACTTGCCGTGATCGATGTGCGCGATGATCGCGAAATTGCGGATGTGCTGGGAGTCCATGGCGGGCAAACATTGATTTTAACAGGCCACGTCACGATCGAAGTAACTGGAGTCTGGCGGGTGACGCCCTCATACTAAGTTCTGTCGCGAGGTGCTGTAATCCGGAATGGTGAAAGGCTCCGATTCTTCGGGGCCTTTCGTGTGTTTGCCGCCTTCCCGCACACGGCCAGTCGGTATCCTTGCAGCGAAGGTTACCATCCGCATCTCTGCTCTTTACTCGTCCCTGCGGCAATTCTCGATGGCGAAGTCTGTGGTTGTAACCTTTCGAGCGCGGAGACCTTTTGAGGTAGAGTCTTCTGGCGGTTCTTTCGGCCCCTCCGGGGCGTGTTGCCAAGGATTCTGCGTTTTCCCACGGCTACGCGGTGGGCTGCATTCTTCGGCCGCTTCGCGGCTGACACGGAGATCGCCATGCGCCATCTGTTGCTCGTATTCCTGCTGGGTTGCGCGTCAATGACAGGTGCGCAAACCTTATCCCCCGAAGTGCGCGCGTTTGTGAAGGTCGATGCGCCGGTGGTGGCGCTGACCCACGTGCGTGTGATTGATGGAACCGGAACTGCTGCGCGCGAGGATCAGACCGTGATTCTCAATCACGGGAAGATCGAGTCCGTGGGCGATGCATCGGGGGCGAAGATTCCCGCCGGCGCGCAGGTGCTCGATCTGCATGGATCTAGCGTGATTCCCGGGCTCGTCGGGATGCACGATCATATGTTCTATCCAGTGGCGCCGGGTTCGTTCGGGGAGATGTCTTACAGCTTTCCGCGACTTTATCTGGCAGCCGGAGTCACTACGATTCGGACGACCGGATCGCTCGAGCCTTATACCGATCTGGAAATCCACAAAGCAATCGAGGACGGCAAGATGCCCGGGCCTAAGATGCATGTAACCGGGCCTTATCTGGAGGGCGCAGGATCCTGGGCCGTGCAACTGCATCAGCTGAGCGACCCGGGAGATGCGACGAGAACGGTCAACTATTGGCTCGATGAGGGTGTGGACAATTTCAAGGCTTACATGTTCATCACGCACGACGAACTTGCAGCCGCCATCGACGCCGCACACAAGCGTGCGGCGAAAGTCACCGGACACTTGTGCACGATCGGGTTTCGCGAGGCTGCAGCGCTGGGCATCGATGACCTCGAGCATGGATTGTTCGTGGACTCGGAGTTTACGCCGGGGCGGAAGCCGGGCGAGTGCAAGGATGAGGAAGATCCGGTGATGATGGCCAAGCTCGATGTGAATGCCGGTCCGGTGCACGAGATGATTGTCGACCTGATCAAGCATCATGTCGCGATGACCTCGACCCTGCCGGTATTTGAGATGGGGAGTTTTGCGGGACGGCCTACACTGCAAACGAGGGTGCTCGATGCACTTTCGCCCGATGGTAAGGCACTCTTGCTGGAGAGAATGCTGCGTGCGAATGACGCGGCCGCAATCCGCAAACGATACGGAACGGACGTCTCTCCTTGGGCGGCGGCTTTCAAGAAGGAAGAAGAATTTGAATATGCGTTCTCGAAAGCTGGAGGACTTCTGCTGGCGGGACTTGATCCGACAGGCATCGGAGGCGTGCTCGCCGGATTCGGCGATCAGCGCGAAGTCGAACTGCTGGTGGAAGCGGGATTCACCCCAGTAGAGGCAATTCATATTGCAACGGCGAACGGCGCGCAGTATCTGGGGGAACTTGATCACGTTGGGACGATCGCTCCGGGGAAGCAGGCGGACCTGGTCGTCATCAAGGGAGATCCGTCGAAGAACATTGAAGACATAGAAAACGTCGAGACAGTGTTCAAGGACGGCGTTGGATACGATTCGGCGAAGCTGATTGATTCGGTGCGTGGTTCGGTCGGGAACCGGTGAAGCCGTTGTCAGTGGCCATTACTCAATCCTCAGTACTCGGGACTTAGTACTCAGTTAAGCCAGTTTGCTCTTTGGTATCGTGTGTTTCGACTTATGACTCTTGTTTCGTTTACCGCCGTTGATCATGTGCAGCTTGCTATGCCTCCGGGCGCGGAGGACAGTGCGCGGCAGTTTTATCGGGATTTGCTGGGTATGACGGAAGTCGCGAAACCTGCCGAGTTGGCGAAACGTGGTGGATGCTGGTTTGAGAGCGGCAGCGTGCAGATCCATTTGGGCGTGGAGGCGGAGTTTCGTCCGGCACGCAAGGCGCATCCGGCGCTGCGGTGTGCCGATTACCTCGCGCTCACAGCGCGACTTCAGGCCGCGGGAGTGCAGGTGTGTGGAGACTCGAGCATCCCTGGAGTTACGCGCTGCCACATTGCCGATCCGTTTGGGAATCGAATCGAGTTGATCAGCACCTGACCCGAAAGCCACTTCGGTAAAATCAAAACCCATGCTCATTCTTGCTTCGGCCTCACCTCGCCGTCAGGACCTTTTGCGCAGCGCTGGTATCGAATTTGCGGTGCAGCCGGCGGATGTTGATGAAACTCCGCTGGCAGGTGAAGGTGCTCGCGAGTGTGCGGAGAGGCTGGCGCGCGAGAAGGCGCTGAAGGTAGCCCAGTCCAGGCCCGACGACGTTGTACTCGGAGCGGACACGGTCGTGGTGGTCAAGGGAGAAATGCTCGCAAAGCCCGTCGATCCGGCAGACGCCGCGCGCATGCTGCGAATGCTGTCTGGCCGCGAGCATCAAGTGATTACGGGAGTCTGCATCGTGCAACCTGGATCCTCCGGACAGAGGTCGGCGGAGAGAACGGCTTCCGAAATGACGCTCGTCACGATAAACGAATTGTCAGAGGACGAAATCCGCGAGTATGTTGCGACGGGAGAGCCCATGGACAAGGCCGGCGCGTATGCGATTCAGGGGATTGCGTCGCGATGGATTCCACGAATCGAAGGTGACTACAGCAATGTCGTGGGATTGCCGGTAGCGCTGGTATATCGAATGCTCAGGGAAATGCGGCTCTAAAAGAGCTTCGCGATCTGCGCAGTACAACTACGAGTGCTTCTCTTCTTCGTCTTTCTTTTCTCCGTCTTCTTCCTTCATAGACGATTTGAAATTACGGATACCCTCGCCCAAGCCTTTGCCGAGGGACGCGAATTTGCTGGGGCCGAACAGAAGAAGTGCGATCGCGACAATGATGACGATCTCGGTGATTCCAATCTTACCGCCCATGCTGTAGACCTCCTCGACTCGCACCGCAGGCACCAGCAGGAGAATTCGCCAGCCACCCACGAAAATTCTAGGCCACATGGGATGCAGAGTCAAAGAAAGCGCATCTCAGGTTCATACACGAGCTTACAAATGGGCAGCTGAAGTCTATTGCCCGTCAATCGATCGTAGGTGGGGAAGCCATATGAACCTTCGCGTACTTGTTCTCACACTTCTGCTGATCTGCAGTTTCGGCCGTTCAAATATCAGGAGTTGGGCGCAAGCAGCTGCGCCAGAGACGCACCGTAAGACCAGCGAGCCGTACACGGGAGACCTGTCCGTCTTTGAGTCCGCGGGTCGTGATCAGCGATTACAGATCGAACGAGTGATGGACGTTCTGGGGCTCGGTCCGGGCAAGCAAGTGGCCGATATCGGGGCAGGATCGGGTTGGTTTACGGTGCGCGCCGCGAAGCGCGTCGGCGGCTTGGGAGTGGTTTACGCGGTGGATATCAGTCCTGAGGCCGAGCGCTACATCACAGATCGCGCCCGAAAAGAGAAGCTAAACAATGTAACAGCAGTCTTGAGTACGCCCGATGATCCCAAGTTGCCGGCGGGCTCCGTGGATGCCGTTCTGCTGTTGAAGACGTATCACGAGGTAGCGCATCCGGTGACTTTGCTGCGGAACCTTCGCTCGGCTTTGCGGGCCGGTGCGAAGGTGGGAGTGATCGATCGAAATGGAAATGGCCAGGATCATGGAATCGAGAAAGATGTCGTGATCGGAGAGGCTAAGGACGCCGGCTACCGGCTGAGCGAGCAGTATGACTTCGTGAAGGGCGACAATATGGATTACTTTCTCGTGTTCACGGTAGCAGAGTGACATTGCTGGGACGTGCTGCAGCCCGGGCTACACCGGAGCGCAGAAGGCGGCTGTCCCCCACATGAGTCGATTCGGGGTTACGCGCTCTCGATCATTCCAGCCAGGAGAAGTGCGCGGCGCGGGAGTTCATCTACAAGTATGTGTTCGTGCACGGCGTGCGCGCCTTCGCCGACCCCACCCATGCCATCGAGTGTCGGGATGCCGATGCCGGCGGTGAAGTTTCCGTCTGAACCTCCGCCAACCGCGGCTTCTTCCAGTTTCCAATCTAACTGCGTGGCGATGGATTGCGCTTTTTTATAGAGCGCGGCCACTCCAGCCGTGCGCTCCATTGGAAGCCTGTTGATGCCACCTTCGATCGTCAGAGTGCAGCGTTTGTCGTAGGGCTTGAGCGCGCGGAATTTCCGATCTAACCCTGCAGCTTGTTTTGCCTGCTTAATCCGTACATCGATCTCTGCACTTGCTTCTGCTGCAATAACGTTGGTGCGCGTACCTCCGCGAATCACTCCCGGGTTGACCGAGATGCCGTGCTGAAGGTCGTTCAGCTGTGAGATGGACGTTATCTGGCGTGCCAGTTCGATAATCGCGCTGTGACCTTTGCCGGGATCGAGCCCAGCATGGGCGGCGACTCCCTTTACCGTGAGGGTGTAATCCCCAACGCCTTTACGAGCAGTCTTAACGGCTCCGCGGGTACCCGCGGCTGGTTCGAGAACGAACACCGCGGCAGACTCACGGGCCAGAGCTTCAGTCATCTTGCGCGAGGAACTGCTGCCAACTTCTTCATCGGAAACCAAGAAAACGGTTACGGGGCGCGGCAGTTCTTTGCGCCAGCTCTTCAGCGCTTCCATGGCATAAAGCATCAAGGCGACGCCGGACTTCATATCGAGAACGCCGGGTCCGTGAAGCCGACTGCCATTAACGCGGCATGGCATGTTTGCCAGAGTGCCGAGGGGATAGACGGTGTCGAAATGTCCGAGCAGTAGAACTCGTTTGGAGTTTTCGCGGCCGGGGAAATCGATCTGAAGATTGTCTCCGAAATCCGCAGCATGGTGCAGATGTGCCTTGCCGCCGATCGCTTCGAATGTACCGGCCAGGAAGGCTCCCATGCGATCCGCGGCTTGCTTGTTGTCGCTGGGCGATTCGATTTCGACAAAGGAGCGGATGGTTTGAACCATCGCATCCTGCCGGGATTTGAAGTAGCGCAGGCGGTCGCGCCAGACAGGATCGGAAGCATGGGTGCGAGGAGCTTTCTTCATTGGCGTTGTCGCGCTAGTAGCGGGCAGGAGTGCCCGCGCCCACACGCAAGTCGTACAGTATAATCTTGACGCCGTTTCACACGAAGTTTCCTATCACTATGAATCAGAGCAGCCCTGTGCCGGATGCTTCGTCCTACGAAGCGAAAACCGCGTACGACATCCACGAGATTCTCAAAATCCTGCCGCATCGCTATCCGCTGCTGCTGATCGATCGCGTGCTGGAATTAAAGCGCAAAGAGCGGATCGTGGCGATAAAGAATGTGACCATCAACGAGCCATTCTTTGTAGGGCATTTCCCCGGATTGCCGATCATGCCGGGCGTGCTGATTGTCGAAGCAATTGCGCAGGCGGGCGGGGCGCTGCTGCTGACCGAGGTGGCCGATCGGAGTGAAAAAGTAATGGTCTTCACCGGCATCGAGCGGGCGAAATTTCGCCGCCCGGTGGGCCCTGGCGATCAGTTGCGCCTGGAAGTTGAGTTGAAGGGCTGGCGTGAAGTGCCCGGCATGACCGCGGCGAAGATGCAAGGTTATGCCTTCGTCGAAGGCAAGAAGGTCGCGGAGGCTATTGTGTCGTGCCAGCTGATTGATAGTTCGCGTGGACGAGCGGCGAACGACGGATCGGCCCGGACCGAGTAGCTCCGGCACAAAGGTTTCTCCAGAGGGCACAGAGTCTCACAGAGGAACATCGCCCATACTCTTTTCATGAACGTTCATCCCACGGCAATTATTCATCCCACAGCCAAGGTGCCCGCTTCTTGTGAGGTCGGGCCTTATTGCGTAGTTGGGGCTGACGTCGAGCTTGGCGAGAATTGCCGGCTTATTTCGCATGTAAGCATAGAGGGGCCTAGCACGATCGGCAGCAACAATTCTTTCTTCGCATTCGGGGCGATCGGCATGGCACCGCAGGATGTCACTTACAGTGGGGAGCCGACTCGTCTCGAGATCGGCGATCACAACCAGATCCGCGAGTACGTGACCATTAACCGGGGGACTGTGAAGGGCGGAGGGCTGACCAAGGTTGGCAGCCATCTGCTGATCATGGCCTACACGCATATCGGGCATGACTGCATCATTGGCGATCACGCCATGCTGGTGAATGGCGCGACTCTCGGCGGCCACGTAACTGTCGAGGAATGGGCGGTAGTGGGTGCACTGTGCCCGGTGCATCAGTTTGTACGGATTGGAGCGCACTCCTACATCGGGGGAGGTACTACGATCACGCAGGATGTGTTGCCGTTCTCGATGACGTCGGCGGCACGCGAGACGCATGCGTATCTCATGAACAAGGTGGGGTTGCAGCGGCGCGGATTTTCGCAGGAGCGGATCGCGAAAATTCACCATGCGTACAAGATTCTACTGGCCTCGAAGCTGAATACCTCGCAGGCGCTGGAGCGGCTGAGGGCAGAGTCCAATCGCGGCGAGGATGTGGATATGCTCATCCGGTTCATTGAGGCATCGGAACGCGGGATTATTAAGTAGAGATTCAAAATCCCCACTCTACGCGGCAACCTTCGCGACGTTTGGAACGAGGCACGCTCCGTGCTAGTCATGCCCAACGTTAGTTTATTCTTTGTTTCTGCAGCAGCTCTTCCATCTCATCCATTACGCGGTTCATCTTCTTGACCGTGAGTTCAAGCGGTTCATTGCTGGTCATGTCTACGCCGGCATCTTTCAACAGATCGATCGGGTATTTGGATTTTCCCGCCGAGAGGAATTTCAAGTAACGGTTCGTCACTCCGGGCTCTGCTGCCAACACTTTTTCCGACAATGCAGAGGATGCGGTGAAAGACGTCGCGTACTGGAAGACGTAGTACGCATTGTAGAAATGCGGAATCATCGCCCATTCGTTGGTGATGTAGTCGTCGACAACGCAGATGCCTTGATCGTGTCCGTAGTAGCGATTGACGATCTCGGTGTAGAGCTGGGAGAGAGCGTCTCCGGTGAGAGGCTGCCCTTTCTCAACCATCTCGTGCATGCGCAGTTCGAATTCGGCGAACTGAGTTTGGCGGAAGACCGTCCCCTTGAAGCTCTCGAGATAGTTCCCTAGCAGGGCGAGGCGGGTTGTGTCGTCTTTGATTTGTTTCAGCATGTAATCCATGAGCAACGCTTCGTTGAACGTGGACGCTACCTCAGCCACGAAGATGGTGTAATTCGATAAGGCGTAGGGCTGCGTCTTGTTCGAGAAATAGCTGTGCATGGTATGTCCGAGTTCATGCGCCAGTGTGCTCATGTCGTCGTACTTGCCGTTGTAGTTCATCAGCATATAGGGATGGACGTCGTAGGCGGCGCCGTTGGAGTACGCGCCGGCTCTCTTTCCCTCGGTGGGGTACATATCAATCCAGCGCTCGGTGAAGGATTTCTGCGTGACTTCCGCGTATTCATGGCCCAGTGGAGCGAGAGCGGCGAGGATGTTGCGCTCGGCAGCATCGACGGAATACTTCGTCTCGACGGAAGGCACGAGCGGAGCGTACAGATCGTAATAGTGAAGCTCGGCAAGGCCCATGATGCGCTTCCGCAGAGTCAAGTAGCGATGGAAGGTGGAGAGATTGCGCCCGACTCCTTCGATGAGCTTGGAATAGACGGAAACTGGAATGTTCGGGCCGTCCAGAGAGGATTCGAGCGAGGTTTCATAATTGCGGGCGCGCGCATAAAAGACAGACGTCTGCACGTTCGTATTCATCATCGAGCCAAATGTCGCGCGATACTTGCCGAGCGTGGTGAAGAAAGCCTCCATGACTTTCTGCCGGTCCTCCCGCACCGGGGAAGCGCGGTGGAGTGCGAGCGCGGCTTTGTCGAGCTTGACGGACTTTCCGTCGCTTAGAGTAATTGCTGGATACGGAAAGTCCGCATCGGCGAAGACGCCGAAGATGCTGGACGGACCGCTCGCCATGATCGACGCGCCAGCCAGAAGTTTTTCTTCTTCTTTGCTGAGGGTGTGAGCACGCCGGCGGGTGATGTCTTCGAAGTACTGGCGGTAGATGTGGAGGCGCGGTTCTTCAGTCAGGAATCGCGCGATGGTCGCGTCATCCATCTTCAGAATTTCGGGCTCGATGTAGGCGGCCTCGGTTCCAAGCACAGATCCAAGTTGGATCATCTCCTGCTCCATGCCCTGGTAGAGGCTGACGCGCGTGTCCTGATCGGAATTCATGCTGGCGTAGACGAACAGGCGCGTGAGCTCCTTGTCGAGTTCGCTTTGCAGATCGAGTGCGTCAGCGAGATTCGATGCCGACGACGCGAGCTTGCCTTGCAACTGGCGCAACTTGGGTATCTCTGTCGCGAGCTTTTCCTTCGCGGCGCGCCAGGAGTCGTCCGAGACGTAGATGGGCGTGAGGTCCCACTTATGCTCGTCGGGAATTTTGCTGCGATCGCGCTCCTGGGCTTGAGGCGGAAGGGTGGTCGTGGCAAAGAGGTCGAGCGTGGCGCGGTCGGAATGCATGCGTGCTGCTCCTTGGGATGAAACGAGTTCCGAGATGTAGCGAAGCCGCAATCAGAACCCGGTATGGCATAGATTCTAAGTGCTAGACTGACTCGGCGTCTCTCGAGTAACTGCGGCATGTCTGATCAAAAAGAAAAACTTGGACTCATCGCGGGCAACGGGAAGTTTCCTTTTCTCGTTCTGGATGCCGCACGGGCCCAGGGATACGAGGTCGTGGTCGCTGCCATTAAGGAGGAGACCTTCGTTGAAATTGAGGGAAAGGGCGCCGCGGCGGTTCACTGGCTGTCGCTCGGAGAGCTTTCGAAGCTTATTGAGACATTTCAACGCGAGGGCGTGCGCCGGGCAGTGATGGCTGGGCAGGTGAAGCATAAGCAGATTTTTTCGAGCATCCGTCCGGATTGGAGACTGGCGAAGATGCTGCTGTCGCTAACCACGCGGAATACGGATTCGCTGCTTGGGGCGGTGGCGAAGGTGCTCGGGGACGAGGGGATTATCCTCGAAAAATCGACATGGTTGCTGGAGCCTCTGCTGGTCAAGGCTGGCGTGGCGACGAAACGTGCTCCGACTGAGCAGGAGAGAAAGAATATCGAGTACGGGCGGTGCGTGGCGCGGCAACTGGCGCAGCATGATATCGGGCAGACGGTCGTCATTGCGGAGTCGGCCTGCGTCGCGGTAGAAGCGATGGAAGGGACCGATGCGACGATTCAGCGGGCGGGGGAGATTATGCGATCGCTGCACGGGGATGCGTCCACTTTGAGCCGAGCTTTGACGGTCGTGAAGATTGCGAAGCCGAATCAGGATATGCGGTTCGATGTCCCGGTAATTGGGGTGAAGACGATTGAGGTGATGCGGGCGGCTGGAGCGAACTGCCTGGCGGTCGATGCGGGGAAATGTTTGCTGCTCGATGGGGACGCCGTCGTGCAGGCGGCGGATGAGGCGGCTGTTGCGATGGTCGCGGAGTAGAACCGACGCACATTCGGGCAGGCATCCTTCGACTCCGTGGTCCGCTTCGCTATCCCTTTGCAGCCACTACGCTCAGATGACAATTATGGGGAAAGCCCATCAATTAAGGTTTCACGTGCTGCCGGGCCCGTATGCCATCGCGCGTCTGAACGCCGATGCGGCGGTTCCGGAGTGGGCGACGAAGGGTGAATTCATTTCGATCACACGGACGGGCGATGAATTGTCGATCGTATGTCTCGCGGACAACCTTCCGCGCGACGTGCATACGCAGCATCACTGGATATGTTTGAAGCTGGAAGGACCGTTCCCGTTTTCAATGACGGGAGTGCTGCTGTCATTCATTGAGCCACTTTCAAGCAACCGGATTCCGATCTTCGCCATTTCCACTTACGATACCGACTATGTATTGATTCAAGCAGAGCACATAAAGGCCGCACTCAGCTTTCTGGATGAAGCGGGACATAAGCTTGGATCTGGCGACGAATCGTCGCGGAAGCAGTTGCCACCTGAAGGTTGATTTCAGGCCAGTTCGCGCCATTACCATTCAGGGTCGCATTTCCCCAGTGGCTATTGACCGTCCGGTCATCGGGCCATAGCTGTGTTGTAATAGAAGATATTCAGCGCATGCCCTCTACTCTGACCAAACTGCGCCGTAAAGCGAAGGCCGCGTACCGCAATGTGCGGGGCGCGAAGATGGTGGCGCGCGCCATCGCGTCCACGGACCATCCGCTACTGGCGCACATCATTCCGATGCGGCGCTGCAACCTGGCTTGTACTTACTGCAACGAATTCGACGATTTTTCGAAGCCGGTGCCGCTGGAAGAGATGTACCGGCGCATCGATAAGCTGGGCGCGCTGGGGACGTCTGTCGTGACAATTTCGGGTGGCGAGCCGTTGATGCATCCGGAACTGGACGATGTCATCCGGAGAATTCGAGCCAACGGCATCATTGCCGGGCTGATCACGAATGGCTACCTGCTCGTGGCCGACCGAATTGAGCGTCTGAATCGCGCGGGGCTCGAGTGGCTTCAGATATCCATCGACAATGTAAACCCTGATGACGTGTCGAAGAAGAGCCTGAAGGTTCTCGACAAGAAGCTGCAACTGTTGGCGGAGTACGCGGACTTTCACGTGAATATCAATTCCGTCGTGGGCAGCGGGATCTCGCATCCACAGGATGCGCTGGTGATTGGGAAGCGCGCGGTTGAGCTAGGATTCACGTCGACAATCGGGATTATTCACGACGGAGGCGGGCAGTTGCAGCCGTTGGGCGATGAAGAGCGCCGGATCTATCACGAGATGCAGGCGCTCGAGAAGAGCAGCTTCACCCGGATCAACAAATTTCAGGACAATATCGCCAAAGGCCTGCCCAATGATTGGCGCTGCCGCGCCGGGGCACGGTATCTCTATATATGCGAGAACGGCCTGGTGCACTACTGCTCGCAGCAGCGCGGGTATCCAGGGATTCCGCTGGAGAAATATACACGCGAAGATTTGCGGCGCGAATATCTCACCGAGAAGGGATGCGCGCCGCATTGCACTGTCTCGTGCGTGCATCAGGTATCGATTTTTGATTCGTGGCGGGCGCCGCAGACGCCGGCATCGGACACGCCTGTCAGTTCTCCTGCCGAAGAACTCGTACGAATCAAATAACACTTGCCAACTGTGCTGCCATAAACTGCGGGCGCAAGATGCGCCCGGGACACCGGCCCTACTTAGTGCTTCTGTTGCGCGGTCGGCGGGAGAACGCCGTTCAGGCGCAGGTACATCGCTGCTGAGCTGTAGTGGTCGGCCCAGCTATTGGTCAGGGCGATGAGGCCGAAGGCGCGCGATCCCTTGCGTCCGCCGAAAAGTTCGATTTGATCCGATAGCTTCGAATCGTCGACTTTGTCGAGCGCAGTGGTGCAGAAATCGAAGCTCGCTTTCAGCGCTGTGACCAGCTTGTCTTTGCCATCGCTTTCTTTCAACGCGACCGGCGGCTTGGGTTCCGGAGTATCCGCAACTTTCGAGCAGAACAAGTTGTTCGATTCGATGATGTGCAGGATGAGATGCGCGTACGTCATTTGCTGGTCGCTGGGCTTGTAGGAATACTTAGCAGGCGGCATCGCTTCGGCCGCTGCGACCAGATTCTTCTGCTGGCGCGGGAGTATCTCTTTCACGACCGAGGTAACAGGATTTTTGTCCTGGGCGAAAACAGCGGCAGCGGTGAGGACCAGAAGAATTGCCAATACGTGTTTCATGGGAGCCTCTCAGGAACGATGGACTGACCGCACCATTCTACTCAGCTTGTGAGGACGGCGCGAGTTCGCGTCAGGCCCGCACCTAAACCTCAACACAGAGGACGAAGAGGGCGGAGGAAATTGGGCTTGCTCGTGGGAGAATTGCGGGTATGGCAGACGCGAACGTCCCTAGCTTTCTTTACGGCACGGCATGGAAAGAAGACCGAACCGCCGCTCTGGCGGAGCTGGCATTGCGTTCGGGATTTCGCGGCATCGATACCGCAAACCAGCGGCGGCATTACTTCGAAGCTGGCGTGGGCGAGGCGTTGGCCAAGGTTTACGAATCCGGAGTTGTGAAACGCGAAGACATCTTTCTTCAAACCAAGTTCACATACCAACGTGGACAGGATCACCGTCTACCGTACGATCCGGAGGCGAGTCTTGCGATTCAGGTTGCGCAATCGCTTGCCAGTTCGCTGGAGCATCTGAGGACGGATTACGTCGACAGCTTTGTACTGCACGGACCATCTTCGAACTACGGCTGGACGGAAGCAGACGTCGAGGTGTGGGAGGCAATGCGGAAGGAACGAGATGCCGGGCACACGCGACTCCTCGGTGTAAGCAATGTTTCGCTTGAACATTTGCAGCAACTGGAGGCTAAAGGAGCAGAGCTGCCAATTTTTGTGCAGAACCGCTGCTTCGCGCGCCTGGGGTGGGACAGGGAAGTGCGCGCGTTCTGCAGCGCTCATAACATCGTTTATCAGGGATTCTCACTGTTGACGGCGAACCGGGAGGTACTCGAACATGCCCCGTTTGGCGATGCCGCGAAGCAGTTGCAGGCGACGCCCGGGCAACTTGTTTTCGCGTTTGCGCGGGCTGTCGGAATGGTTCCGCTTACGGGTACTTCCAGCGCAGAACATATGAAGCAGGACCTGGCCAGCATGGAATTGACGCTTTCGCCTGAGTTGGTAAAGGCGCTTGAAGTTATTGCCGGTTAAGGAGCTGCTCTTCGACTATCCCATCGTTGCCAAGGCCGAGGTTACGACCTTGTAGAACAGATACCATGCAAGCACGATGATGATTGCATTGCCGCGCTTCACCTTGCTCGTGCATGCGAATCCAATTCCCATCAGCACAATCGACCAGAGAGTGATCACGTCGAGCGACGATGCCATACCGCGCACGAATTTCCCCGTAGTGTCAGGGTCCAGATAATACGCAAGGTTAGTTCCGACGGGATTGTTTACGTCGAATCCTTCGGGATTCACTCCCGCGAATAAGGAAATGATCCCGAGGATTGCGCCGATGATCCCGGGAAGGCCCGCGTACATGACGATCGCATAGGCCTGCCCGAACGTGGTTTCCGCACCGGCAGCAAGTTTGAAGGTCGCCCAAAGAGCGACAGTGGAGATCAGGGAGAACAATAGGATGAGAACTGGGCTGCCATATCCGAACCCTGCAATGATGTTGTTCGAGAACTGCAGTTGTTTTGCCTGCTGATCAGGCGGCAATTTGTCGAAGGCATCGGCGCGCTTGGAGTGCGCGATTTGATTCTTGCTGATCTGGTCAAACCCAACCTGCTTGCCCATCGAATAGACGAAGATGAGGGAGACGATGGAAATCAGAATCCAGGGTCCCCACCAGGCGGCGCTGCGGCGCAGATCGGTGAAAGTTTTCGATGGCGCGATGAAGGTGTCGACGATGCGTGCGCCTTCCGACAACTTTCCCGGAGTTGTCGGAGGGGCGGGAGTGACGGGACTTGCTGACATGAGTTTCTCCTGCACTAGATTCGCAGGAATTCTAGACGGAGCGATCATAAGAGACAAGCGCCGGGGGCAACATCCACGGGACTTTCTCCAGTTCTCTTCTGAAGGACCCGCCTAATGCGAGCCGCGGCCGCTCGGATTACATCGGTCGAATAAAATGGGCTGATGTCGAACGCGACTCCCAGTGTGATCGCCGTGCTGGTCGCGGAGTTGATCCCGGCGGCTGCGTTTGGCTTTGCGGCGGATCGAATCGCCAGCGCGATCGCCAAATGGCCGGCCGCGTTACGCATTCTCGCGCCTGCCCTCCTTGTTCTTCCCTATGCAGTTCTTTCGGCGACTCACCACATGTTCCGCTGGGAGTGGTTCGGGGTTTATGCAGTGCTGCCGGTTCTAATGACGTGGCTGCTGGCGCGGGCCGCCGCGGCGGATCCCGAGCAGCGGGGGAACTGGCGGGATGCGCTGATCCTACTCACGCTTGGGCTCACAGTCGATCTGAGATGGTTTGATGTTGCATGGCCCGACGGCTTGCGTGGATTGGGAAACCTGTTACTGGTCGATGCAGGGCTGTATGGATTCTTGGGAATTCGAAGATTAAGCGGAACAGGATTCGATTTTCATCTCCGCTGGAGCGACTGGAAGACGGGGCTGCGCGAGTTGGTGTTCTTTGCGCCAGTTGTGATCCTGATCGGGTTGCTGCTGGGGTTTATTCATCATCATACGAATTTTCCGGCCTGGTGGAAGGCAGTGCTGGCATGGGTGGGGATTTTCGTTTTCGTCGCGGTGCCGGAGGAACTTTTCTTTCGCGCCTGGGTGCAGAACTTTCTTGAACGGCGCCTTGGCAGGAATGCAGCGCTGGTGACGGCGTCCATCCTGTTTGGATTATCGCACTTCAACAAGCGCAACCTCGCAGGAGCACACTTCAATTGGCGCTACGTTTTGCTGGCTAGCATCGCGGGAATCTTCTACGGGCGTGCTTGGCGGGAGCAAAAACGTGTGCCCGCGTCCACGATTACGCACACGTCTGTCGACTGGCTGTGGTCTTGGTGGTTCTGAAATCCGGCTTCAGGGGACAGAGATCAGGGGCCCGAGCGCCTAATGTCCGACGTGATAGTGCCAGTATCCCAAGCCTACGCGCATGTGATGAATCAGCGCATCGGGAATGCACACAGCAACACACAGACCAAGAATTCCTTGGGCCAGGCCGAGCATATAGACGTTGTGATAGCGGCGGAAGAGCAGGCAGGATATGGCTCCCCAAATCAGAGTTGCGAAGACAAGAGGCACATTGGGAAGGTGCGCCACCGCGAAGAGAATCGTCGCCGCGACGATTGCCGCATCGCTGCTCAGCAAAGATCTGAGTCGTGGCATGAAATAGTCCTGCACCAGGAACTGCTGGTACATGGTCCAGACCACGTATCCCCAAACGTGGGAGAAGCCGGGATTATAGAGCGGATGAAAAGTGCCCACTCTCTGGGCCGCGAGAACGCTGAAAACCATGAGGGCAACGGCGGCAGGAAGAATCCATAGAGAAGGAATGAAGCCGCGAAGTCCGAGCCCCAATTCGTTCAGAGTCGGGCGCCTGAACACTACAAAAACCAGGGGGACGAGCAGCGCAATCGGTCCAAAGATAAGTTGCTCTCGGGTGGGCAGCCAGAGGATGGCCATGATCCCGGCGAATCCCAGCGACAGTTCGACGAGATCACGATAAGAGCGCTTTGGACGCGGAACAGAAAGATTGAAAGAGGTCGAATCGGTTGTAGCCAATGCTGTGTTTCCCCGAAAAATTGTAGGAGGAATAGGTTTCGGAATTGGTTGCAATCATTGCAGAAGTTCGGGAGAAAAGCATTCGAAAGTGGAATTAAGTCAGAACGACATTTCCGGCGTGGCCTCGATCAGGCTGCGGGTGTAGGCGTGGCTTGGGCGTTCGGCGATCTGCTCGGCGTCCCCAACTTCAACCAGTTTGCCACGATACATCACCGCAATACGTGTAGAGAGATAGCGCACGACCGGCATGGAATGAGAGATGAAGAGGTAGGTCAGGCCGAAGTCGCGTTGCAGTTGCTTGAGCAAATTGACGATCTGTGCTCCCACACTGACGTCGAGGGCGGAAACCGGTTCGTCACACACGATGAACTTGGGACGCAGCGCGAGCGCGCGGGCGATGCCGATGCGCTGGCGCTGTCCTCCAGAGAATTCGTGGGGATAGCGGAGGCGGGTGGACTCGTCGAGGCCAACCGCCCGGAGGAGTTCGGAGACGCGCCCAGCGATGTCGAGCTTTGCTCGACCGGGCAACCGAGGGCGGCTGTCCCCATACGAATCTGGGTGGATGAGCAGCGGCTCGGCAACGATATCTTCCACGCGATAGCGGGGGTCTAGCGAGGCAAAGGGATCCTGAAAGATGATTTGCATGTCGCGACGGAGGCGGCGCATTTCGCCTCGCCTGGCAGATAGGAGATCGCGTCCTTCGAAGTGAACCGTGCCTGACGTGGGCTCGATGAGGCGGAGGATGAGACGTCCGAGGGTGCTCTTACCTGAGCCGGACTCGCCGACGAGGCCGAGGGTTTCGCCGGGATGGATGTCGAGGGAAACGTCGTCGACCGCGCGGACGTCCCCTCTGGACTTTCCGCCGAGAGGCACGGCAGAGCCGGGAAAAACCCTGGTGAGATTGCGAATTTCGAGCAGCGCCATTGTCAGGACAGATTGATTATCTGCTGAATGCGATCGATTACGATACTGATTCGTTGTTGACTGGCCGCATCCGGGAGCAAGTGGCCAGGGAGCGCGTCGCGAAAGGCGGCAGTCGAAAGCAGAGCGCGGAATTCGGCACTGAGATATTGACGCAAGTCTGCCGGTTCCAACGAGATTTCAGTAACCAGTTCGAGACGTCCATCGATGACGGTGACTATGTCTTCGAGGTCGTGACTGATGGCGTAGTCGTTCCTGCCTCTGCCGTGAAAGGCCTCTAGCTTCGTCGCGAGAAAGTATGGAGCGGTGACGAGGCGAATTCGGTATTCGGCCAGTCGAACCCATTCAGCCTTCTGCACCGCAGATCGATACTACCGATTTGCAAAGCCGAGAATTGCGGCATCTGTGGGCATCAGATCTAACTTCAGGTCTCCACTAACCCACCGGCATCTTCGCGCTCCCTCTTCGATGCACTCTCGAAAACCAAGCTCCCGTACTGTGTTCTCGAGTTTTACGAGTTCGACGTAAGAAGAGGGCGGTGCGATTGCGTCCACGTCTCCGGTCGCCCGGACCGGCGCCCGCACGGGCAGCTTTCGAAGGGTTTGGATTCTCGAACATTGGGCGTTCTGGTACGAGGCCTGCCGTGGCATTAAGTTCGACGATCGCATCAACATCGATCGTTCTCCTCACAGGAGCAGCTCCGGGGTCGGTGAGGCCGGCTGCACAACCTCCTACAAAGACGATCTGATCGAGCAGGGCGCAAGTTTCCTAATTGCCGTGAGGAGGAGGTCCTTGTTCGGATTGTTCACAGGAAAATCAAGCGGATTCAAGCCTGGTGCTTAGCTCGCGAACAGCAATCTCACGCTCTCGAGCGCGACCTTCGCGAATCGCGTCCACCAAAACCAGATACTCGTACAAGATCGGATCGTCATGAGCCGCTTTGGGCGCAGTTTTGTACAACGGCGCCAGCTCTAGGCCTCGCACGGATCCTTGCGCCATGGGCCAAACTGGAGGGGGCTCCGAAGAATCGGTGATCACGCTGTTGAGAGGTGGTCCAGCGTGGGAAGTTGGCATGCCCCGCGTCATCGAGCCGCGATGGGCCGGAAAAGCGTATTTCAAACCGTGAATGAGGAATTCTTTGATGTTCGCCCGATTGACGGTGCCATGGAGAGCCGGAGAATAAAGCAGACCTGAACGAGCTGCTTGCCTGACGGATGAGAATGCTTGAGATGCGCTCACCCCGAGAGATTCCCCGATTTCTTTGTACGTCCAGTCCCTCTCTGGATGCGCCAGCAACTTCAAAACCAGGAGGACGTCGAGCCGGTT
>Ga0136846_1231013_pt1 | contig 29593 bp, 31 predicted proteins | sample HopSoiMetagenom2_FD_96841 | JGI IMG/M metagenome (GOLD analysis project Ga0136846, IMG submission 96841) | Grasslands soil microbial communities from Hopland, California, USA - 2 Assembly 2016 (version 4) | ecosystem: Environmental > Terrestrial > Soil > Grasslands | place: USA: Hopland... | reverse complement strand
GCCAGCGCAAAGGCATCACGCTCGGCTACCTCGCCCACGTCACCGGCCACGGCTGGCGCAAGCTGATGCGACTCGATGAGCCGTTCGTCTACGAGATCACCACCCCGCGGACTCCGTTGGCGCTATTCGAGTTCCTTATCGAGGCCGGCCCGATCGAGCGGCGCGAGGCGTACGCGACGTTCAACATGGGCGTGGGGTTCGCCGCATACGTGTCACCGTCGGCGGTGGAGGCGACGCTCGCCGCGGCTGCCGCCACGGGCTACGACGCGTGGCTCGCCGGCCACGTGCGGAAGGACGGCTCGCGTAAGGCGGTCGTCGTGCCCAGCTTAGGGCTGGAATTCGAAGGCGACACGCTTCAGCTCCGCTAGCGTTACGATCAAAGGAAGATCAAGGGGCGATCAAGGGGTCAGAGCCCTTGAACCGGTCGGTTCAAGGGCTCTGACCCCTTGATCGCCCCTTGATCTTGAAACGCCCACGATCTCGAATTCAAACGACTCTGACCCTTCGGCCTGCGTGAAGAAGACGGTCCTCCTCTACGGAATCCTCGGCGGCCTGCTGGTGGCCGTGCTCAAGGTCGTGGAGTACCGCTACCTCGTGCTCGAGCATTCGCTCGAGATCTACGGCGGCATCATCGCGGCGATCTTCTCCGCCGTCGGCATCTGGCTGGGGCTCAAGCTCACGCGGCCACGCCCGACCGTCATCGAGACCGTCGTCACGAAGGAAGTGCCGGTCGAGGTACGGGTTCCGGTGCCGACCACAGGACCGTTCGTTCGAAATCAGGCACGGGTGGAGCAGCTCGGCCTCACGCCGCGGGAGCTCGACATCCTCGAGGCGATGGCGGCGGGGCTCAGCAACCGGGAGATCGCCGAACGACTATTCGTGAGCGAGAATACCGTGAAGACGCATGCGGGCCGGGTGTTCGACAAGCTTGCCGCCAAGCGCCGAACGCAAGCCGTGCAGCTCGCGAAAGAGGCAGGACTGATCCCCTGAAAGGGTGAATCTTCGGTGTTTTCGCAAGAATCACCCGTTCTGGTGACGCGGAAATCGGCGGAACGCGACAGACTGGCGGCCGTTCACACGCGCTTTCCGCCTTCCAAGGATTCGATCCATGAGAAAAATCGTACTCACCTTCGGGTTCATCGCCGGCGCCATCGTCTCCTCGTTCATGGTGTTGGCGCTCGTCTTCAAGGATGCGATCGGGTTCGACCGGGGCGAGATCGTCGGCTACACGTCGATGGTGGTCGCCTTTCTGTTCGTTTACTTCGGCGTGCGGGCGTACCGGGACAACGTGGCGGGGGGCACCGTGAAGTTCGGCCGCGCTGTGGCAGTTGGTTCGCTGATCGCGGTGCTGGCGTCGCTCTGTTATGTCGCGACGTGGGAAGTGATCTACTACAAGTTCGCTCCCGACTATCTGGAGAAATACCGCGAGCACGCGATCTCGAAGGCGCGCACCGACGGCGCGAGTGAGGCGGCGATCGCCGAGCAGACGGCGAAGCTGGACCGGCTCGCGGAGCTGTACAAGAATCCGGTGTTGAATGCGGCGTTCACGTTCCTGGAGCCGCTACCGGTCGCGGTGGTCGCGGTGCTCGTGTCGGCGGGCGTGTTGAGTCGCCGGAAGAAATCCGATCAAGGGGTCAGAGCCCTTGAAAGTCAGAGGGCCTAGCCGATTTCATGGGGGCAGAGCCCTTGATCGCTCGCGATCAAGGGCTCTGACCCCTTGATCGGGTTCGGGGTAAGCTTGGGCCCATGACCACCAAGCTCGATAAGCCGATCAAGCGGGAGCTGGAGCACGGCGGCGTCTTCTACACCGTCACCATCTCGCCCGACGGCATCCGCGTCGTCGAGAAGGGCAAGCGCAAAGGCCGCGACGTCGCCTGGGCCACCATCATCTCGGGCGACGCCGAGTTGAACGAAGCACTGCGGATCTCGGTCGACGCGACGCGACCGAGCGACGCCTCGACCGACGCCACATGATGCGGATCGCCGTCGCTCCCGTCGCGGCACTCACCCTCGCCGTCGTCAGCGCGAACGCTGCGGCTCAAACCCGAGCCGATCTTCTGCTTCTCAACGGTCGCGTGCTGACCGTCGACTCCGCCGATCACGTTGCCCAGGCCGTCGGCATCGCCGGCAGCCGCATCGTCGTCGTCGGGACGACCGCGGAGGTCGAGCGAGCGGCAGCGCCTAACGCGCGCCGCATCGACCTCGCCGGCCGCACGGTCACCCCGGGGCTGCTCGACGCCCACGCACACTTCTCCGACGGCGGTGCCGAACGTCTCTACGTCCTCGACCTGAGCTACCCGAACGTCAAGAACATCCGAGATGTCGCAGCCGCGATTCACACGAAGGCTGCCGCCACTCCGAAGGGCACATGGATCCAGGGTCGCGGATGGGACGAAGGCAAGCTCGCCGAGCGCCGCGTCATCACGGCGAAAGACCTCGATGCCGCCTCGCCTGACAATCCAGTGGTGCTCACGCAGACCACCGGGCATTACGCCGTCGCCAACAGCGTCGCACTTCGCCTCGCCGGCATCACGAAGGACACGCGCGACCCGCCAAGCGGGACGATCGACCGCAACCCGGACGGCACGCCAACTGGTCTGCTGCGCGAATCAGCCGCGGAGCTCGTCTGGAGCCGCGTGCCACCACGGTCGGCCAGCGAAACCGAAGCCGGCATCCGCGACTTCGCGAAGTCGTTCAACGCCGCCGGGATGACCGGTCTCAAGGACCCAGGCATCTCGAAAGAGGCGTGGGACATCTACAAGAAGGTCGAGCGCGATGGTGCGCTCACGGTGCGCGTGTTCGCGCTGTGGTCTGGAGGGCGCTCGGTCGCTGAGGCGAAGCAGGTGATCGCCCAGCGCGCGGCAATGACGAAGCCGTACGAGAGCACGGGCGACGATCATGTGATCGCCGGTGGCGTGAAGCTGTACGCGGACGGCTCCGGCGGCGCACGGACGGCGTGGCTCTACGACGACTGGAACAAGAGCTATCGCGGCACCGACACCGGGAATCGAGGCTACCCGGCGTCGAATCCCGACACGATTCGCATGCTGATTCGCATGTACCACGATGCGGGCATGCACGTCTCGGTGCACTCGATCGGCGACCGCGCCATCGACTGGGTCGTGGACACATACGACCAGGCGATGCGCGAGAACCCGAAGAAGGGGCTGCGGCATGGCGTCATTCACTCGAACATTCCGACCGATCACGCGATCGACGTGATGGCGCGACTGCAGCACGAGTTCGACGCCGGCTACCCCGAGCCATCCGCGACGTTCACCTGGTGGCTGGGCGACACGTACGCGGGGAACTTCGGACCGACACGCTCGCGGCGCTTGAATCCGTTCAAGACGTTCCGCACGAAGGGCATGACGTGGGCGAACGGCTCGGACTTTCCCGTCACGCCGTTCGCCGCGCAGTATGGTATCTGGGCGGCGATCGCGCGCGAGCCGTTGTTAGGCGTGTACGGCAAGGACCCGTTCGGCCGCGCGGAATCGGTCGACGTGCACGCGGCGCTTCACGCGGTGACGATCTGGGCGGCTCGGCAGATGTTCCTCGAGAAGAAGGTCGGGTCGATCGAGGTCGGGAAGTACGCGGACCTCGCCGTGTGGGACCGCGACTTCTACTCGGTGCCGACGGCGGAGATCAAGGAAGCGAAGTGCCTCATGACGATCTTCGACGGCCGAGTGGTGTTCGATTCGGGGATGGGCTCGCGACCCAGATGAAGCAACATGACGGCGCCAGCGCGCCTTCGGCGCCGCTCAGTATACTGCCAATACCAAGTGGGTCACTGTTTCAACTGATTTTTTTGGCGGTTCTCCCGCCGCTTGTGCCGTGTTCCGCCACTAGCTTTCTCTCGACGCGAATCCGAGAGACGGGACGGGAGCAGTGGCAGTGTCGTTGGTGCAAACGCCTACGCGGGCGTTCAGGGCGGTGTTCGGTGTGGACTTCAGTGGTGCGCGGCTCGCCGGCCGCACGACGTGGATCGCTCGGCTCGATCCCGTGCGCCAACGCCGCAGCAGGGACGCGCAGCCGGGGTTCTCGTTAGGCGCGCTCGACCGGCTCGATCGTCTGGCCGGAACGGCCGCGCGCGAAGCGGCACTCGCGCATCTCGTGAGCCTCGTGGCGGCGTCTCGCGACGCCCTCTGGGCGCTCGACTTTCCGTTCGGCCTGCCCGTCGAGCTCTTCCCCGCTCGCTCGCGGTGGCCCCGCCAGCTCGCCCTCGTGCGCGAGTACCGCGCGGACGACTACGGGCTCGGCCTCGAGTGCGTGCGCCGCGCCCGCACGCTCGGGCCCAAGATGCACATTCGTCGCCAGACCGACATCGACGCGCGAGCACCGTTCGATCCGTATCACTACCGGATTATCTACCAGACAATGCACGGGATGCACAGCGTGCTTCGCCCACTGCGGCGCGACCGCGCGACAGCAGTGCTTCCGTTTCAATACGCGCGGTTGGAGTCGGCGGTCCGCGTGCTCGTGGAAGCGTGCCCGGCGTCGACGCTCAAGCGCCTCGGACTTCCGTCGCAGAACTACAAGCAGCCCGCGGGCGGGCCGCTGACTCGACGGCGCCGAAGCGTGCGCCGCACAATCATGACCGGCATCGCCAGCCTCGTGCGCATTGGCGATCGCGACCGTCGCGTGATGATGCGCGATCCCGGCGGTGACGCGATCGACGCCGTACTCGCTGCACTCGGCGGAGCACAAGCGTTCGCGGCCGTGGATCACGATGCCATCGCGCGACATACGCGCTATCCGCGTGAAGGGCATCTCTACGTCTGAATTGTCGAGGCGATCGCCGCCTAACGAGTCGCCATGCATCGCAATGCATCGCAATGCATCGCATCGACTACTCGCGCACCTCTGACGCTCTCGGAATGCTTCTTGAGGTCGCGTTGCGCTCCATCACCACGCCGTGAGATGGTCTCGCGGCGCACTCGGACGTGCTTGGCGTTGGAGGTAGCGGTATGGCGCAGGATGACTACGGGCGTGGCGGTCGCGACTTCGAAGGACGAGGTGGCGGGTACGGCGGATCGCAGGGCGGTGATTGGGGCAACCAAGGCAACCAAGGCGACCAGGGCAATCAAGGTCGAGGCTACGGCGGACAAGCCGGCGGCTTCTCTGGCCAGAGCCGTCATGGTGATCAGAATTACGGTGGTCAGAACTACAGCGGCCAGAACTACGGCGGCCAAGGGTATGGCGGTGGAAGAGAAGGCTACGGCCGAGGAGGGAGGGAGGACTTCAATCGAGAGAGCGGCTACCACCCGGGATACGGCGGTGGCCAGGCCGGCGGTCAGTATGGCGGTGGCCAAGGCGGCGGCTACGGATCGCAGGGCGGCGGCTGGGGATCGCAACACCTGTACGGCGGCGGCGGTGCCGACGCGTCCAGCGGGTAGGGCCAGGGTGGCTTTGGTTCCCAAGGGAACTTTGGATCGCAGGGCGGCAGTGGTGGCGGCTACTTCACCGGCCAGGGTGGGGGGTCCGCAGGTGGTGGCTACGGCGGCTACGGTGGCGTCGGGAACATCGGTGGCGGTGCCGGGAGCTTCAGCGGCGGAACGCCCGGCGCCGGCAACGTCGGCGGCGTCCGCAGTGAGTGGGGCCAGGGCTACGGCGGCGGATATGGCCGCTCCGGAGACTACGGCGAGCGCGGCGGCTACGGAGCGTTAGGTGGCGCAAACGCAGGGCGAGGTGCCGGCTCGTACTCGGGCGGTCAATACAGCGGTCAGTACGGCGGTGAGTACGATCGTCAGTCCGGTGGCTACTACGGCGAACAGCAAGGCGGCATGCAAGGAGGCCGCCAGTCACACGTTGGACGTGGCCCCAAGGGGTATCGCCGTTCGGATGAGCGCATCGAGGAAGAGGTCAACGAGCAGCTCACCCGCCATCCGGAGATCGATCCCAGCGAGGTCGAAGTGCGCGTGCGGAACGGCGAGGTGACGCTCACCGGCACCGTCGACGAACGGCGCACCAAGCGAATGGTCGAGGACCTCGTCGAGGGGATATCGGGCGTGAACGAGGTGCACAACCAGATCCGCGTCAACCGGGGCGGAAGCAGCGGAGGCTCGAGCGGCTCGTCGGATCGCGAGGTCAGCCGCGGCACCGAGCGCGAGGGAAGCAGCCGGGAGTCGACGAGCGGTTCGGAGTCGAAGAACCGCGGCAAGGCCGGCTCCTCCGGCGCAACTGCCGGATCGTCCACGTCGGGGTCATCGACGACGACCGGCGCGAGCACGTCAGGCGGATCGGGCTCGACCTCGAGCTGAGCAACGCCAGGGTTCACGCTATCGACGTGATCCGGGCCCGCACGGCGAGGTGCCGTGCGGGCTCGTTCCTCGTCGACCCCGCCGGAAAGCGATCGGGGCATGGCGGGGTATCAGGAGGGCAGCGGTTCCGACCTCGTAATACGCGACGGCATCTTACGAGACGACGTCCGATGGACACCCATGACCCACGATCGAGCTGAGGAACAGAAGAGCTATGGGGAAAGAGCGGTGCACGAGCCTGATCGCGATCGGGCTCGTGACGATGAGCGTGGCGTCTGCCACGCAGGCACAGACGGCAACCGGTTCGACGACGACACCCGTCTCGCGACCGTTCGTTCCCGGGGAACGTCTCTCGTACGACGTGTTCTTCGGCGCCATCAAGGTCGGGACCGGATCGATGGAAGTCCGCGGCATCGATACCGTGCGCGGCCGGCCCGCATATCACACGACCTTTCGCCTGAATGGCGGCATCCCGTTCTATAAGGTCGACGACACCTTCGAGAGCTGGTTCACAACCGATAGTCTCGCCTCGTTGCGCTTCAACCAGGACCAGAACGAAGGCACGAAGGAGCGCCAGCATCGCTACGAGATCTACCCGGAGCGCCGGACGTACGATGACCTGAGCGACCAGGAACCCGAACAGCCCTCGGTCGCCGATCCGCTCGACGACGGCTCGTTCGTGTATTTCGTTCGCACGGTGCCGCTCGAGGTCGGAAAGACGTACGAGTTCCAGCGCTACTTCAAGCCCGACCGCAACCCGGTGACGATTCGCGTGCTGCGGCGCGAACGGGTGAAAGTACCGGCGGGCACCTTCGACGCCGTCGTGATCCAGCCGGTGATCAAGACGAAGGGCGTGTTCTCCGAGTCTGGCCATGCGGAGCTGTGGATCTCGGACGACGACCGCCACATGATCGTGCAGATGAAGTCGCAGCTCTCGTTCGGCTCCCTGGATCTGTACCTGACCAAGGTCGATCGCCCGTAGGATCAAAGGGTCAGAGTCGACGCCTTTGATCGAGCTCATTTCGGCTCGGCGGTCGTCGGATCGATGACGGCCGCCACCTCGAGCACGCGGTCGGCCGGCAAACCTCCACGCCGCGCGTGCTCGCGAATCAGATCCTGATTCGCGGCGATGTACACGCACGTCATCTTGTCCTCGGTCACGAAGCTCTGGACCCACTGGATGTGCGTCCCGAGCTGCACCAGCGCCTCGCACGACCGCTGTGCGATCTCCTGTAGCTCCGCCCACGAGAGCGCAGCCGCGTTCGGAATCTCTCGCTCGATGATGTATTTCGGCATCGTGGTGTCCCGCCTGGGTTAATTGCGGTCATCGACTTGCCGGCGCATGGTCACACGACACGTTCGGGTTCCAGTCCGCGAACATTCCGTTCGGGTTGTGCTCCGCCCACGCATGCAGCGCCCAGACGCCGAACGTGGAGTTGACCGCGAAGTCGTGATCGAAGAGACGCGGCGGCTTCGGCGCACTCCACGCGCCGAGCGGCACGATGTACTCCACAGCCGTGAGGCGCATTCCGCCATCCTTCTCCGGTGCGTACAACAACAGCTCCGGCTCGTCCGCGCGAACGGAGCCATCGATCAGCTTCGGGTTCCCGTAGTGGTAGCCCATGCCGCCGGCCTTCGGGTCGCTCATGCATCCCGTGATCTCGGTTGACCACCCGGCGGCTTTGGCGCTTTCCAGGCGCCGAAACTTCACACTCACTCGCCGGAGCGCGGCGAGCTCCCTGCTGACCTCGGCGTTCGGCGCGTCGTAGGCGCGGCTTGCCGTCCACGACACACCGTCCGCCTTATCGTTCATCGCGTCCCATGTGATTCGCTCGTCGCGGCAACCGGCGAGCAGCGCCGTGCCGGCGAGCAAGACCACTGCGATTCTCATGGTGCCCTCGTCCAAAGGGAGGCATCTTCCTTGAGCTCACCGGGGAACATGAAGCGGGGCGGTTAGCTGCCCCGTTGCTCGGAATTAGCTACGGATTAGCTGTCGAACGACGTGATCGTCACCGTTCAGCTCCTCGGAGGAGCGTCGCTCCGCTCCGGGGATAGACCCCTCAACGGACCGCCCGCGCAGCGGCACCGGATCGCCCTGCTCGCGATGATCGTGGCCGCGTGGCCGCAGCCGCTTTCGCGAGACCGGGCGATGGCGATGCTCTGGCCGGAGCGCGATGCTACGAACGCTCGGCGCCTGCTCAACCTCGCCGTCCACGTGCTGCGTTCGGCGCTTGGTGACGGCGCCATTGCCTCCACCGGCGACGGCCTGCTGTTCGTGCCTGCACTCGTTAGGTGCGACCTGCACGACCTGCGCGCGGCGATTGCGGCGGGCGATTCGGAGCGCGTCGTGAAGCTCTACACCGGGGCGCTGCTCGACGGGTTCCACCTCGACGACTCCACCGAGTTCGGGTACTGGCTCGACGAGCGTCGCACCGAGCTCGCCCACGCGTACACGGGCGCGCTGCGCGCGACCGCCAGCGCGCAGGAGCAGGCCGGCGACGTGCATGGCCGCGTCGGCACTGTCCGTCGTCTGGTGGCTGCGGACGCACACTCCGCGGCGCATGCGCGCGAGCTGATGCGCGCCCTCGATGACGCCGGTGACCGAGCCGGTGCGATCCAGCATGCCACGGAGCACACCCAGCGCGTGCGCGCGGACCTCGAGCTCGAGCCCGACCCGAGCGTGATGGCGTTCGCCGACGAGCTTCGCGTTGCGCCCGTTAGGCAGCCGGTGTCGCGCAGCGAGCGACAGTCGTCGGTTGCCGTGCTCCCGTTTCTCAACATGGGCGGGTCTCCGGAGAACGAGTACTTCTCCGACGGCATCACCGAGGACGTCATCGCCCACCTGTCCAAGATCCGTGCCCTTCGCGTGATCTCGCGGACGTCGGTGCTGCCCTTCAGGCACCGCTCGCAGCCAATGAAGGAGATCGCGACGCGACTCGGCGCAACGACGCTGGTGGACGGGAGCGTCAGACACGCCGGCGACCGCGTGCGGATCGTCGCGACGCTGATAGATCCGGAGACCGACCGACACCTCTGGGCTGAGACGTACGATCGCCAGCTCACGGACATCTTCGCGATCCAGACCGATGTCGCGCTGCACATCGCGGCCGCGCTCGAGGCCGAGCTGTCGCGCGACGAGCAGGCACGCGTACGCCGGGAGCCAACGACGAACGTCCAGGCGTACCGGCTCTTCCTGCAGGGGCGTCGGTGGTTCATCAAGTTCACGCCGGAGCCGTTGCGTCGCTCGATCGAGTTCTTCGAGCACGCGATCGAGCACGATCCCACCTTCGCGCTGGCATACGCGCACGCGGCGATGGCATACACTGAGCTCGCCGAGGCGGGCGCGATGACGCCCGACGTCGCCTATGAGCGCGCGTCACACGCGGTGGCGAAAGCGCTGGAGATCGATCCCGAGCTCGGCGCCGCGCACTGCACGCTCGGCCACCTCAAGACCGCGCGCGAGTTGGATTGGGAGGGTGCGGAGCGCGCGTTCAAGCGCGCCATCGAGCTGAGTCCGAGCAGCGCGGAAGCGTACGATCTGTACGGACGATTGTGCACGGGACTCGAGCGCTACGAGGACGCGTTGGCGCTGCTGCAGCGCGCCCAGGAGCTCGACCCGCTGGCACACGGTCTCGACATCGCGACGGCGCTCCTCCGCGCCGGACGATACGACGAAGCCGTTGCTCGAGCGGAGGAAGCGGTCGGCGTGCACGACGCGGAGGATCGTGCGCGCGTGACGCTCGGATGGGCGTACGTTCTCTCCGGTCGCACGCGGGAAGGCCTCGCCGAGATCGAGCGAGCGGTTGCGCTCTCGCCGAATAACACGCAGTGGTTAGGCCAGCTCGGTGCGGCGTACGCGAGGGCTGGCGATCACGCGAAAGCGCACGCAGCGCTGCGCGATCTCGAAACCAGGGCGGAGAGCACGTACGTATCGCCTTACCATTTCGCTTACGTGTACGCGGGGCTCGGCCAGGATGACAAGGCGATCGACTGGCTCGAGCGCGCCGTGAAGGAGCGTGCGGGACCGGTGTTCGGTCTCAAGGGCTCGTTCCTGTTCTCGTCGCTGCACGCGCATCCGAGATTTCGAGCGATCCTGCGCGAGCTGCACCTCGCGTGACACGCCTAACGACTGATTCACATCGCATGCCTGTTGCACTTCCTCACGATGTCGCCGAAAAGGCGGTTGGTTCCATTCGGCGCTATGCCGCCGAGCAGCTCGACGAAGAGATCGGCGAGCTCCAGGCGCGGCTCCTGCTCGAGTTCTTCCTGAAGGAGATTGCGCCGTCGGTGTACAACGCGGCGATCGCGGATGCGCAGACGTACATGCGCGATCGCGTGGCCGACCTCGAGGGCGCCTGCTACGCGCCGGAGTTCGGGTATTGGCCCAAGGCGACGACTCGAAAGTCGCGCTGAGCGTCGGGTCGATCTTGCGTGACAAGGCGCCGCGAACGCAGTTTCGCGGTGGCGCGCAGGGCGCCGCCCGTCCGCGGGAAGGACCGAGTCCACCTGTGTCATTGACGTCATTCCGAGCGTAGCGAGGAATGACAAACGTGATTCGAACCTCCTTTGCCCACGCCAGCGGACCCGGGCGCTCCACAAGGAGGCTCGTCATGCCCGTGCGTCACCTGCCCGTCCGTCCTGACCTGGACCAGCTCAAGCACCAGGCGAAGGACCTCCTCCGCGCGATCAACGCCGGCGACCCCGAAGCCGTCGCCGAGCTGCGGGAGCGACACCCCGATTCGCCCGACCCTGCCGCCGCGAAGCTCGCGGACGCGCAGCTCGTGCTCGCCCGAAGCTACGACGCGTCGAGCTGGACACGGCTCGTGCAGTCCGCGCAGCTGATCGACGCGATCTGGCGAGACGACATTGACGTCGTGCGCGATCTCGTAACGCGCAACCCGAAACTGATCCACGAGGACGCGCGCATTCGCAAAGGATGCAACTGGGGTCCACCGATGTCGTACGCCGCTAACATCGGCCGCGACCGCATTATCCGGATGCTCTACGAGCTCGGCGCCCGAGACGTGGAGAAAGCCATCGATCGCGCCACGCTTCAGAGCCAGATCGCCACGGCGACGATGCTCCACGGCTTTCTCGGGAATCCGCCACTGCCCGACGGCGCACTTAGTGGGCCCGCGTACACGCTGAGCGCGGACGGGACGGCGTTCGCGCTGTCGCGCGGTGCGCGGGTGTACGACGAACACGGTAAGCTGCTCGCGCCGGTCGACATCGTGCTCGAGACCGACTCCCGCAAGCCGGCCGCGAAGCACGCGATTCTCGCGATGTACGAGCAGCACGGCGTCGTGTTCCCCGACACGGCGCCCATGGCCGTTCACCGCGGCCGCGTTGATCTGCTCGAGGAGCATCTGCGGCGCGACCCCAAGCTCCTCACGCGAACGTTCTCGAACACTGAGATCTTTCCGGCGGAGATGGGGTGCAGGGACCCGATCAATGCAACGGTGGGGACCCCGTTAGGCGGCACGACGCTGCTCCACATGTGCGCGGATTACGACGAGATGGAGATCGCGATCTGGCTGCTCGACAAGGGAATGGATGTCAACGCACGGTCGGCCGTGGGAGCCAGCGGGTTTGGTGGCTACACGGCGCTGTTCTCGACGGTGGTGTCGCAGCCGAACTTCTGGATGAACCGTCGAAATCGCGGGCCGTTCGTGGCGCCGTTCACGAAGCTCCTGCTGGAGCGCGGCGCGGACCCTAACGTGCGCGCGTCGATCTGGAAGCGGCTGCATCCCGGATACGAGGATCCGACACGCTACGAGTACCGCGACGTCACAGCCCTCTCGTGGGGCCGCCGCTTCGCGCATCGCAACTTCGTGAGTGAGCCAGCGATCCGGCTCATCGAGGAGGCCGGCGGCGTGGAGTAGTTCCTAACCTGGCTCGTGGCTCACATGCTGGCATCGCGTTAGGGATCCAGGACTAGCGCGACCGATGGCATCTCGCCTGCCATACTACTCCGTTACACGACGAGGCTTACAAGGAGCGTGAAGGCGAGCCCGGCAACGCCAATGATCGTCTCCGACACCGTCCACGTCTTGAGCGTCTGAGGGACGGTCATGTTGAAGAACTCCTTGATGAGCCAGAAGCCGGAGTCATTCACGTGCGACAGGACGAGCGCGCCGGCTCCGGTAGCGACCACCAGCAGCTCCGGGGGCGTGCCGGGCGTCGCGATCGCGATCGGCGCGACGATCCCCGACGCCGTCGTCATCGCGACGGTCGCCGAGCCGGTGGCGACGCGAATGAGCGCCGCCACGCTCCATGCGAGTATGAGCGGCGACGTGTGCGAGCCGCTCGCGAGGTCCGCGATTGCCCGCCCTACTCCGCTCTGCACGAGCACCGCGTTGAACCCACCGCCGGCGCCGATCACGAGCACGATCGTCGCCGTCGGCGCCAGACAGTCGTTGCAGAACTTCATGATGTCTTCCCGCGTAAAGCGCCTCGGCCGGCCAAGTGACCAGAACGAGAACAGCAGCGCGAGCAGGAGTGCGACGATCGGCTGCCCCACGAAGTGAAGTCCCGAGCGCAGGCCAGGATTTAGCGAGGGAGTCGCGTCCGCCGCCGAGGCGAGCAGCATCAGCACGACCGGGATGAGCACGGTGAACACCGAGATGCCGAAGCCCGGCGTCCGATCCGCTTCGCCTAACGTGGCGGGCTCGGACGCGACGCCGACGAGCTGCGCGGCGAGCGGATTGTGCGCGGGAAGCACGATGCGCGGAGCGATCCACACGGCGTAGATGGGCCCGGCCAGTGCGGCGGTCGGGAGACCCACGACTAGCCCATACAGCAGCGTACGGCCGACGTCCGCCTTGAACGCGCCCACCGCGAGCATCGCCGCCGGATGCGGTGGCAGCATGCCATGCACGACCGAGAGGCCCGCAACGAGCGGAATGCCGATCTTCACGAGCGACAGCCCCGTGCGACGCGCGATGGTGAACACGAGTGGGATGAGGAGAACGAACCCCACCTGGAAGAACACCGGAATGCCCACGATGAACGCCACGAACATGATGGCCCAGTGTACGCGACGCTCGCCAAAGCGGTCGATCAACGTGGTCGCGATGCGCGTCGCGCCGCCCGACTCCGCCATCAGCTTCCCGAGCATGGTCCCGAGCCCGACCACGACCGCGATGAACCCGAGGACGCTGCCGACGCCATCCTGGAACGCCTTGACGGCCGCAGCGGGGTCCATGCCAGCCGCGGCACCCAGCCCGAGCGACGCAAGGGTGAGCGCGACGAACGGATGGACCTTGAAGCGGGCGATCATGACGATCAGCAGCGTGACCGCGCCTAACGCGATGACCAGCAGCCGCACCTGTGGCGTCATACAGACGCGTTCGCGACGAGCCTGGCCACGATCTCGCCTGCCGGGCCTTCGACGTCGCACACCCACGCGCCTTCGTCGACAGCCGGTCCCTCGAGCGCCTCGAACTGGCTCTCCAGCAGGGAGGGATTCATGAAGTGGCCCTTCCGCGCGCGAAGCCGTTCGCCGATCACCTCGCGCGTTCCTCGCAAGTAGATGAACCGCAGCAGTTCCGGCCTGGCCGCGTCACGCAGAATCTCGCGGTACGCTCGCTTGAGGGCCGAGCAGGCGAGCACGAGCCCGGTGCCAGCGTCCTTCGCGTCACGGATTCGCGCGGCGAGTGTCTGGAGCCATCCGGCGCGGTCCTCATCGGTGAGTGGAATGCCTGACGCCATTCGCCGCACGTTCTCGGGCGGATGGTAGTCATCGCCCTCGAGGAAGGGGACGCCGATGGCCTTCGCGAAGCTGGCACCGATGCGAGTTTTCCCGCTGCCCGAGACGCCCATGACCACATAGAGACCGGTATGCGCGCTTTGCATCCGGCTAATGTGCGTCGGCTCAGGGACTAGGGACTAGTCGCCAGTCGCCAGTCGCCTAGATCTCGTGCGACTTCGCAAACCGCCCAATATGCTCGGCCGCCCGGAACGCGAGCGCCTGGATCGTCATCGTCGGCTGGCCGCGGCCGGACGTCACGAAGTTCGACCCATCGCAGATGAAGAGGTTCGGCACGTCGTGCGCCCGGTGATACCGATCGACCACCGACTCGCGAGGGTGGTCGCCCATGCGCGCCGTCCCGAGCAGGTGCACGCCGCCGTCGATAGGCAGGATAGGCTGGGTCCACACCCGCGTCGCACCCGCCGCGTGCATGAGCTCCTCCGTGCGGTCGCGGAACCACTGCTTCGCCTTCATGTCGTCCGGATGATCCGTGTACGTCAGGCAGAGACCCGGACGCCCCCAACGATCTTTATTATCGTGATCCAGCGTCACCGTGTTCGATGCCACCGGCAGTGACGTGATGTGAGCGTAGAACCGCACCGAGTGCGTGAAGTACTCGGCCAGCGCACGCTTGTACTCGGGTCCCCACGTGGGCACGTCGTCAGGCAGCACGCCCAACGCGAAACCGATCGGCTGGTAGTTGAACCGCGCGTCGATGCCGCCACCACCGTAGAAGCCGCGCTTCGCGTCGGCGTCGTAGAAGTCGTGCACCGTGCGGCTCGCGACCGGCCCCTTGTACTCGTTCAGCGGGTGGTCGAACCGACCGAACGTGGACGCGTGCCCGTTGAACATGATGTAGCGCCCGACGTTCCCGCTCGAGTTCGCGAGCCCATGCGGAAAAGCCGGCGTCGCCGAAAGGAGCAATAGTCGAGTCGTCTCGGCCCCATTGGCCGCGACGATGACCGCTCGCGCGCGCTGTCGTCGCTCCTTTCCCTCGCGATCCCAGTACATCACGCCGGTCGCGCGTCCCCTGGCATTCGTCTCCACGCGAAATGCCGTGGATTCGGCTCGAACCTCGCACGTGCCCGTCGCCACGGCCTTCGGAATGACGGTCGCCAGCGTGGACGACTTCGCGCCGAACTCGCACCCGTATAACGAGCAGTGCCCGCACGCGAGACAGGCGGAGCGACCGTCGTACTGCTTCGAGAGGATCGCCAGCGGCGAGGGCTGCGCGTGCAGCCCGAGAGCGCGCGCGCCGCGCTCCAGGAGTACGCCGGACGACTTGTTAGGCAGTGGCGGCAGCGGGTACGGGCGCGAGCGCGGCGGGTCGAACGGACCAGGCGCACCCGACACGCCGATCTCCCAGTCGACCTTCGTGTAGTACGGCTCGAGCTCCGCGTACGTGATCGGCCAGTCGGCGAAGCCACTACCGCTGATCGGGCCCCACTTCGACCGCTCCTTGAAGTCGATCGGACGAAAGCGCCAGTAGTTCGCCGCGAAGTGCACGCTGCTGCCACCGACGCCACGCCGGTACGCGAGCGCTCTGCCCGCGTTCCGGCGCGCCGGCTCCGCTTCGCTCCCTCGAATCGTCTGAATCGGCTCGAACGCGAGATTGAGCATCGCGTTCTCGCGCTCTACGGCCAGCTCGTCGTGCGTGAACTGGCTTGGCTGCTGCCAAGGCCCTGCCTCGAGCACGACGACGCTGAACCCTGCCGTCGCGAGCTCCTTCGCGAGCACACCACCCGCGGCACCAGACCCGACGATCACGAAATCGACGGTCTCGCCCTCTGCATACGTCCGCTGCGTCATGCGTCCGACTTCGCGTCCGCCTCCTCGTGCGCGTCGTACCAACCGAACGGTGACGCATACGTGGGCTCGTGCTCGAAGCCCACGATCGTCCACCCGGCACCGCGCTTGTTCCCGCCATACGCGGAGTCGGCGAACGTTCCGACGACGACGAGCATGCGAGCCGCCAGGAAGAACGGCGTGCGCTCAACCTGGCGCATGATCGCCACCTGCCGCCCGGCCGAGAGCGACGCGAAGTCGCGCTCGCCGAGCGCTCGTGCGCGCGCGTCGAGGTCGGCAAGTCCGGCGCGCACGACAGGAACGATGTCGGCGAAGAACGGCTTGCCGAATGCCCGGTCGATGAAATGCACCGCCCCGGCTTCGTCGGCGCCGGGCAGGGCCTTGTCGGACGGGATGATCTGCGCGGCGAAGGCCTGCATCGCCCTGGCCTCGGCCGGCGTGAGCGCGGCGAAGCCGTCGGCGTTCTTCCCGTCATCGCGCCTGCAGCTCGCCACCGCGGCGAGCCAGGGGACCTCGAGCATGATCCAGCCTGCCGTAGCGGCTCTACCGGATTCAACGAGGAATCCGCGTCGGGTAGGTCGATCGATAGTCACACGATCGAAACGCCCTTTCGGCGATCAAGGGGTCAGAGCCCTTGATCGACGCCGTGATCGCGCCCGGCGGATTCTCAGCACGAGAACGATCGTCGCGAGCGTGATCGGCAAGACCTCACTCGTCACATGTCGTCCGTGGTCCTTCACGATATGCGTCCCCGTCCCGCCAAGCATGACGGCAACGACGAGCGCCGCACCGACGGTCGCACTCCGAGGCCAGAGCAGCAGCAACGCCGCGGTCGTCTCCACGAACCCGATAAGGATCCGGAACCACGTCGGATAGCCCCAGTGGCGGAACGCGATCGCCCAACCACCCGTGTCGGATAGCTTGTTCCACGCCTGCGGAGCGAACACGAACACGAGAAACAGCGTCGGAATCCAGACGGCAGCGAGCCGGGCGCCGGCCTTGATGCGTGCGACGTTCACGGGAGAGCTCCGTTTGAAGGACGGTAGCGCCGTCGAGGCGCACGAGCGCAACCGTAGGTCGGCGGATCACAGGACGCATCGTACGAACGGACTAGTCCTTCAGACGAAGGGTTGCTGGATTCAGGGCATCAACCCACTTTCGCCGCATGCGCGACACACGTCTCGGGCGAACGCTCGCGATCGGCATCGCGGCAGTCGCCGTGTTCAACACCGTGTCGAACCTGTCGATGCCCGTCGCTGATCGACGGCCGAGCCTCGGGATGACGCTGGCCGTTGCGGTCGCGCTGATGGCGCACAGTGCGGTCTACTGGTTCGGCGAGCGATTGCGGGAGCGCTTCACCATCGCAGGCTATCTCGCTGTCCAGGCCACGCTCGTCTTTCTCCTCGGCCTGACCGCGACGATCGTCCCTGTTGTCCTAACGCTGTACGTGGCGCTCACTGTCGAGGCGATCGTCGTCGCCGAGTGGCAGTGGGGAACGATGGCGATCACGACCGGAGCCATCGTACTGCTCGGCGCGAGCGCAGCATTCGCCTGGGGAGTCTACCGGGCGGCCACGGTCGGGCTTCTCCTGGCCGTAGTTGGAGTGCTCGCTCATGCGGTCGCCGCACTCGTACGTCGGTATGCGCCCGGCTCTCAGCCCTTTCCTGCCCACCCCGTAGTAAAGGAGGCCGCGAGTACAGGGCAGATGGCCGCGCCAGCCGACATGGACTTCGATCGCCCGAAGCTGGCACGACTCACCGCCAGGCAGCGCGAAGTCCTTCGCTCGCTCGCGAGCGGCGCACGCACGATCGAGATCGCCGAGGAGCTCGAGATTGCGGAGCGAACAGTGAAGGCACACCTCGCCAACATCTACCAGAAGCTCGGGGTCGACTCGCGGACCGCGGCGGTCTCGTTGGCACTGAGGGACTCGAACGACGACCATGCCGCGGTCGGACGGCGCTCGGCCCGCGCACAGGACTAGCTGGCGGTCGTTCGCGGCTCCTGCCATGTTCCGCGCGGATCGAAAGCGTCTCAGGCAATCATCAGAGTCCTCAGCCGCGGAAGGGACCGTGCAATCCACAGCATACGACGCCATCGTTGTCGGATCCGGCATTTCGGGAGGGTGGGCCGCGAAGGAGCTCACCGAGAAAGGGCTGCGAGTCCTGCTGCTCGAGCGCGGCAAGAACATCGAGCACATCAAGGACTACGTGAACGCGACCAAGGGACCGTGGGAGTATCCTCACCGCGGTGGTCGCACCCGCGAGATGGAGAAGCATTACCCCGTCCTCAAGCGCGACTATCCGCTCAACGAGAAGAATCTCGATTGGTGGGCGAGCGACGAGGAATCACCGTACACCGAGGTCAAGCGCTTCGACTGGTACCGTGGGTACCACGTCGGCGGACGCTCGCTCATGTGGGGTCGCTGCAGCTTCCGCTGGAGTGACATCGACTACGAGGCGAACGCGAAGCAGGGGCTCGGCACCGATTGGCCGATCCGCTACGCCGACATCGAGCCCTGGTACGGCTACGTCGAGAAGTTCGCGGGCATCGCCGGGTCGAAGGAGGGACTGCCGCAGCTTCCCGACGGCGAGTTCCAACCCGCGATGCCGCTCAACTGCGCCGAGCAGCTGGTCGCCGACCGCCTAACGACCAAGTTCGACGGAAAGCGACGACTGATCTCGGCCCGCACGGCGAACCTCTCGCAGCCACTGCCGGGGCGCGGCGCCTGCCAATACCGCGACGCCTGCTGGCTCGGCTGTCCATACGGGGCGTACTTCAGCACGCAGTCGTCCACGCTGCCGGCAGCCATGAAGACCGGCAAGCTCACGCTCAAGCCGTGGGCGATCGTCAACGAGGTGCTGTACGACAAGAACGCGAAGCGCGCGACCGGCGTCCGCGTGCTCGATGGGATCACCAACCAGGTCACGGACTACACGGCGAAGGTCGTGTTCCTTTGTGCGTCGACGCTCAACTCGACGTGGATCCTGCTTCGATCGGCGACGGACATCTGGCCGGGCGGGCTCGGGAGCAGCTCGGGAGAGTTGGGCCATAACCTGATGGATCATCACTTCCGCGTGGGCGCCCAGGGTCGCGTCGAGGGGCTGGACGACAAGTACTACGTCGGCCGTAGGCCGAACCCGTCGTACGTGCCACGCTACCGAAACCTGGGCGGCGAGAAACGACCGTACCTGCGCGGCTTCGGTTATGAGGGCGGCGCAGGCCGCGACGGATGGTCGAGCGCGGTGGCCGAGCTGGGCGTCGGTGGCGCGTTCAAGGACAAGGCCGCGGAGCCGGGCATGTGGACGATGGGCGGCAGCGCGTTCGGAGAGATGCTGCCTAACCACGACAATAAAGTCTCGATCGACCACGCCAAGGTGGACAAATGGGGACTGCCGGTGCTCAAGATCGATTGCGCGATCGGCGAGAACGAGCGGCTCATGCGGAAGGACATGGCGAACGACATGGCCGAGATGCTCGAGGCGTGCGGCGTGAAGGACGTGGAGACGTACGACGACGAGTATTACCCCGGCATGGGCATTCACGAGATGGGCACGGCGCGGATGGGCACGAGCCCGAATAACTCGGTGCTCAACAAGCACAATCAGGTGTGGGACGCGCCTAACGTGTTCGTCACGGACGGCTCGTGCATGGCGTCCACGGCGTGCCAGAACCCGTCGCTCAGCTACATGGCGCTCACGGCGCGCGCGGCGGACTTTGCGGTCTCGGAGCTGAATCGCCGGAACCTGTGAGCGCATCGCTGACAATTCGACTCACCTGCGTGGCGGCGCTCACCCTGAGCGCCGCCACGCTCCACGCGCAGCAACCGGTCATCGGGCTCATCACGAAGACGGAAACGAACCCGTTCTTCGTGAAGATGAAGGAGGGCGCGCAGAGTGCCGCACAGGCAAACGGTCTCAAGCTGATCACCGGCGCCGGCAAGAACGACGGCGACAACGCGGGCCAGGTGACCGCGCTCGAGAACATGATGGCGGCCGGCGCGAAGGTCGTCATGATCACCGTGAACGACTCGAAGGCGATCGTCCCCGCCATAAAAAGGGCGCGCGAGAAAGGCGTGGTCGTGATCGCGCTCGACAGCCCGACCGATCCGGTAGACGCCACCGACGCGCTGTACGCGACGGACAACTATCGCGCCGGCACGCTGATCGGCCAGTATGCCAGGGCGGCGTTAGGTAGCCGGACGCCGAAGATCGCGACGCTGGATCTCCTCCCGGGCCATCCGGTAGGCGCGCAGCGCCACAACGGATTCCTCAAAGGGTTCGGCCTTGCGGCGCCGGAGCAGGCGATCAACACGTTAGGCCGGCCGAGCGCGGTGGTGTGCATGGCGGACAGTTATGGCGACCAGACGAAGGGGCAGACGGGCATGGAGACGTGCCTGCAGAAAAATCCCGACATCAACGTCGTCTACACGATCAACGAACCCACCGCGGCCGGCGCGTACAAGGCACTCAAGTCCGCCGGCAAGGAGAAGGGTGTCGTGCTCGTGTCCGTGGATGGCGGATGTCAGGGAATCAGGGACGTCGGATCCGGCGCGATCGCCGCGACGGCGCAGCAGTATCCGGTGAAGATGGCGGAGCTCGGCGTCGCCGCGGCCGCCGCGTTCATCAAGACGGGCAAGAAGCCGAGCGGCTACACCGATACCGGCGTGGCGCTGATAGCGGCAAAGCCGGTCGCGGGCGTGGATAGCAAGGACGTCGCGACGGGCATGTCGTTGTGCTTCGGTAGGAAGTAGTTGTCCCGAGCGCTCGGCGCAGTCGGTCCGTTTCTGGCGCTGGTCGCCGCGAGCGTGTTCTTCGCCACCCGGAGCGACCGGTTCCTCACCGGCGACAACCTCTCGATCGTGCTGCAGCAGGTCATGGTCGTGGGGGTGATAGCGATCGGGGAGACGCTCGTGATCCTCACCGCCGGCGTCGATCTTTCCTGCGGTACCGTCATGGCGCTCGGCGCTATCGTCATGACGAAGCTCGCGGCCGAGCTCGGGGTGAGCGCTCCGCTGGCGATCGCGGTCGGCATAGGCGCGACGACGCTGTTCGGTCTCCTCAACGGCCTGCTCGTCACGCGGATCAACCTGCCGCCGTTCATCGTGACGTTAGGCACGCTCAACATCGCATTCGCCATCACGCAGCTGTACTCGAACGCGCAGACGGTTACCGACCTGCCCGAAGCCATGAACGCACTGGGCGGAACCTTCCACGTCGGTGGGACGACAGTCGTGTACGGCGTCGTCGTCATGCTCGCCCTCTACGCACTCACCGCGTTTGTCTTGCGCGAGACGGCCGCCGGCCGGCACGTGTATGCGGTGGGCAACAATCCGGAAGCCGCGCGCCTCACCGGCATCGCGACGCCGCGCGTGATCCTGGCCGTGTATGTCCTCGCCGGCGTGACGTACGGCATCGCGGCGCTCCTGTCGGTCGCGCGCACCGGCGTGGGAGACCCTAACGCCGGCCAGACCGAGAACCTCGACGCCATCACCGCGGTCGTCCTCGGCGGCACGAGCCTGTTCGGCGGGCGGGGCACGGTGCTCGGGTCACTCGTGGGCGCGTTGATCGTCGGCGTCTTTCGAAACGGGCTCACGCTCATGGGCGTCTCGTCCGTCTACCAGATCCTGATCACGGGAATCCTGGTGATTCTCGCCGTGGCGACGGATCAGCTCTCGCGTCGCGGAGCGCGCTGACATGGCCACCGCCAACGCCACCACGGTCGTCATGGAAGCGCGAGGTCTCGTCAAGCGCTACGGGCACGTCACGGCGCTCGACCACAGTGACTTCGAGCTGCGATCGGGCGAGATCCTGGCGGTGATCGGCGACAACGGCGCCGGCAAGTCGACGTTGATCAAGGCGCTGTCCGGCGCGCTCGCTCCCGACGAGGGCGAGATCCGCCTCGACGGCCAGGTGGTGCACTTCCGCACGCCAATGGATGCGCGCCGAGCCGGCATCGAGACGGTCTATCAGGACCTCGCGGTCGCCCCCGCGCTCTCGATCGCCGAGAATCTGTTTCTTGGCCGCGAGCTGCGCCGACCGGGTGTGCTCGGGTCGGTCTTCCGCATGCTGGACAAGAAAAAGATGCGCGAGGACAGCACGTCGCACATGCGCGAGCTGCGCATCGAGATCGGCTCGATGGCTCAGGCCGTGGAGACGCTGTCGGGCGGCCAGCGACAGGGCGTGGCCGTGGCGCGCAGCGCGGCGTTCGCGCGGCACGTCGTGATCATGGACGAGCCGACGGCGGCGTTAGGCGTCAAGCAGAGCTCCATGGTGCTGGATCTCATCCGCCGTGTGCGCGACCGCGGGCTGTCTGTCGTCCTGATCTCGCATGACATGCCCCACGTCTTCGAGATCGCGGACCGGATTCACGTCGCTCGGCTCGGGAAGCGGATCGCCATTCTCAATCCAGAAAAGATCAGCATGAGTGATACAGTCGCTCTCATGACTGGCGCTCTGACGCCTGACCAGGTAGCGCCGGACGCATTAGCGTAGCGGCCGCTGCGTGCTGCTTGCTACTGCTACTGGCTGCGCGCGGCTGCTGGGCTGGTAGCCGACGGCCGACGGCTGCGCGCTACTGCCGCTTGCTGCGGGCTGCTGCTACGACGCCCAACGCGCCCGACGCCAATGGCCAGTCGTGAGTCGTCAGTGCCGAGTTTCAGTCCCTAGTCCGTGTCGTTCCGTTCCAATCGGTCAACGCGGCAACGACGAACGTGAGTGCGGTGAGGCCGTAGCACAGATTGCGCGCGGCGCGGTTTCGGCTGAAGCCCATGAGGTGCGGCATCGCCGGGAGCGCCAGCGCGATCGCCGCTTCGGTCGCTCCATGCGCCTTGAATGGAGCGAGTCGTTTCACGCTCAGCGGATAGTTCGTGACAGCCGAGAGGCCCGTATATCCCGCGGCCAGAGACTCGAACAGGCGTCGCGCCGGCTTCGGAAAGTCGAACGCCAGCGGGGCGGCGGCCACAGCGGTCGACGTCATGTAGTCGAGGACGCCATGAAGGCGTGGCGAGATCGGTTTACGCACGAGAGACTCCGGAGCGGTTGGGAGTCCATCGCAAGGCAACTCACGGGCCCCCGCCCACCCGTTGGCGCTACAACAACCCATCGGTGCGACAATCCGTGTGATGTTGAGTCCGTTGCTCGTTAGGGTCACGCTGGGTGTCATTCCGAGCGGAGCGAGGAATCGCCGTCGTCCCGACCGAGGGCTTAGCCTTCTACCGGGAGGATCGCGATTCCTCGCCTCCGCGCCTTCGGCGCTGCGCTGGGAATGACAACTCCTTTGCTGTTTTCCGCGCTCGGAATGACACGCGCCTTTTGCCGCCTGCCGCCTGTCGCCTGCCGCCTGCCGCCTGAAACCCGAAACCAATGCGCCCGTATGATCAAATTGATCATAACAGGCCGGTGACGTGCCACGCCCCCCACGCGACTTCCTCCCACTCAAGCCGCTCGACCTTCAGCTCCTGCTCAGCCTCGCCGAGCAGGAGCGGCACGGCTACGGGCTCGTGCAGGATATTGGCGATCGAACGGAGGGACTGGTCACCCTCGAGCCCGGAAACCTGTACCGCGTGATCAAACGCCTCCTTTCGGACGGACTCGTTGCCGAGACCGACCGCCGCAACGTCCCCGAGCTCGATGACGAGCGACGTCGCTACTACCGCATCACGCCGCTCGGGGGCCGAGTGCTCGCGAGCGAGATCGCGAGGCTGCGGGCGCTCGTGAGCTCGCCGTCGGTGAAGGCACTTGTCGAGCGGTGGTCGGCATGAGCGCACCGCGCGGCACACCGATATCGGAGCGCGCTTTCGCGTTGCTCCTGCGACTCTTCCCCTCCGCGTTCCGGCAACGCTTCGGACAGGACATGCGGGAGCTCTTCCGAGATCAGGCCCGAGCAGCACGCGAGCGCGGCGGCACGCGCGGTGTGCTCCGGCTCTGGATGCAGATGGTTCCATCCCTGGCGCGCGCCGCCGCGGTCGAACGCGCGGAGGCCGTACGCGCCGCGGTTCGTGCGCTCCGTTCGCCGCCGCTCACCATGCCCTTTGCCACGACAAGGAGCGACAGCGTGCTCGAGACCCTCGCCCACGACCTCCGTTTCGCCATCCGGATGCTCCGGCGGAGCCCCGTGTTCACGGTCGTCGCGATCGCGATCATCTCGTTAGGCTGCGGCGCGGTCACGACGATCTTCAGCAGCATCAACGCCGTCGTCCTCCGGCCGCTTCCCGGCACGAGCGACCCTGATCGGCTCTTCCTCTTCGAGCGTCGCAGTCGCGACTTCAGCGAAGGCGTGTCCGGCTCATACCTCTATTACCGGCATATCGTCGAGAATGCGCGGTCCGCTACCGGCGTCGCGGCCTGGAGCAAAACCACGTTGTCGATCGCCGTCAACGGCGAGGGACACGCGGTCTACGGGAACATCGTCAGCGGAAATTTCTTCTCCGTACTCGGCGAACGTCCCGCGCTCGGCCGATTCTTCGTGCCCGACGAGGATCGCACGCCGCTCGCGAACCCCGTCGTGGTGGTGTCGCACGATTTCTGGGAACGCCAGCTCGGAGCCGACACGGCTGCGGTCGGCCGATCGGTGAATGTGAACGGCCACCCCTATACGATCATCGGGGTCACGACCAGCGGATTTCGCGGCGTGTTCTCGCCGCTCAAGGTCGACGCGTGGGTGCCGCTCATGATGCAGGCACAGCTGCGACCGGGTGCGGATCTCACGGATGACACCTGGCTCTGGATGTTCGGTCGTTTGGCGCCCGGCGTCAGTCGGGAGGTCGCGCAGCGCGAGCTCACGGGGCTCACCGGGCAATGGGTGACGGAGACGAAAGAGCCGCCGGGGTACAAGCGGTACGCCAGCATCCGCATCACGGACCTCACCGGTCTGCCTGACGACGCCCGTCGCGCGTTTCTGGGATTCACGACCCTGCTATTCGGGGCCGCGGGGCTCGTCCTCGTGATTGCCAGCGTGAACGTCGGCTCGATGCTGTCCGCTCGCGCGATTGCGCGCCAGCGCGAGATGGCGTTGCGCACCGCACTCGGCGCCGGTCGCGGCCGACTCGTCAGGCAGCTCCTCACTGAAAGTCTGCTGCTGTTCCTGATCGGGGCGTTCGGTGGAATGGCGGTCGCGTGGTTCGCGACCGGCGCCCTCGAGCGAATTCCGATCCCCGGCGATACGTCGCTCTCGCTCGAGCTGTCGCCGGACCCTCGTGTGTTCATCTTCTCGCTGCTGGTTTCGCTGGCAACCGGCCTCGTGTTCGGCCTGGCGCCGGCGCTTCAGGGCGTCGGTCGCGACATCACCGCGCGTCTGCGGAACGACGCGGCCGCGAGCAGCGCTCGACGCTCGCTCGCCGGGAACGCGATCATCGTGGCGCAGCTCGCGCTGTCGCTCGTGCTGCTCGTGGCGGCCGGGCTGTTCACGCGAGCGCTGAACGACGGCGCCCGAACCGATCCTGGCTTCGAGCCGAACGGCGTCACGACCGCGTACTTCAATGCCGAGTCGTGGGGCTACGATTCGACGAAGACGGATCGTTTTTTCCGCGCGCTGCGGGAGCGCGTCACCGCGATGCCGGGCGTGACAGCCACGTCGTATACCGACATCCTGCCGCTCACCATGTCGAACAGCGACGACTTCGTCCGGCCCGAGGGACCGGGCAGAGACGACGACGGCGTGGCACGCATTCGCGTTGGCGTGTCCGCCATCGCCCCCGACTACTTCGACGTCGTGAGAATCCCGATCCGCGTCGGCCGCGCCGTCGTCGCGCAGGACGACGCGACGTCGCAAAAGGTAGCCGTGGTGAACGAGACGCTGGCGAACCGCCTGTGGCCCGGCGCGAGCGCGATCGGCCGAACGCTCGGCTTCCATGGCGACAGGCTGCTCGTCGTCGGCGTCGCGCGCGACTCGAAGTACGGGACACTTACCGAGCGAAAGCGCGAGTTCGTGTACGTGCCACTCGCGCAGTATCCGCGACCCGACCAGCGGCTGATCGTCCGGACGGCGCTCGACCCGGCGGCACTGGCACCGACGATTCGGGACGCGGTGCGGTCGCTCGACCCTGCCCTGCCGCCGCCGCTCGTGACCACGCTGCGACGGGAGACGGGCATCGTGCTGTTCCCCCAGCGGATGGCGGCGACGGTGACGGGCGTGCTGGGTGGGGTGGGTCTGCTGTTGGCCGCCGTCGGGCTGTATGGCCTGATCGCGTTCTCGGTCGGTCGGCGGACGCGCGAGATCGGCGTCCGCGTGGCGTTAGGCGCGCAGCGGGGCGACGTGCTGGGCATGGTCGTGCGCGAGGGCATGCGGCTTGCCGGTACAGGGGTAGTCGTCGGCGTACTGCTGGCCGCGGCCGCCACCCGGCTCATCGCGGGATTCCTCTTCAACGTCAGCCCGCTCGATGGACTCACGTTCGCCGGGATGTCCGGGTTGTTCGTCGTCGTGGCGCTGGTGGCGAGCTACGTACCCGCGAGGCGCGCGGCGGCGACGGATCCGCTGACGGCATTGCGCGAGGGATAAGGTGATGGACAACGGGTGGAGGCACGGTGGCGGAGGCGGCGGTGGTGCGGTCGAGCACGGTGACGGCGATGCTCTGGCGGCGCCTGGATGCGCCCGGGCACGACGCGTGTCGCCTCGTCCGTGAGGGCGAGCGTTGGCGACTGGAGGGCGTCGCCGCGTTTCGCGATGATGGCACCGTTGCACAGCTCGCCTATCGCGTCACCTGTGACCAGTATTGGCGCACGCTCGACGCGCACGTCCACGGGTCGTTAGGCTCAGTGGAGGTCGACATCGGGCTTCGTCGATCCGCGAGGGGGGTGTGGATCCTGAACGGCGAGGCGGGGCCGGACCTCCCCGATTGTGTGGACGTCGACCTCGGATTCACCCCGGCGACGAACGCGCTGCAGATCCGGCGCATTGCCCTGCGGATCGGCCAGTCCGCCCACGTGCCGGTTGCATGGCTCGACGTCGCGGCACGACAGGTCAGCATGCTGGAACAGCGGTACGAGCGGCGGACGGAGAGTGAATACTGGTATGAGGCGCCGCGCTTCGACTACGCGGGCATGCTGGTCGTGAACAGCGCGGGCTTCCCGGTGGCTTATCCGAAGCTCTGGGAAGAAGAGCACTAGGCGACTGGCGACTGGCGACTGGCGACGGCTACGAGGCGGAAACACTCGGGATACTCACTGTCGCGACAGCCAGCGTCAGCCAGCAACCAGCACGAGCAGCCAGCAACCCGCCGCTGTTTTCTGTCGCCAGTCGCCTGCCTTGCGAAGGCACGTCGGAAAACGCTGTTTCTCTAAGCAACCGCCCGTCGCCCGTCGTCCGTCCCCGAGACATGTACAGCGAATCCGCCGAGCTCTACGACCTCATCTACGCCAGCTTCAAGAACTACGAAGAGGAAACCGACCGGCTCTTCGAGGTGCTATCGCGAGCGCGGCCTGGGCTGAACACGGTCCTGGATGTCGCGTGCGGGACCGGCGAGCACGCGCGACTGCTCGCTGAGCGACACGGCTTGTCGGTGGACGGCGTCGACCTGGACCCGACGTTCGTGCAGATCGCACAGCGCAAGAGTCCCGCGGGCCGCTTCGCGTTGGCCGACATGAGCGACTTCGAGCTCGGCCGCCAGTACGACGCCGTCATGTGCCTCTTCAGCTCGATTGGTTACTTGCGCACGCTCGATCGCCTGACGCGCGCGATCGGTTGCTTTCGAGATCACGTTGCGCCAGGCGGCGTCATCGTCGTCGAGCCGTGGTTTCCACCCGGCGTCATGACGTACGGGTACACGTCGACGGACGTCGGCGAGAGCGGCGGCTTGCAAGTCGTGCGTCGTGCCCGAACGGAAATCGACGATCGACTCTCGCGGCTCCACTTCGACTACGACATCACGCAGAACGGGCAGACTCGGCACGTGAGCGAGGTCCACGAGCTCGGACTGTTCACCCTCGATGAAATGCGCGGCGCGTTCGAGACGAATGGCCTGGTCGTGGATTACGACCCGAAAGGCCTGATAGGTCGGGGGCTGTACGTGGCGCGTTAGGTGACTGGCGACGGGCGACGGGCGAGGGCTAAAGAGCGTGAACCCTCGGGAGGCTCATCCCAGCAGCCAGCGTCAGCCAGCAGCCAGCACGAGCAGCCAGCAGCCAGCCGCCGTTTCCCAGTCGCCCGTCGCCCGTCGCCGGCAGTCTTGCGAACTCGCCTCGGACGACGCTCTTTCTCCCGGCCGACAACGCCCCCGTGAGGACCCCAATGCACCGCATGTCGTTTCGACTGTTGCCTGCTCTCGCCTTCGCCAGCGCACCGCTGTTCGCCCAGAACAGCATCACGCCGGCCGCTCCCGACGCCTCCGCCACACTCGTCTCCGAGACCGCCAAGCCAAAAGAGCCGCTCGTCGAGTTCGAGATGATGACCTGGCCCGAGGTGAAGGAAGCGCTCGCCGCGGGCAAGACCACGGCGCTCTTCTACACCGGTGGCACCGAGCAGCGCGGACCGCAGAACGTGAACGGCGGCCACACGCTCATGGGCAAGGCGACCGTCAAGGCCATCGCGCTCAAGCTCGGCAACGCCATCGCGATGCCCGTGCTGCCGTACACGCCGAACAACGCAAGCGCAGCGCTCCCCGGAACCATCGGCCTCACGCCCGAGATCCTCGCCGCCATCCTCGAGCGCGTGAGCGAGCAGGCGATCGCCACGGGCTTCAAGAACGTCATCCTCATGGGCGACCATGGCGGCGGGCAGCCTAACGTCTATCGCGAAGTCGCGAAGAAGCTCGACGACGAATACGGCCCGCAGGGGATTCACGTCTACTACTGCGACGACGTGTACATCAAGGCACAAGCCGATTTCGACAAGTGGCTCGCCGACAACGGCTACCCCGTGAGCTCGCACGCGGGGATCCCCGACACGTCGGAGATGTTGTACCTCGGCGGCGACGTATGGGTGCGCAAGGATCTCGTCAAGACCGCACTCGGCGACCCGGTCCGCCAACCGGGCCAGCCGCGTGACTCGACCGCACAACGGGTCAACAACGGCATCTCCGGCGATGCCCGGCGCTCCTCGGCCGAGTTGGGGAAGAAGGCATTCGACATGAAGATCGATTACGCGGTGAAGCAGATCCGGAGTCTCGTGGGCGGCCAGTGACCGACGACGATGTCCGGCTGCACATTCTCCGCGAGCTGATCGCGAGCGGCACGGCGCCGAGTGTCGCGGACACCGGCGCGGCGCTCGACGTGCCGGAGTCCGACGCCGCGGCCGCGTACGACCGATTGGCGGCTAACCGGGTGATCGTGCTCGAGCCGGGCACGCACGACGTCCTCATGGCCGCACCGCTGTCCGCTGTGCCCACCCCGCACATCGCTCGCATGGCCGACGGACGATCGCACTACGGCAACTGTGTGTGGGACGCGTTAGGTGTGATCGCGATGCTCGGGCAGGATGGCGGCGTCGAGACGGTGTGTACGGATTGCGACGCGGCCCTTACGCTCACGGTTCGCCGCGGCGCGCTCGCGCCGACCGACGCGGTGGTGCACTTCGCCGTGCCGGCCGCGCGCTGGTGGGAGAACATCGTCTTCACGTGAAGCACGATGCTGCTCTTCCGGTCGGAGGAGCATGTGAATCGATGGTGCGAGCAGCGCGGCCTGGATCGCGGCGCGGTGTTTACGCCGGAGCAGTTGTGGACGGTGGCGAAACCATGGCACGGGCCGCGCCTCGAGCGAGGCTGGCGGCGGTTTACGCCTGCGGAGGCGGAGGCGGTGTTCGCCGGAGCGGGTCTCACCGACACCTTCTGGCATCTCTAAGGGCGATG
>Ga0136846_1226064_pt1 | contig 29597 bp, 28 predicted proteins | sample HopSoiMetagenom2_FD_96841 | JGI IMG/M metagenome (GOLD analysis project Ga0136846, IMG submission 96841) | Grasslands soil microbial communities from Hopland, California, USA - 2 Assembly 2016 (version 4) | ecosystem: Environmental > Terrestrial > Soil > Grasslands | place: USA: Hopland... | reverse complement strand
GGTCACGGTGAGCGTGGCGACGGCGACGCCGACGAGCCCGACCGCCTCGAGGCGCCGCAGCGTCGAGAGCGTCCGCGGTCGCTGCGCCATCGCGTCGACGATGCGCCTACCGAGCGGGCGCTGCGCGATCGGCGCGATCAGCGCCACCGGGAGCGCCCGCCCGACGCCGAATGCGATCCCGAGCTCGAGTCCTAGCTGCGGCGTCGCGAGGAGGAACGCAAGCGCGGCGAGCGCCCACACCGCGAACGTCAGAACGAACGTCGTGAAGCCGGCGCCGAGGAGAACCCCGTAGAGCGCCACCGCCGCGGGAAGTGGGAGCACACGCCGCCAGTGCTCCGGCACCTGGCGCCGAATCTGCGGGACGATCGCCGCCGCTCGGACCTCGGCGAGTGCGGCCGCGACGGCGAGCACCGGCGCGACGACGGTCGCGTGCAGCGCGAGCGACGTGCGCGCTGCGGCTCCGAGGGCAGCGAGCGCCGTGAACGTCGCTGCGCCACCTGCGCACGCGCCGACGGCGAACGCGATACACGACGCCGCGGTCTCTCGCCGGGGCGCGCTGATCGTGTCGATGATCGAGAACCCGCACGGAGACCACGTGCCGGCGATTCCGGCGACGCACGCCACGGCCAGCAGCGACCAGGTCAGCACGGGATCTTCGTGTCGTAGTACATGACGCAGTAGACGCGCCGGCCTGCGTAGCAGTACCCGGTCAGTGCAGCGTCGCCGTTGATCCGGTTCCGCGTATACGTGCAGCAGTCGACCAGCTTCCTGACATGACCGCCGCAGCAGCGGTACCACGCGCCGTCCACGCGGGCCGGCTTGTCGATCCTCGTCGCGACTGCGTGCTCGCACACCCGGCTGCGCCTTGCAGGTGGCAGCGGACGGCCGTCGGGGTCGAGCATCGGCTTCCCGGCGTCGTCGAGCGGCTGTCCATGCCCGTCGACCGGGCGGCCGAGGTCGTCGACGGGATGGCCGTCGGAGGCGCGCAGCGGGTAGCCGTTGGCGTCGATCCGCGGCAGCCCCGTCGGGTGCGGGCACGAGTCGGTCGTGTAGATGTGGCCGCAGAAGTGGAACGCGTCGGCGTCCCCGGGCTTGACGAGAGCGGTGACCGCGGTGCCTCCCGCCGCGAGCGCGAGCAATCGCGACGCGCGTGCGAGAAAGCCCCGCCGCGAGGTCGACCTGGCAAGCCCGTCGGCAAGTGGCGTGATGTCAGGCATGGGCGTGCATGCTCCGCTCCGCCGACGCGAGGATTCCCTCGAGCTGTCCGTAGCTGTTGAACGTCCCCTTCGCCCGCACGCGTCCGCTCGCGTCGAGCGCAACGGCGTACGGGCTGCCGGGAATCCCGAGCTCGCGCCACACAGCGGCATCGTCGACCTCGTCGAATTCGGTCACGTTCACGAGGGGGTCGCGGCGGAACGCGGCGACGACAGGCTCCAGCGCGCGGCAGAGGCGGCAGCCCTGCGAGGAGAAGATCGCAAGCGTCAGGCCGGTCGGCGGCGCCTGGGGCGCGAGCTCGACCTGCGAGCCGAGCGCCGGCCCCTCGCCGGCGACGTCGAGCGCGGACTCGGGTCCGAGACGCAGGCGGAGGATGCCCACTTCGCGCGCCAGGGCGAGCACGGCGACCGTCAGCGCGGCGATACATGCGAACGCGGCGACGAGTGCCACGACGAGCCAGCCGTCGCTGCTCGGCGCGCCCGACGGGAGCGACGGGACGGTGGCAAACGCCGCGGCGAGGACGACGTTCCGCACAAGCGCCGTCGTGCCGACGCGCGAGTCGGCACCGAAGCAGCCGCAGGGAGCACCGCGCTGCCCACGCGCGAGCGCGACGGCGATGACGGCGGCGAAGAAGGCGAGTAACGCCGCGGCTGCGTAGGCCTCGGCGTCGGCGCCTGCCGCCACGCCGATCGCCAATGCGGCCTCCAAGATGACGACCCCGAGCGTCGCGGGCGCGCGTAGAGGCTCCGGAATCCCGTACGTCGCGAGCCCGGACGCCGACACGCTCGGGCGCCGAGCCTTCGCGACTGCCGCTGCAAGGAGGATCGCCGCCAGGGCGATGCGGACGACGAGTGCCAAGCGGCGGATGATCCCAGCCGAATCGAACCCGTGCAAGAGCCAGGCGCTTCTGCGCTCTGCCGAACCTCCTAGCGGTGCGCGACGCCCGCTCGGAACGCGTCCAGGAACTCGGCCGTGTCCTCGTCGGGCCGTTCGATCTCGATTCCCTCCCGCACCGCTCGCTCCGCGGTGCGCAGCTTCTCGACGAGGTTGGCGAAGTCCGCGCGTGACTCCACGGCGGGATGATGCCCTTCGACGTACAGCTCGGCAGGGAAGGCAAGGAGCCGGTCGGCGAGGGCGATCGCCTGCGCTGCGGTGAGGGCTCCGTACGGGGACGCGCAGATTGCATCGCCGAGAAAGAGCAGCCGGTCCGGCTCGACGTACATGACGCTCGATTCGTCGCAATGGTCGCCGCCGACGTGGTGGATCGTGACGCAAACGCCGCCGAGGTCGAGCTCGAGCCGGTCGCGGAAGACGACGTCAGCCGGCGCGACCTCGACGTGGCGCGGCGCCGGCAGCTCTTCCTTGACGTGCGCGGCGTGCGCGGGCGAGGCCTCGCCCGATGCGACGCGCGCGTCGAGCGCCTCGTCGCTCCAGTCGCGTTCGGCGAGCTCGAGCAGCCGTCGTGCCGTCAGCTCGTGCGCGACGATCGGCGCGCCGGCTTCGACGCCGCCGAAGACGTGGTCCCAGTGCGAGTGCGTGTACGCGACGGCGAATGGTGCCGCGGCGCCTTCGGCGGCGAGCCCGTCGAGGAGCTCCCGCGCGTGCGGCCTCGACGACCCGCCGTCCAGCATCAAGGTTCGGCGTCCGCCGACCACCGCGCACAGCGACGGACGGTCCGGCGGCGCCGGCGGCAGCCAGTACACGTGCTCGCTGATCCTGGTCGGCCTGGGCACGGAGATCGCGGCCGCATTCATAGCTACGTTTCGGCAGTGACGGAGCGCGCCCGCGGCGACGTCGTTGCGGCGTTCGACGCCGCGAGCGACTACTGGGACAGCATCTACGAGGAGACGACCGTCGAGGCGGTCGTCTACCAGACGCGTCGCGCAGTCGTCGAGCGGTGGCTCGCCGGACTGCCGGTCGCTGCCGGCGCACGCGTGCTCGAGGTCGGTCCCGGTGCCGGGCACACGACCGTTGCGCTCGCGGAGCGTGGGCTCGACGTCGACGCGCTCGACGTGAGCGAGCCGATGCTCGTCCGCGTCGCCGAGCGTGCGAGGGCCGCGGGTGTCGAAAGCCGTGTGCATACGCGGCGCGGTCCCGCCGAGTCGGTCGATGCTCCCGGCGGCGCGTACGCCCTGGTCGTTGCGGTCGGGTTGATTCCGTGGGTCGAGGATCCGGCGCGGACGGTAAGCGAGCTCGCGCGCGTCGTCGAGCCGGGTGGATGGGTCCTGCTGACGTCCGACAACCGCGCGCGGCTGACGTTCTTCCTCGATCCGTTCGTCAACCCGTGGCTCGAGCGCTCGCGCGCGATCGGCCGCCGCGCGCGCGACCTCGTGCGCCGTCGGCAGGCTCGGCGGCCGGACGTGCTCTGGCACATGTACAGCAGGCGATTCGTCGACGACCTCCTACGCGCGAACGGGCTCGAGACGGTGCATGCGGCGACGATCGGATTCGGCCCGTTCACCCTCGCAGGCAGGCACGTGCTCTCGTCACGTGCCGGGACGCGCGTCCATCGTGCGCTCCAGCGGCTCGCCGACCGCCGTGTGCCCGTCCTCCGCGCGACGGGGTCGCACTACGTCGTGCTCGCGCGGAAAGAGCGGTCGTAGCGGCTATCCCTCGTTACGACGTTCCGGCGACGGCTCGTTCATGCCCGATCTGCGGCGGTATGGTCGGCGTCCCGCCTGGGCCACGCGCGACCTGAGCAAGGCGAGCGGCGGGCCGAGATCGTCCCGCGCGAACCACGCGACCTCGTCGACACCGCGAACCGACGAGAGCCATTGGCGCACGGGAAGCGACCCTTCGCGGTGGTACCGCAGCGACGAGAGCAGGTCGAGGTCCTCGACCATCCATGTGCGTCCCTCGGCGGGTGCGCTGCGGGGGACAGGGTCGCCCGCGACGTCGGAGTAGAGGCAGCGAACGACATCGAGCCCGTCACGCGTTGCGAAGAGACGGAACGTGCTGCCCACGCGCGGGTTGACGTCGAGCAGCTTGTACGCGCCGTCACGCTCGTCGAACCGGTAGCCGAGATCGACGACGCCGTGGTAGCCGAGCGCCTTGAAGAGGCGCTGGGTCGTCGTCGCGACCTCGTCGTTCGCGCGGCAGACACCGAGAGTCGTCGCGCCGGTGTGCGGCGGCGCCTGTCGGATCTTCTGTCCGGTTGCGTGGAAGAGGCAGTCCGACGCGTCGTCGAAGTAGCCGTTGAACATCCAGATCGACTGCGCGCCGCCGGGGATGTACTCCTGCATCACCGCGTTCGGCCCGTCGGGTCCGTCGAGGTCGTCGAATGCGCGGCGTAGCGCTGCGGCATCTCGCACGATGGCGACGCTCGCGGCGCCTGCGCTTCGCACCGGGCGCCAACCTTCCGAGCGCTTGACGACCACCGGATAGCCGTGTTCGCGCGCGAATGCCTCCGCTTCGCCGTATGACGTCGGGAACGACGATCGCGGTGTCGGAACGTCGTGCGACAGGCAGAGGTCGTGGAGGGCGCGCTTGCTGCTGAGGGCACGCACGAGCCCATGCGGCTGGCGCTGGAACACGAAGCGCTCGGCGAGCCTCTCCGCGTGCGTGTCGACGTAAGCGGTGGAGCTGTCGTCGACGGCGACGAGCAGGCGGAGCGAGCCGAGCTCGTCGCCGATCGCCTCGAGTTGCTCCAGCGCCTGCTCGCCGGCGCCTCCGAGTGACCAGGGGAACCAGCCGCGGACGTAGCGTGAACGTGTCTCGGCGGCCGGATCCGGCGATGCGACGTGAACGTCGACACCGAGCCGGCCGAGGCTGCGCGCGACACCGAGCACGCCGTGATGCGGCGACGTCGCGACGGACTTGAGCACCACCGCGCCGTCAGGTCGGTAGCCGCCCATCAGCGCTTCCCGTTCACGCCGACCACCTCGCGTCCGTCGATCGCGTACACCGTGTCGAGGTCGTCGACGTGCTCGAGGATGAACGTGAGATCGTCGAGCTGGTCGGATCGACGGAGGTACTCCACGCTCGCGCTCTCGAGGATCGCGTCCGGCGTCGCGTCGCGCCAACGCTCGACATGCATCTGGGTCTTGCCGAGCGGCCGATGGCCGGCGTCGATGAGCAATCGCGCGACCCACGCGCAGCAGAGCGCGTCCTCCTCGCGGAAGGTGCCGCGGCTTCCGGCGCCGACGAGTGCGACGTGCGGGTGATTCGCCGCGAGGTAGGCGCTCTGCGCGCGGTAGTTTCGGAGGGCCGCGACGTACGTCTGGTTCGGCTCGAACGCGCTCATCAACGGTGTCCCCGACGTCGACACGAGGACGAGCGGCCGTTGGACGTCCGGGAACGCGGCAACGACCGCCGGGCTGTTGCGCAGCTCGAACTCCTCCGGCATCACGCCGTCGACCTCTCCGGCGAGGATCGCGTGCTCGAGCGTGCAGGCGACCGCCTTCGCCTCCTCGACGCCGCGCGCCGCGAAGCACCGTCGGCCCGATGCGACGCTCGTGATCGCGGTCGTCGTCGCGCGGATCACGTCGATCACCACGACCGCTTGCGACGCGTCGTAACGCGGGGTTCGTTCGGCCGCGCAGTCGATGACCACAGTCCGCTCGCTCATCGTGCGGGTCAGCGCGTTTCGGCGGTGTGGTCGCTGCGCGGACGCAGAAGTGGTTGGCCGAACGCGTCCGAGTGCAGACCTCGGCGGTAGATCTCGACGCGCAGGAGCTCTTCGAGCCGAACGTTCCCGAGCTGGACGCGCGGGCCGAAATGGGAGAGAAAGGCGAACTGGCTCGCTTTCGTCGGCGCTTCGAAGACAACTCGCTCGAGTCCGAGCGCCGCCGCGAACTGCTCGCCGCCCGCGGTGTCGAGACTCCCGCCGGCGTCGAAGAGCCCGACGCCTTCCGCATCCTCGCGCGCTTCGACCACGATCGCGACGGCTCCGGCGTCGAGCCAGGCCTTGCCGGTCTCGATCGCGTCCGTCACCGACATCGCGGCGTGCTTGTCGCCGACCTCGTATTGCACCTCGAGCCCGTGCTCGGCGGCGAGGGCGACGATCTGCCGCGGGTCGAGCTCGGCGCCGGTGAACCCGGAGCCGCATTCGATCCGGGCGAAGCCGATGTCCGCGCAGAGCTCGAGGTACCGCGGAAGCATGTTCTGCGCGACGGCGACCTCGAACGGCCCACCGCCGGTCACCGCCGGGACGCCGGCCTCGTTGGCCGCGGCGACCTTGCCTCGTGTCGCCCCCTCGTCGGCGACGAGCCAGCAGGCCATCGAGATCTTGATCGACGCCATCAGGTGGCTGCTCTGGCCCAGATGGCTCTGGAGCGTCGCCGGGTCGTATCCGGGATCGAACGGGCTCGTCAGCGGCGGCAGCTCGGCGACGCCGAGGTCGCGAAGGTAGTCGTGCGTGTGGAGGTGCTGCCGGTTCGTCGTCATCGTCGCCCGCGTGGCATTTCCGCTCCGTTCGCGCGAGCAACGTCGCGCAGGTCAGCTTCGGTGGCCCGGTTGTACACGTAGGCGTCGGGGGCGCGCCAGACGCAGTGTCGTCGTCCAAACGCCGACGTCTATAGGCCGAAGGACCTATAGACACGACTGTTACGAAGGTATTAGCTCCCTCCGTGACGAGCGGGAGCCGGGCGGCCACGGCTCCTGCTCGGCTTATCCCGGCGGGAGAGTGCGCGGGCCGCCCCCGGATCCGAAGGGCCACGAGCAAGCCCGTGGCCCCCGGCGACGTGTGCGCCTCGCCGTCTCGCTGCGGATGACCTAGAGCGCCTGCACGACGCGGCGCCTGCGAACGACGAGGCTGGTCGTCAGCACGGTCATCGCCGCGACGGCAGCCGCTGCGCCGATGCCCGCATCACGAAAGCTGAAGCCCTGCGCCCCGTCCGTCGCGGTGACGCTCGAAAGGCCGGCGAGCCGCACGATCCGATTCTGCCCGGCGGAGTGCTCCGTGATCAGGTCGGCTGGGGCCGCAGATGCGTGAATTGCGGCGTAGGCCCAGGGGTCGAGTGAGCCGTAGCGTCCGCTGTCGCCGACGGCCGGATTCTGCCCGGCGGAGTGCTCCGTGATCACTTCCGTCGGGCTCCCGGCGGCGTGAATCGCGTTGTACGCCCACGGGTCGAGTGAGCCGTAGAGGCCTGCGTTGGAGCTCGCGAGCGCCGGCGGCACCGCCATGACGGCGGCGACGATTGCCAGGCCCAGAATCATCAGCGCTCTGTCGGTGAGACCCTTCATGTTGCCTCCTTCGTCTGCGCCGCCGGTGCGGCGGTGATGTGTCGCCAGAATGCGCCGAGGTGGTTGCGCGTCACTAGACGCGTGGTTGCACGGGGGTTGCACCCGGAGTAGCGTCGGACCGCGGCAGATGGAGATTTCGATTCTCGGTTCGCTCGAGGCCCGGGAAGGCACGCGCATCCTCGATCTCGGCGGTGGCAAGCAGCGAGCACTCCTCGCGAACCTCGCGATCCATCGCGGACAGCTGCTCGGGCCCGATCGCCTGATCGACGACCTCTGGGGCGATCGGCCGCCCCCGTCGGCGGCGAAGACACTTCAGGTCTTGATCTCGCGCCTGAGGAAGACACTCGGCCGCGAGACGATCGTGACGCGCGGCGGCGGTTACATGCTCGCCGCCGACGGCGTCGTCACCGATGTCGAGCAGCTCGAGGACCTGTTGCGGACTGCGCGCGATGCAGCCACCTCAGGTGATGCGACCGCCGCTGCCGAGCACACCGCGGCAGCCGCAGGCCTCTTCCGCGCACGGCCGCTGACGGACTTCGCCTTCGACGATTTCGCACAGCTGGAGATCGCACGCCTCGAAGAGCTGCACTTGTTCGTCCTCGAGCAGCGGATCGAGCACGAACTTGCGGCAGGGCGAGGCGCCGAGCTCATTCCGGAGCTCGAGGCGCTCGTGCGCGAGCATCCGCTCCGCGAGCCCCTTCGCGCGCAGTTGATGCTCGCCCTCTATCGCGCGGGCCGGCAAGCCGACGCGCTCGAGGCGTACCACTCCGCACGCACGACGCTCGTCGGCGAACTCGGTATCGAGCCCGGCCGCGCGCTGCGCGAGCTCGAGCAGGCGATTCTCCAGCAGGACGTATCCCTTGATGCCGACGGCGCGGTTCCTACGGCGGGCGACCCGCCGGATGCCGGGGGAAGCTTCCTCGTCGGACGTGAGCACGAGCTCGCTCAGCTCCATTCGGGTCTCGATCGGGCCTTCGCCGGTCACGGTTCGCTGTTCTTGCTCGTCGGCGAGCCTGGCATCGGCAAGAGCCGCGTCGCGGAGGAACTGCTTCGCGAAGCGCGCAAGCGCGGCGCGGTTGCGCTTGCGGGGCGTTGCTGGGAGGCGGGCGGCGCGCCGGCGTACTGGCCGTGGGTTCAGTCCCTCCGTGCGTACGTCGAGCGCACGGAGCGCTCCGATTTGCGTGCGCAGCTCGGGAACAGCGCGGGCGACATCGCGCAGATGCTTCCCGAGCTTCGTGAGCTGGCGCCCGACGCCCCGGCGCCGTCAGTCGACAGCGAAGGCGCACGGTTTCGCCTGTTCGACGCCACGGCTCGGTTTCTCAAGGCCGCGGCGGCAACTCAGCCGATCGTGCTCGTGCTCGACGATCTTCATGCCGCGGACGAACCGTCGCTGCTGCTGCTTCGTTTTCTGGCAGCCGAGCTGGGTGGCAGCCGCGTGCTCGTGATCGGGACCTATCGCAATGTCGATCCGACGGTTCGCGAGCCGTTGACGTCGACGCTTGCCGAGCTCGCACGTGAGCGAGTCACCAGCCGCATCGAGCTCCGCGGCCTCGGCGAGTCCGACATCCGCCGTTACATCGAGCTCAATGCGAAGACAGCGCCGCCGCGTGAGCTCGTCGAGGCGATCCATCGAGAAACCGAAGGCAACCCGCTGTTCGTCGGTGAGGTCGTTCGGCTGCTTGCGGCCGAAGGATCGCTTGAAGACCTCAAGGTGGAGTCGCTGTGGACATTCGGGATCCCGCAGGGTGTGCGCGAAGTCATCGGTCGCCGCTTGAGCAGGTTGTCGCCTCGCTGCACGCAGATGCTGACCCTCGCGTCAGTCCTCGGCCGCGAATTTCGGCTCGACGCGCTCGAACGCGTCGGCGGGGGACACGATGACCTGCTGCTCGAATCGCTCGACGAGGCGGTCGGGGCGCGCGTGCTTGCGCCGACGCCGGGCTCACGCGGGACGCTCCGCTTTGCACACGCGCTGATCCGCGAGACGCTCTACGACGGGCTCACGACCGTGCGACGCGTTCAGCTCCACCGCGCTGCCGGCGACGCGCTCGAACAGCTCTACGGTGAGCATCCTGACGCCCACCTTGCCGAGCTCGCGTACCACTTCTTCGAAGCGGCGCCCGGCGGCGACGCCGAGAAGGCCGTCGCGTATGCGCGCCAAGCTGCAGAGCGCGCGCTCACGTTGCTGGCGTACGAGGAGGCTGCACGACTCCTACGCACTGCGCTCGAGGCGCTCGAGTTCGTCCAGCCGCAAGACAAGCGCGCCTCTTGCGAACTGCTCGTGACGCTCGGTGAAGCCGAGTCGCGCGCCGGCAACATGCAGATCGCCAAGGACGTGCTCTGGCGGGCGGCCGAGCTTGCGCGGATCCACCACCTGCCGCGTGAGCTGGCGCGGGCAGCGGCGGTCTATGGAGGCCGGATCGTCTACGCGCGAGCAGGCTCCGACGATCGGATCGTGCCGCTGCTCGAGGAGGCGCTAGGTGCGCTCGGCGAGGACGAGGTCAAGCTGCGAGCGCGACTTCTCGCGCGCCTCGCCGGAGCGCTACGTGATGAGCACTCACGGCTTCGCCGTGACCGTCTGAGCGCGGAAGCCGTCGCGCTTGCGCGATCGAGCGGAGATGCCGGCACCCTGGCGTATGCGCTCGACGGGAGGATCGCGGCGTACATCGGCCCCGACCGCCTCGATGCGATCCTCGCGCTAACGGGTGAACTACGCGAGTTGGCTGAGGCGACGAGTGACCATGAGCCGCTCCTGTCTGCACGGTTCTTTCGCTTCATCTGCTTCGTCACGCGTTGCGTGACGCCTGACGCCGACACCGAGCTCGAGGTCGTGGTGGAGATGGCGCAGAAACTCCACCAACCGGCTCAGCTCTGCCAGGTCACCGCTTCCCGCGCAATGCTCGCGCTCGGACGCGGCGAGTTCGAGAGCGGGAAGGCGCTCGCCGAAGAAGCCTTCCGGTACGGCGTGAACGCGGCCCCCGAAATCGCAGTTCCGGCAATGCAACTGCACTCGTACGCCCTCGGCGTTGCGCTTGGAGAGATGGACGAGCTCGTGCCGAACCTGCGCGCAATCGCCGAGACGTACCCGGCCCGGCCATTCTTCCGGAGCGCGCTCGTCCACGTGCAGGCGCTGCTAGGCGATGTAGAGGCCGAGCGAGGTTTCGCCGAGCTTGCGAGCGACGGTTTCGCGCGTCTACCGCTCGACACCGAATGGCTCTACGCCATGAGCCTCCTCGCCGAAACGAGCGTATTGCTGCACGACCTCGAGCGCGCCGAGCAGCTGTATCGACTGCTCACGCCGTACGCCCAACTGAACGTCGTCAATGTCCCGGAGGGCGTTCGAGGTTCGGTGTCGCGGTATCTCGGCCTGCTCGCAGCGATGTGCGAACGCTGGGACGACGCGGCGACTCATTTCTCGTGTGCGCTCGAAACCAACGAGCGGCTGGGCCTCCGCCCGTGGGTGGCGGCGACCCAGGAGGACCTTGCGCGGATGCTCCTCGCCAGCAACCGGGAGGGGCCACGCGTCGACCAGCTGCTCGATGCGGCGATCGGCACGTATCGCACGCTGGGCATGCGTCCGCACGCCGAGCGTGCGGCCGCCTTGGCTTAGCGGAGTGGCACAGGAGTCGAACCTGCCTAGGTCGGGCAGTACACGTCATTCGCGCCCCTCGAGTACGCCGGGCCATAGAACGTGGGCCCGGCGCGCGCACGCCGGGCCCACCTTTCGCGAGGGCTCTTAGCGCGCCGGAGGGATGAGGACGCGATTCACGACGTGGATGACGCCGTTCGTCGCCATGACGTCCGCCGTCGTCACCTTCGCGCGGTTGACGAAGACGTTCGAACCGGAGACCCGGATACGAACGCTCTTGCCGTTCAGCGTCTTCGCCGACGTCAGCCCCGCGACGTCTGCCGCGGTCACCTTGCCGGAGACGACGTGGTAGAGAAGCACTGCCTTCAGCTTCGCCTTGTTCCGCAGCAAGGCTCCGAGCGTCTTCTTCGGCACGTTCTTGAAGGCCGCGTCGGTTGGTGCGAAGACCGTGTACGGGCCCGGCTGCTGCAATGCGGACACGAGGCCGGCCCGCTTCAGCAGCTTCGCGAGCGTCGTGAACTGGCCCGCCGAGACGGCGGTCGCGACGATGTCGCCGTCCGCCTTCGTGCGGGCCGACGCGGGTGCGCCGCTCGCGACGGCCGCAAGGGCGACGATTGCGAAAACGGCGAGGATGGTCCGGAAGCGATGCATCGTTCTCCTTTCGATTCGATCGGTCATTGGGTTGCGGTGGCTGACGTCGGCCGAGCGGAACTGCGGCTCGCCAGCAACGAGCCGACGCCGTACACGGCGGAGAGCCCGACGAGGCCGTAGACGATTCGGCTGGCGGCGTTCGTCTCTCCGAAATCGAGCCCGAAGATCGCCGCGACGAGGTCGAACTTCGCGACGGCCACGAGGCCCCAGTTCAGACCGCCGATGAGGACGAGTGCCGCGGCAGCGCGGTCGAGCTTGGTCATTCTTGTCCACCTCCTGTAGAGAAACTGTTCATGCCGGGTGACCGTACCCGCAGGCCACTGCTCTTGTCAAGCTCTTGTCTAGGTCATGTACAATCTTGCGATGGCACCGGCAACCGTCCTGCGGATCGGCGAGCTGAGCAAGCGCTCCGGTGTGAGTCCGGAGCTGCTGCGAGCCTGGGAAAGCCGCTACGGCCTCCTGCGCCCGACACGGTCCCCCGGCGGCCTACGCCTCTACTCAGCGGACGACGTCGAGCGTGTTCGACGCATGCAAGAGCACCTCGCGAGCGGTCTGGCCGCCGCCGAGGCAGCCGCGCTCGCCACAGACGACACCGCGTCTCCACTGTCCGGGCCGGCGGTCGACCCCGCCGTTGCGCGCGCGCGACTCGCGAGCTCGCTCGACCGCTACGACGAGGCGGGCGCGCAGGCAGTGCTCGACGAGCTTCTCGCGACAGTCACGATCGACACGTTCCTCGCGCAGATCCTGCTCCCGTACCTGCACGACCTCGGCGAGCGCTGGAAACGCGGGGAGGCGTCGGTCGCGCAGGAGCACTTTGCTTCGAGCGTCCTCCGCGGCCGCATGCTCGCGCTCGCACGCGGCTGGGGCCGCGGCGTCGGTCCGCAGGCGGTGCTCGCATCGCTGCCCGGCGAGCAGCACGACCTCGGACTGATCGCGTTTGGCCTGATGCTGCGTGCGCGGGGCTGGCGAATCACCTACCTCGGCGCGGACACGCCTCTTGCGACGGTCGCAGAGGCGGCGGCGTCGGTCGGCCCCGAGCTCATCGTGCTGAGCGCGACAACGGCCGAACGCGTGCGACCCGTGCGCGCGGAGCTGCGCAGACTCGGGAAGCGCTACGGCATCGGGCTCGCAGGACCTGGCTTCGTCGACGGCGATGAGCGCGCCCTCGGAGGACGCGTGCTGACCGCAGATCCGATCGGCGAAGCGGAGCGCGTGACGGCCGACGCCGGTGTGCACGGCTGACGGCGCTGGCAACCACCCGTCGCATCGCCAAATCACTCGAAGGCCCGACTGCGCGAAAGTTGCGCGAAAGTCGCTATCGCGCAGGAGCGGGTGCGAGCGGTTGAATGTCGCTTACGTGTTCGGAGTCATGCTGTGCCGCAATCGCGCTCGGGCGCACGGAACCGGCTGAGCGGAGCGGCACAGGAGTCGAACCTGCCTAACGTGGGGCTGCCACGCCGTACCGGTTTTGAAGACCGGTTGGGCCACCAGGCCCGGCCGCTCCGCCGCGAATCTATCGAGTGCAGGCGTACCGCTCCGGGCCGCTCGACCGTTCTCTCCGCAGCAGGTCTACAACCGACGGGAGGCGACTGTGGCCATTGGGCGATCTGAAAACGCGGGTGCGTTCGCGGCAGACAATGCGCGCGCGAAGGCGGCGAGCGGCACCGGGTGGTACGCGTTCCTCGCGCGAACCGGCCTGCTTGCGAAGGGCGTCTCGTTCGGCATCGTCGGCGCACTCGCGGTGAAGCTGGCGCTCGGCGACGGCGGCAAGGCAACGAGCCGCCAGGGCGCGCTGGCCTCATTGGCCCAGCACTCGTCGGGAAAGATCCTGCTGATCCTGCTCGCGGTCGGCTTCGCGGCGTACGCGCTCTGGCGGTTCGTGCAGGCATTCGCGGAACGCGGCAGTGGAACGGACGCAGCGAAGAAGTGGGGCAAGCGCGCGGGGTACGCGGGCCGCGGCCTGATCTACGCCGGCCTGACCTTCTCCGCGATCAAGATCCTGACCGGCTCAGGCGCGCAGCAGTCGCAGAACGCGAAGGCGCACCAGACGGCGGCGACGATCCTGACGTGGCCGGCCGGCACGTGGATCGTCGGGATCGCGGGAGCGGCGATCATCGGCGCCGCCCTCTGGAACCTCTACCGCGGCGTCAGCCGGAAGTTCGAGGACCGCTGGCGCACAGGCGAGATGAACCACGGCGCGCGGAAATGGGGGAGTCGTGTCGGCGTCGCCGGACACCTCGCGCGCGCGGTCGTCTTCGGGTTGATCGGCATCTTCGTGGTGAAGGCCGCGCTCGACTTCAATCCGAAGGCCGCGATCGGCCTCGACGGAGCGCTGCAGAAGCTCGCGCACACGAGCTACGGCCCCTACCTGCTGGGCCTCACCGCCGCGGGCCTCATCTGCTACGGGGTCTACTGCTTCGTCGACGCGCGCTATCGCGACGTGTCCACGAGCGGCGGCGGCGGCCGTTCGCACGGAGGTTCGGCACGTCGGCCGGCGTGGTTACGCGCGGCCGGATAACGCCGAATCACATGATGGGAGAGGTGCGGTGACGGCGTCGTTCGACACCGCCGTCGCGGAGTGGGTTGCGCAGCACCGGTTCGGGCCGATCGACGGTTTCTTCGTCGCGCTCGGGACGGTCGAAAAGCTCGGCGCGATCTGGATCGCGTGCTCGCTCGTCCTCGGCATCGCGTCGCGACGCGGTTTCACATGGACAGCCGCACTCGTCGTCCTGACGGCCGTGACGACGTTCGTGGCCGACAGCGTGTCGTTCGGGATCAAGGATTTCACGCACCGGCCCCGGCCGTTCGTCGCGCACCCGCAGATCCATCCGCTCTACGTCGTCCATTCGAGCTCGTTCCCGGCCGGGCATGCGGCAACCGCGTTCGCGGGCGCGACACTGTTGACGTACGTCGCGCCGCGGTTGTGGCCGCTGTTCGTCGGCCTGGCGACGGCGGTCTCGTTCTCGCGCGTCTACGTCGGCGTGCACTACCCGACAGACGTCCTCGCCGGCGCGGCGATTGGCGTCGGCATCGGCGCGCTCGGGATTGCCGCGCTCATGCTGCTCGAACGCTGGAACCCGCATTCGAGCGTGACACCGCGTCGCGCGGCGCCGGCGTGAGCCGCTACTTGCGCGCGACGAACACGAGGAACTCGTGGTCGGGCGTCGGTTCGCCGCCGTCGTAGCCGCCGCGCACCGAGACCTCTGCGAAACCGGTTCGCTCGAGTAGCAGGACGAGCTCGTCCTTGAAGTAGAGCGTCATGCGCAGCAACTGCTCCTCGTGTTGCTCGAGCACGCCGTCGCGCCACAGCTCGGCGCGCATACCCATCGTCACGCGCTGTGCGAGTGGGTCGAGCTCGACCATCCGGGAGCGGAGAGCGAGCTCCGACCCGTCGGCGGTCGTCTGCCGCGTTCCGTCGTCGGGCCAGTCGCGCGGAAGGAGCGCTCGCCCTTCACGCGTCCAGTATTTCCACTGCGGCTCAGCGGCGTACGGCACCTCGTTGTCGAGCACGAGCACGCCGCCGGGCTCGAGGTGCTCGTAGATCCGGCGCAACGCGTCGACGTCGTCGTCGCGGTTCCCGCCGAGCCCGAAGCCGCCGCAGATGAAGATCGTCCGGTAGCGGCGCGGCAGGTCGAGCTCGTGGAGCGCCTGCGCGTACAGCGTCGGCGACACGCCTTCGCGCACCCCGCGCTCGCGGCAGTGCGCGAGCATGTCGGGTGAGACGTCGCAACCGTCGACGTCGAGGCCGGCGCGGAGGTACGGGATCAGCAGGCGACCCGTCCCGCACGCAAGGTCGAGCGCCGGCTGCCCCTGTTCGACGAAGCGCTGGAAGTAGTCGATCTCCGGCCCGTCGACGTTGAACTCCGCCCACCATCTGGCGACCAGCCCGTAGTGCCACGTCTGCGGCCGATCGCTCACGGCACCGGGATCCCGTCGTCGACCCAGCTCCGCGTCAGGTACAGCCAGAACGCGAGCCCGGCGTACTCGCGGTAGCGCTTGAACCGCCGCTCGATCGTCGCGTCGGCGAGCGCTCTTCGTGCGCCGGACAGCTTCCCGTACGTCGGACGCGTCCACGAGTCGAGCACGAGCCGCGAGTAGCGGCCCAGTGAGGTCAGCATCACGTGGGCGGCGGCATAGGGCCCGACGCCCGGAAGCGCGAGCAACCGTGCCGCCGCCTCCTCGTCCGGAAGCTCGGGGTCGTTCAGCACCTCGAGATCGATCGTGCCGTCGGCGACGTCTCGGGCGAGTTGCTTCAGGTATGCGCCGCGGTAGCCGGCGCGGACGACGTCCCGGTAGAAGTCCGCGTCCGCATCCGCCATCGCGGCCGGGGTCGGGAACGCGTGGCGACCTCCCGGCGCTTCGGCGCCGAGGTTCTCGACGAGCGCCGTCGTCATCTTCTTCGTCCCCGACCACGTCGTGTTCGTGGTGCAGATCGTCTTCACGACATCCTCGAAGACGGTCGGCGCGCGCAACATGCGGCCTGCGCCGAGCGCGCACCACGACAGTTCGACGTCATTATCGACGAGCGCATAGAAGGCGGACAGGTCTTCGTCGAGCCGGAACATGTGCGCGACCGTCTTCGTCAACGCGGTGCGCAGGCGCTGTCCGGCGCTGCCGGTCACGACTTCGAGGCGGAGCTTGCCGCTGCTCTCCGTCAGTCGCACCGTCCGAGCGCCGCGCGGAACCGGGAGCGTCGTCTCCAGCGCGCGCGCCTCGAGGTCGAGACGGTTGGGTGAGAGCTCGGCGACTCCGTGGGAGACGATCGTCCGGGCGAAGTCGACCGGCTCGCCGCCGGCGCCGCGTAGTGGGAGATCGGCGACATGAATCACGGTGTTCGAGTATCGCGAACGTCTCGGGCGTGGAAACCCATCCCGGAAAAGGTGTCAAGCTTCGAGCAGTGGCGAGGAGCGAGATCACATACCGGCGACTCGTCGCGGAAGACCTCGCGCGGATCGGGGATATCGACCGCACCGAACGGATCGACAAGATCTACGTGCAACACGGCACGCAACTCGAAGAGCGGATCGGCGACTGGAGCGCGCCGGCGTGGTTCAGCGAAAGAGAGGGCGAGCACTCGGTCGCCTACCAGCGTGCGGAGTGCGAGCGGCATCTCGCGGCCGGAGCGATCGGGGCGGCAGCGTTCGCGGGGGAGCGGTTGGTCGGGATCGGGCTGGTGACACCTCACATCCGGCCCGGCATCGCGCAGTTCGCCTTCCTTTATGTGAGCAACGGGTACCGCGGGCACGGCGTCGGCGCGCAGCTCGCCGACGAGCTCGAAGGCATGGCCCGCAAGCGGGCCAACGGGACGATCGTCGTCTCGGCCACGCCGTCCGTCAACACGGTTCGGTTCTACATCGGGCGAGGCTTCGAGCCGACGTCGGATCCGCTGCCGGAGCTGTACGAGCTCGAGCCGGAGGACGTCCACATGCAGAAGCGGCTGTAACGCGCCGGAGCCGAAACGCTCAACGCTCATCGCCGACGTCGGCGAGCGCGGCGAGCGAGACGTCCTCCAGCGACTCGACGATCACGTCGGCCTCATCGAGCGCCAACGTCGCCGTGATCGGGTTCGGCACGGCGACGCAGAAGAGGCCCGCGGCCTTCGCGGCGCGCACGCCGTTGGGCGAGTCCTCGAACGCGACCGCTTCGTCGGGCGAAAGCTCGAGCAGCCTGAGCGCGTCGAGGTAAAGCGTCGGCGCAGGCTTCGCGCGCTCGACGTCGCCGTTCGCCGCGACGATCGCGTCCCAGCCGTTCGACCGCTCGAGCCGCCCCAGGTGACGTTGGATCCACCAGTCGTCGCTCGAGCTGACGATCGCCGTGCGCAATCCGTGTTCCCGCGCATCGGCGAGGAGATCCTCGACACCGGGCCGCAGGTCCTCGAGGTCGACGAGCTCGTCCTCGCGCGCGCGCCGCCAATCGTCGAGCTCGTCGCGGTCCAGCGGCGTCCCGACGAGCTCCTCGAGGTGGACGTACGGGTCGAACTCTGCGCCGATCGTGCCGACGAGCGTCGCCCACCGGTCGAGGGGGAGCTCGTGGCCGTGCCGGCGGTACAGGTGCTCGTACGCCGCGCGCGACGGCGTCTCAGTGTCGACGAGCAGCCCGTCGAAGTCGAAGAGGAGTCCGCGGATCGTCACGGTGTCAGTCTTCCCGAATGGCGATCCTCGGCGTCGACGTCGGCGGCACGTTCACCGACGCGGTCCTGCTCGACGGGGACACGCTCACGACCGCGAAGGTTCTCACGGCGGAACGGCAGGAGGAATCCGTCGTCGCCGCCGCACGTGCGGCCGGTGCACGCGCGGTCGAGCGCTTCGCGCACGGTACGACGGTTGCGACGAATGCGCTGCTGGAGCGCAAGGGCGCCCGGACCGCGTTCGTCACGAACGAGGGGTTCGAGCACCTCCTGCACCTCCGCAGGCAGACGCGCGCCCACCTCTACCGCCTCTGCGCACGCCACCCCGAGCCGCTCGTCCCGCTCGACCGGTGCTACGGCGTGCGCGGCCGGATGGTGCCCGACGGCGAGCTCGTGCCCGTCGACGTCGCGACGCTGCCCGAGATCGAAGCCGACGCGATCGCGGTGTGTCTCCTGCACGCGGACCGCCACCCGGCGCACGAGCGCGCGGTCGCGGACGAGCTCCACCGGCGCTATCCCCGTGCGCATGTCGTCGCGTCGCACGAGGTCGCGCCCGAGTTCCGAGAGTACGAGCGTGCGTCGACCGCCGCAGCCGACGCATACCTTGGCCCCGTCGTCGGGCGCTATCTCCGGTCGCTGACCGAGGTATCGACCGCGGCGGGCTTGCCCGAGCCGCTCGTGATGCGCTCATCCGGCGGCGTCGCGACACCCGCCGAGGCTGCAGCGCACCCGGCGACGATCCTCGTTTCCGGCCCCGCGGCGGGAGCGGTCGGCGCCGCGCTCCTCGCGGCGCGCGCGGGATTTGCAGATGCGATCGCGCTCGACATGGGCGGGACGTCGACCGACGTCTGCCTGATCACGGACGGTCGCGCCGAGCGTTCGACCGAGCGCGCGGTCGGAGGGTTGCCGATTCGCCTCCCGACCGTCGACATCCACACGGTCGGCGCCGGCGGCGGCTCGATCGTCTGGCACGACCGCGGCGGAGCGCTTCGCGTCGGCCCCCAGAGCGCCGGCGCGACGCCTGGCCCTGCGTGCTACGGCCGCGGCGGTCGCGACGCGACGGTCACCGACGCGAATCTCGTCCTCGGCCGGCTTCCGGACACGCTCGCGGGCGGCGTGACGCTCGATCGCGGCGCCGCCGAACGCGCGCTCGACGGTATCGATCCCGCGGCGGTCATCGATGTTGTCAACGCTGAGATGCTCCGCGCATTGCGCGTGGTGTCCGTCGAGCGCGGTCACGACCCGGACGGTTTCGCGCTCGTCGCGTTCGGCGGTGCCGGCGCTCTCCACGCGTGTGACCTTGCAGACGAACTCGGCGCGTCGAGCGTGATCGTGCCGGAGACAGCCGGCGTGCTGTCGGCGCTCGGGCTCGTCGCGTCCGACGAGCGTCGCGATCGCGTGCGCTCGTACCTCGTGCCGCTGCGCGAGGCAGGGGAGCTGCCGCGGGAAGGCGAGGCCGACCTGCGCTACCGCGGCCAGTCGTTCGAGCTGACGCTGCCGCTCGGCGGCGATCTCGCGTCCGCGTTCCACCGCGCGCACGCGGAGCAGTACGGGTTCGCCGATCCCGCACGCGAGATCGAGCTCGTCTCGGTGCGGACGGCCGACGTGCGGCCGGCGCCGCAGTTCGAGCTCCCGCAGAGCGAGGCGAAGACGGTGCGGGGACCCGCGCGCGTCGAGCTCGACGGCGCGACATTGTGGATCGCCCCGGGGTGGGTGGGGGTTAGGGATGGTCCCACGTGGGTCGTGACGCGAACGTGAATGTTCAGCTCCAGGTTCTCGGCGCGCTGCTGCGGGCCGTCGCCGAGGAGATGGGTGCAGTGCTCGTCCGCTCGGCGTTCTCCGCGAACATCAAGGAGCGCCGCGATTGCTCGACCGCGCTCTTCGACGCGAACGGCAGGATGATCGCGCAGGCCGAGCACATCCCCGTCCACCTCGGCGCGATGCCGGATGCCGTTGCTGCGGTGATCCGCCACGAGCCGCGTCGCGACGACGTCTGGATCCTCAACGACCCGTACACGGGCGGGACGCACCTGCCGGACATCACGCTCGTATCGCGGACCGAGGTCGGCTTCGCGGTCACGCGCGCGCATCACGCCGATGTCGGCGGGCGCGAGCCGGGATCGATGCCCGCCAATTCGCGCACGCTCGACGAGGAAGGCGTTGTCATTCCGCCGACACTGCTGGACGACGCGGTGCTCGAGGGCCTTGTCGGGCAGATGCGCAATCCGGACGAGCGTCGCGGCGACCTGCGTGCGCAGCTCGCAGCGCACCGCCTTGCGGAGCGGCGAGTGCTCGAGCTCTGCCGCCGACGCGGCCGCGACGCCGTCATGGCGGCGATGGACGAGCTGTACGCGTACTCCGAACGACGCATCCGGGCCGGGATCGCGGCGCTTCCAGACGGCCGGTATCACGCTGCGGATGTGCTCGAGGCGGGCGCGACGGATCTCGAGCTGCGCGCCGCCGTCACGATCGCCGGCGACCTGATCGACATCGACTTCGAAGGCACCGCGCCGCAACACGGCGGCAACCTCAACTGCCCACTCGCCGTTGCGCGATCGGCGTGCTACTTCGTCGTCCGCGCGCTCGTCGACCCCGACCTTCCGGCGTCCGGAGGCGCGTTCGCCCCGGTCACGGTTCGCGCACCCCACGGCTCCCTCGTCAACGCGACCCCGCCCGCCGCCGTCGCCGCCGGGAACGTCGAGACGTCGTCACGGATCGTCGACGTCGTGATGCGCGCATTCGCAGGCGCGATCTCCGCGCCGGCGCAGGGCCAGGGAACGATGAACAACGTCACAATCGGCAACGACCGCTTCACGTATTACGAGACGATCGGCGGCGGCCAGGGCGCGTGTGTCGACGAGGCCGGCCCCGACGGTGTGCACGTCGCGATGTCGAACACACTGTCGACGCCGGTCGAGGCCCTCGAGCTCCAGTATCCGCTCCGCGTCGAGCGCTACGGCCTCCGTCCGGGGTCCGGCGGCGACGGTCGACACGCGGGCGGCGACGGTGTCGTGCGCGAGCTGCGCGTCCTCGAGCCATGTCGGCTGTCGATCATCTCCGAGCGTCGCCGGCATCCGCCGGCGGGAACACGCGGCGGTGGAAACGGCGCCGTCGGCCGGAACTCGCTGAACGGACAGGAGCTGCCCGGAAAGACGACGACAGACCTCGCGGCCGGCGACGTGATCACGATCGAGACGCCGGGCGGTGGCGCGTTCGGTGCACCGGTTGACAACCCGTCGCCCGCGGGCGATGGTGGTTGACGCCGCCGCTCATGCGCCGCCTCGCCTTTCTAGTAGCCGCCTGCCTCGTCGTCGTTCCCGCAACGCGCGCCCTCGCCGCGTTGCACGTGCCGTTCCAGCCGGCGAATCCGCACAACTACTCGCACCACCCGCGCCGCGCGTCGGCGATTCGGCTTCTCGTCGTCCACGTCACCGAAGGCACGTTCGCGTCGGCGGTCGCGTGGTTCCAGAACCCGCACGCGCACGTTTCCGCGCACTTCGTCGTGTCACGCGACGGCGCCGTGACGCAGATGGTCCCGCTGAGTCGCGTTGCCTGGCATGCGGGAAACGCCTGGGTGAATGCACACTCGATCGGGATCGAGAACGAGGGCTACACAGGCGTGGACTCGACGTTCACCGACGCCGAGTACCGTGCATCGGCCGAGCTGTCGGCGACCGTGCTCAGGCGCTACCTCCTGCCGATCGACCGCCGGCACCTGATCGGTCACGCCGAGGTTCCCGACCCGTCGCACCCGGGCCTGTTCGGCGGCTACGCGCACCACACCGACCCCGGCCGCTACTGGGACTGGCGCCGCTTTCTCGCATACACGCAGAGTTACGCACACGGGGTGACCCCGCCGCCGTTGCCGTTCGATGTCGCGACCGCCGGCGTCGCTTTCGGCACGACCGTCCACGGCGCCGTGCCGTGGGGTGCCGTGACGAGCGGCAAGGACGCCGACCACGTCGACTTCCTCGTCGACGGAAAGGTCCGCGACACCGAACGCGCCTCGCCGTATCTCTACGGCGCGACGTCGTGGGACACGACGCATGAGCCGAACGGGCGCCACGTTCTGACGCTTCGCGCCGTCGCGCGGGACGGCAGCGTCGCCCGAACGTCGACGGTCGTCACGGTCGCGAACCCGGCGATTCGCATCACGGCGGTCTCCGTGTACGAGAATCAGACGCTCGCGGGCCAGGTCCACGTCGAGGCCGCGGTGCGCGGGACGCCGATCCGGGTGGAGTTCCTCGTCGACGGCGTCGTCCGCGACATCGAGGCCGCGGCGCCGTACATCCTCGGCGGCGCAACCGGCAGCTGGGACACGACGAAGGAAGCGAACGGGCCGCACACGCTGTTCGTGCGCGCGATCGGGCCGAACGAGAAGCCGGCGGCGACGCGGACGATCCACGTCGTCGTCGCGAATCCGTAGCGGAGCCGGGGGAGGGGCGGTTCCAGGTCCGGCCGGACGTTCCGGCCGGACGCATCGACCGAGCCGGCTAGTTGCCGGTCAGCTTGACCGAGAGGTTCGCGACGGGGAAGCCGCGAAGCTTTCGCTTGAGCGTAGCCGCAGACATATTTTTTGCCGCCTTTCCGCAGTTTGAGGACCAACGTGCCGCGGACTTAGATTCGTCGCGAATCGCTGTCTGCGCCATCCCTCGTTCGGGGCGCGTGCGACGACGAGTAGACGTCCTTGCGTTTGATCAGGCCGTTTTCGAACGGGAAGATGTCGACGCCGTCCCACTCGATCGTCGCTCCGTTGCGGTCGGCGGTCGCGGTCCACTCGCTGACGACGAGGCCGTCGGCGGCGTAGAGCCGCCGACCCGTGAACCGGAGCGACGGCGTGTTCGCGAAGATGCGGGCGATGTGGTCGCGGGCCGCGTCCGCCTCCACCGTCTCTCCGGCCGTCCAGTTGTGGAACACGAAATCCGGCGCGTGCAGCGCGACGATCGCGTCCACGTCCTGCCGGTTCCACGCGTCGTTGTAGCGCTCGATCAGCCCGCGGAGCGTTGCTGCGTCATCCGCCATGCCTCGATCCTAGAGCGCTGCGGCGGGCGACGCGCTCGTCGCCGATTCTGCGCGTCAGGCCGTCCGCGTCGAATCGTTCGAGCAGCATCTGGGCTGTCTTCCTCGACGCACCGAGCAGGTCGCGGTACCGCGCGAGCGTGACCCGGCCGTGCCGCTCGAGCTCGTCGACCAACGTCGCGCGCGCAGCCGCGAAGGCCGCCGGTGAGACCGCGAACCCGTCGCCGACGCGAACCAGCCGACCCTGATCCTCGAGCACGCGCGCCAGTTGGGCGTCGCCGACCTTCACCGGCTCGAGCCCCAGCTGCGCCTCGAGTGCCGCGGCGTCGTGCTCCCGTGCGCCGAGCGTCGGCGCTTTCCCCGGCCAGTACAGCTTCGACCCGCGCCGCTCCAGGCCGAGCCGCGGGACGACCGCCGCGGCCCAGGAATCCGTGGGCGCCGGGGCGCCCGGGTCGAGCGGGTCGGCGGCGTCGATCTCGTGGACCAGCCGCGCCCGGAGCTCGTCGAGCCACTCGTCGGAGAAGCGCCACTCGCCGCCGTCGTCGCGGACCGGTGCGTGCACGAGCTGCTCGCCTCGCGCCGCGCGTTCGAACCGGTCGGCGTCGGCATGCCTCGCGGGTGCGGCGTCGATCACCGTTCCGCCGCCGATCGTCGTTCCCGCGCGGAGGACGATGCGGTCGCCGCGTGCTGCGACGACCGGCGCGGCGAGCCGTACCTGAGCGAACGCGCCGTTCCGAACGACTCGCGCGAGCGTCGCCGACGTTCCGTGGTGGACGAGCGCGCGTTCCGGGATCGGCGCAAGCTCCTCGAGCTCGACATCGAGGCGATAGGTCGGCGTGTATGCGCCCGGCTCGAGCAGCACGTCCCCGCGACGAAGCCGGTCGCGGTCGATCCCTGGGAGCGACAACGCGACGCGTTGACCCGCAGCCGCCGCGTCGACGGGCTCGTCGTGCACCTGCACGCTGCGAACCCTCACCTCGATGCCGGCCGGCTCCGCACGCAGCCTGTCGCCGACGGCGATCCGCCCCGACCAGAGCGTCCCGGTCACGACGGTGCCGATCCCATGGAGCGTGAAGACGCGGTCCACGTAGAGCCGTGGCCGCCCGTTCGTCGACTCGCCGCGCGCTCCGCCGGCCGCGTCGGCTGCGCGAGCGAGGGCGGCGCGGAGCTCGTCCAGTCCCGCCCCGGTCTTCGCGCTGACGGCGACGGCCGCCGCTTCGGGGACGAGCGCACGAACCTCGTCGAGCGCGAGCTCGAGGACGTCCGGCTCGACCGCGTCCGCCTTCGTCACCGCGACGACGCCGTGGCGGACACCCAGCAGCCGCAGCACCGCGAGGTGTTCGTGGGTCTGTGGCATCGCACCCTCGGCCGCGTCGACCACGAGCAGGAAGAGGTCGATCCCGGTTGCGCCGGCAACCATCGTGCGGACGAACCGCTCGTGCCCCGGAACGTCGATCAACGAGAGGCGGCGTCCGTCCGGAAGCTCGAGCGGCGCGTAGCCGAGATCGATCGAGATCCCTCGCCGCTGCTCCTCCGGCAGGCGGTCGGTGTTCTTGCCCGTCAGCGCGCGGACGAGCCACGTCTTGCCGTGGTCGATGTGGCCGGCCGTGCCGATCGTCAGCGGCATGCGTGAACGGCGGCTGCGACCGTCTCGACCTCGCCGTCCGCGATCGTCCGGCAGTCGAGCAGCGTGCGGCCGTCACGGACGACCGCGACGACGGCCGGATCGGCCGCGCGCAGCTTCTCTGCGAGCGGTTCCTCGACGGCGCACGCGAAGCTCGGCAGCTCGGCGAGCGGGAGCGCCCCGCCGCCCGCGCGCGCAACGGTCTCTTCCACGTCTCCGCCGACGAGTGACGCGAGTCGCTCCGCCCGTTCGCGGACGACCGCAGCGTCTTCGCGCGCCATCCGGACGACCGGGATCCGCTCGGGCGCGTCGAGGTACAGCGCGAGCGTTGCCTCGAGTGCGGCGAGCGTGAGCTTGTCGGCCCGCAGCGCCCGTTGGAGCGGATGCCGGCGCAGCCGCTCGACCAGCTCGGCCCTTCCTACGATGATGCCGGCCTGGGGCCCGCCGAGCAGCTTGTCGCCCGAGAAGCAGACGAGATCGGCGCCCGCGGCGAGGCTCTCGCGCGCGGTCGGCTCGTCCGCGAATGCGACGAGGGCGCCGGAGCCTTGGTCGTCGACGAGCGGGAGCCCGTGCTTGCGGGCGACGTCCGCCAGCTCGCCGACCGTCGGGTGCTCGGTGAAGCCGACGACGCGGAAGTTCGACTGGTGGACGCGGAGGAGGAGCGCCGTGTTCGGTCCAACCGCATGGTCGTAGTCGGCCGCACGTGTGCGGTTCGTGGTTCCCACTTCGCGCAGGTGCGCGCCCGAGCGTGCGAGAACGTCCGGGATGCGGAAGCCGTCACCGATCTCGATCAGCTCGCCACGCGAGACGAGGACCTCACGGCCCTCGGCGAGTGCCGCCAGCGCGAGCAGCACGGCGGCCGCGTTGTTGTTCACGACGAGCGCCGCTTCGGCGCCCGTGAGACGGCGGAGGATCGGGGCGACGTGATCCTGACGCGATCCGCGCGCGCCGCGCGCAAGGTCGAATTCGAGGTTCGAGTAGCTCCCGGCGGCCGCCTGCACGCGGTCGAGCGCCTCGGCGGCGAGTGGCGCACGACCGAGATTCGTATGCGCGATCACGCCGGTCGCGTTCACGACGCGGCGCAGTGCCGGCGCGCGCGCCGCCGCGATCTCTGCGCGGACCCGCGTCGCGAGGTCGCCCGGATCGGCGCCGGTGCGGATCTCCTCGCGCGCGCGGTCGAGGACGGCGCGTGCCGCGTCGACGGCGAGCGGGTCGTCGAAGACCCGCGCGAGCTCGTCGACCGACGGCAGGTCGCGAAGGTTCATCGCGCGAAGCGTGCGTAACGCGGCGCCGTCATTGCGCGTCGGCTTTCACCGGCTCCGCCGGGACGTGCGCGCACCGGCGCTCGTAGCACTCGATCACCTGGAACACCGCGTCGGCCGGATCGTCGGTGACGTGGAGCAGGTCGACGTCCTCGGGCGAGATCATCTGGTCGGCGAGCAGGTCGTCGCGGAACCAGTCGAGCAGCTCGTCCCAGTACGCGGAATCGAACAAGACGAGCGGGAAGTGCAGCACCTTCCCCGTCTGGATCAGCGTCAGCGCCTCGAAGAGCTCGTCCGCGGTGCCGAACCCCCCGGGGAAGACGACGAATCCCTCCGCAGCTTTCACGAACATCGTCTTCCGCGCGTAGAAGTGACGGAAGGTCAGACCGATGTCGAGGTACGGGTTGACGAACTGCTCGTGCGGCAACTCGATGTTGAACCCGATCGAGAGGCCGCCGCCTTCCTTCGCGCCGCGGTTCGCCGCTTCCATCACGCCGGGACCGCCGCCGGTGACCACGGCCCAGCCGCGCTCGGCGAACAGCCGCGCAACGGCGCGCGCGTGCTCGTAGGGGGCGGATCCCTCGCGTACGCGCGCCGATCCGAACATCGTCACCGCCGGCCGGTCGATGCGATCGACGGCCTCGAAGCCCTCGCGGAACTCGGCCGCGATCGTCGTGACGTGGTGCTCGAGATCGGCGGCGCGTTCGTGCGCCGTCAGGATCCGGCGGTCTTCCATCAGAACGAGTGGGGAACGTGTGTCGCGTGCATGCCGAACACGAGCGCCGCGGCAAGCCCGAAGTAGAGCACTCCCATCACCAGCCTGAGGTGCGCCGGGACGCGGTAGTACTCGTGCGCCTCCGGGAACCGCCGCAGCTGCCAGCGGCGCCAGAGCTCTGACGCTGCGAGCAGCAGGATCAGGATCAGGATCGGGTTCGGCCGGTAGATCACGAGCGCCAGAAGCGCGGCAAACCCGACGAACCAGAGCGCGGGATGCAGTGCCGCGGTGATGCGGCCGCCGTCGAGCGGGAGGACCGGCAGCAGGTTGAAGAGATTGATGAAGAAGCCGAGGAACGCGAGCGCCTTCAGGTCGTGCGAGTCGTACGCGGCGCCGAGCACGTAGAGGACGAGCGCGCCGAGCGAACCGAGGATCGGCCCCGCGATCGCGAGCCGCGCCTCGCGCCACGCGTTGTGCGGCATCTGCTTCATCGTGATCATCGCGCCCATGAACGGGATGAACACGGGAACGGAGACGGGAAGGCCCTGCCGTCGTGCCTCGAGCACGTGGCCCATCTCGTGGACGAACAGCAGCCCGACCAGCCCGAGCGCGAACCACCACGGACCGAACAGGAGGTACGCGCCGAACGAGATGACCATCGAGAAGAGGAACTTGAACTTGAGCAGCACCGCGCCGAACTTGGCGAGGAACGCGCCGATCGCCGCGAGCGGGGCCCAGAGCTTCCGGAGCACGCCGCGCCAGTCGACGCCGCCCCGAGGCTGGATCGGGTCGTACTGCCGCCACTCCTCGGGGTACTGCTCCATTCCACCCATTGTGCCTACGACCCCCGGCCCACCCACTCGGCGCCGCCCTCGTAGACCTCCTTCTTCCACAACGGCACGCGTTCCTTGAGCGTGTCGATCGCGTCCTTGCACGCGGCAAGGGCGGCCTCCCGATGCGGCGCCGAGACGGCGATCACGACCGACGGCTCGCCGATGTCGACGCGGCCGGTCCGGTGATGGATAGCGATCTCGCAGATCTCGTAGCGCCCACGCAGCTCGTCGGCGATCTCGCCCATCACCTTCTCGGCCATGCCCGGATACGCCTCGTAGTCGAGGTGATCCACGGTCCGCCCGCGGGAGTGCACGCGGGTCGTGCCGGTGAAGGTCGCGATCGCGCCGGCCTCGTCGCGCGCCACCTCGGCGACGACGGCGTCGAGGGACAGCGGGGTCTCGCTGAGCCGAAATGCGCCGCCGCTCACCGGCGGGATCAGCGCGACCTCGTCGCCGTCGGCGAGCGCGCGGTCGCGCGCGGCGTACTCCTTGTTCACGGCGTAGAGGAGGCCCGGCGGCTCGTCGCCGAGCTCGAGCAACGGCCAGACGTCCGCGACGCGCTTCGCCCCGTCGACGTCGCGGTCGGACCAGCCGGCACGCTCGCGCAGCCCCGCGAACAGCTTGACGTGAATCGGCACGGGCGTACTATCGCTGCACGTTCTCCGATGGCGCGCGACTGGCGCGCCGGGAGGTGAGTGCCATGGAACACACGCGTCACCCGTAGCCCCACCTCACCGAAGGAGACACCTGTGCATGACATTCGCGGCCTCGCGATCACGCGGGTCGAAACGGACGCGGACCTGGAGACGCTGATCGCGGTCCGCGCCGCGGCGGATCCCGAGCGGACTCCGCCGCGCATCGAGAACCTCCGTAACACGCTCCAGACACTGACGCTCAACACCTTCCTCGTCGCGCGCCTCCACGGTGAACCGGCGGCGTGCGGCTTCGTTTACACCGGCATACCCGCCGGCCATGCGGAGGGGCACGTCGTCGTCGTGCCCGGCCTCCGCCGCCGTGGCATCGGCTCGGCAATGCTCGCGGCGGCCGCGGCGATCGCCGAGGCAGGCGAGAAGGAGGAGCTGGAAGGGGAGACGCGCGAGGTCGACACGGAGTCGCGCGCCTACCTCGAGCGGCGCGGCTATCGCGTCGTCGGCGGCGAGAAGTGGCTCTCGTTCGACCTGGACGGCGTCGACGCGGTGATGCCCGACCTGCCCGCCGACGTCACGATCGTGTCCCGCGCGGAGCGTCCGGACCTGACGGACGCGCTGTTCGAGGTCGCCGTCGAAGGCACCGCCGACATCCCGGGATTCCCGGGGCCGACGACGTACGAGCAGTTCCGCTCGATCGAGATCGACCGGCCGACACGGAAACCCGAGCTCTTCTTCATCGCGCTCGTCGGCGACGAGCCCGTCGGCTACGCGACGCTCGACGACCTCGGGCGTGACGCGTACAACGGTCTGACGGCGGTGAAGCGCGCGTGGCGGCGGCGGGGTATCGCAACGGCGCTGAAGCGGACGCAGATCGCCGCCGCGAAGCGAGCCGGGTTCCGGCGGCTCGTGACCGGCAGCGAGGAGCGCAACACGCCGATGCGCTCGTTGAACGGGAAGCTCGGCTATTTGCCGGAACCCCACCTGAACACGCTCGTCCTGCGCGGACCGACGGACGTACGATCCCGGAATGGCGACGACCGACCGGGGGTCTGAGACGGGCGATCGTGCCGCCGCCGACGGTTCGGCCCGCGAGACCGAGTCCGGGATCGAGATCAAGCCGGTCTATACCGCCGAGGACGCGCGGGACGCGCTCGAGCCGCCCGGCGAGTTTCCGTTCACTCGCGGGCCGTACCGGGACATGTACCGCGGGCGGCCGTGGACGATCCGTCAGTACGCAGGCTTCGCCTCCGCCGAAGAGACGAACCGGCGATTCCGGTATCTCCTGGAGCGCGGCCAGACCGGGCTCAGCGTCGCGTTCGACCTGCCGACGCAGCTCGGGTACGACTCGGACGATCCGCGCGCCGTCGGCGAGGTGGGTCGGACCGGTGTCGCGATCGACTCGATCGCCGACATGGAGCTGCTGTTCGAGTCGATCCCGCTCGGCGAGGTGTCGACCTCGATGACGATCAACGCACCGGCCGCCCTCTTGCTCCTTCTCTACGAGCTCGTCGCTGAGGAGCAGGGCGTCGACGGCACGGCGCTTCGCGGCACCGTCCAGAACGACATCCTCAAGGAGTACGTCGCGCGCGGGAACTACATCTTTCCGCCGCGGCCGTCGATGCGGCTGACGACGGATCTCTTCGCGTACTGCGCCGATCGGATTCCGAAGTGGAACACGATCTCGATCTCCGGGTACCACATTCGCGAGGCAGGATCGACGGCCGTTCAGGAG
>Ga0136846_1238491_pt1 | contig 29608 bp, 22 predicted proteins | sample HopSoiMetagenom2_FD_96841 | JGI IMG/M metagenome (GOLD analysis project Ga0136846, IMG submission 96841) | Grasslands soil microbial communities from Hopland, California, USA - 2 Assembly 2016 (version 4) | ecosystem: Environmental > Terrestrial > Soil > Grasslands | place: USA: Hopland... | reverse complement strand
CGCAGGGCGGGATGCGATGCAAGGCGCTCCGAGCGCCGTGTGGCGAGCCACACAAGTGAGGAGCAACGCCGCAGCGCGCCCGCCCAGCACCCCCAAAACGGTAAGTTATTTCGGGCCATGTCGTCAGATCAATATGCCGCCGAGGCTGCATCTGGAACCGGCAGACCTCTCGCCGGAGGTTTGCCGGTCGCAGCACGATCGGCATTGCGACGTTCGACGGCCTCCTTGTGCGCCTTTGCGTCTCGCTGACGCTTTTCGTAGTCGGCCAAATGCTTACGTTCCAGCGAGGCCGAATGTGCCGCTGGCGACGGCTGCGACGTGGCCCCGTCGACACCCGAAGCAGCCGATGCACTCGACGTGCCTTGCGAAGGCAACGATGTTGCCATCAGCTCGGCCCGCTCCACTTCTTTGTGCCGATCGCGCGCTGCAGCCTCGCGCAGTTTTGCTGCGTCACCGCTGACCTTGGTCCGGATCTCATCGATGCGCTGCGCTGCGCGCTGCTTACGCTGCGCTTCGTCCAGGACTTCCTGTTGCTGCCGCAGGCGCTCGAGGGATTGGCGCCTGTCGCGCCGTGCCCGGTCCAGGCACGGGGTAACCACGAAGCGCTGACGGCATTCGTGTTCTCGTGTGAGGTAGGCAGCCTCGGCTTGATCGCGCTCGGCCTTGATGCGATCACGTTCGGCGCGCTCGGTCGCGGCGTCGAGCGCATGCGCCGAAGAAATTCCGAAACAAGCTGTCGCGAGAAAAGCGGCGACCATCGGAGACAGGACATTCATGTCAGCGAAGTATCCACGTCCCGCCGCGCAAGCGCCAGGAACTCCGCAGATTGCATCTCGGACAAACGTGACACCGTTCGCGGAAATTCGTGCGCAAGCGGGCCTTCGGCATAAAGCTGCTCGGCCGGAACGTCTGCCGACATGATGAGCTTGACGCGCCGGTCGTACATCACGTCCACGAGCCAAGTGAAGCGCCTCGCTTCCGACGCATGCCGAGGCGTCATTTGCGGCACACCCGAGAGCAGCACGGTGTGAAACTGTGTCGCGAGTTCCAGATAGTCGTTTTGCGATCTTGGTCCGCCGCACAGCTCTTTGAAGTCAAACCACACCACGCCGCCAGCGCGGCGCCGCGCATAAATTTCGCGGTGCTCGATGTGCAGAACCGGACTCTGCTCCTTGGCCTCAGCCAATCGATCGAAAGCCTGCGCCATCTCGGCATCCGCTTTGGGCCCGAGCGGCGTGTGATAAAGCTTCACCTGCTCCAGCGTGCGGCGGCGGTAGTCGAAACCATTGTCGACGCTTATCACTTCGAGCTTCTTTTTCAAGAGCTCGATCGCCGGCACGATGCGGTCACGGTGCAGGCCGTTCGGATACAGCTCGTCAGGATGAAAGTTCGAGGTCGTGACGATGCTCACGCGGTTCTCGAACATCGATTCGAGCAGCCGGTGCAGGATCATTGCGTCGGTGACGTCGGCCACATGAAATTCGTCGAAGCAGATGAGCCGGTAACGTCGTGAGATGCGCAGCCCGAGTTCTTGCAGCGGATTCACTGTGCCCTTGAGTTCCTGTAGCTCCCGGTGTACCTCGCGCATGAACTCATGGAAATGCAGGCGCGTCTTGCGCGTGAGCGGCACGGCGTTGAAGAAGCAATCCATCAGGAAGCTTTTGCCGCGCCCCACTCCGCCATGCATGTAGACCCCGCGAGGAATCGGCGGGCGGCTCAGCAGCTTGGTGATGGCATTGCTGCGCTGGGCCTTGTAGTCGGCCCATTCGATCTCGCAGCGTTCGAGCGCGTCAATGGCGCGAAGCTGCGCAGGGTCGGCTTGGTAGCCGCGCTCTGCGAGGGTCGCTTGATAAAGCTCTCGGACTACCACGAATTAAGAATCGACGCAGGGTGGGCATATCGAAATGTGCCCACGTGTTGTGAATCAAGTCAGATCAACGATCCGCATGGGGCCCTGCGACAAACTCAGGATTCACGGGGCTTCGCTTTTGCCCACCGTACCGTGATCAAAAGTTCAGAGTGCGCTTGTCCACGGCGAGCGCCGCCTCCTTTGTCGCTTCACTCAAGCTGGGATGTGCATGGCAGATACGCGCTATGTCTTCGGCACTGGCCTTGAACTCCATCGCGACCACCGCTTCGGAGATCAGCTCCGAGGCGAACGGCCCCACGATGTGCACGCCCAGAATCTCGTCCGTCTTGGCATCGGCCAGCACCTTCACCATGCCGGTCGTATCGCCCAACGCACGCGCCCGACCATTGGCCATGAAGGGGAAGGTGCCCGCCTTGTAGGCGCGTCCGGAAGCTTTCAACTGCTGTTCAGTCTGCCCCACCCACGCGATCTCTGGCGACGTGTAGATGACCCACGGAATCGTGTTGAAGTTGACATGGCCATGCTGCCCGGCAATGCGCTCGGCCACCGCCACGCCCTCTTCCTCGGCCTTGTGCGCGAGCATCGGGCCGCGGACCACGTCGCCCACAGCCCACACGTTGGGCAGGTTGGTCTTGCAGTCGTCGTCGACGACGATCATGCCTCGCTCGTCGAGTTTCAATCCAACGGCCTCGTGGTTCAAACCGATGGTGTTAGGCACGCTACCGATCGAGACGATGAGTTTGTCGACGTCGAGCGTCTTAGCCTCACCCTTGGCCGACGTGTATGACACCGACACGCCTTGCGCAATGGCTTTCACCTCACCCACCTGCACGCCCAGTTCGACCTTGAGACCTTGCTTTGTGAAGGCCTTCTGCGCTTCCTTGGCGATTTGCTCATCCACAGCGCCGAGGAAAGTCGGCAGCGCTTCGAGCACGGTCACGTCGGAGCCGAGGCGGCGCCACACCGACCCCATCTCCAGGCCAATCACGCCCGAGCCGATGAGGCCCAGCTTCTTCGGCACCGTCGGAATGCGCAGTGCGCCGTCATTCGAGAGGATGTTCTCTTCGTCGAAGGCCGCACCCGGCAATGCACGCGGATTGGACCCCGTCGCGAGGATGATGTGCTTGCCCGTGATCGACTCTTCGGCCGCACCTGCCACCTTGATCTCGTAGCCCTGTCCTGAGCCTGTCGATGCGGCGCCCTCGCCCGCTTTTACGAACGAACCGCGGCCATGGAAGAACGTGACCTTGTTCTTCTTGAAAAGGTACAGGATGCCGTCGTTGTTCTGCTTCACAACCTGATCCTTGCGGCCCAGCATCTTCGCAATATCGATGCTCAAGTCATTGAGACCAATGCCGTGGTCGGCGAAGTGATGGCCGGCATGCTCGAAGTGTTCGCTCGATTGCAGCAACGCCTTTGATGGAATGCACCCGACGTTGGTGCAGGTGCCGCCTGGCGCCGGGCCCCCCTTGCCGTTCTTCCACTCGTCGATGCATGCAGTGGTGAAGCCGAGTTGCGCGGCGCGAATGGCCGCGATGTAGCCGCCGGGGCCACCGCCGATGACGACGACGTCAAATTGTTTGGACATGATGTGTGGTGAAAGTCGTTTGGGTGGATCGTTGCCGTCACTCGGTCGGCACGAAGATCCACAACAGGAGATAGAGCAAGACGCCAGTGCCGCCCAGGAAGAGGAGCACCGCGAAGACCAGACGCAGGACCCAGCTTTCAACCCCCAGGCTCTTCGCCAAGCCGCCGCACACGCCGCCGATCCAGCGATCGGTGGTGCTGCGTCGCAGACTGTTGAGCGCAGATGCGGGGCCGGGCGCAGCAGCTTGGGCGTCGAGCAAGCGGGACTTCGCGCGTTCGAACTCTTCGGCCGAGATCACGCCGCGTGTACGCAGGTCGTCAAGCTTTTGCAGTTCGTCAGCGACGCTCATGCTGCCCTCCGTGGGTGGTATCGGATCAGATGTCGAACAGCAGGCGCGCCGGGTCTTCCAGTGCTTCCTTCATTGCCACCAGACCTAGCACGGCTTCACGGCCGTCGATGATGCGGTGGTCGTAAGACATTGCGAGGTAGTTGATCGGACGGATCACGACCTGGCCGTTCTCCACCACCGCGCGGTCCTTGGTCGCGTGTACACCCAGGATGGCTGACTGCGGAGGGTTGATGATCGGCGTCGACAGCATCGAGCCGAACACGCCGCCGTTGGAGATCGAGAAAGTGCCTCCGGTCAGGTCGTCGAGCGACAGCTTGCCGTCCTTGGCTTTCTGGCCGTATTCGGCGATCTTCTTTTCGATGTCGGCGAAGCTCATCTGGTCTGCATTACGCAAGATGGGCACCACCAGACCTCGCGGCGAACCAACCGCGATGCCGATGTCGAAGAAGCCGTGATAGACGATGTCGTTGCCGTCGACCGATGCGTTGAGCACTGGATACTTCTTGAGTGCTGCGACCGCAGCCTTCACGAAGAAGCTCATGAAGCCGATTTTGACGCCATGCTCTTTCTCGAACTTCTCCTGGAATCGCTTGCGCATGTCCATCACAGGAGCCATGTTCACTTCGTTGAACGTCGTGAGGATGGCGTTGGTGGATTGCGACTGAAGCAGACGCTCGGCCACACGTGCGCGCAGGCGGCTCATCGGCACGCGCTGCTCGGGACGATCGCCGAGGTTTTGCATCACAGGCGCCGCCACGGGCGGCAGCGGCTTGGCGACGGCGGGGGCCGCAGGCGCCTTGACCGGCGCAACGACACCGACCGGCTTGGCGCCGCCTTCGAGAGCGCCCAGTACATCGCCTTTGGTGACTCGGCCGTCCCTGCCGGTGCCCGCCACAGAACCGGAGGCGAGTTGGTTGTCGGCCATCAGCTTTGCCGCGGCGGGCATGGCTACGTCGCTCTTCGAACCAGCGGCGCCAGCAGGCGCGGCCGCAGCAGTTGCAGGTGGAGCAACGGTAGCCGTAGAAGCAGCAGGCGCACCAGCCTTGGCCGTGCCTTCGGTATCGATGCGCGCAATGATTTCATCGCTCACGCAGCTCGCCCCATCGCCCTTCACGAGTTCGGCCAACACACCGGCACCCGGCGCGGGCACTTCGAGCACGACCTTGTCGGTTTCGATCTCGACCAGGATTTCATCCTGCGCCACGGCTTCGCCGGGCTTCTTCTTCCACTGCAACAGCGTGGCTTCGGCCACCGACTCTGACAGTTGCGGGACTTTGACTTCTACGATTGCCATTTTTTATCCGTGAGATTTGAAGAGTGAAAGGTGAAACGTGTGCGTGACGGGCAAAAGGTGGCGTGGCACAAGCCACGTTTCACCTTTTTCACCCTTCACGTTTCACAATTCACTTCGTGAGCACAAAGCCCTTGAGCTTGCCGAACGCCTGGTCGAGCAGGGCCTTCTGCTGCTCCTGATGCAGGTGGGCGTACCCGACGGCCGGCGACGCGGACGCGGGGCGGCCTGCGTAGCCGAGCTTCTGCCCTTCGTCCATGTTTTCGTGGATGTAGTGCTGCACGAAGAACCATGCGCCTTGATTCTGCGGTTCGTCCTGACACCACATGATCTCGCTCGCGTTCGGGAACTTCTTCAGCTCTGCAGCGAAGGCCTTGTGCGGGAACGGATAGAGCTGTTCCACGCGCAGGATCACCGTGTCGAAAGCCTTCTTCTCGTCGCGGCGCTTCATCAAGTCATAGGCAACCTTGCCCGAGCAGGCGATGATGCGCCTGACCTTCACCGGGTCGATGTCTGGATGATTGGGGCCGATCACCGTGCGGAATTCACCCTTGGTGAACTCCGACAGCGGCGACGCCGCATCCTTGGCGCGCAGCAGCGACTTCGGCGTCATGATGACGAGCGGCTTGCGGAACATGCGCACCATCTGCCGGCGCAGAAGGTGGAAGATCTGGCTCGCCGACGTCGGCTGCACAACCTGCATGTTGTTGTCGGCAGCGAGCTGCATGAAGCGCTCGAGCCGCGCCGAGGAGTGCTCCGGACCCTGCCCTTCGTAGCCGTGCGGCAGCATCATCGTGAGGCCGTTCGCACGGCCCCATTTGACTTCACCGGATGCGATGAACTGGTCGATCACGACCTGCGCTCCGTTCACGAAGTCGCCGAACTGCGCCTCCCAGATCACGAGCGTATTGGGATCGGCCGATGCGTAGCCATATTCGAATCCGAGCACGGCTTCTTCGGACAGCAGTGAATCGATGACAACGAAGGGTGCCTGGTTTTCTGCAACGTGCTGCAGCGGCGTGTAGGTTCCTTCGTCCCACTTCTCGCGCTTCTGGTCGTGCAGAACGGCGTGGCGGTGGGTGAAGGTGCCGCGTCCGCAGTCTTCGCCGGACAGGCGCACGGCATAGCCGCTTGCGACGAGCGACGCATAGGCGAGGTGCTCACCCATGCCCCAGTCGACATTCAGCTCGCCACGGCCCATTGCGGCACGGTCGGCGATGACTTTTTCGACCAGCGGGTGGGCCTTGAAGTTGGGCGGAATGGTCGTGATGCGTTCGGCCAAGCGCTTCACTTCGGCCAGCGGCAGCGCGGTGTCGGCCGCATCCGTCCACTTCTTGCCGAGGAAAGGCGACCAGTCGACGGCGTACTTGCTCTTGTAATTGGTAAGAACCGGGTCGCGCGTGTGCTTGCCCGTGTCCATGGCAGCGCGGAAGGCCTTGACCATTTCCTCTGGACCTTCAGCCGGCAGCACGCCTTGCGCAACCAGCTTGTCGGCGTACAGCTTGCGCGTGCCAGCGTGCTGGGCGATCTTCTTGTACATGAGCGGCTGCGTGAGTGCCGGCGTGTCCTGCTCGTTATGACCGAGCTTGCGGAAGCACACGATGTCGACGACGACATCCTTTTTGAACTCCTGGCGATAGTCGAGCGCGAGCTGGGTACACAGCACGACCGCTTCTGGGTCGTCGCCGTTCACGTGCAATACCGGTGCTTCAATCATCTTGACCACGTCGGTGCAATACAGCGTGGAGCGCGTGTCGCGCGGATCGCTGGTGGTGAAGCCGATCTGGTTGTTGATGACGAGGTGGACTGTGCCGCCGGTGTAGTAGCCGCGTGTCTGTGCGAGCGCCAGGGTTTCCATCACGACGCCCTGGCCGGCGAAGGCTGCATCGCCGTGCACGAGGATCGGCAGCACCGAATCGCCTTCCTTGTCCGAACGGCGGTCGAGACGGGCCTTGACCGAGCCTTCGACGACAGGGTTCACGATCTCGAGATGCGACGGGTTGAACGCCAAGCTCAGGTGGACGGGGCCGCCCGGCGTGGTCATGTCGCTCGAGAACCCCTGGTGGTACTTCACGTCGCCGGAAGGCAGGTTCTCGGGCGCGGTGTGGTCGAACTCGGAGAACAATTCCGACGGTGCCTTGCCCAGCGTGTTGACCAGCACGTTCAAGCGTCCGCGGTGGGCCATGCCGATGACGATTTCCTGCACGCCGGCGCTGCCGCTGCGCTGCACAAGCTCATCCATCGAGGCAATGAAGCTCTCGCCACCTTCCAGCGAGAAACGCTTCTGGCCGACGTACTTGGTGTGCAGGTAACGCTCGAGGCCTTCGGCTGCGGTCAGGCGGTCGAGGATGTGGATCTTCTGCTCGGCGGTGTAGGTGGGCTTGGAGCGGATGGACTCAAGGCGCTGCTGCCACCATCGCTTCTCGATGGGCTCGGTGACGTGCATGTACTCGGCGCCGATGCTGCCGCAGTAGGTTTCACGCAAGGCCTGGAGAATTTCGCGCAGAGTCATGTTCTCTGCAGTGGTGAAGTAGGTGTTCGTCGCGCTGAACGAGATGTCCATGTCGGACTCCGTCAGGTCGTAGAACGCCGGCTCCAACTCGGGAATCTTGGGGCGCTCCTGGCGTTTGAGCGGGTCAAGATCGGCCCAGCGCGAACCTAGGAATCGATAGGCTGCGATCAGAGACTGGACGTGGACCTGCTTGCGTGCGACAGCAAGGTCGGCGCTGGACGCCTTGTTGCCAAAGGCATTGGCCTTGGCGCGCTGCGCAAATGATTCGATGACCGGCGCATGCGGCACGTCACGGCTTTCGGTGCCGTCGACAGCGGGGACATTTTGAAGCGCATCGAAGTAGGCGCGCCAGTTGTCGGGTACGGAGCCCGGGTTGTCGAGATACTGTTCGTACATCTCCTCGACATAGGGCGCATTGCCCCCGAACAGGTACGAGTTCGACCTGTATTCCTGCATCATCTTCGCTCACCTCTTGCACCGGTTTCCAGTGCGATAGTGGGTTAATCAACCTTCCGCGGCTCGGCTTGACCGGTTGGCGGATTGCGACCCGCCTTAACTGTTGCCAGAAAAGGGGACGGGAAGGACCTTGTGGTACGGCCGGGACTGTAACACCGTTGTACCCGGTCGATGTTGCGGTTTACGCGCCCCCATGACATGAACTCGCGTTCGAGACTGCGTTGTAGCGAGGATGCAGGATCGGCACTGGCGCAAGTCCGACCCACTCCCGAGTTCTGCCCCCGCAAGTCGATCGGACCTTCAAACCACGTCCTGTATGAGTGCAAAACGGCTTTTCACGCCCGCATAGTCCGACCATCGTGGTCGCCGCCCGGTGTGCTCAACGCACCGGGCGGACACGATCATGGGTGTGACACATCAAAAGGATTCGAGGGCCAAACCAGTGACGCTCTCGCCACCTTCCACGATCGCATCCCGCGTCGCGGGGGCCTTGCTCAGAAGGTGGTCGGCGTAGAAGCGAGCAGTTGCGATCTTGGCGTTGAGGAAGGCCGTGTCGCCCGTTCCATGTGCCAGATGCTCTTCGGCAACCAGCAGTGCCCGGGCCATCTGCCAGCCAGCCATCAGGTTGCCGGCGAGCATCAGGTAAGGCACCGAACCTGCAAACACCGCGTTCGGGCTGGCCTTGGTGTTGTCGACGACGAAATCGACGACTTGCACGAAGGCTTCTCGTGCCGCAGACAGACGCTTGAGCATTGCGCGTGACGCGGCGGTTTCTCGTTTGGCCAGCACCGCTTCGGTCGCTTCGATCTGCTTAGCAATCGCCTTCGCCGTCTGCCCACCGTCGCGCACCGTTTTGCGTCCAACGAGGTCGTTTGCCTGGATTGCCGTCGTGCCCTCGTAGATCGTCAGAATCCTCGCGTCGCGGTAGTACTGCGCCGCCCCCGTCTCTTCGATGAATCCCATACCACCGTGCACCTGCACGCCGAGGCTCGTGACTTCGATGCTCATCTCGGTGCTGTAGCCCTTCACAAGTGGCACCATGAACTCGTAGAACGCCTGGTTCTTCTTGCGCACCTCAGAGTCTGGGTGGTGGTGGGCGGAGTCATAGGCTGCACCAGCCACGATGGCCATTGCGCGGCAGCCTTCGGTGTAGGCGCGCATCGTCATCAGCATGCGCTTCACATCGGGGTGATGAATGATTGGAGCGCTACCCGGCTGCGAGCCATCAACCGGGCGGGACTGGATGCGTTCGCGTGCGTATTCCACGGCCAGTTGATACGAACGCTCCGCAACGCCGATGCCCTGGATGCCCACGGCATACCGGGCCGCGTTCATCATGATGAACATGTACTCGAGGCCGCGGTTCTCCTGGCCGACCAGCGTGCCGATCGCGCCACCGTGGTCGCCGAACTGAAGAACGGCGGTCGGGCTCGCCTTGATGCCGAGCTTGTGTTCGATGGAGACGCAATGCACGTCGTTGCGCGCGCCCAGCGACCCGTCGGGGTTGATGAGGAACTTTGGAACCACGAACAGGCTAATGCCCTTCACTCCCTCCGGCGCACCGACCACGCGCGCGAGTACGAGGTGGACGATGTTCTCGGCCATGTCGTGCTCGCCATAGGTGATGAATATCTTCGTGCCGAAGATTTTGTACGTGCCGTCGGGCTGCGGCTCGGCACGCGTGCGCACCAGCGCGAGATCCGACCCGGCTTGCGGCTCGGTGAGATTCATTGTGCCAGTCCACTTGCCCGAGATCATGTTGGGCAGATACAGGGACTGCTGCTGAGCGCTGCCGGCGGTGAGCAGCGCTTCGATCGCGCCGTCCGTCAGCAGGGGGCACAGGGCAAAGCTAAGGTTGGCGCTGTTGAGCATCTCGATGCAAGCCGCGCCGATGGTCTTGGGCAGCCCTTGCCCGCCGAAGTCCGCCGGATGCTGCAGACCTTGCCAGCCGCCTTCACCGAACTGCCTGAAGGCATCCTTGAAGCCGGCGGTCGTGAAGACGTTTCCATCCTTCCAGTACGACGGCTGACGGTCGCCCTCGACATTCAGCGGCGCGATCACCTGCTCATTCAGCTTGGCCGATTCTTCGAGCACGGCTTGGGCGGTTTCGATGCCTGCATCTTCAAAGCTGGGCAGCGTGGCCACTTGATCCAAGCCCGCCAGGTCCTGCATACAAAAGAGCATTTCCCTCACGGGCGCGCGGTAGGTCATTTTTTGCGTCTCCAGATGGAACGAGGGCGCAACAACGAACGTTGTGCGCCATCCCGATCACTGCATCGACGTGGCGAAGGATCAGCCGAGGGCCTTGACCAGCTCGGGCACAGCGGTGAACAGATCAGCCTCGAGGCCGTAGTCGGCCACGCTGAAGATCGGTGCTTCCGGATCCTTGTTGATCGCGACGATCACCTTGGAGTCCTTCATTCCGGCCAGGTGCTGGATCGCACCCGAAATGCCGGCTGCAATATAAAGCTGCGGCGCGACAATCTTGCCAGTCTGGCCGACTTGCCAATCGTTGGGGGCATAGCCGGCATCCACCGCTGCACGGCTTGCGCCAAGTGCAGCCCCAAGCCTGTCGGCCAGCGGGGTCAGCACTTCAGTGAACTTGTCGTTCGAGCCGAGGGCGCGGCCACCGGAGACGATAACTTTCGCGGCGGTGAGTTCTGGGCGATCGGTCTTTGCGATTTCTGAACCGAGGAAGCTCGACGAACCGTTGTCGGCAACGGCGTTGATGGTCTCGATCACGGCGCTGCCGCCGGTGGCAGCCGCAGGATCGAAGCCGGTGGTACGCACGGTCAGCACCTTCACCGTGTCGAGGCTTTGCACCGTGGCGATGGCATTGCCCGCGTAGATCGGACGCTCGAAGGTGTCAGAACTCACGACCCTGGTCACGTCGGAGACTTGCGCAACATCGAGCAGCGCGGCCACACGCGGCGCGACATTCTTGCCGGCAGCCGTGGCCGGGAAGACGAGGTGGCTGTAGCTGCCGGCGATGGTGATCACCTGCGCGGCCAGATTCTCCGCCAGTCCATGCTCGAAGCCGGGCGCTTCGGCGTACAGCACCTTGGTGACACCGGCGATCTTCGTTGCGGATTGGGCCGCGCCGGAAGCGTTGTGGCCTGCAACTAGGACGTGCACCTCACCGCCTGCAGCAGCGGCGGCCGTCACGGCGTTCAGGGTCGCGCCCTTGATTGATTGGTTGTCGTGTTCGGCAATAACAAGCGAAGTCATGTTTTTTCTCCTGTTCCCCTCTCCGCCTGGGAGAGAGGGGTCAATCAAATTACCTTGGCGTCGTTCTTCAGCTTCAACACCAGCGTGGCCACATCCGGCACCTTGGTGCCCGCGCTTCGCTTGGGCGGCTCGCTCACCTTAAGCGTCTTGATGTGCGATGTCACGTCCACGCCAAGATCGGCCGGCTTGATCGTCTCCATCGGCTTCTTCTTTGCCTTCATGATGTTGGGCAGCGTCACGTAGCGCGGCTCATTCAGGCGCAAATCGGTGGTCACCACCGCTGGCAGCTTGATCTTCACGGTCTCGAGGCCGCCATCGACTTCACGCGTCACGTTGGCCGAATCGCCCGACACTTCGACCTTTGACGCGAAGGTGGCTTGCGGCAGATTGGCGAGTGCGGCCAGCATCTGTCCCGTCTGGTTGCAATCATCATCGATGGCTTGCTTGCCGAGAATGACAAGATGGGGCTGCTCCTTGTCGACCAGCGACTTGAGAATTTTGGCCACCGCCAGCGGCTGCAACTCTTCGCTTGTCTCGACAAGGATGGCACGGTCAGCACCGATTGCCATCGCCGTGCGCAGCGTTTCCTGGCACTGCGTGACTCCGCACGACACGGCGATCACCTCCGTGACCACGCCCTTCTCCTTCAAGCGCACCGCTTCTTCCACTGCGATTTCGTCGAACGGATTCATGCTCATCTTCACGTTCGCGATGTCTACGCCGGTGCCGTCGGCTTTCACGCGGACTTTCACGTTGTAGTCGACGACCCGTTTGACTGCTACCAGCACCTTCATTCGACGTTCTCCAATGGAATTGACGTTTACGTAAATCGCAATTTTAGTGGTTGGGCGATGTCCCGCCCTGTCACTTGGATGACACTTTCGCCCAAAAAAAGAACGATCGTACTATTTTCCGGATGGTCGCAGTTAGACTTCATGCGCAATGGACGCTCATCTCCAATTCCGCGAACGAAATGCACAAGCAAAGACGCCCTGCATCGGCGTCTGCGACTCGGGCGTAGGCGGCTTGTCTGTCCTGCGATCTCTCCGAGCGCAACTTCCTGATGCGCCATTGCTGTACGTAGCCGATTCCGGTCATGCGCCCTACGGGGAACGCAGCAATGAATACATCATCGACCGGTCTCGATGGATCATGGACCATTTGGTCGCCGAAGGGGCGGTTGGCATTGTCATCGCATGCAATACGGCCACTGCCATCGCGGTGCCGGAATTGCGCTCGAGCCGACCAGGGATTCCGATTGTTGGCGTCGAGCCCGGATTGAAACCCGCAGCGATCACCACACGGAACGGACGGATTGGAGTGATGGCAACCCCTGGGACGATTGCCAGCGAGAAATTTCGGGTTTTGATGCAGGCGCAAGGCAATGGCGTAACGATCACACCGCGGCCCTGTCCCGGCTTGGCGCGATTGATCGAAGAAGGCGACCTGAACTCGTCACAACTTCGAGAAGCAATCGACGGGCACACCGCACTCCTGCGAGCCGCCGGCGTCGATACCGTTGTGCTGGGCTGCACTCATTACGCATTCGTGCGGCATCACATCGAAGCCGCGATGGGCCATGGCGTGCGGATCATCGACACAGCCGACGCAGTGGCCCGGCATGCTGTCAATACCTTGGGGCCGTTGCTGCCGGCCGCCGACGCCACAGACACCATGCGTCTTCAAACCACGGGCGAGGCGGACCGGCTACGCGCCATCGCGTCCGCATGGCTTCCGTTTTTGTGTACTGTCGAGAGCATTTCCACGGCCGCTGAAACACTGCCGTGACGCCATTGCAATCGTAGCGCTGGTGTGGCGGGCGGCCACCATCACCAGGAAGCTTGGCGCTGCCTGCGAACGCGCCATGCGAGTGGTGCCCCGAACCGGACTCGAACCGGTACGCTGCCATTCGGCTAAGCGGCGGATTTTAAGTCCGATGCGTCTACCAATTTCGCCACCGGGGCACGTGGCGCAGTGTATGCGAGTAAGGACACAAGAACGCGCGTCCTCAAACCAGCGCGAATTCGATGGAGGCGCGGGCCGGAGTCGAACCGACCTACACGGATTTGCAATCCGGTGCATAACCGCTTTGCTACCGCGCCTCGAAACCTGAGTTATTCACGAGAAAGTTGGGCATTCTCGCAAAAAAGGGAAGCGTCAGCTTCCCTTCTTGGCTTTCGAAAAATTGGAGCGGGAGACGAGGCTCGAACTCGCGACCTCAACCTTGGCAAGGTTGCGCTCTACCAACTGAGCTACTCCCGCATTGCCTTCGATTTCTTGCAGCTTCCTGCTGTCCACCGAAGCTCTCATTCTATGACGAAAAATCGATGCTTGTAAAGTCACCAAGAAACTTTTGTGGCCATATGAATTTGGGACCGGCCCGTCTTCGAAAGGCCGCCCCTATCCGACAAACTCAATGCTTGATTGAATCCACCGCCGCTGCTGGTGCTGCCGCACCTGCCTCTGGTTTCGCTTCGACCTTGGCCGGCTCGTCATCGGGCAGCGGTTGCGGGGCCGTTTCCAATGCGATCTCAAGCACGCGATCGATCCATTTCACCGGAAGAATTTCGAGATGGTTCTTAACGTTCTCGGGGATGTCCTGAAGGTCCTTTACGTTCTCTTCAGGAATTAAGACTGTCTTGATCCCACCGCGGTGCGCTGCGAGCAGCTTTTCCTTCAAACCACCGATCGCAGTCACCTCGCCACGCAGCGTGATTTCGCCGGTCATCGCCACATCTGCACGAACCGGAATGCCGGTGAGTGCCGAAACAAAGGCCGTCGTCATTGCAATGCCTGCGCTCGGGCCATCTTTCGGGGTCGCGCCATCGGGCACGTGGATGTGGATGTCGCGCTTTTCGAAGAGCTCGTCCTTGATGCCCAGCCGGCGAGCGCGTGAACGCACCACCGAGCGAGCGGCCTCGACGGACTCCTTCATTACGTCGCCCAGCGAACCGGTGCGAATGATGTTGCCTTTGCCAGGCATCATCGCCGACTCGATGGTCAGCAGATCGCCACCCACTTCGGTCCACGCCAAGCCCACGACCTGCCCCACTTCGTTCTTCTTCGTGGCCTGTCCGTAGTCGAACTTGCGCACGCCGAGGAAGTCGTTGAGGTTCTCGTCGGTAACGGTGACCTTGCCTTCGTACTTCTTGAGTTGGACGCCCTTCACCACCTTGCGGCAGATCTTGGAGACCTCGCGCTCCAGCGAGCGCACACCGGCTTCACGCGTGTAGTAGCGAATGATCCCCCGCACGGCCGACTCGGTGACTTCCATCTCATCTTCTTTCACGCCGTTGTTCTTTGCCTGCTTGGGAAGCAGGTAGCGCTGCGCGATGTTGACTTTCTCGTCTTCGGTGTAGCCCGACAGGCGGATCACTTCCATCCGATCCAGGAGGGCCGGCGGAATATTCATCGAGTTCGATGTTGCGATGAACATCGTGTCGGACAGATCGAAATCGACTTCGACGTAGTGATCGCTGAATGTGTGGTTCTGCTCCGGGTCCAGGACCTCGAGCAAAGCCGACGACGGATCGCCGCGGAAGTCCATGCCCAGCTTGTCGATCTCGTCGAGCAGGAAAAGCGGATTGCGGGTGCCGACCTTGGACAGGCTCTGGAGCACCTTGCCCGGCATTGAGCCGATGTAGGTTCGACGGTGACCGCGAATCTCAGCCTCGTCACGCACGCCACCCAGTGCCATGCGAACGAACTTACGGCCCGTGGCGCGAGCCACCGACTGACCCAGCGATGTCTTGCCGACTCCCGGAGGTCCGACCAGGCACAAGATCGGCGCCTTGACCTTGTCGACACGTTGTTGCACTGCGAGATATTCAAGGATGCGATCCTTGACCTTCTCGAGACCGTAGTGGTCTTCGTTCAGCACTTCTTCTGCATGCAGCAGATCGTGCTTGATCTTGGTCTTCTTGCTCCATGGCAAGTTGATCAGCGTGTCGATGTAGTTGCGAACCACCGTCGCTTCGGCCGACATGGGGGACATGAGCTTCAACTTCTTGAGCTCTGCGTCGACTTTCTTACGAGCCTCCTTCGGCATCTTCGCAGCGGTGATCTTCTTTTCCAGCTCCTCCATGTCGGCGCCTTCTTCGCCGTCACCGAGTTCCTTCTGAATCGCCTTGACCTGTTCGTTCAGGTAGTACTCGCGCTGACTCTTCTCCATCTGGCGCTTGACGCGGCCACGGATGCGCTTTTCGACTTGCAGAATGTCGACTTCGTGTTCTAGCTGCTCGAGCAGCTTTTCGAGCCGCTTGTCGACTGCAAACAAGTCGAGCACCGACTGCTTGTTTTCCAACTTCAAAGGCAGATGCGCCGCAATGGTGTCGGCGAGACGGCCGGCATCGTCGATCCCTGCGATGGAGGTGAGAATTTCCGGCGGAATCTTCTTGTTTAGCTTGACGTATTGATCAAACTGCTGCGTCACAGCACGACGCAACGCCTCGATTTCAGGCTTGGTTTCTGTCTCGGGTGGCACTGGCGTGACATCGGCGACGAAGTGTTCTGCGTTGTCGGAAATGCTATGCGTGTTGGCGCGTTGGATGCCTTCGACCAGCACCTTCACAGTACCGTCGGGCAGCTTCAGCATCTGCAATATGCTCGAGACGCAGCCGACTTCGAACATGTCGTCGGGCTTGGGCTCGTCCTTGCCAGCAGCCTTCTGCGCGACCAGCATGATCTGCCGACCGGCTTCCATGGCAGCTTCTAATGCCTTTATGGATTTTGGGCGCCCCACAAACAGCGGAATGACCATGTGGGGGAAAACCACCACATCACGCAGCGGCAGCAGCGGCAGGGTGATCTGTTCGGCGGGCAGGATGGGATGTCCGGACATTGAGACCTCTCTTTCTCGAACCTATTTAAGGCCCGAGCATTCGATTGCAAGAAGCCGGGCCCGCTCACAGGCTGGGACCGGCACCGGACTTCAAGCGCTGGCCTTGCTTTGCTCGCGATAAACGAGCAATGGCTTCGCGTCATCTTCAATCGTGTGTTCATCCAACACGACCTTGGCAACACCGTCCAACGTGGGCAGGTCGAACATCGTGTCGATCAGTGACTGCTCCATGATGGACCGCAATCCTCGCGCTCCGGTCTTGCGGGCGAGTGCCTTGCGCGCAATGGCCTGGAGCGCCGAAGGGCGAATCTCGAGGTCAACGCCGTCCATGCCGAAGAGCTTCTGGTACTGCTTGACGAGCGCGTTCTTTGGCTCGGTCAGGATCTGCACCAGCGCGTCTTCCGTCAGTTCCCCAAGAGTGGCCACCACTGGAAGACGACCAACCAGTTCGGGAATGAGGCCAAACTTGATCAAGTCTTCAGGCTCGACCTCCCGGAACACCTCCGAGACGCGGCGTTCAGTCTTGGTATGTACCGTGGCACCGAAACCGATACCCGACTTCTCGGAACGGTTTTGAATGACTTTTTCCAGTCCGTCGAATGCGCCGCCGCAAATGAACAAAATGTTCGTGGTGTCGATCTGCAGGAAGTCCTGGTTCGGATGCTTGCGGCCCCCTTGAGGAGGAACCGAGGCCATCGTGCCCTCAACAAGCTTCAGCAAGGCTTGCTGAACGCCCTCGCCTGATACGTCGCGCGTGATCGAGGGATTGTCGGCCTTGCGCGAGATCTTGTCGATTTCATCAATATAAACGATGCCGCGCTGCGCTTTCTCGACGTCGTAGTTGCAGTTCTGCAGCAGCTTCTGGATGATGTTTTCGACGTCCTCTCCGACGTAGCCAGCCTCGGTCAGCGTTGTCGCATCTGCGATCACGAAAGGCACGTTCAGCAAGCGCGCCAGTGTCTGGGCCAGCAGCGTCTTCCCCGAGCCCGTCGGACCAATCAGCAGGATGTTGCTCTTGGAGAGCTCGACATCTTCCTTGTTGCGACTCATATGCTTGAGCCGTTTATAGTGGTTGTAGACCGCGACAGAGAGCGTGCGCTTGGCAGGCTCCTGCCCGATCACGTATTGATCGAGGATTGATTTGATTTCCGTCGGGATCGGCAAGTCGGAACGAGCGGTCTTCGGATCGGAGCCTTCGGCGGGCACCTCGTCGCGAATGATGTCATTGCACAGCTCGATGCATTCGTCGCAGATGAAGACGGACGGACCGGCGATCAGTTTCTTAACCTCATGCTGGCTTTTACCGCAGAAGGAGCAGTAGAGAACTTTCTCGCTGGAGGAGCCCTTTTTGTCGGCCATGGGTGGTCAGTCGCAGTGCAGGTAAAGCTGCTTCAATGATAGTGGAAAAGAAAACGGGGCCTTGATGAAAAAAAAGACCCCGTTCCCTGCCCAAATTCGTGTCAAAACGAAGTTCAGGATCGTTTTTCGAGAACTTGATCAATTAGGCCGTAGGCCTTGGCCTCCGAGCCGGACATGAAAAAATCACGTTCGGAGTCGAGCCTGATTTTTTCAAGGGGTTGTCCAGTGCGCTCCGCCAGAATTTGATTGAGGCTTTCGCGAAGTTTCAAGATTTCTCGCGCCTGAATTTCGATGTCCGTGGCCTGGCCCTGCGCGCCACCTGAAGGCTGGTGAATCATCACGCGTGAATTGGGCAATGCGTAACGCTTGCCCTTGGCACCAGCCGCCAGAAGAAACGCGCCCATGCTCGCCGCAATGCCCATGCACAGTGTGGACACATCCGGTTTGATGAACTGCATCGTGTCAAAAACCGACATGCCCGCGCTCACCGAACCGCCCGGCGAGTTGATGTAGAGCGAAATGTCCTTGTCAGGGTTTTCGCTCTCGAGAAACAGCAACTGCGCGACGACTAGATTCGCCGTCACGTCGTTCACTGGTCCGACGAGGAAAATCACGCGCTCGCGGAGCAGCCGCGAGTAGATGTCGTAGGCGCGCTCACCGCGACCTGACTGTTCGATGACGATGGGCACCATGCCCAGACCTTGTGTCTCCAGCGCGCTCATGTGAGTCCTTGGAAAGTAAGAACGGAACAAAGAATGTTGGGCTTGATTATGTCGCGGCAAGAGCGCTGCCGCTGAAACGAAAGAGGCACCCCGCCTGACGGCGCGGTGCCTCGTCCTTTGACTGTGCAATAAGGACGATCAGGCGGACATCAGTTCATCAAATGGCAGCGCCTTCTCGGTGACCTTGGCCTTGCTCAGGACGAAGTCGGCGACATTGTTTTCGATCACGACAGCTTCCACTTCGGCCATGCGCTGGCGGTCGCCCAAATACCAGCGAACCACTTCGGTCGGCTTCTCGTAGCTCTGCGCCATTTCTTCAATATGGGCTTGAAGTTGCTCGGGCTTGGCGTTCAGGTTGTTCGAACGGACCAACTCGGCCACTACGAGACCCAATCGAACGCGCCTCTCGGCTTGCGGTTGGAAGATTTCAGCGGGGATGGGCGCGCTTTCCGCATCTTTCACGCCACGCTTCTTCAGGTCGGCGCGGGCGTCGGCAATCATGCGATCGGCCTCTTGCTGGATCAGGGCATTCGGCACGTCTAGTTCCGCGATCTTCACAAGTGCGTCCATCACAGCGGCCTTGTTGCGAGACAGCACGCGGAATTTGACTTCACGCTCGAGATTTTTCTTGACATCGGCACGCAGGCCTTCGACGGCACCTTCCTTAATACCCAATGAAGTGGCGAACGCCTCGTTCACTTCGGGCAGGTTTTGCGCCTCGATCCTCTTGACCGTAACAAGGAAGTCGGCCTCCTTGCCAGCCACGTCCTTGCCGTGATAGTCGGCGGGGAACGCGAGCGGGAAGGTTTTGGATTCGCCGGTCTTCATGCCGCGAACCGCCTTGTCAAAGGTCTCGAGCATTTGCCCTTCGCCGATCAGGAATTGGAAGTTTTCGGCCTTGCCGCCCTCGAATGGCACGCCGTCGATCTTGCCTTCGAAGTCGATGGTGATGCGGTCGCCCTCTTGGGCGCCTTCAGTACCCGGACGCTGAGCAAAGGTGCGGCGCTGCTTGCGAAGGATGTCAATGGTCTTGTCGATGGCGGCATCCGTCACTTCGGTCGTGACCTTTTCGACTTCGGCGGTCGCGATGTCACCAAACTTGACCTCGGGGTAGACCTCGAACGTGGCGTCGAAAGCGATCTGGCCTTCGGCCGCGCCCTCCTTCTCGCTGATGCGAGGCGCACCGGCAACACGCAGCTTGGCCTCGTTGGTGGCCTGCTGGAAAGCCTGGCCGACCTTGTCATTCATGACTTCGTACTGCACGGAGTAGCCGTAGCGCTGGGCCACCACCGAAATAGGCACCTTGCCCGGACGGAAACCGTCGGCCTTGACGGTGCGCGAGAGGCGCTTCAGACGCGACTGCACTTCATTGTTGATGGTGTCTGCTGCGAGCGTCAGCGTGATGCGGCGTTCGAGCTTTTCGAGAGTTTCAACAGTCACGGCCATGATCAAAAGACTTTCAATTTCGTTGTGGTGCGCGGGGCGGGACTCGAACCCGCACACCATTGCTGGCGTCAGGACCTAAACCTGGTGCGTCTACCAATTTCGCCACCCGCGCTGGGCCTAACAGGACAGCTTGCATGTGGAAAAAGAACCGGAAATTCTTCTTCCAGACAAGAAGGGAGCCTAGGCTGCCTTTCAAAGCGATCCGGTAAACCGCGCATTTTAGCCGGCTGCGAGCGCATTCTCGGCGTCGGGTTGCAGGGACTTCTCCTGATCTACAGATTTCACACGGAACCAGGCCGCATACATCGCCGGCAAGGCGAGCAGAGTGAGCACAGTTGCAACCACCAAGCCACCCATGATGGCAACGGCCATCGGCCCCCAGAAAACGCTGCGTGACAAAGGAATCATCGCGAGCACCGCCGCCGCGGCCGTCAGGATGATCGGCCTGAAACGCCGAACTGCAGCCTCGACTATCGCGTTCCAGGTCGAGACGCCCCGCTCGCGGTCCTGTTCGATCTGGTCGATCAGGATCACCGAGTTGCGCATGATCATGCCCATGAGAGCGATCACGCCCAGCAGCGCGACGAAGCCGAAGGGGCGGCCCAACAACAACAGTGCGCCTGCGACACCGGCGATACCCATCGGGCCGGTGAGGAACACGAGAATCGCGCGGCTAAAGCTGTGCAACTGAAGCATCAGCAGCGTGAACATGATGAAGAGCATCAGCGGCGCGCCCACGGCAATCGAGCCCTGTCCCTTGCTACTTTCCTCGACCGCACCGGCCACGTCGATGCGATAGCCCGGCAGCATCTTGTCGCGAATCGACTTGAAAAGCGGATCGAGCTGCGCCGTCACTGTCGCGCCTTGCAGGCCTTCGCTGATGTCACCCTGCACGGTGGCCGCGTAGTCGCGCCCCTCGCGCCATAGCACGCCAGGCTCCCACACAAAGTTGGCCTTCGCGATCTGCGACAGCGGAATGCTGCGGCCGGTCGTCGTCGGCACATAGGCGCTCGCGAGGTCCGTTATCTGGTTGCGCTCCGCCAGCGGCTGGCGCAGCACGATGTCGATGAGCCGATCGCCGTCGCGGTACTGGCCGATGGTCGATCCACTATTGATCGTGCGCGCCGCCTGCGCAATCGCCTGGCTCGACACGCCCAAGGTGCGCGCCTTGTCCTGGTCCACGTCCAGGCGAAGGGTCTTCACCGACTCGTTCCAGTTGTCGTTGGTGCCACGCATGTTGGGGTTGGTGCGCATGATCGCTTTCACTTCGTCGGCATAGGCGCGAACCTTGTACGGATCCGGGCCGACGACGCGGAACTGCACGGGGTACGGCACCGGCGGTCCATTGGGGAGCAGCTTGGCGCGGCCGCGCGCCTCCGGGAACTCGGTGGCGAGGATTTCGGGCAGCATCTTGCGCAGTCGCTCGCGCGAGGCCTGGTCCTTGGGCAGCACGACCAACTGGCTCACATTGCTTTGCGGAAAGATCTGGTCAAGCACCAGAGCGAATCGCGGCAGGCCGCTGCCGATCCAGGTTGTCACGTGATCGACGCCGTCGAGCTTGGCGACACGCGCCTCGACGCGCTTCGTCACTTCCTCGTTCGCCTTGAAGGACGTCCCCTCGGGATACCAAAGATCGACCAGCACCTCGGGCCGGCTCGAATCCGGGAAGAACTGGTTCTGCACCTTGCCCATGCCGAAGATGCCTAGCGCGAGCGAGCCCACCGTCAATGCGATGGTGATCCAGCGATGTTGCACGCACCAGTTCACGACAACGCGAAAGCGCGTGTAGAACGGCGTGTCGAACAGTTCGTGCGGCTGGTCGCCGGCGGCGTGCGGCTTGGTCCTGAGCAGCAGCGTACCGAGGTAGGGCACGAAATACACCGACACGAGCCACGAGATCAGCAGTGCGGCAGCGGTTACCGCGAAAATCGCGAACGTGTATTCACCCACGGTCGACTTCGCCATGCCGATCGGCAGGAAGCCCACCGCGGTGATGAGCGTGCCCGTGAGCATGGGCATCGCCGTGGCTTCGTAAGCGAATGTCGCAGCGCGCACCTTGTCGTAGCCCTCTTCGAGCTTGCGCACCATCATCTCGACCGCAATGATTGCATCGTCCACCAGGAGGCCGAGCGCGATGATCAGCGAACCCAGCGAGATCTTGTGCAGTCCCACGCCCCAGTAATACATGGTGACGAAGGTGATCGCGAGCACGAGTGGAATCGTGATGCCCACGACGGCACCCGGGCGCCAGTCGATCGTGAATTTCCAGCTGCCCGGCTTGAAGTGCATGCCCAGACTGACGAAGCTCACCACCAGCACGATGATCACCGCTTCGATCAGCGTGCCAACGAATTCGCCCACGGATCGCGCAACGACGGTCGACTGGTTCTGGAACTGCTGCATCTCTATGCCAACCGGCAGTTCTGCTCGAATCGACTCGGTCGTTGTCTTCAGCGACTTGCCGAGGTCGATGATGTCGCCGCCCTTGGCCATGGAAATGCCCAGGCCGATGACTTCCTTGCCGCGGTCGCGCACCTTCACCTGCGGCGGATCCACGTATGCCCGCTTCACCGTTGCGATGTCGCCCAGCTTGAAGCTGTTGCCGCCGGCACGGATCGCAAAGACCTTGAGATCGTCAACCGAGTTGAACTGCCCACCCACGCGCACTTGCAGGAAGTCGGTAGGCGAATCGATGACACCGGCCGACTCGACCGCGTTCTGCTGGCCGAGTTGAGAGATCACCGTGTTGAAGTCGAGCCCCAACTGCGCGAGCCGCTTCTGCGAAATCTCGATGAAGATCTTTTCGTCTTGCGCGCCGAAGATCTCGACCTTGTTGACGTCTTTCACCTTGAGCAGCCGCTGCCGAACGCGGTCGGCCTGCTCCTTCAGCTCTTCATACGTGAATCCGTCGCTCGACAGCGAATAGATCGAGCCATAAACGTCGCCGAATTCATCGTTGAAGAACGGCCCGATCACGCCGCCCGGCAGCGTGCTGCGCATGTCCTGAATTTTCTTGCGCACCGTGTACCAGATCTGCGCCATCTCCTTGGGTGGCGAAGAGTCCTTCACCTGGAAGATGATGAGCGTCTCGCCCGGTTTCGAGTAGCTGCGGATTCTGTCGGAGTACGGCACCTCCTGCAGCGTCTTTTCGAGCTTGTCGGTAACCTGGTCGGCAATCTGCTGCGCCGTCGCCCCCGGCCAGTAGGCCCGAACCACCATAGCGCGGAAGGTGAACGGCGGGTCTTCGTCCTGCCCGAGCTGGAAGTAGGCCGCAAGACCGAGGACCATCATCACCACAAGGAGGTAGCGGGTCAGCGCAGGATGCTCGAGGGCCCATTTCGAAATGTTGAAGCTCTTCGCATCGCCATCCGCTGCTGCGGCACCAGGTTCCATGACTGTGCTCACGTTCGCCTCGCTCACTTGATGGTCACGGCGGTGGCATTGGCGGAGGCTGCGGCCGCCGCGGCTGCGGCGGCGACGTTCGGGTCGACGTAGAACTTGACCTTCTGGCCTGGGTTGAGCACGTGCACCCCGGCGGTCACGATGATCTGCCCGGGGGTGAGGCCACCGGTGATGATGGCTTCATTGCCGTCGGCGCCGGCGAGTTGCACAGGCTGCGGCCTGACAGTCATGCTCGTCTTGTCGACCATCCACACGATGGTGTGGCCCTGCTCTTCCTTGAGCGCAGACAACGGCAGCTTGTTGATGCCAACAGTCTTGGGCAATTCGACGAGCATCGTCGCCGTCTGCCCGAGACGCACACTGCTGGATGCTTCGGCGCCGAGGTCGGCCTTGACGGTGAATGTGCGGGTCACCGGATCGGCAGCAGCGCCGATCTCGCGGATGGTGGCGGGCATGGCTTGCGCGTTGCCCCACAGACGCACCTTGAAGCGACCCGGCTGGGCCGCCATCGCCTTCACCAGTCCGACCTTGTCTTCGGGAACGGAGAACACCACGTCGCGAGGGCCATCTTGCGCGAGCCGCAGCACAGGCGTGCCGGCAGCGACGACCGCTCCAGGCTCCGCCTCGACGCCGGTGATGACACCGTTGACGTCAGTCACCAGCGCGGCGTAGGCAGTCTGATTGCCCTGCACGCTCGATTGGGCCTTGGCCTGGTCGAGTTGCGCCTTCGCTGACTTCAGCGCAGTCTCGCGCCGCTCGAGATCGGCTGAGCTGATGAAGCCCTGGTCGCGCAAGTCCTTGTAGCGCTTGAAGTCCGCGTTGATCTGATCGAAGTTGACTTGCGCGGCCACCAGGGCCGCGCGGGCGGCGTCCTGCCCGAGGCGCAAGTCCTGCGGATCGAGCTGGGCCAGCACCTGCCCCGCCTTGACGACGGCGCCGGCATCGACGTTGCGGCGAATCAGCTTGCCGCCCACGCGAAAGCCAAGTCGCGATTCGGTCCGGGCACGCACTTCGGCGGCATATTCGAAAACGCCGGCTGCAGAGTCGGTCGACACCGTCATCGTCCGCACGGCTCGGATGGGTTCAGGAGTAGTTTCAGTCTTGGCGCAGGCGGTGAGAAGAGCGGCGCTGGCAATGGTGGAAAGCAGGACGGAGTGACGCATGACAATCCCCGGGCAACGCACAGAAAACGCGGAATGGACAACAGCGGGGTATGAGCATATTCGGGCGAACCCTGGGTGTCAAAATGGGACGAGCGATTCAGATATGAAGAAGGTAGACGTCGCTCTTCGCGTAGACAATGCTGGCCGTGAGCGTTGACCACTACGAGAATTTTCCAGTCGCTTCCCTGCTCTGCCCGCCACGGCTGCGCCCCGCCGTGGCCGCCATTTACTGGTTTGCGCGGACGGCGGACGACATCGCCGACGAGGGAGATGCGCCTCCTGGGCAACGCATCGCGGACTTGGCCGACTATCGGGCGCAGCTTAACGCCGTGATAGGCGGATCGCAGGCTTCGCAGCGCTGGGCCAGCGTGTTTGGCCCTCTCCAACAAGCCATTCGCGACCACGACTTTCCGCCGTCCTTGCTGCACGACCTGCTGAGCGCCTTCGAGCAGGACGTGGTCAAGCACGACTACGTCGACCGCGCCGACCTGCTCGACTACTGCCGCCGCTCAGCGAACCCCGTTGGCCGCTTGCTGCTCCATTTGTACGGTGTCAATGACGAGCGTTCGCGCGCCCAGTCGGATGCGATCTGTACGGCCTTGCAGCTCATCAACTTCTGGCAGGACCTCAGCGTCGACACGTTGCGCGGGCGACTCTATGTGCCTCAATCCGATCGAACAAAGCATGGAGTCTGCGCTGAAGGGCTTCTGGCCCGCAAGGACGACGCACCCACGCGATCGATGGTTGCCGCACTCGTCGACTGGGCCAGAACCCTGATGCTCTCCGGCACACCGCTGGTGCACGCCCTCCCCGGCCGTGCCGGGTGGGAGCTGCGCCTCATGGTGCAAGGGGGGCTGCGAATTCTCGAAAAGATCGAAGGCTTGAACTGTGCGAGCATCGCGGCTCGCCCGCGGCTTCGCTGGTATGACGCGCCCATCATGTTGTGGCGCGCAATCTGCATGCGGCCCGCGCCCCCCGCCATGGCGAGCAAGGCCACATGACCCCAGAACAATACGTGCAAGACAAGGCCGCGAAGAGCGGCTCGAGCTTCTACTACGCCTTCATGTTTCTCCCGCCGCCTCAGCGCGCGGCGATCACCGCCTTTTATGCGTTCTGCCGCGAGGTCGACGACGTGGTGGACGAGGTGAGCGATGCCGGGGTCGCCGCGACCAAACTCGCATGGTGGCGCACGGAGGTCGGATCGAGCTTCTCGGGCAAACCCAGTCACCCCACGATGAAGGCACTGATGCCGCACGTCGCGACCTACGGTATCCAAGGAGCGCACCTGAACGCGGTCATCGAGGGCTGCCAGATCGATCTCGAACAGTCGCGGTACCTCGACTTCCCAGGCCTTGAGCGCTATTGCCATCTTGTTGCGGGCGTTGTCGGCGAAGTCGCCGCGAACGTGTTCGGCCACACCAGCAACCAGACCACCCAATACGCGCACAGGCTGGGCCTTGCAATGCAGCTCACCAACATCATTCGTGACGTGGGCGACGATGCGCGCCGCGGCCGAATCTACCTTCCGGTGTCGGAACTCCAACAATTTGACGTGAAGGCGCACGAGATCCTGAATCGCAAGCCGCCTTTCGGCTATAGCGATCGCTTCACGTCCCTGATGAAGTTTCAGGCCGAGCGTGCACACAGACTGTATGACGAGGCTCTTACGCTGCTGCCTGAACAGGATCGCGCGACCCAAAAGCCCGGACTCATGATGGCCAACATATATCGCACACTGTTGCGCGAGATCGAGGCGGACAACTTTCAGGTACTGCATCAACGGACGTCGCTCACGCCCTTGCGCAAACTGTGGATTGCCATGCGCACGAACTGGAGAGGCCAGTAGTGACGCCGCGCCGTGTCGCGGTAATCGGCGGCGGCTGGGCGGGGATCTCGGCGGCAATCGAAGCGATCCTGTTGGGCGCGCAGGTATCGCTCTTCGAGATGGCACCTCAACTCGGCGGTCGCGCGCGCAGCGTCGACATCGATGGGTTGCCGCTAGACAATGGGCAGCACATTCTCATTGGTGCGTACGTCGAGACCTTGCGGATGATGCATATCGTCGGCGTCGATGTGGACACTGCGTTCCTGCGTACGCCCTTGAAGCTCGTCGACGCGACAGGACAGGGCTTGCAGTTGCCGAGCGGGCATCCTGTGCTGGCTTTCGCTCAAGGGGTGCTGCGGCAACGCTCGTGGCCGTTGGCTCATCGGATGGCGTTACTCGCCACAGCATGTGGCTGGGCATTGGGCGGGTTTCGATGCGATGAAGCCTCGACCGTTGCGGAACTCGTTCGAGGTCTGCCTTCAACTGTGCGCGATGAGTTGATCGACCCTTTGTGCGTGGCCGCCCTCAACACACCGGCGCATTCGGCGAGTGGCAAAGTGTTCCTGCGAGTCATTCGGGATGCGCTTTTCAGCGGACGAGGGTCGGCAGACCTGCTGTTGCCAAGACAGCGCTTGAGCGAGCTGTTGCCGCGACCAGCCAAGCGGTGGTTGATCCAGCAAGGGGCTCAGGTACGCGGGGGCGTGCGTGTCGAGCGGATCGATGCAGCAGGTGTTTCATGGAATGTGGATGGCGAGACCTTCGATGCAGTCATCCTCGCAAGCTCCGCCGCAGAAGCAGCACGATTGACGGGATCGATCAAGCCCGCATGGGCCGCGAAAGCCGCGGCGTTGGGCTATGAACCCATCGTCACCGTCTACGCACAAAGCGACGGCACGCGACTGCCGACACCGATGCTCACCTTGCCGTCGGATGAGCACTCGCGTCCAGCGCAGTTCGTTTTCGACCACGGCCAACTCGGCGGACGCGACGGACTGCTCGCCTTCGTCATCAGTGGCGCGGCGCCATGGATCGCAATGGGCGCGGACGCCACGCGCGACGCGACCCTGAAGCAGGCCCAGTCAGTGCTTTCTTCCCACCTGAAAGCGCCGCTTCGACACCTGCGGTCCCTGACGGAAAAACGCGCGACATTTCGCTGCGTTCCGGGACTCGATCGACCGCACAGCCTGATCGCACCGGGGCTCATCGCCGCGGGCGACTACATCGCCGGACCCTATCCTGCGACTCTCGAAGGCTCCATCCGATGCGCGGTTGAATCGGCTAGGGCAGCAGTCGCGGCATGAGTCAACGCCGCGCAAATGGCGCTGCCAACGGCTCTCCGACAAAAACACCTTGCAAGGGCCACGCCACGCTGCGCCAGTACGCCTCGATCGCCGTGCTGCCCTGCGCATAGTGAAAAAGCAGCACCTTCGGATGCGGAAACTTCTGCGGGTACGAGCACGGCTCGGAGACGGTTCCGTAACTCGCCGTCGCTCCTGAGGCGATCCAATCGAGCGCGCTCATTTGCCCGCTCTTGCCGTCAAGCTGCCCACCGAATGACGTAAGGTGATCGGCCAATGCACCTGGCACCCAGTGGAGCGTGTGCAGCTTGCCCACATGCGTGGCGCCAGTCTCGTACATCAGCAAGCGATCGACGTGCTCGATGGTTTGCGTCTTCTCGGTGTGAACGACGATGCCCGTGCCCCGCAATGCACCGGAAGCCGGGAACAGGGGAGCCCGTGAACTTCTTGCACGATCGTTGGTGATCACGAAGTACGCATTCGTCGGAGGGGCGCCGCGAAGTCCCAAGGAGTGATCCGACGTCACTCCTCTTTCGATCATGCTTTTCGCGCCGGCGACGTCCTTGGCCGCCAACAACATTGACAGGCGCATCTTGAAGCTCGCATAGGGCTTGGACGTCAATGCATTGAAGTACGGCGACGCCTTCGACGGCGAGCAAGTGCTGGCCGAATCGGAGCATAGCGTCGGATCGAGGCCGAGTGCTAGTGCCCCAGTAATGGAGTTGCACGACACCGCGTAGGGTGCGTTCCATGCGAGGGCCAAAGCCTGCGTGCTGCCATTGAAGTGGGCGCTGATCGAGGATCTCAGGTGTTCGAATTCGTCGGAGGTCAACACCGACTTCATGGGCAACTCGACTCGCAACACCTGCTCGGGAGTCAGCTTCCGAGCGTGAATGTAGAACTCGCCGACCTCCACCGAATAAGGGTCAGCCATGTTGATGACCAGCCCGATGTCCTTGCTGGTGAGTCTGTCACCTGGCCGGGCGAAGACGATCGATCTTGGTTTCGAAGTGGACGCTGAATTGCTGGCCGAGAATGCGTCTGGATGGCTCATTGCTGCCGTTGGCGCAGTGGTGGCACCGTCATCATCAGCGCGGGCCACGCCAACATGCAGAGCGAAGAGGAGGATCACGGGCATACGGGCAGCGCGTTGAAACGCAACGCCAAATTTCCCATTGGATCCCGCAAAAGCCATATCCCAGTATGCAGCCGTGCTTTTCGCCATGCAAAATTCAACGTTTTTGAGTGAGAATCGGCGGCATGAAAACCACCGAATCCAAGGCCCCGACGATACAGGTGCTGGAGCGCATGTTTTCGCTGGTGGATGTCCTGGCGTCTTATCAAGACCCCGTGTCGCTTAAAACCATCAGCGAACAGACTGGATTGCATCCGTCCACCGCGCACCGGATCTTGAACGATCTTGCGAGCGGTCGCTATGTCGATCGACCCGAGGCGGGCAGTTATCGCCTTGGCATGCGTCTGCTCGAACTGGGCAACCTGGTGAAGGCCCGCCTCGACGTTCGCGACGCGGCGCTAGGGCCGATGCGTGAACTTCACAAACTCACGCATCAACCGGTGAACCTGTCGATGCGGCAGGGCGACGAGATTGTCTACATCGAGCGCACCTATAGCGAACGGTCCGGCATGCAGGTCGTGCGCGCAATCGGCGGACGTGCACCGCTTCATCTCACCTCGGTTGGCAAGCTCTTTCTTGCACATGACGACCCGCAACGCGTACGCGCCTATGCGACTCGTACCGGCTTGGCCGGCCACACGCGCAACAGCATCACCAACCTGCCGACACTGGAACGTGCGCTTTCGAAGGTCCTGCGTGACGGCACGGCACGTGACGACGAGGAACTGGAGCTGGGCGTGCGCTGCATGGCCGCAGGCATTCTCGACGACCAGGGCAAGCTCGTCGCGGGCCTGTCAATCTCGGCACCTGCAGATCGACTGGAAGAAGCGTGGATGGAGCGTTTAAAAGCTACAGCCGCACAAATTTCGTCAGCACTGGGCCATCGAGGTTTGTCGGCATCAATATGACCGGGCCGGACAACAAGAAGCCCGGCAGTGCCGAACCTTTTTCCTTTGGCGCACCCGCCGCCGCTTCGCAGTCGCCTCTTAGGATTTGGCCCGGAATAGGTTCCCGTTTTGGGGACGCTGGGCGGGATGCGATGCAAGGCGCTCCGAGCGCCGTGTGGCGAGCCACACAAGTGAGGAGCAACGCCGCAGCGCGCCCGCCCAGCGCCCCCAAAACGG
>Ga0136846_1216019_pt1 | contig 29620 bp, 26 predicted proteins | sample HopSoiMetagenom2_FD_96841 | JGI IMG/M metagenome (GOLD analysis project Ga0136846, IMG submission 96841) | Grasslands soil microbial communities from Hopland, California, USA - 2 Assembly 2016 (version 4) | ecosystem: Environmental > Terrestrial > Soil > Grasslands | place: USA: Hopland... | reverse complement strand
CGAGTGCCGGCACTGCACTCCTCTGTCGCACCGACGCCAGTGCGAGTGCCGGCACTCGGTCCTGAGTGCGGGCTGACTACGCCGACGAACCCGGCGTCGACGTGTGCCGCGACGTCCGGTCGGTCGACCCCTCGATCAAGGCGCTGATGCTCACGTCGTACCAGGACGACGAGGCGCTGTTCGCCTCGATCATGGCCGGTGCCTCTGGCTACGTGCTGAAGCAGGTGAAGTCGGGCGACCTTCTCAACGCGATCCGGGCGGTCGGCGCGGGCGATTCACTCCTGGACCCGAGCGTGACGACCGCGGTGCTCGACCGGCTTCGGAAGGGCAAGCAGCTCCTCGGCGACGAGAAACTGGCCCGCCTCTCGCCGCAGGAGGAGCGGATCCTCGAGCAGATCGCCGGCGGGAAGACCAACAAGGAGATCGGCGACGATCTCTCGCTCGCGGAGAAGACGGTCAAGAACTACGTCTCGAGCATCCTGTCGAAGCTCGAGGTTGCTCGCCGCGCCGAGGCGGCCGCCTACCTCGCCCGTCACACGACCACGCCGGGCTCCGTCGGCTAGCGCCGCGGAAAGGTCCCGCTGGAACCGGGCCCTTCGCCCCTCCTGTCCCGACCCGGCCGCCTCCATCGTGTGATCAAGGACAAGAACTTCGAGGCAAGGAGGTGGAGACGATGGACACCACGATCACCGGAACGATGCCGGAGATCGAGCGGCTCGAGCCGGTCCACACCCACGGTCTGCAGCGGACCATGGGCGCGCTCCGGATGCTGCTCGGGTTCACGTTCCTGTGGGCGTTCCTCGACAAGGCGCTGGCGCTGGGCTTCAGCACGGGACGGATCGTGACCGACGCCGGCGACACGGTGAAGATCGCGTTCTTCGGTGACGCCGCGTGGATCCACGGGGCATCCCCGACGGCCGGTGCACTGGGCTTCGGGCTCAAGGGCCCGTTCGCCGACGTGCTGCAGACCGTCACCGGCTACCACATGACGCAGGCGGGACCCGCGGTGAACCCGTGGATCGACTGGGTGTACATGGCCTCGATGCTGTTGATCGGGCTCGGCCTGATCACCGGGGTCATGACCCGGCTGGCAGCGGCCGGCGGCATCGTGTGGCTGGCGGTCTTCTACGTGGGAACCGCGATCTGGCCGGAGCACAACCCGGTCGTCGACGAGCACGTGATCGACGCGGTGGTGCTGGTGGCGCTGATCTTGGCGAACGCGGGACGGTACTGGGGTCTCGGCAAGATCTGGCAGCGCCGGACATGGGTGCGCGACCGTCGCTACCTCTACTAGAAGGTCCCGGCGACGCCTCACCCACGGGGCCCGGCCTTCGGCCGGGCCCCTCATCTACGCGCTCATCCGTCGAGCATCTGCGTGAGAACGAGGTTCAGCACGCCGCCGGCCCGCATGTACGCGACCTCGGCAGGTCCGTCCACGCGAACCGTCGCGGCGAACGTCACCGTGGAGCCGTCGTCGCGCCGCGCCTCAACGGTGACCGTCTGCCCGGGGACGATGTCGCCGGTGAACCCGCGAACCGCGTACGTCTCGGTGCCGTCGATGCCGAGCGAGGCCGGCGTGTCGCCCTCGGCGAACTGCAACGGCACGATCCCCATCCCGACGAGGTTCGACCGATGGATCCGCTCGTACGTCTCGGCGATCACGAACCGGACACCGAGCAGCGACGGACCCTTGGCCGCCCAGTCGCGGCTCGAGCCGCTGCCGTACTCCTTGCCCGCGATCACCGCGAGCGGCACCCCCTCGGCGCGGTAGCGCTCCGCCGCGTCGAAGATCGACAGCACCTCGCCATCCGGCAGATGCGTCGTCCACGAGCCTTCTGTTCCCGGCGCGAGCTCGTTGCGCAGCCGGATGTTCGCGAACGTTCCGCGCATCATCACGTGGTGGTTCCCGCGTCGTGACCCGTATGAGTTGAAGTCGCGCGGCTCGACCCCGTGGTCCGACAGGTACTCCCCCGCCGGCGAGTCCTTCTTGATCGAACCGGCGGGCGAGATGTGGTCGGTGGTGATCGAGTCGCCGACCTTCACCAAGATCCGCGCACCCTCGATGTCCGCATAGGTTCGCGGAGCCAGATCCTCGAAGAACGGCGGCTCCTGCACGTAGGTCGACGCGTCCTCCCACACGTACGCCGAGCCGCTCGGCGTGTCGAGCGCCTGCCAGCGCTCGTCGCCGTCGAAGATGCGCGCGTACTCATCGGAGAACTGGTCCGAGGTGATCGCCATCCCGACGGCCTCCGCGACCTCGTCGGGCGACGGCCACAGATCATGCAGGTACACGGGGCCGTCGGGACCGTCGGCGAGCGGTTCGGTTGACAGATCGAGGTCGATCCGGCCGGCGAGACCGTAGGCGACCACCAGCGGCGGTGAGGCGAGGTACGACGCGCGCGCCTGCGGATGGACGCGTCCCTCGAAGTTGCGGTTGCCCGACAGCACCGCGACGACGTTCAGGTCGCCCTCGTCGACCGCGGCCGCCACCTCGTCGATCAACGGCCCGGAGTTCCCGATGCACGTCGTGCAGCCGTACCCGACGAGACCGAACCCGAGCTTGTCGAGGTACGGGGTCAGTCCCGCTCGGTCGAGGTAATCCGTGACGACGCGCGAGCCGGGCGCGAGCGACGTCTTCACCCACGGCCGGACGGTGATCCCGGCCTCCACCGCCTTCTTCGCGAGGAGACCTGCGGCGATCATCACCGACGGGTTCGACGTGTTGGTGCACGATGTGATCGCGGCGATCACGACCGACCCGTCACGGATCGTCATGCCGTCGGTCGTGATCGGGTTGTGGGTCAGATCGTGGCCGCCGGGCAGACGTTCCTGACGGGCGGGGCCGCCCTCCGCGACGAATGCGCCGACCTCTTTGGCCTTCGGGTCGGGGATCGCGTGCTCGTGGAAGGCGGCGACGAACGAATGCCACACGTCGGGCAACGCGACCCGGTCCTGAGGACGCTTCGGGCCCGCGAGCGACGGCTCGATCGTCCGGAGGTCGAGCTCGAGCAGCTCGCTGAAGGTCGCCTCGGGTGCTCCGTCGACGCGGAACAGACCCTGCTCCTTCGCGTAGCGCTCGGTGCGATCGGCGGCCTCACCGCGTCCGGTGAAGCGGAGGTACGCGAGGGTCATGTCGTCGATCGGGAAGTACGCGCTCGTCGCGCCGTACTCGGGGCACATGTTCGACAGGGTCGCGCGGTCAGCGATCGGCAGTGTCGACAGCCCGTCGCCGGTGAACTCGACGAACCGGCCGACGACGCCGTGCGCGCGGAGCATCTGCGTGAGCGTCAGGACGAGGTCTGTCGCGGTCGTGCCCGCCGGCATCGCGCCGGTCAGGCGAACGCCGGTCACGATCGGCTGCGGGAGCGCTATCGGCTGGCCGAGCATCGCTGCCTCTGCCTCGATCCCGCCGACTCCCCACCCGAGCACGCCGAGCCCGTTGATCATCGTGGTGTGCGAGTCGGTCCCGACGATCGTGTCGGGGATCGCCATGCCGTCACGCACCGCGACCACCTGGCCGAGGTGCTCGAGGTTCACCTGGTGGCAGATGCCGGCGCCCGGCGGCACGACGCGCACGTTGTCGAACGCTTGCTGCGCCCACCGCAGGAACCGGTACCGCTCGCCGTTGCGCCGGTATTCGAAGTCGATGTTCGCCTCGTAGGCCTCGGCGGTCCGGAACAGGTCGACCTGCACCGAGTGGTCGATGATCAGGTCGACCGGCACGAGCGGGTTGACGCGCGCCGGGTCACCCCCCGCGCGCTCGACGGCGCTGCGCATTGCGGCAAGGTCGACCACAGCGGGGACGCCCGTGAAGTCCTGCATCAAGACTCGCGCCGGCATGAACGCGATGTCCTTGGCCGGGCCGGGCCAGGCGGCGAGCGCCGCGACGTCCTCGTCGGCCACGTCGCGCGTTCCCGCTCGCCGCAGGAGGTTTTCGAGCAGGATCCGCACGGTTTGAGGGAGCCGTTCGACGTCGCCGATCCGCTGGTCCGTCAGCCAGGCGAGCCGTGCGTACTCCAGCTCACCGTCGGCGTCGGGCAGCCGTCCGCGTGCCCCGTCGAACATCGTGGTCATCGTCGTCCTTCCGTTGGAGTCGGTATCTCCATCCTCCCATGGGGTCAGCGCGACCCGTCAGGCGCGCGGGATCAAGCGGAGGATGACTGGTGCTCTTGCCGGAGCGCTTCCTTGTGCTGCATCCGCGCCGCCCGGCGGAGCTTGGCCGCACGCTGACGCCGGCGTTCGATCTCGGTTTCAACGTCGAGCGGCGGCACGGGACGCGGCTCTCCCTGTTCGTCGAGCGCCACGAACACGAAGTACGCCGTCGCGGCGTGCACCGCCTGCCCGGTGATCGGGTTCTCTGCCTCGACCCGGACACCGCACTCCAACGAGGTGGTCCCCACGTCGTTCACCGAGGCGCGGAGCTGGACGACATCGCCCACATGCACCGGCTCGAGGAACGAGATGTCATCAACGCTGACGGTGACGCAGAGGCCTTCGGCGTGGCGGATCGCTGCCAGCGCGGCGGCGGTGTCGGCGAGTCGCATGATCACCCCGCCGTGGACGTTGCCCGCCACGTTGGCGTCGGTGATCTCCATGAGCTGGGTGAGCGTCACGTGGGATCCGCTGACCGGCTTCGCGTCGCCGCTGCTCACGCGGGCATCCTACGCTCAGGTGTCACGTCTCTCCGGTCGCGGTACCTTGGATGGGCAAAACGTTTTGAGCGCGGCCGGGGCACCCGCCGGGGAACCCCCCTTCGCAGTTCCCCCCGGTACCCTCCCGCGCCCGGCCGCGCTCCGAACGCTTCCCGAGCCGGGCACCCCTCACCGCTACGATCGCGCCGATGCGTCTCCTCCTCGCAACCCTCCTGATCGTCGTCGTCGGCTGCAGCGGCCCTGCCGGTAGCTCTACGTCGGCCGCCATCCCCTCGGCGGCCGCTTCTTCCCCGTACCCGACCGACCTTCCCCACGGATCACCGCTCTCGTTCGGCGAGGCGGTCGGTCCAGGCGACGTGCCCGCCGCGGCGCTCGTGCCCCTCAAGGCGCAGGTCACCGGGTCCTGGCAGGCCGCAACGTCGGCCGGGGACGCGATCGTCGTCGCGTGGGAAACGCCCGGCGGCGACCCGTTCCGAACCGACCGCGGGATCACCGCCTGGCGGCGCTTCGACGACGGCGGCGCACCTTGGCGGCCCGTATGGGGGCGCGCGTATCCGACCGGGCGCGCGCCGGTGCAGAGCCTGACGGCGCAGATCGCAGATGTCACCGGGGACGGGTCCGACGACGCCGTGATCTTGGCCGAGACCGGCGGCTCAGGGGCGTGCGGAACCAGCTCGGTCGTCGACCTCGCGACCGGCTCGCTCGTCTACCGGTCGGCCGGCTGCGATCGCACGGTCGACCCCAATGCAGAGCCGACCGGCCTCGTGATACGGGAAGCGGTGTACCGCCCCGGCGATGCGCACTGCTGCCCAAGCAAGGTCCGGACGACCGTGCTCGTGGACGACGGCGGAACGTGGCAGACAGCGACGATCCGGACGACGAAACCCTGACCTCTCGCCTTCCAGAGGTGTCGGAGGCCGGACGTAGTATCCGGCCGGTATGGCGCGCATCTTCGTCGAGGGTTGGTCGCCCGAGTACGGCGCACCGCTCGACGCAGCCGAGCTGGCACCTGCCGAGGGCACCGTCGACGACGACGTCGAGGGCGTCGAGTGGGCGCCGCTCGACGGCGTCGATGACGCGTGCGCCCGCATCGCGTTCGTCGACGGCGTCCGCCGGATCGATGCCCGCCTGACCGTCGACGACCCCGTCGCCGGACCGATCCCCGGCCTGTGCGGCACGATCGCGATCGGCGCGGTGCTGTGGGATCGCGCCGCCGTGCGGTCGACCGTCGCGAGTGAGCGCGTCCAACGATGGGCGGTCCTCGCCGGCGGCCGGGCCGAGCGCTTCCCCGTGGTCGAGCTGACGCCGCCGTACGAAACGATCACGATCGCGACGAAAGATGGCGACGCGCTGATCCACGCGCTGCAGTCGGCGATGCGCACCGCGGAGGCCTCGCTCGCGACCGCGCTCGCATCCGACCGATGCGTGTTCGCCGACGGGCCGCTGCACGAGCTCGGCCCGCACGAGGTCGTCGGCGTCATCAAGAGTCACCGCGTCACCTATCTCGATCCGTCGCGCAACCAGGTGATCGCCGCGCTCGGGGCAGGCCAGCGCACGCCGCTGTTCGCGATCAAGGACTACGGCCGGTACTCCTGGTACGTGCGACTCGCCACGGTCGACGACGGGCATGCGTGGAGCGGGCTCGTCCGGTGCGAGGCCTCGGCGCATCTCCCGCTGTCGACCGTGCGCACGATCGCCGACCGCGCCGCGGCGCTGCTGCCGCTGGTCGCATCCCAGGCGCACCTCGATCCACGTGCGCCGCAGAACCTCGTGCCGATCGGTGCGCTCGAACGGGAGCTCCGCCACCGCATGGGCGACCCCGGGCTCGTATACCGTGCGCTGCGCGCTGCCGTCACGGAGCGGAGGGCATCGTGAACGAGCACCAGGTCGGGCGCGTCCTCGGCTCGGAGCACACGAGCACCGCGGCGTTCCGCGTCGTCGTCGACGACGACCAGTTCCTCCAGCTCGACGATCTCGTCGTCGTTCGCACGCAAGTGCCGAAGGTCGGGGAGCTCCGGACCTACGGCGTGGTCACCGAGGCCGAGGCCATCTACGAAGGCGCCCGGTACGAATCCGACACGCACCGGATCGCCGAGCTCGGCATCATGCCCGCGCAGAAGGTGCGGTCGGCGACCGTCGCGGTCACCCGGGTCGATCCCGAGGTTTGGGTGTCCGCCGATCCGGGCGAGCCGGTCGAGCGCGCGACGGGCGAGGAGCGCAGTCGGGCGCTGTACGCGGACCAGATGGAGCGGCCGCTGCCCGTCGGGCTCGGACGCGACGGGGGGCCGGTGCACGTCGACCTCGACTTCTTCGACGGCCGCAAGGGCGGCCATATGTCGATCGCCGGCATCTCCGGCGTCGCGACGAAGACGTCCTTCGCGCTGTTCTTCCTCCGTGTGCTGACTGCGTCGCCCGACGTGGTGGGAGAGGGCGCGGCGAACCTCCGCGTTCTGGTGTTCAACGTGAAGGGCGAAGATCTCCTGTGGCTCGATAAGCCGAATGCCCGCTTCCCTGCGGCCGATGGCGCCGCCGAGGGATGGGCGGCGATCGGGGTCGCGCCGGCGCCGTTCCCCAGCGTCCGGTTCTGGGCGCCGCCAAGGCGCGGCGTCGCCGAGCTCGTCCCCGACACCGGGGGTCGGCTCGAGGGCATCGACGTCTTCGCCTGGACGCCGCGCGAGTTCGTCGACCTCGGGCTGCTGGAGTTCTGCTTCACCGATGCCAACGACGCGAAGAACCAGCTGCCGTTCATCCGCGAGCGTGTCCAGCAGCAGCTGCAGCGGTTCGCGGTCGACATCGAGGGGAGGCCGGGCGCGATCGCGCTTCGCGACCCGCGTGATCAACCCGACGGGCGTTGGCACGGTCCGATCCCCGCGGCGCAGGCCGGTCCGATCATCACCGACCTCGCGTCGCTCGTCGTGGAGCTCGACGCGATCCTCGACCCCGAGGACGGCGAGCCCGACCCGGCGTGGACGGGCCGGGTCCAGCTGTCGACGGTGTCGGCGTTCCTGCGGCGGTTGCACGCGGCGTCGGCTCGCCTCGGTCACCTCGTACGGGGCGGCGCCTCGACACGGATCGATCGCGACGCCGCCAACGTCACGGTCGTCGCGATCCAGTCGCTGCACGAACAAGCGCAGCGCTTCGTCGTCGGGGCGCTGCTCAAAGAGACGTTCCAGCAGAAGGAGGCGACCGGCCGGCGCCTGCCGCTGTCGCTGATCGTGCTCGACGAGCTGAACAAATACGCGCCGCGCGACGGCACGAGCCCGTTGAAGGACATGCTGATCGACATCGCGCAACGCGGGCGCTCGCTCGGCGTGCTCCTCGTCGGCGCGCAGCAGAGCGCCAGCCGAGTCGCGCCCGAGGTGCTCGAGAACGCGTCGATCAGGATCAGCGGCCGCCTCGACGCCGCCGAGGCGGAGCGCGCCGAGTACGGCTGGATGCTCCCCTCGACCCGTGCCCGGGCCCGGCTGCTGAAGCCGGGCACCATGGTGGTCAGCCAGCCGGCCGTTCCCGTGCCCCTCGTCGTGACGTTCCCCTTCCCGCCGTGGGCGACGCGGCGCGAGGAGGTTGCCGCCGACGGCGAGGACCCGTTCGCAGGCCTGTAGCGTCGCGGCATGCGGATCTTGCACACCGCCGACTGGCACGTCGGGCGCCGGCTTGGCCGGCACGATCGCACCGACGAGATGCGCGCCGCCCTCGACGAGGTCGCACGGATCGCCGACGAGGAACAGGTCGATCTCGTGCTCGTCGCCGGCGACGTCTTCGATCGAGCCACGCCCCCGGTCGAGTCGCTGTCTCTCGGCCTGACGGCGTTGTTGCGGCTCGCTCGTCGGCGCCCGGTCGTCGTCGTCGCGGGCAACCACGACGCGCCCGAGCTGTTCGACGCGCTCTCGCCGCTCTTGCGCGACCGCGGCGTCCACCTCATCGGCAGGATCATGGCGCCGGACGCCGGCGCGCTCGTCGGGCCTGAGGAGCTCGGCGTCCCTGCGGTCGTCGCCGGCTTCCCGTTCCTGCGCGAGGGGCGTGTGATCGACTTCATGGCCGAGACCGGCAAGTGGTACGGCGCGTACGCGCAGAAGATCGCGGCGATCACCGACGCGTACAACACCGCGCTCGTCGAACGCGCGGGCACCGATCTGGTGCCGATCCTGGTCGCGCACTTCATGGTCAGCGGCGTGCGTGTCTCGCGGAGCGAGCGCGAACTGCACATCGGCGATGCCTACACGGCGACGTCGCAGGCGATCCCCGCCGGCCCCCAATACGTCGCGCTCGGCCACATCCACGCACCACAGCCCGTCCCCGGTGCGCCGGTGCCCGCCGCGTACGCCGGCTCGCTCCTGCCGATGGACTTCGGCGAGGCCGGCGAGGCCAAGCGAGTGGTCATCGTCGACGTCGAGCCCGGTCGACTCGCGACGATGCGGTCGGTCCCGATCCAGGCCGGCAGGCCGCTCGAGCAGGTCCGGGGAACGTGGGAGGAGGTCGCCGCCAGAGCCGACAAGCTCGCCGATCGCTACCTCGACCTGACGATCGCGGTCGGCGGCCCCGACCCCGAGCTCGGCCGTCGCGCGGCCGCCATGTTCCCCTACCTCGTGCGGGTACGGGCAGAACGGCCGGCGAAGGCCCGACGCGAGCGGTCGATCGAGGCGCGGCCCTCCGACGACGAGCTGTATGCAACCTTCGTCCGTGCGACGACCGGCGAGGAACCCCCGGCGGCGCTCGTCCAGCTGTTCCGCGAGACGATGGAGGCGGCGGCCGATGCGCCCTCGTGAGCTCACGATGCGCGGCTTCCGTTCCTACCGCGACGAGGTCACCTTCGATCTGCGCGACCGGCACCTCATCGGCGTCGTCGGTCCGATCGGATCGGGGAAGTCGACGATCCTGGACGCGATCGCGTTCGCCTTGTTCGGCAAGACACCGCGGGTCCAGCGGGAGACGCGGACGCTGATCAACCAGCTCGCCGACGCGGCGCACGTCCAGCTGACGTTCGAGGTCGACGGCGACGTGTGGCGCGTGACCCGCGTCCTCAAGCGGAAGGGGCAAGGGCAGGTCCAGCTCGTTCGCCTGGCCGAGGACGACCCGGAGGCCGCCCACGAGGAGGTCGTGCTGCTCGAGCGGCCTGTCCGCGAGCGGATCGAGCGCCTGCTCGGGATGGACTTCGACACGTTCGGCCGCTCGGTGCTCCTCGCGCAGAACCGGTTCGCCGAGTTCCTCCTCGCTTCCGACGCGCCGCGGAACGCCGTGCTGAAGGGCGTCTTCGGCTACGAGCGGTTCGACGCCGCGCTAGGCGCGACGCGGGAGCGCGTCGCGCACGCGGAGACGGCCGTGGCGATGCTCGATGCCGACGGTGCGCGGCTGCTCCAGGCGCGCGCAGAGCTCGACGCCGCCCGAAGCGCCGCCAGCGAAGCCGCCGCGCGACGTGACGCCGTGGCGGCGCTGCGTCCCACGATCGAGGGGCTCGACGCCGAAACCGCCCAGGCCGCAGACCACGCACAGCGCGCCGAGCGCGAGCTTGCGCTCGTCCAGAAGGTCGCCGCCGGCGTGCCGGACGATGCGGCCGTCGCGGAGGTGCTCCTTGCGGCGTCGGTCGCGGAGCGCGACGTCGTCGCCGCGACCGAGGCCGCAGACACGGCGTCCAACGAGCGGAAGGACGCCGACGCGGCGCGCGACGCCGCGTCCGAACGGACCGGCGATCTCCGGGCATTCGCCGATCTCGTCGCCAAGATGCACGCGCAGGCCGCGACGGTCACGGAAGCGACGATCGCGTTCGGCACGGCGACCGACGCCATGAAGGCCGCCGACCAGGTCCTTACGCGCGCCGCAAGCGAACACGACGCTGCGGACGACGCCGCACGCGCGGCGGCGACGGCGGTCGCCGAGGCGGCCGATGAGCTTGCGGCTGCCGATGAGGCAGTGCACGCGGCGCGCCATGCCGAGATGGCCACGGCGCTGCGCCGAACCCTCGTCGCCGGCCAACCGTGTCCCGTCTGCGCCCAACCAGTGAAGACGAAACCACGGGCGGCGGCAGCCGCGGGGATCAAGGGGGCGGAGCGCGCCCGGGCCGGCGCCGCGTCGCGGCACGAGAAGGCGGCGAGGGCACGGGAACGGGCGAACGCCGCGGCGGCGAAGGCCGAAGCACAGGCGGCCGCGGCGCTCGCCGACAAAGACCGAGCCTCCGCGGCGCTCGAGGCGGCCGAGGCCGCAGCGCGGACGGCGGAGGCCGTCCTCGCCACAACCAAGAGCGCGGTGGTGGATCAGCTCGGCGAGGGCGATCCGATCGCGTTGCTCGACCGGCGGCAGGCCGAGCTCCGCGATGCGGAGGCCGCCGCGCGAGCTGCGGCGGACCGCGAACGCGCGGCACGCGACGCCCTCGACACGGCGCGACGGACCGCGGCCGACACCGCCGCGCGCGTCGCTGCGGTGCGCGAACGGCTCGCCGCAGCTTGGGGCGCGCTCGGAGACGACGCACCCGAGGCAGATCTCGATGAAGCCGCCGCGCGGATCCGCCGAGCTCTCGATGACCGTGCCGACGCCGCTGCGCGAGAGCGCGACGCCGCCTCTGAGGCGGCCGACGACGTCGCACGTCGGCGGGCCTCCGCCCTCGACGCCGCCGGACTCGAGCCGGACGCCGACGTCGCCGCCGTCCATACGCAGGTGGAGGTCCGGGCCGCCGAGGCAGCCGAGCGCGCGCACGGCATCGAGCGAACCATCCAGGCCGGCGCCGACCTCGGTGAGCGGCTCGACGCCGCGAGAACCGACCTCGCCCTTGCGCAACGGCTGCGCGACGACCTCCAACCGTCGCGGTTCCTCGCATGGCTTCTCGGCGAGGAGCGCGCCGCCCTTGCGGAGCTTGCGAGCGTCCACCTTGAGGCACTGACCGACGGTGATTTCCGCTTCACCGACGACGAGACGTTCCACATCGTCGACGTGAACGCCGGCGGAACGGTGCGGGCGCCGGAGTCCCTGTCCGGCGGCGAGACGTTCCTCGCGTCGCTCGCCCTCGCGCTCGCACTCGCCGAGATGGTGACGAGGGGCGGCAGCCGGCTGGATTCCTTCTTCCTGGACGAAGGGTTCGGCAGCCTCGACCCCGAGCACATCGAGCTCGCGATGCGCGGCGTCGAGCATCTCGTGACCGGCGCCGACCGGCTCGTGATGCTTGTGTCCCACGTCGAGCAGATGCACGTATTGATCGAGGACCTGATCGTGCTCGACAAGGACGAGACGACGGCCTCGTCGCGGATCGTCTCGGGTGCTCGACTCGCGCCGTCGGACGCCCGGGGGACGTCGTAGGGCGGTCGACCGGCACATGCCGTAGTGCGTGCGACCACTGAATCTCGCGCAGCGTCCTGCCGATAACCACTCACGGAGACCAGCTCGATCCGACCGGTGGGGGCCGGATGCGAGCACCGAGCAGGGTGGCAGAAGGCAACGAGGGCCGCGAGATGATCGCTTCGTTGAAGGGGTACAGCCGCATCGCGCGGACCCTGCTCGGGATCTTGGGCGGGCTGCTGATCATCGGGATCATCGGGTCGCTCCTGATGGGGGTCCGCGCCAAGCGCAGCGCCGAAGACATGGTGATCACGCAGGCGCGTGCGATCGCCGACAGCTCGCTGTCGCTGCTGTTCGAGCCGAGCGACCTCACCGGTCCGGCAAGCACGGCACGCGCGACGGAGCTCACGTCGCAGATCAAGAGCGTCGTGATCGATCCGAGCGACTTCGATCAGGTCACCATCTATTCCCCCGAGGGCACGATCTTCTACTCGACCGACACCGGCCGGATCGGCAACGAGCTCCCGGGCGAGAAGGACCAGATCAAAGAGGCGCTGAAGGACACGCCGCAGGTCAGCATGTACCAGGGAACGGTCTCGATCATGCTTCCGTTCGAGTTCCGGTCGGGCGTGGGCGCGCCGGCCGCCGTCGAGCTCACCCGCTCCGACGCGCCGATCGCCAGCGCCGACAACCCGTGGAACACGAACGCGATCTTCCTGTTCGGCATGCTGATCGTGCTGGGCCTGGCCGTCTTCGGTGTCGCCCGGCTGCTCCAGGTCGTCGCCGCGCAGCCGGCGCCCGCCGACCTGCCACGCGGCTCCGCCAAACCGGCGCCCCCGGTCGCGCGGCCGCTGCCGCAGCCTGGTCTCCGCGAGGAAGGCGAGGCGCGGCGCAAGGCCGAGGATCGCGCCGACGCGGCCGAGGAGCGGCTCGCGCTGTTGCAGGACCAGTACCGGAAGTCGCTCGAGGAGCTGCAGGACTACCGCGAGCTCGCACGGGAGCCACGGCCGGAGACCGACCCGAAGCTCGAAGAGCGCGCGCTGCGCGCCGAAGGACAGGTTCGGGACCTCGAGCAGAAGATCCACACGCTCGACGGTGAGCGCAGCAAGCTCAGCGAGCAGCTCCGCGACGCGCTTCGCGTGCCTGTCGGCGCCGACGCCGGGCGCGTGGCGGCGCTGGAGACCGAGGCGACGGAGCTCCGCTCCGAGCTCGACCTCGCCAAGAGGGAGCTTCGCGACGCGATCGCGCGCGGGGATCGATCGGGCGAGCTCGACGGCGAGGACGCGCGCCGCATGGCGGAACTTCGAACCGAGGCCTCGGCGCTCGAGACCGAAGCGGCCGAACTCCGCGCCCAGTTGGAGCTCGCCCGGACGGAGCTGCGTGAGGCCACGGTCCGCGCGGAGCGGACGGCGACCGTCGTCGATGACGAGGAGCTGCAGGTCGAGCTCGACACGATGCACGTCGAGCTCCTCCGCACGAAGGATGATCTGTCGACCGCAAACACGATCTCGGAGCGGGCGCGCCGCGAACTCGACGACGCGCGAACCGAGCTGCGGGCGCTCCGCAACGAGGAGCAGCGTGCCGCGATGCTCGAGGACGAGCTCCGGGGCGCGAAGGCCGAGCTGGACAGCCGCGAGGCGTCCTATCGTGCCGATCTCGTCGAGCGCGAGGCCGATCTCGAAGACAAGGTGCGGGAGACCCGCGAGGCGTTCCAACGCCAGCTGACCGACATGGAGGCGTCCTACCGCGCACAGGTACAGCAGGCCGAGGCACAGCTCGCGGATCGGATCCTCGAGGCCGAGGCCACCGCTCGCCGGGCTGCCTCCGAGCTCGAGACCGCACGGGTCGACCTCGACTCGATGCGCGAGGATCTCGAGGCCGCGCGCGGCGAGGCCGAGAGCCGCGAACAGCGGGTGCTGCAGGCCCACGAGGAGCTCCTGGCGGCCCGCCACGAGACGAAGACCCTCGCCCGCGAGATCAAGGAGCGTTCGACGGCGGTCGCGCAGGCGCACAAGGAGACCGACGACATCCGCCGGGCGCTGGTGGCTGCGCAGGCCGATCTCACGCGTGCCGACAGCGCGGTCGACGAGTCGCGCGGCGCGCTCGAGCTCGAGCGGCAGCGGGCCGACGAGGCCGATCAGGTCGCGACGAGCGCGGCGCGGGAGCGCGACGACCTGCAGGGGCGGGTGGACAAGCTGGTCCGCCAACTCGACGACGCGGCGGCGGACAACCAGGAGCTCAACCGCCGCCTGCAGGACTTCGAGGCGCGCCGTCAGCTCGAGCTCGCCGACGACCAGGGCCGCACGCAGATCGACGAGCTGCTGCGGGTGACGCAGGAGCGGCTCGCCGGCCAAACCGAGAAGCTGATCACCGCCGAGGACCGCGCTCGCGACCTCGAGCTGGAGCTCGAGTCCGCGACCGAGCGGGCCGACGTGGCCGAGGCCGAGATCCGGACGCACCAGATGTCCGACGCCCTGCGCGAGATGCGCGAGCAAGACGTCGCCACCACCCGCGATGCCGCGACGCAGCGTGAGGTATCGGCGGCGACCTCCGCCGCGATCGAGGCGGGAGCCCTCGAGGACCGCCGGTCCGCATCGCCGTTGCTGCGCGAGCTGTCGGTCGATGCGAAGCGTTCGCTCGCCAAGATCGACGGGATCACGAAGCTGCTCAAGCACAAGAAGGACGCGAAGGACCAGGCGCAGTTGATGAAGCAGCTGGCGATGCACACACGCCGGCTCGACCACGCGGTCGCCGACATCGCGGACGCCGAGAAGCTCGCGAACGGAACGATCGAGCTGTCGATCAAGCGGGCCGACATGGAGGCGCTGATCGGCCGGGTCGTCGAAGAGTCCAGCGCCGACGCGGACCACGACATCCGCGTCGTGGCCGACCCCCTCAAGCTCCGGGTGGACGCCCAGCGCACCGAGCGGATCGTCGGAGGCCTGCTGCACACGGCGACCGAGCGCACGCAGAACGGCAAGACGATCGTGGTGCGGCTCCAACACGCCGAGGGCGGCGCGACGATCTCGGTCGAGGACCCGGGCACGCCCTCCGAAGCGGCCGTGTCCCCGATCGTGCGCACGTTCGCCGAGATCCAGGGCGGCACCATCAAGGCAGAGGGGATGGACGGAGGAACCGCATTCCGCGTGTTCCTGCCGGACGGTGCCGGGACCGGCGCTTCGCCGAAGCTGCAGATCACGGTCGACGAGGCCGACGCCGAGCAGCGGGAGCCGGAGGACGCCTGGGAGGCCGAAGCCGCGCACCAGGAGCTCGCGGCGGAGCTCCGTCGGTTCGCGCAGCTGCAGGGTGACGCGAAGGCGTAGACGAGCGCGCGGTCAGGCGCGGCGAAGGATCAACGCGTCGCCCTGACCGCCACCGCCGCAGATCGCGGCGGCGGCGAGCTCCGCGTCCCGGCGCCGCATCTCCAGCACCGCGGTGAGCACGATCCGTGCGCCGCTCGCACCGATCGGGTGGCCGACGGCCACCGCTCCCCCGTTCGGGTTCACGATCGCCTCGTCGATCCCGAGCATCCGCGTCGCGTGAACCGCGACCCCTGCGAACGCCTCGTTGATCTCGACGACATCCAGGTCGTCGCCGGTCGCCCCGATCCGCTTCAGCGCCTTCTCGAGCGCCAGCGCCGGCACGGTGTGCAGGGACGCGAACCGGTCCGCCGACATGCCGTACGCCTCGATCCGCGCCAAAGGCGTGAGGCCGAGCCGCCGAACCGCGTCCTCGCTCGCGACGATGACCGCGCACGCGCCGTCGCTGATCTGCGACGCGTTGCCCGCAGTCACGGTGCCGTCCTCGGTGAAGGCGGGCCGGAGTGAGGCGAGCCGCTCGGCCGTCGTGTCCGGGCGGATGCCCTCGTCCCGCGCCACCACGACGGGGGCACCTTTCCGTTGCGGGACCGAGACGGCCACGACCTCGTCGTCGAACCGGCCCTCGTCCCACGCGGCCGCGGCCCGCGTGTGCGACCGCGCGGCCCAGGCGTCCTGTTCGGCCCGGTCGACGCCGTACTCGCGATTCATCGCGTCGGTGCCCTCACCCATGTGCCGGTCGTCGAACGCGCACCACAGGCCGTCGTGGATCGTCGTGTCGAGCATCGGGCTGTTGCCGAGCCGCTGCCCGTCGCGTGCCTTCGGGATCACGTACGGCGCGTTCGTCATCGACTCCATGCCGCCGGCGACCGCGAGCTCGATCTCGCCGGCGCGGATCATCTGGTCGGCGGTCGCGATCGCGGCGAGACCCGACGGGCACACCTTGTTGATCGTGAGCGCCGGCACCTCGATCGGGATGCCGGCGGCGACGGCGGCCTGCCGGGCGGTGATCTGCCCCTGCCCCGCCTGCAGGACGTGGCCCATGATCGTGTAGTCGACCTGCTCCGGAGCGACGCCCGAACGCTCGAGAGCGGCGGCGATCACCGCACAGCCGAGCTCGACCGCCTTCAACGGCGCCAGTCCGCCGTGGAAACGGCCGATCGGCGTGCGAACGCCCGCGACGAGATACGAGACGGTCATGGAGCGAGTTTACCGGCCGGTGCCGTCGCAACCGCCGAAGGGACTGAGCGTCAGGGGCGGTTCGCGATCGCCTTCTCGATGACCTCGAGGATGTCGTCGCGGACAAGCTCGTCGCGCTCGAGCAGGGCCCCGACGAGCGCGGTGTGCACGTCGCGGTTCTCCTCGAGCACCGCCGCCACCCGCTCCCGCTGGGCCGTGAGGATGTCCTCGACCTTCTGCTTGGTCTCGGTGTTGGCGAGCACCTTGCCGACGAGGTTGGACTTCGACAATGGACCGTCGGCGACCGCCTCGTAGCTGATCAGCGAGCCGGCCATACCGAACGAACCGACCATCTGGGCCGCGAGGCCCGTCGCGTGCGCGAGGTCCGCGCCGGGGCCGGTCCCGGACTCCCCGAAGCACATCTCCTCGGCGGCGAGCCCGCCGAGCGCGATCGCGATGCCGCTCTCGATCTCCGAGCGCGTGCGGGTCAGTCGCTCCTCCTCGTCGCTGTGCGCGAGCAATCCGAGCGAGCCACGCCTCTTGATGATCGACAGGACCTCAAGGCGACGGCCCTTCCCGAAGAAGTACGCGACCGTGGCGTGGCCGGCCTCGTGGGTCGCGACCGCCTCGCGGTCGAAATCGGTGTACGAGGTGGTCTGCTTCAGACCGACCTCCTCGTCGAACTTCGCGTCCATCACGTCGCGCAAACGCATCTCGCGGCGGCCGTCGCGGAGCGCCACGAGCAGGGCCTCGTCGAAGAGGTGCTCGATCATGACCGGCGTGTAACCGAACGTCTCCGATGCCACTCGCTCGCGCGTGTCGTCGAGGTTGAGCTCGTCCTCGTGCGCCTTGCGCTGGAGGAAGAAGTCGATCAGCTCGCGGCGCTCCTGCTTGGTCGGCACGTCGAAGTACAGCCGGCGGTCGAAGCGCCCCGGTCGAAGGAGCGCGGCGTCGAGTGAGTCGCCGCGGTTGGTCGCCGCGATCAACAGGATGTTCGAGTACTCGGCGCGCATGGGCGTCATCTGCCAGTTGGGCGGCAGGTAGCCGTTGACCCACGAGATGACCTTGGCCTTCATCCGGCGCCCCATCGGCGGCTGGTCGAAGGACTGCATCTGGATCAGCAGCTCGTTCACCATGTTGTTCGCATCGCCGCCCCCGAAGAACGCCGAGGTCGTCCGCGACAGATCCGTCGGCGCAGGAACAGCCGCAGACCCGCCGCCACGGGTCATGGCTACCGCGTCGATCTCCTCGATGAAGCCGATCGCGCCCCCTTCCTTGCGCGCTGCTTTCCGGAGCTTGCGGAAGAACGACCGGATCCGGAACGCCGACATGCCCTGCCACATGGATTGGAACGCCGGCGCCGGGATGAACAGGAACGGCACGCCCGCCTGCTTTGCCATGGCCTTGGCCAAGAAGGTCTTGCCGGTCCCGGGAGGACCTTCGAACAAGATGCCGCGGCGCGGCGTGCCGCCGAGCTCCTCCCGGAAGGTCGCGTAGCCGAGGAAGACATCGAGCGACCGCCTGATCTCTTCCACCTGGTTGTCGAGCCCCTTGATGTCGGTGAGACCGGTCTCGACCTGCTCGGGGTACACCGTGATGTGCGGCGAACGCCCGTTCATCATCATCATGAGCGGCATCCCGATGATCGCGATCAGCATCACGAACGGCGGGATGAAGAAGATCGAATCGGACCCGAAGTGGGGCATCCCGAGGCTGAAGCCGGAGGACCAGAGCCGGTACAGCAGGTAGTCGATCAGCGCAACGATGATGATCGCGCGCGCCACCTTCTTGAGCCGGGTGCGCTCCCGCTGCCGGAAGACGTCGGCACGGCCTTTGGTCGTCAGCTGCGATCCGGCCAACAACGCGCTCTGCGTGGTGGTTTCCTCGTTGCGCACGTCCGCTCCTCACGCAGTGGGCCGATCGGGGCATCGGCCGGGGTCCTCCCGGAGTGCCAAGCTACATCGGATGCCGTCTGTAACGCATCAGACTTCCGGCGGTGTCGCTGGGTGCGAACGCAGGGGACCGAGGGGCGTGCGCTCTTCGCACGCACAGCAGAGCATCTGGCTTGCAAGCTGTGACCGGAGCGAGGCGTCCCCGCGATAGGCTCCGCTGCCCATGGCTCGGACCAAGAAGCCGCCGATCGCACCGCGCGACCGCGAAGTGATCGGCGCACTGCTGCGGGATCTGCGGCGCGCGGCGGGCTACCGGTCGGTCGACGCGGCGGCCGAGACGAAGGGGTGCCCGGCATCGCGCCAGACCATCTATCAGTACGAGCGCGGCGCGATGAGCCCCTCGCTCCCCCAGTTCCTCGAGCTGGTGTCGTTCTTCGTGTTGGAGGCGCCGCGCGGCGCCGATGCGAAGCTCGACGTCGACCTTCGCGCGCACGGGGTCGCGGCGGTCACGCGCGCGCTCGACCTGCCCGCGTATCACGTGGCGGCGGCGCGCGACCTGATCGCGAAGATGCAGCCCGTCGCGGGAGCGTCCCGATGATCGCGCTGACCGACATCGACCACGTGGGGATCGCCGTCGAGGACCTCGAGGACGCCGTCGCCACGCACGAACGACTGCTCGGTGTGGCGCCCGCCCATCGTGAGCGCGTCGAGGACCAAGGCGTCGAAGAGGTGCTGTTCGCCGTCGGGTCGTCGTACATCCAGCTTCTCGGCGCGCTCGGTCCCGAGACGCCGATCGGCCGGTCGCTCGCGAAGCGCGGACCCGGCGTGCATCACGTGGCGTACCGCGTCGACGACGTTACGGCCGCGCTCGAGCACCTGCGCGCCGAGGGCGCCCGGCTCGTCGACGAGTCGCCTCGTCTCGGCTCGCGGAACACGCTGATCGCGTTCGTGCATCCCGCGGCGATCGGCGGCGTCCTGGTGGAGCTCGTCCAGGAGCGGTAGTGCCTCCCAACGTCACACGCCCGTGCGCGTTCGTGTTCCTGCGAGCCGCCGATCGCGTCCTTGTGTCGGAGATGCGGCACGCAGTGGACGGCACCTGGTATCGCCCACCGGGAGGCGGCATCGAGTTCCAAGAGTCGTCCGAGGAGGCGGCGCGGCGCGAACTGCAGGAGGAGCTCGGCGTTACCGTCGCCGAGCTCGCCCTACTCGGGATCCGCGAGGAGACCTTCACGCTCAGCGATGGGCCGTATCACGAGATCGACTTCGTTTTCGAGGCTTGGCTCACGACGGAGGCGTTGGCCGCGTTGGACGGCACAGCCATCGTTGAAGAGGACGGCGACATCGAGATCGCGAGAATCGTCGCGGTGGCCGACCTCCGTGCCGGCCGGTTCGCGCCGCTGTATCCGGACGGGGTCCTCGAACTACTCGACTGAGACGCGACGCGGCCGGTCACCGAGGATCACGTTCGGCCGGGCTCGACGGAAACCCGCTCATCCCGGCGGGTCCACATCCACGCGGCGCACGCGAGCGAAACGGCGGCAAGCATCACGAAGACCGCGGTATCGCCGATGGCACCGGACAACGAACCTCCGATGCTCGGACCGAGGATGCCTGAGGCGGCCCACACCATGTTGAGGAGAGCCCCGACGACCGCGACCGAGAACCCGCCCTCGCGCGCACCCACCGCGCCGAGCGGATACGTGACAGCGATCATCATGCCGCTGGTCACGCCCATCACGAGCAGGAACGCGAACGTCGCCGACGCGGTTGCGACCAGGCCACCGAGCCCAAGTCCGACGGCCATCGCGGTCGTCCATGCCGCCGAGTACCGGATCCTCGCGTTCCGGTCGGCGCGGCGCGCGGCCACGGCGCTCGCGCCCGCGAACACGATCGAGGCGGCGGCGAACACGAGACCGATCCCGCCGGCGGTGTATCCCAGCGCATCGAGGCGGAGCGGGATCAGCAGCTCGATGGTCATCCACATCAGCGACACGACGAGCGAGAGCAACACACTCGTCACGAGCAGATCGTCCGCGCGAGCGGCGCTGAGCATGTCGCGTAACGGCGGGCTCGGCTCGGGCACACGCCCGGCCTCGCCCGGCGCGAACGCCAGCGCGAGCCCGGTGACACCGCAGAGCACCCCCAGCACGACGAACGGGACGCCGATGCCGTACCGCTCACCGAGGAACCCCGTCATCGCGGGGCCGACCAGGCTGCCGATGCCGACGACGGTCGTGGTGAGCGCAAGCGCCTGCGCTCCTCGGTCGCCCGCGGCGTCGTGGAGCCATGCCGTGCCCGTGACCCACATCATCCCGAGCCCGCATCCGAGCAAGCATCGGCCCAGGAGGAGCGTTCCGTACGAGTCGGCGAAACCCGTGACGAGGTTGCCCACGGTGAGCGCGGCGACACCCCACAGAGTGAGCCGGCGTACGGAGTACCGGCGGCTGAGGGCACCGGCCGGCAGCGAGACGACGAGGATCCCGACGCCCGCCACACTGAGGATGAATCCGGTCGTCGTGTCCGTGAGTCCGTAGCGATCTTGCAGATCGGGTAGCAGCGGCGCGATCCCGGCCCATCCCAGCTCGGCCACGAACAGCGCGGCGAACAGCAGCAAGACGAGGGATCGGCGCACGGGTCCAGGATGTCACCCGAGCAGTCGAGGACCGGAGCGAGCGGTGAGCGTGCTCGACCGAGGCGTTACGCGGCGCCGGTGCCCGGCTCTGCAGCCCCGACCAGGCAGCTGACGTTGCCCTCGGGCAGCCGACCGTCACCCATCAGCTGGTGCGCCTCGGGGATCTCACCGTACGCATACGTGTGCCCGAGCGTCGTCACGATCTTGCCCTCGCGCACGAGCTCGTTGAACGCGAGCGCCTGCTCGTCGTTCATCAGGTGGGACCCCTGGTACCGCTTCTGCATGAACCATAGGTACCGGACATCGATCACCGTGTCGTAGCCCGTCGTGCCGGCGCAGATCACGATCATCCCGCCGCGGTCGCACACGAAGTTCGACGTCGGGATGGTGTCCTGGCCGGGATGGTCGAACACGATGCGGGGGCTCGTCTTCTCGCCGAGCGCGTCCCAGAAGGCCTTGCCGAACGCCTTCGCGCCGTCGAGCCAGCCCTTCCAGTCCGGCGAGTCCCACGCCGGCGGGACGCCCCAGTGATCGAAGTTCTTGCGGTTGATGAAGCCGACGGCGCCGAGCTGCTTCGCGTACTGGCCCTTCTCGTCGGTCGAGACGACCGCAACGGCTCGGCCGCCCGCGTTGGTGACGAGCTGCACGGCGAGCGACCCGAGTCCGCCCGACCCGCCCCACACGAGGACGGCGTCGCCCGGCTCGACCACGTTGGGCGGCCAGCCGAAGAGCATCCGGTACGCGGTGCCGCCCGTGAGCGTCGGCGCGGCGGCCTCCTCCCACGTCAGGCGCTCGGCCTTGGGCATGCACTGGTGGTCCTGCACCTTGGTGAACTGCGCCATCGACCCCCAGCAGGTGTCGTAGCCCCACACGCGGAAACTTCCCGCGAGGCCCGGATCCTTACCCGCCGCCACCCACGGATCGTCCGGATCCCACTGACCGGGGTGCACCGTGACGTGGTCGCCCACCTGCACGCCCTTGGCTTCGGACCCGACGGCATAGACGATCCCGCTCGCGTCGGAGCCAACGATGTGGAAGTCGGTCGGCTCGTTCCACCGCGCCTGCGTCCTCGTCACGTCGACGGGGATACCACGCGCGGCCCACACGTTGTTGAAGTTGACGCCCGCGGCCATCGTCGCGACCAGGACGTCGTGCGGGCCGAGCTCGGGGACGTCGATGACCTCGTCGCGGATGGCCTCCCGGGGCTCGCCGTAGCGGTCCGGCCGCACCAGCATCGCGTGCATCTGCGGCGGGACCTCGCCCAGCGGCGGCCGCTCACCGATGTCGTAGACGCCCTTACCCATGGGTCTCACCCCTTTCAGATCGAGACGAACGAGAGCGGGAACCCTAGCAAGCAGCCGCGGCGATGCGTCGAGCCTATGAAACGTCGGGACGCGCGGGCGGCGGCACCGGCGGGACCGCGCCCTGCTTCGCGCGGCCACGCCTGCCGAACGCGCCACTGCGCGGCTTGACGATCGACTCGAAGTCGGCGGCCGTCAGGCCCTCCGGGACGGCGCCCGAGACGGCGTACCGATACAGCGCCGCTCCGAAGATCTGCTCCAAGGTTGCCGAAGCGACGATCAGGGCGACGAACCCGATCACGATGCAGGCGACGCCGAGCACTGGAGACACCGCGACGAATAGCACCATGCCGACCACCATGACGGGCAGCAGCAAGACGATGAGCCCCGCACCGATCGTGAGCTCCGCCGTCACCTGCTCGCCCCACCGATCCTTGAACACCCGAGCCGATCGGCGGATCGCGCCGCGCACATCGACCGGCTCGAACAAGAGCACCGGCACCACGAAGAACGTCGCGAGCGACCACGCGAGGTTGCCGATCCACGTTGCGATCGCACCGACGAGACCGAGGCGTTCCTGGATGATGCGCATCGCTATGCCGACGGTCGCCGAGACGAGCGCCCACCGGACGACGGCGCCCATGTGACCCTGCACCACCTGCCACCCGTCCGCGAGCGTGGCGGGACGGCCGGCGAGACGCTCCATCGCCACGGCGACGACGACAGCGTTGCAGCAGATCCCCACGAACGCGGTGACCGCGTAGAAGCCGTAAAGGCCGATCAGGTTCATCAGGCTCGATCGCTCGCTCCCGAAGTCGACGATCCCGACCGCCCAGAAGCCCCAGGCCGCAACGCACCCCAGCACCAGCGACGTCAACGGCATGAACAAGAGCTTCGGGTCCTTGCCGAGGAGGTTCCAGCTCACCCCGAGGAGCCGGAAGCTGCGGGAGATGGAGCCGGCCATCGAGCCTCCTTGCGAAGCGGTCTCTCGTGGATTTCGGCTCGAGGCTAGCGCGGGTTCAGTTCGCGATGGAAGGGCCGAACGGTCCCGGATCGGCGCTCGGGCAAAGATCGAGCCGCGGGCACCACGTGCACCAGCGACCCGGCTTGAGCACGGGCTCGCGGCCGCCACGGAGCGCCGCGGCCGACCGGGCGGCGGCGATCACGCGGTCGGCGGCGTGGAAGAGCAGCTCCTCGCGCACATCCTCGACCTGCCAGGTGCCGCCTTCGAGAAAGAACGACGCCACACGGTACGGCGGTACCCCGAACCGCAGGGTGTGCAGCAATGCGTACGCACGATTGTCCTCGGCGTGCTCGGGGTACGCGCCACCGGTCTTGAGGTCGATCAGCAGCCGCTGCGCGCGCATCGGTTGCATCCGGTCCGGACGCCCGACGACGAGGTCGACCTTGCCGGACACCACGAGCGACCCGCCGAGCAGCTCGGCCTTCATCGGCAGCTCGACCATCGGCGCCAGCTCGCGACGCAGATCGCGCAGCGGCGGGAACGAGCCCTCGAACAACGCGGTGCGGCGTGCGACCTCCATCAGGAGGTCGTCCTGCTCGGCGGTTCCGAGGTCGCGCCAGTACTCGGCGAACCGCTCCTCCCGGTCGGCCGTGCGCGTCGCGGCGATCGACGCGGCGTCGTGCGCCTCGAGCGCCTCGCGGGCGCCGACCACGACCTCGATCGCGCGGTGTTGCACGACGCCGAGGGCGGTCGCCCGGCTGTGTGCGAACGGCGGCCCCTCCCCCGCGAGCTTGGACCAGAACGTGCCCTCGCACCGGTCGAGGTCGTTGAGGCGCTCCTTACCGAGCCACAGGGGGACGCCGAGCTCGAGGCCACGCGCCGCCTCCTCGATGCGGTCGCGCAGGCGCTGCGGAAGGTCGGCGGGGAAGACCGGCCGTTCGGTCCCGATCAGCTGGTCGAGCGTGCGCTGCTGTGGTTCGGTCAGCTGCATGCCAGCATGCTAGGAGGCGATGCCGACATCTCGCGGGAACCCCGACGACATCGTGCGCGCGCTCGCGGATCCCGAGCGGATCGCGATCGCGGGCCTGCTGGCGCGCGCCGACCGCACGGCCGACGAGCTCGCGGCGGACCTCGAGCTCGCGCGGCGCCGTGTCATGGCGCAGCTCAGCAAGCTCACCGCCGCCGGCGTCGTGTCGGTCGCCGACGACCGGCGGACCTATCGGCTCGATGTCGCGACGCTGCGGCAGGCCGCCGAGTTCGTCGGCCCGCCGCGCGACGCCGGCCTGGCGCTCGGCGCCGCGAGCGACGACGAGGAGCACATCCTCAAGACGTTCTTCCGTAACGGCCGCCTCACCGAGATCCCGATGAAGCGCTCGAAGCGACGGATCGTGCTCGAACGGGTCGCGCTCGAGTTCGAACCGGGTCGCCGCTACGACGAGAAAGAAGTCGATGCGATCGTGGGCGTGTTCTTCAACGATCACGCGGCGCTCCGCCGCTACCTCGTCGACGAAGGGTTCCTCGATCGCGACCACGGCGTGTATTGGCGCACCGGCGGCAGGGTCGACGTCGACTAGCGCCTGTTAGGGTCGGCCGGTGCCGAAACGGTTCTTAGCGACCGTCGTCACCCTCCCCCTGATCCTCGGACTCGTGGCGATGGTGCCGACACACGCCAAGCCCGGCGTCGGGCCCTGCGATCTCTCCGCCCGTTCCGGCGAGAAGGTCGTGCATCTGATGCGCCGACGGATCCGCTGCTCCGTGAACCGCTTCGGGCCCGTCGGCGGTGGCGCGAGCCGTGCGATCTGCATCGCCAAACGCGAGAGCGGGCTCGATCCGAGCGCCGAGTCGAAGACCGGGATGTATGTCGGGCTCTACCAGCAGTCGTCCAAGATGTGGCCCGACCGCTACAAAGCCTGGACGAGGCGATCGTGGCACCTCTCGAAGAACGCCAAGAATGGACGCACGAACGCGATCGTCACCATCCGGATGGTGCACGCGGCCGGCGGCTGGAAGGCTGCCGGCTGGCGCGTGAAGGGCTGCTGAGCGCCTCCGCCGGAACGCTCCCCTAGACTCCGACCATGGCCAAGACCGAGAAAGCTGCCCCGGACGAGCGGACCGTCGAGGACCGGATCGAGGAACTGCGGGCACGGCGTGCCGCGGCCCTGACACCGTCCGGGCCGGAGGCCGCCGACAAGCAGCACGACAAGGGCAAGCTCACCGCCCGGGAACGGCTCGACATCCTGATGGACAGGGGCTCGTTCGTGGAGACCGATCCCTTCACGGTGCACCGCTCGCACGATTTCGGCATGGACCAGCGCAAACCGCCCGGCGACGGCATCGTCACCGGCTACGGAACGATCGACGGGCGCAAGGTCTTCGTCGCGTCGCAGGACTTCACGGTCTTCGGCGGGTCGATGGGCGAGGTCGTGGCGCAGAAGGTGTGCAAGGTGATGGACCTCGCGCTGCAGACAGGCGCGCCGTTCATCCAGATCAACGACTCAGGCGGCGCGCGGATCCAAGAAGGCGCCGCCTCCCTCGCCGGCTACGGCTACATATTCGAACGGAATGTCCGGGCGAGCGGCGTGATCCCGCAGATCAGCGTGATCATGGGCCCGTGCGCCGGCGGCGCCGTGTATTCGCCGGCGATCACCGACTTCACCTTCATGGTGAAGGAGACGTCGCACATGTTCATCACGGGTCCCGACGTGATCAAGACGGTGACCGGCGAGGACGTGACGATGGAGGCGCTCGGCGGCGCGATGACGCATGCGACGCAGTCCGGCGTGGCCTCGTTCATCGGCGAGGACGACGAGGAGGTCCTGACGCGCGTGCGCTACCTGCTGTCGTTCCTGCCGTCGAACAATCTGGAGGACCCGCCGGCGTACGCGACGACGGACGACCCCGAGCGGGTGACGGACGCGCTGACGCACCTCGTGCCCGACCGCGCCGCCGAGGCGTACGACATGCACGAGGTGATCCGCTACGTCGTGGACGAGGGCGAGTTCCTCGAGGTGTTCCCGTTGTGGGCGGCCAACATCGTGACCGGGTTCGCGCGGTTGGACGGACGGAGCGTCGGCGTGATCGCGAACCAGCCGAAGGTGCTCGCGGGCACGCTCGACATCGATGCGAGCGAGAAGGCGAGCCGCTTCGTGCGTTTCTGCGATGCCTTCAACATCCCGATCCTCACCTTCGTCGACGTGCCGGGGTTCCTGCCGGGGACCACGCAGGAGTACAACGGGATCATCCGCCACGGCGCCAAGTTGCTGTACGCGTTCGCCGAGTCGACGGTGCCGCGCATGACGGTGATCACGCGCAAGGCGTACGGCGGTGCGTACCTCGTGATGAACTCCAAGCACCTGCGCTCGGATGTCTCGTTCGCGTGGCCGACCGCCGAGATCGCGGTGATGGGCGCGGAGGGGGCCGTCAACGTCGTGTTCAAGAAGGAGATCGAGGCGGCCGACGACCCCGCGGACCGGCGCGCCGAGCTGATAACCGAATACCGGGACAAGTTCTCGACGCCGTACGCGGCCGCCGAGCGCGGGTTCATCGACGACGTGATCGAACCGGCGGAGACGCGGCCGCGGTTGATCAAGGCGCTGCGGATGCTTTCGACCAAGCGCGAGGCCGTGCCAGCGCGCAAGCACGGCAACATCCCGCTCTAGCGAGGCAACGTGTTCGAGACCGACGACGGACGAAAGATCGACGTTCCCGAGGGCCTGTCCCTCGAGGAGGAACGCGCCGTGCTGATGGCGCTCGAGCGCTATTTCGTCGCGGAGAACCCGAAGCCGGCGCCATGGGTGCTCCAGGGCCGGATCGAAGCGACCGGTTACGGCGCCCTCCAGGTAAGGCGGTTCGCGCGCGAGCCCTGGCACGGACAGTGGGTGGAGTTCGCGCGCAAGGGCGTTCCGCCGATGCACGGCCGGAGCGACGTCCGGTGACGCCGTCGTCGGGCGCCCACAGAAGGGCCGCGGGCCGCACGGCTCGCGGCTAGCGCGATGCCCGCGTCCAAGACGCCGGGTTCGGTCAGCCGCGAGGAGGCGATCGCGGTGTTCCAGCGTGAGGGCGGCTCGGAACCGCGATCGTGGGCCAACGGTCCCGGCGATCGATTCGGACGCCACGAGCACCGGCGCCCGAAGGTCTTGTTCTGCCTCGAAGGCTCGATCGTGTTCCACACCGACGACGGCGATCTCGCGCTCGATGCGGGCGACCGACTCGACCTGCCGGCGGGAACCCCGCACGCGGCGACCGTCGGGCCGGCCGGCTGCGCCTGTGTGGAAGCGTGGGGCCCGTGAGGGTCGCGTTCCACGTCGACCAACTGTGGTTCGCCGCGCCGGGTGGGATCGGGACGTACGTGTCGCATCTGGCGACTGCGCTTCCGGCCGCGTCGTCGGGCGACGAGTTGGTTCCCTTCTCGGCGTCGTGGGCGGGCAAGCCGACTCCCGACGACGTGCCGGCAGCGACGCGGTCCGTCGGGATGCCGATCAAGGCGCTGTACCCGATGTGGGCCTGGAGCCGCCGGCCGTGCCTGCCCGCGCGGTTCGGGGAGCTCGACGCGATCCACGCAACGAACCACGGGGCCATCCCGCCCGCGAGGCCGGGGCAAGCGCTCGTCGTGACCGTTCACGACGTGGCGTTCGAGCGGTTCCCCGACCTGTTCCCCCCGCGCTGGCTCCGGCTGTACCGGCGCGGTCTCGAGATCGCGGTTCGCGAGGCGCACGCCGTGCTCACTCCATCGCGCGACACCGCGGCCGCGCTCGCGGCGCTCGGGGTCGAGCGCGAACGGATCTCGATCACGCCGCTGGCCGCCGACCCTCCGGCCGAGGCGCAAACACCAGCAGCGCCGCGGTACGACGTCCCGTACGTGTTGTTCGTCGGGACGCTGGAGCCGCGCAAGAACCTGCCGCGTCTGGTCCGTGCGTTCCGTGCCGCCGTTGCCGACGCGTCGCTTCCTCACGCCCTGGTGCTCGCGGGCGCGACGGGATGGCAGCAGCACAGCCTCGCGAACGAGCTCGCCGCCGACGGCGACGGACGCGTCCACGTTCCCGGCCGGGTCGCGCCGAACGAGCTGGATGCGTTGTATCGGGGCGCCGACGCGGTCGTGTATCCGTCGTTGTACGAAGGATTCGGCCTGCCGGTGCTCGAGGCCCTCGCGTACGGCAAACCGACACTTTCCTCGAACACGTCCGCGATCCCCGAGGTGGCGGGTGACGCGGCGCTCCTCGTGGACCCCGAGGACGAGGACGCGATCGCCGCTGGTCTCGTACGGCTTCTCACGGACGAGGCCTTTCGTGCCGACCTGATCAGGAAAGGTCCCGAGCGGGCGGCAGCGTTCTCCTGGGCTGCGACGGCCCGCGCTACGCGCGACGCCTACCGCGACGCCATGGAGCGAGTGCAGACATGAAGGTGTCCCTGATCGCGACCGTGCTCAACGCCGACGAGCACATCGGTGCCTTCCTCGCGTCGGTCGCGGCGCAGGAGCGAGCGCCCGACGAGGTGATCGTCGTCGACGGCGGGTCGACCGACGGCACGCTCGAGCGGCTGCGCGAAGGCGGAGCCACGGTGACGCTGATCGAGGAGCCCGGCGCGAACATCGCACGCGGCCGCAACCTCGCGATCGCGGCCGCGTCGTACGACGCGATCGCCGTCGCCGACGCTGACTGCGCCTACGGCCCCGGTTGGCTCGCTGCGTTGACCGCGCCACTGGAAGCAGGCGCCGACGTCGCGATGGGGTGGACCGAGCCCGTGGTGGGTTCGCTCCTCGATGCCTGCGTCGCCTCACTCGGGTTCCCGCTCGCGCCGGGTGACGTCGACGAAGCGGCGTTCATGCCGAGCGCGCGCAGCGTCGCGTTCCGTCGCGAGGCGATCGATGCGATCGGCGGCTACCCCGAGTGGCTCCCGATCGGTGAGGACATGTGGGTGAACCACCGGTGGCGGGAGCGTGGGTTCGCGATGCGTATGGCGCCCGACGCGGTGGCGTCGTGGCACCCACGCGGCTCGCTCCGTGCGATCTGGACGCAGTACGTGCGGCGCGCGCACGGCGACGGCCACGCCGGCATGTACCCGGAGCGGCACGCGCTGCGATTCGCGGTCTACGGCGGGTTGCTCGCCGCGTTGGCGTCACGCCGGACGTGGCCGAAGCTGCTCGCCGCCGGCGGCGCCATCGCGTACGCGCGGACGCCGATCGCGCGGGCGCACGCGCGCCTCGCCGACCCGCGGGACCGAGCCCTCGCGACGATCGCGGTTCCGGCGCTGCTCGCGTTCACCGACATCGCGAAGATGTGCGGCTACGCGCTGGGCCTGGCCGACCGGCTCACCTGGCGCGTCCGCCCTCAGTAGGTGTAGAAGCCCTCGCCGGTCTTGCGGCCGAGCTTGCCCCCGGCCACGAGCGATCGAAGCAGCGCCGGGGCTTCGTAGCGTTCCTCG
>Ga0136846_1223960_pt1 | contig 29631 bp, 26 predicted proteins | sample HopSoiMetagenom2_FD_96841 | JGI IMG/M metagenome (GOLD analysis project Ga0136846, IMG submission 96841) | Grasslands soil microbial communities from Hopland, California, USA - 2 Assembly 2016 (version 4) | ecosystem: Environmental > Terrestrial > Soil > Grasslands | place: USA: Hopland... | reverse complement strand
TTCCGGAACAACTCAGCGCTGCGCCGGGCGGTGAACTGGGCGGTCGACCGCCGCGCGTACGTCGGCACCCTTCCTCCGTACACGGCGACACCGTGGACGCACCTCCTGCCGCCGGGCTTCCCCGGCTCGATCGGCGCCAGGAACCTGCAGCCGTACGCCGACTCGCCACGGCTCGAAAAGGCGCGCCGGCTCGCGGCGGGGCACCTTCGCGACGGCAAGATCACGGTGGGTTACCGGGCGTCCGGAACCGGCCCGGCCCGGGTGGAAGTCGTTCGCCGTGCGTTGACGCAGCTCGGCTTCGCGCCCGCAGCAATCACGCTGAAGGGTTTCAGTGGAACCGACCTGTACGTCGCGATGGGCAAGCGGTCTGCCGGCCTCGATCTGGGCGTGTCAATGGACTGGTGCGGGTACGTGGGCGGCGATCCGACGTCGCTGCTCGCGTACTTTGCCGACAGCGGCAAGTACCACCGCCGGCTCGAAGCCGCGAGGAAGCTGCCCTGGGCGGCGCGCCTCCGGGCGCTCGCACAGCTCGACCTCGCGTTGATGAGGGACGTCGCACCGGTCGCCGTCATGCGGACGTACAACAACCTGTACCTCTTCTCCGACCGCGTCGACCCGAAGAGCCTCGTGTACCAGGGCGTCTACTCGGACTGGAGCATCCCGGCGCTGGCACTGAAGTAGCCTCCGCGCATGGCACTCCTGGCGATCGACGTCGGGAACACGCAGACGGTCTTCGGGCTCTTCGAGGGTGAGGAGCTGCGCGAGCACTGGCGTGTGGCGACCGAGCGGAACCGCAGCGGCGACGAGCTCGGCGCGCTCTACGGCAACTTCCTCGACCTCTCCCAGATCGACGGCGTCGCGCTTGCCTCGACCGTGCCGCAGCTACACCGCGCCTATGAGGAGCTCGCCAAGGAGTACGTGAAGGCGGAGCTCCTCGAGCTGGGGCCAGGGGTGCGGACAGGGGTGCCCGTCCGCTACGACGACCCCCGCGAGGTCGGCCCGGACCGAATCGCCAACGCGGTCGCTGCGGTCGCGCGCTATGGCGCGCCGTGCATCGTGGTCGATTTCGGCACCTCGACCAACTTCGACGTCGTCTCGCCGGCGGGGGAGTACGTCGGCGGCGTGCTCGCGCCGGGGATCGAGGTCTCGATGGACGCGCTCTTCGCGCGCGCGGCGCGGCTGTTCAAGGTCGACTTCGCCGAGCCGGAGACGGTGATTGCGAAGAACACGGCCTCGAGCCTGCAGTCCGGCCTCGTCTACGGCTTCGCCGGCCAGGTCGACGGCATCGTCGCGCGTATCCGCGATGAGCTCGGCGTCGAGGCTCAGACGGTGGCGACGGGCGGCCTCGCCGACTTGATCGTGCCGCACGCGCGGACGCTCGACGCGATCGATCCCTTCCTGACCCTCGAGGGCGTGCGCCTCGTCTGGGAGCGCAACCGCGAGTAGCGGCTAGCCGCCGCCGTAGATCGAGATCGGCAAGTCGAGGACGACGTCGTCCTCTGCGTCCGGCAGCTCGCTTTGGAGCCGCGCGAGCACGTCCGCCGCTCCCGGGGCGGCGGCCAACAGCCGCGTCTCGACCTCCTCGAGCGTCGCCAGCTGAACGAGCTCCTGCTTGAACGGCCGCGGGAAGCGGCCGCGGCCGAGGTACCAGCCGTAGAACTTCTTCAGGAACCCGGTCGCTCGGTGGTTGCCGAGCTCCCGCACCGTCTCGCGGATGAAGAGCAGCAGCTCGGCGACGACCTCCTCGCGCGACGGCTCCTCCGCGTCGCCGTCGATGATCTCACGGAGCGCCCAGGGGTTGCCCTGCGCCGCGCGGCCGACCATCACCGCGGCCGCGCCGGTGGTGGCGAGGATCGCCTGCGCCCGTGCCCGCGAGGTCACGTCGCCCGACGCGATCACCGGAACCTCGACGAGCGAGACGAGCTCCGCGGTCAGCGAGTGGTCGGCCTCGCCCGTGTACATCTGCTTCGCCGAGCGCGGGTGGAGCGTCAGCGAGGCTGCGCCGGCCTCGACGAGGCGCGGCCCGAGCTCGAGGCAGGCGCGCGAGCCGTTCTGGAGGCCGCGGCGCATCTTCACGGTCACCGGCACGGAGACCGCGTCCGCCACCGCGGAGACGACCGCGCAGGCGCGGGCGTGGTCGTCGAGCATCGTCGCGCCCGCACCCGTCTTCGTCACCTTCTTCACCGGGCAGCCGAAATTGATGTCGACCAGGTCCGCGCCCGCGTCCTCGACCATGCGCGCAGCGTCCGCCATCACAGCCGGGTCGGATCCGAAGATCTGCACCGCCAACGGCCGCTCGTCCGGCGAGATGCGCAGGTACCCGAGCGTGCGCTCGTTCCCGTGCTGAAGCCCGGCGCAGCTGACCATCTCCGAGCAGACGAGACCTGCGCCGTAGCGGCGTCCCTGGCGCCGAAAGGCCTGCACGCTCACACCGGCCATCGGCGCGAGCACGAGCCGCGTCGGGATCTCGACGTCGCGAATCGCCCAGGGGCTGCGAAGATCTACCTGCACAGAGCGGGAAATGGTACCCGGAGCGGGTTGACGACGGCCCACCCCCGTAGCTAACATCCCCGGCCGCGACGGTGCCCCTGCACCGCGCTTTTTCTTTCAGGAGGCCCGTTGAAGGACGTAATCCTCACTCCCGAAGGCTACGAGAAGCTGAAGCAGGAGATCGAGTTTCTCTCGAACGACAAGCGTCGCGAGGTCGCGGACCGGATCCGCACCGCTCGTGAGTTCGGGGACATCGCCGAGAACGCCGAGTACGACGACGCCAAGAACGAGCAGGCGCTGCTGGAGCATCGCATCGCCACGCTCGAGGAGCGGCTCCGCAACGCTCGCGTGATCACCAAGAAGGACATCGCCAAGGACGTCGTCTCGATCGGTTCCAAGGTGAAGCTGCGCGACATCGACGCCAAGCAGACGGTCGAGTACCGCATCGTCGGGTCGGCCGAGGCGAACCCGTCCGAGAACAAGCTCTCGAACGAGTCGCCGGTCGGCAAGGCGATCATCGGCAAGAAGAAGGGCGAGACCGTCGAAGTAGCCGCCCCGCGCGGCTCGATGAAGTTCAAGATCCTCGAGATCAAGGCCGCGTAGCAGGCAGCAATAGACTCGCGCGGGTCTCGTGATCGACCTGCACTCCCACATCCTGCCGGGTGTCGACGACGGCGCTCGCACCGTCGAGGAAAGCGTCGAGATCGCCAGGTCGGCCGTCGAGGACGGCGTCGAGGTGCTCGCCGCGACGCCGCACGTGCGGGACGATTACGCGACGAGCGCCGCGACCATGGAGGAGCTCGTCCGCACGACACAGGACGCGCTGTCGGCTGCCGGGATCCCGCTCGAGCTGCGCCGCGGTGGCGAGCTCGCCCTCGATTACCTGCCTCGCCTCGAGGCGGAGGAAGTGCTGCGGTTCGGGCTCGGCGGCAACCCCGCGTACGTGCTGCTCGAGTTTCCGTACGACGGCTGGCCGCTCAGCCTCGAGCGGACGGTGGCCGCCCTGCGCGCCGACGGCGTGACGCCCGTGCTCGCGCACCCCGAGCGGAACCCGGGGGTGCAGGCCGCGCCTTCGCGCCTCGCGCCATTCGTCAGCGAGGGCGCGCTCGTGCAGCTGACTGCCGGCTCGCTGACCGGAGCGGGCGGCGGCCCGGCGCGGAAGGCAGCCCGCGCGCTCCTCGACCTCGGCCTCGCGCACCTCGTCGCGGGCGACGCGCATGCGGCGCGGGTACGCAAGGCGCGGATGCACGAAGCGGTCGGCGCGATCGCCGACGATGCCCTCGCGCGGTGGCTGACGCACGACGTTCCGCGGGCGATCGTCGACGGCGACGCGCTGCCCGAGCGGCCCGCCGCGCAGTCCCGGCGATTTCGTTTGCGCCGGCAATAGACTCGCCGGATGCTGCCGAAGCGGTTCCCCGACCGAGCCGAGATCACGGAGGTTCTGGCCGAGGCCGAGGGGGCCGAGCCCGGTCAGACGCTCGCGGCCGAGCGCCGCGTGGCCGGTCGCGTGATGGCTCGCCGCGAGATGGGGAAGCTCACGTTCGTCGACCTCGTCGACCGTTCGGGCCGGATCCAGCTGATCGTCGAGCAGGCGATCGACCTCGACCTCGGCGACATCGTCGGCGCCCTCGGCCGGCCCGGGCGGTCGCGGCGCGGCGAGCCGTCGCTCGTGACGTCGAACGTCGAGCTGCTCGCCAAGATCCGGCGGCCGCTGCCGGACACGTTCCACGGCGTCACCGACACGGAGACGCGCTACCGGCAGCGCTATCTCGACCTGCTCACGAACGAGGAGACGCGGGCCGATTTCCAGCTGCGCACGCGCATGGTCGCCGCGATCCGACGCTACCTCGACGGGAACGGGTTCCTCGAGGTCGAGACGCCGGTGCTGCAGCCGCGCTACGGCGGCGCGTTCGCCGAGCCGTTCGTGACGCACTACAACGCTCTCGACGCGGACTACTACCTCCGCATCGCCACCGAGCTCTACCTCAAGCGCCTGATCGTCGGCGGTCTAGAGCGTGTCTACGAGCTCGGCAAGGACTTCCGCAACGAGGGCGTCTCGTACAAGCACGCGCCCGAGTTCACGATGGTCGAGTGGTACGAGGCCTACGCCGACTACACCGACACGATGGCGCGGATCGAGGAGCTCGTCGAGACCGTCGCGCGGGAGGTGCTCGGCACCACCCAGATCACGTTTCGCGGCCACGAGGTCGACCTGAAGGCGCCGTGGAGGCGGCTGAAGCTGATCGACTCACTCGAAGAGCAGGGGCTCTGGACGCGCGACGCCGACGAGCTGCGGCGGCGACTCCAGGAGCGCGAAGTGGACACGACGCAGGACAAGAGCTGGGCGGCGCTCGTCGACCACGCGCTGACGAACTTCGTCGAGCCGAACCTGGTCGAGCCGACGATCCTGCACGACTATCCCGTCGAGCTGTCGCCTTTCGCACGCTCGACCGACGACGACCCGGCGATCGTCGAGCGCTTCGAGTACTTCGTCGGGGGGATGGAGCTCGGCAATGCCTTCAGCGAGCTGAACGACGCGGAGGAACAGGCGGAGCGGTTCGCGCAACAGGCGTTGGAGATCGGCGGCGAGCCGGGCGATCCGGACTACGTCGACGCGCTCGCGTACGGGATGCCGCCGACCGGCGGCCTCGGACTTGGGATCGACCGGCTGGCGATGGTCCTGAGCGGCCGCGACAACGTGCGCGACGTGATCCTCTTTCCGGCGCTGCGGCCGCGCGACTAGTGGAGCCGGAGCGGCGGTACGCGCTCGACGCGCTGCTCGACGCGCTCGGGTTGCCGTTCGACGAGGCCGCGCCGGCGAGCCCGGCAGAGCTCGACGAGGTCTTCGGGCTGCTGACGCTCGCGTCCGAGCGGGACGCGGAGCTCGACGAGCACGGGCGGCCGCGGCCGCCCGCCGACCCGCCGGGGCCGCGCGTCGCCGAGCTGGCGGCGGACCTTGGGCGCAGGCTCGGCCAGGACCGCCGGGGCTATCCGGGCGGCGAGCGGTTCCTCGTCGCGCTCACGCACGACGTCGACTTGCTCGGGGCGGGCGGCGGCGGCATGGCCGCGCGCAAGCTCGCCGGCTCCGTCGTGCGCCGCTCGAAGCGCCACGCGCGTGAGGGCATCGCGTTCGCGCTCGACGCCCTGCGCCGGCGCGATCCCGTCTTCCCGCTGGAGGAGATGCTCGCGGCCGAGGCGGGCCGGGGCTCGACGTGCTTCTTCCTCGTGCGGCAGGACGACCCGCGCGACGGGTATCCCGAGCGCTACGCGCCAGCGCTCGGCGATGCGCTGGAGCGAACGGCGGCCGCGGACCTCGAGGTCGGCCTACACGCGTCGTATCGCGCGCGGGAGCAGCCGGGCGCGATCGCCGAGGAGGCGGCGCTCCTCGACACGCCGCAGGGACTGCGCCACCACTACCTGCGCAGCGATCCCGCGCGGCTCGCGGCGGAATGTCGCCTTGCGGGACTGCGCTACGACTCGAGCGTCGGCTGGCCGTCGCTGACAGGCCTGCGGGCGGGCACTCCGTACCCCTACAGGCTCTGGGACGCGGAGCGACGCGAGCCCGGCGCGTGGGAGCTCCCGCTCGCCGTGATGGACGCGACCCTCGCCGAGGATCGCTATCTCGGGCTCGGCCCTGACGCCGCCTACGACGCCGCGGTGGCCGCGCTCGAGCCGGTGGCCGTATACGGCGGCGCGGTCGCGATCCTGTGGCACCCGCCGCTGCACCACCCGCTCCTCTCGCGCGGGTTCGATCGCGTCTACCTGCGGCTGATCGAGTGGATCGAGGGGCACGGCGGCCACGCAGGATCGGCTGCGGAGATACTCGATCGCTGGGAGGCGAGGCGCGCCTAGGGCTCGGCGGTCTCGCCCGCCCGGGCGAGCGTCGAGAGTGAAGCGCAGACGCCGAGCAGAAGCCAGAGCTGCTTCTCGTACTGCGCGGTGATGAAGACGAAGGCCGCGAGCATGCCGATCGTCCCGAGCAGGACTCCACGCGCGACGATCTCGAGTCGCAGCTCGCGCCTGCGCGCAAGCGAGCGGATCGCGCGCACGGCGATCAGCAACGAGCCAAACAACATCGCACCGAAGGTCGCGGCGCCGACGAGACCGAGCTCGGTCAGCACGTGCAGGTAGGTGTTGTGCGCGACCTTCGGCGTGTCGACGACGAGGTCCGGGCGGCGAATGTTGATGTCCTGCAGCGCGTAGCGCGGCTCGATCACCTGGAAGTTCCCGGTACCGACGCCGCCGAGCGGGTGGTCGCGAAACATCTCGACGGAGACCTTCCAGAGATCCTCTCGCCCCGTGCCGCTGCCGACCGAGAAGTGGGTCACGTGCTGGATCGCCTCTGGTGGCGCGACCAGGCTGAAGTACCCGACTCCGAGCGCCGCAATCGCGAGGATCACGACCAGTGCGCGCAGCCGCACCGGCCCCGCGAGGAACGGCGTCGCCACCAGCACGACCGCCAGCGCGAGCAGGCCGCCGCGGGACTGCGTGAAGAAGAGCGCGACGGCGATCACAAGCACGAGCACGAGCAGCAGCCAACGGACGAGCGGCTGCCGCGTCGCCGGAATCAGGAACGCTGCGATCGCGATCGCCGGCGTGAGGATCGCCGCGAGCTCGTTGGGGTCGCTGATCCCGCCGGAGAGCCGGCTGACGTCGGCATAGGGGCTGAATTGTTCCGAGGAGGAACCGCCTGCCAGGCCGACCACCGCGGTGAGGAACGCGCCGCCGAGATAGGCGCTCACTACCCAGAGCAGGTGCTGGCGCTTCTCGATCGCGCTGAAGACGATGAAGAACAGCACCGCATTCTGGGCTAGCCGCGAGGTGTTGAAGCGCGCCGAGGCGGCGTCCTCCGACCACAGCACGGAGGTGAACGACCACGTCAGGAACGCCACGGTCACGTACGCGAGCCACGGGTGGTCCCGGAAGAGCAGCGGCATCGACGCGCGTCGCTGCGTCAGGCTCGCGAGCCACGCGAGCGCGAGCACGAGCCCGGCCGCCTTGACGAGCGTTACGCCGGTAGTCGGTGAGCCAGGCAGGCGGTCGAAGAAGGTCAGGACGACGAAGAACGCGAGGCCGCCCGCGAGGTTCCGGAACGCGACCGCCACGAACGCAACCCCGACGAGCGCGGCGACGGCGAGCGTCGGCGACCGGACCGCGGCCACGCCGATCGCGACCCCCGCGAGCACGACGCCCGAAGCGAAGCCGAGCCGCCTTGCCGCCGACCCCACGACGGGGACGCCGGTCGCCAGGGCACCGCGAGCAGTCATCTGCCGGCGCTACTTACCCGGGCCGACTTCGAGCGTCGAGCGCTCCTCGAGCTCGTCGATGCTCGTGGTGCGCCGGTCGACGGCCTGGTACTCGTAACCGTAGGCCGGCTTGTGGGCCACGCGCCGGCTGGTGACGACAAAGCCCGCCGGAGAGACGCCGCGCTGCGCCAGTGCCCGCCGCAGCTCGTCGAGCTTGTCCCGGCGGCTTCGGCCGAGCCGGACCGTCACGAGGATCGTGTCCACGACGTCCGCAAGCGGCAGGGCGTCGGCGACCTCGGTCAGGGGCGGCGAGTCGATGATGATCACGTCGGTGTGCTCCTGCAGCTGATCGAGGACCGCCTCGAGGCGGTCGCGCTGCAGCAGGTCGACGAGGTGCGCGTGTTCCGGGTTCGAGAGCAGGAGCTGCAGGTTCGGCGTGCCCGGCGCCTGCAGGAGCGCGAGCTCCGGCGGCGCGTTGCCGAGCAGCAGCAGTCCGAACCCGTTCGAGCGCGCGGCGGCGCCGAACACCGTCGCGATCATCGGTCGGCGCAGGTCGGCGTCGATCAGGATCACCTTCGCGCCCGTCGTGGCCATCGTGATGGCGAGGTTCACCGAGGTCATGGTCTTCGCCTCGCCCGGAATCGCGCTCGTGACCAGGATCCGGCGGGGGAATTCCCCCTTCGGCCCGGCGCCGGTGAGCGAGGCGCGTAGCGTGCGGTAGGCCTCCCAGACGTGGGCGGGCAGCTTGCCGCGGCGGGTGAGGTAACGCGACGCGGCGGTGTTCCGCACCCGGGGCACGCGCGCGAGGATCGGGAGGCGGTGGCCGAGCAGGAGCTCGTCCTCGCGGTTGATCGTCGGGTTGAAGACCTCGAGCGCGAGAGCGGCCCCGGCGCCGAGGAGCAGCGCCACCATCAGCGCCACGGCGATGCTCAGCTTCGGCCGGGGCCAGGACTGCTGCGTCGGCGGGACGGCGTCGCTGGCGATGCTGAGCGTCGGGTCGCCGCCGCCCGCGATCGAGTCGAGCTCAGAGAGACGGCTCTGGAGCTCCGCGCCCGCGGAGGTCGCCCGCTGCGAGGATGAAAGGCTCGCCAGCTGGGCGCGCAGGCGGTTGATCTGCTCCTCCGCGCCGGCCTGGAACTGCACCGACCGCTGCCGGATGAGCTCCTCGGCGAAGCCGTTCGCGATCGCGGCCGCGGTCGCGGGGCTGTGCGCCGTCGCGACGAGCGCCACGATGCTGCTCTGGCTGAGGGGCTTGACGTCGAGCGAGCCGAGCAGTGCGCCGCGGCTCATCCGAAATCCGTATCGGGTCTTGACGCCCTCCGCGACCTGTGGCGTCTTGATCAGCCGCGCCGCCGTGAGCACGCCGCTCGTGAGGCCGCCCGATTCCTTGATCACCGGCAGCCCGGTGAACGTTGTGTCGCCCTCTCCGACCGGGTTGACGAGCATCGTCGCTTCGGCTTCGTACTTTTTGGCGGCCGTGTACGAGACGATCGCCGCGCCGGCGACGCTCACGACCACGATCGTCAGGATCAGCAGCCAATGCTCCCGCAGAGCGGTTAGGTAGCGGGAAGCGCCTTCGCGCTGGCTTCCGAACGAGAGAGTCGGCTCGGTCATCGGTGTGTGTTGGGCACGCTGCGAGCGGTTTGCGGCTCCGCTCCGAGTGTAGATGACGCCTGGGCCGGCAGCGGACGGGCGCCGCTAGCGAAGGGCTTGGGCGTGCCTGAGCGGACTCCCAAGCCGCCGGAGCGACTTGCGGGCACCACTCCTCTGGCCGAGGAACGAGCGGACGCTTTTGCGGCCGTTCTTCGGCTGGACGACGGAAGTCTGCGCGGTCGTCGCCGATGCCTCCCCGGCGGCGTTCTTCGCCGTGACGACGGCGCGGATCGTGGACCCGAGCTCCGCGTTGCCGAGCAGGTAGGTCGCGCCCGTCGCCGCGGTCGTCGCGCAGTTGGCGCCGAGAGCGTCGCAGCGCTGCCACGAATAGCTCAGGGTGGCGGCCGTTCCGCCCCACGAGCCGCTCGTGGCGGTGAGGCGCTGGCCGACCCGGACGCTGCCGGAGATCGCGGGCGCCTGCACGCTCGTTGGTGCCACAGCGGGAGCAGGCGCAGGAGCGGGCGGCGGGGGAGGCGCGGCCACGGTCGGGCTAGCGGGGCCGTAGCCGAGACACGGACTGTCGCTGCGCAGCTGGAAATTCTTCGCGCTGCGGTCGGCGTAGAGCGGGTTCGCCACCGTATTGCCGACTGCGCTGAACCCGACCTGCTCGGCGACGTTGCCGGCGCTGCCGTTCCAGAGGCAGTTGTCCGCGGCGAGGTTCCCGGTGCCGACAGGGTTGCCGAGCGGCCACCACGACTCGACGTTGTAGCGGACGGTCGCGTTCGAGACGATGTTGCGCGTCGCGACGTTGTTGCTCGACGCCAGGCCGCTGTCGCCCGAGAACAGGATCCCCTCGCCGTTGCCGTCGATCACGTTGTTCGCGATCCGCGTCCCCTGTGCGTCCGGGTAGAGCTGGATGCCTCGGTCGGCGTTGTCGTAGATGTAGTTGTTCGTGATCGCGGCGTTGCGCGTCGACTCCACGTAGACGCCGTGGTCGTGGTTCGTCGCCGGCAGTCGGCCACAGTCGTGGATGCGGTTGTTGTCGATCACCACGTCGACGGCCGTGCCCCACCCCGCCGAGCCCAGGCCGAAGCAGATGCTCGTGTGGTTGTCGGTGACGTCATTCCCGGTGAAGGTGATCCGGTCGCCGGTCACCATCGGGCTCGAGAGGTTCGACGAATTCGTGCCGTCGAGGTTCAGGTCGGCGAACGTGACGTCGTTCGACGTGTCGGGCACATAGAGGCGGCCGACGAGGGTCGCGCGTCCCCCCGGGGCGCTCGTCAGCCGGATCGGGTTCCCGACCGAGCCGCCGTGATTCAGGCGCAGGCTCTCGGAGTAGACGCCCGCGACGAGACAACCGGTCTGACCGGCGGTCAGGCTGTCGGCGAGCTTCTGGGCGGTGCGAAAGGGAGCGGTGGCCGTGCCGGCGGCGGCGTCGCTGCCGCTGGTGGCGGCGTAGCGGTCGCACGAGACGGCGGCGGCCGAGCGGGTCGCGCCGAAGCCGAGGAGGCTGGCGGTCGCGATTGCGGCGAGGGCGGCGAGCGAGGCTGCGGTCTTCAAGAGGGGCGATCCTTCGGCTAGGCGGCGGGGACAGGGCTTGCCCCCTTGGATCGCTCGTCTGAAGCCGTTTCTTGAGGCGCTCCTCCCTCGAATTGGTTACCCCGTACCGGTATGCGGCGCGACGATCCGGGTGGAGCACCCGGCTAGAGTCCGCGCCGGATGGCCGGGATCGACTTCCAGGCGCTGCCGGCGCGGGCCGACGTCGGGCGCGAGCTGCACGAGCTCGTGACCGAGCTCTTCCCGATTTGCCGCAGCATCACGGGCAACGGGTTGCGGCGAACCCTCGGGCTGATCGGCGAGCGCGTGCCGCTCGAGGTGACGGAAGTGCCGACGGGCACCCAGGTGCTCGACTGGACGGTGCCGCAGGAGTGGAACATCAACGACGCCTGGATCGAGACGCCGGACGGCCAGCGCGTCGTCCAGTTCGGCGACTCGAACCTGCACGTGCTCGGCTACAGCGTCCCGATCCGCGAGCGCATGCCGCTGGCGGACCTGAAGGAGCATCTGTTCACGCTGCCGGAGCACCCGAACTGGATCCCGTTCCGCAACTCCTACTACAGCCGGAACTGGGGCTTCTGCCTGCAGCACTCGCGCCTGCAGTCTCTGGCGGACGGCGACTACGAGGTCTGCATCGATTCGACCCTCGAGGACGGCTCACTCACCTACGCCGAGGCGTTCGTCCCCGGCGAGAGCGAGGACGAGGTGCTCGTCTCGGGCTACGCCTGCCACCCTTCGCTCGCGAACGACAACCTCTCGGGGCTCGCGCTGATGACGATGCTCGCGAAGCACCTGGCGGGTCAGCGGCTACGCCACTCGTACCGGTTCCTCTTCAGCCCGGGAACGATCGGACCGATCACCTGGCTCGCGGCGAACGAGGAGCGGCTCGAACGCGTGCGGCACGGCCTCGTCTGCCTGTGCGTCGGCGACCCGGGGCCGCTCACGTACAAGAAGAGCCGGCGAAGCGACGCGGCGATCGACCGCGCGGCCCAGCTCGTCCTGCGCGACTCCGGCGAGCCGTTCGAAGTGCACGAGTGGGAGCCCTGGGGCGGCGACGAGCGTCAGTTCAACTCGCCCGGGTTCAACCTGCCGGTCGGCACCTTGACGCGCTCCGCGCCGGGAAGCTTCGCCGAGTACCACACCTCGGCCGACGACCTCGACTTCATCACGGCCGACGCGCTCGGCAGGAGCTTCCACACCTACATGGCGGTCTTCGACGTGCTCGAGACAAACGCGGCCTATCGAAACCTGAGCCCGAAGGGCGAGCCGCAGCTCGGGCGCCGGGGCCTCTACCGCGCGATCGGGGCCGGGCACGGCGTCGAAGTCGACGAGCTAACGCTGCTCTGGGTGCTCAACCTCTCCGACGGCGACCACACCCTCGTCGACATCGCCGAGCGCTCGGGCATGTCGTACGCGCAGGTCCGCGCCGCCGCCCGCACCCTCGTCGAGCACGAGCTCCTAGAAGTCCTGGCGTGACCAGTCGTACGGGATCTCAGGACCGTGCGGGTCGAGCCGCTCGGAGCGCGAGGGGTCGTGCGTGTGGGTGGCGCAGTTCGCGACGAGCGCGAACGGGGCGCTGAGACCCTTCGTCCCGTTCCAGACCTCGGGCGGGATCACCGCGAGCGCGTGGTTGTCCGTGCCGAGGAAGGCCTCGACGAGCGTGCCTCTCGTCGGGGAGCCCTCGCGGTCGTCGAAGAGCACGAGCTTGATCCGCCCGACGGGGCACGCGTAGTTGAGGGTCATTTCCCGGTGGCGGTGCCAGCCCTTGATCGCGCCCTCGTAGATGGTCGTGAAGTAGATCTCGCCGAACTCGACGAAGTGCGGGTCGTCGCGGCGGAGCATGTGCATGATCGTGCCGCGCTCGTCCGGGATCCGCCGCAGCGGGACGAACGAGACCCCCTCGATCATTCGCTCGCCCTGCACGATCTTGACGCCGTCGGTCATGGGCCGATCATCCCTCAGGCGGTCGTCCGCTCGAGGATCAGGTCCTTGATCTGCACGATCGGACGCAGCGACAGGAGCCAGCGCACGGCGTCGGCGACATCGTCGGCAGAGAGCAGGTTCGGGTCGTCCTCATGGTGGCCGAGCATCGGTGTCGCGACGCGGCCGGGCGAGATCGCGGTGGCGCGGACGCCGTCGCCGCGGACCTCCTGCAGGAACGATTGCGTGAAGCCGCGGACTGCCCACTTCGAGCTGTTGTAGGCGCCGCCGCCGGCCTGGCCCATCGTCCCCGAGACCGACGAGACCGTGATCAGGTATCCCTTGCTCGCGCGCAGGTGCGGCAGCGCCGCCTGGGCGACGAGGTAGGTGCCCTTGACGTTGACGTCGATCGTCTCGTCCCACTCGCGCTCGCCGAGCTCCTCGACGGGCGCGGAATGGATGACGCCCGCGGCAGTGACGACCGCGTCGATGCGGCCGAAGCGCTCGACGGTGCGCTCGACGAGCGCCTGCACCTGGTCCCGGTCGGACACGTCCGTCGGCACCGCCAGCGCATCCAGCTCGGCGGCGAGCTCGTCGAGGCGCTCCGTGCTGCGGGCGGCGAGCGCGACGCCGTAGCCGTCCGCGGCGAGCGCGCGCGCGACCGCCTGGCCGATCCCGCTCGAGGCGCCCGTCACGACCGCCGAGCGCTCGGCCACTAGGAGTGGACCTCGACGTGGGGCACGGGTGTGACGAAGCGGGTGCCGTAGTCCGTGACGTGCGCCATCTGGCCCATGATCTCGCTCGCGAGGTTCCACGCGAGGATCAGCAGGTAGTCCGGCTTCGTCTCGTCGACGCGCTCCGGCGGGTGCACGGGGATCCGGCTGCCCGGCATGAAGAGGCCCTGCTTGTGCTCGCTGCGGTCGACCACGTAGTCGACGAGGTCCGACCGGACGCCGCAGTAGTTGAGCATCGTCACGCCCTTCGCGGCGGCGCCGTAGCCCGCGACGACCTTGCCGTCCTCGCGCGCGTCGACCAGGAAGCGCAGCACTTCGCGCTTCAGCGCGCGCACGCGCTCGCCGAACGCGGTGTAGGTCGCGACCTTGCGCAGGCCGGAGGCGTCTTCGCGGGCCCGGAGCTCGACCAGGCGCTCGCTGTCCTCGTTCGGCGCGTCGGCGTGGCACGCGTAGATGCGCAGCGAGCCGCCGTGCGTGCGCAGCTCCTCGACGTCGAACAGCCGCAGGCCGTGCGCGCCGAAGACCTCCTCGACGGAGACGAGCGAGAGGTACGAGTAGTGCTCGTGGTAGATCGTGTCGAACTGCGTCTCCTCGATCAGCCGCAGCAGGTGGGGGAACTCCATCGTGATCGTGCCGCCCGGGGCGAGCAGGATCCGGAGGCCCTCGACGAAGTCGTTCAGGGCCGGCACGTGGGCGAGGACGTTGTTGCCGACGATCAGGTCGGCCTGGCGGCCCTCGCCGGCGAGCCGCGTCGCCGTCTCCGTCCCGAAGAACTCGACGAGCGACGGGATCCCGCGCTGCTCGGCGACGGCGGCGACGTTGGCGGCGGGCTCGATGCCGAGCACCGGCACGCCGGCCTCGGCGAACCACTGCAGCAGGTATCCGTCGTTGCTCGCGATCTCGACCACCGAGCTCCCCGCGCCGAGGCCGAAGCGCGAGATCGCCCCCTCGACGTACGTGCGCGCGTGCTGCACCCAGCTGTCGGAGACGGACGAGAAGTAGACGTAGTCCGAGAAGATGTGCTCGGGCGCTTCGATCTCCTCGAGCTGGACGAGGAAGCACCGCTCGCAGACGTAGGCGTGCAGCGGGAAGAACGTCTCGCCCTGTCGCAGCTGCGCCTCGCTCAGGAAGGAGTTCGCGAGGGGTGACGTCTCGAGGTCGGCGAAGGTGAGGCTCAGCGGAGCCGAGCAGAAGCGGCACTCAGGCACGCGCCACCTGCTGCGCCGCGCTCGCCCAGCCAAGCGACTCGTCGACGAGTCCGCTCGTGCGCAGGCGCTCGAGCACCCGCAGGCGAACGAGCTCCGAGTTGCGGAAGTCCGGGTCGGCGAAGCCCATCCGCCCGAGCCCTTCGGACAGGCCCTCGATCGCCTCGCGAAGGTCGACCTGCGGCTGATGCTCGGGCGCGAGCTCCCGAAAGCGGGCGAAGCTGACCTTGTACGAGCGCGAGTCGGGCGCGGCGTCCTCCCTCACGCTCACCTCGACGCCGGGGACGATCGCGGCGACCGCGTCCGCGAGCTGCCGGATCTGGTAGTTCCACGCGTCCGAGCCCGTGTTCACCGCGAGGTACGGACCTCCGTCGGCGGCCGGGCGGTCGAGCGCCCAGTCGATCGCGCGAGCCATGTCGCGCACGTGGATCAGCGGCCGCCAGGGCGTGCCGTCGCTGAGGATCGTGATCTTGCGGAAGGCGTGCGCGCCGGCGACGAAGTCGTTCAGCACCAGGTCGAGCCGGAGCCGGTCGCTCATTCCGCAGGCCGTCGCGAAGCGGAGGCTCGTCACCGTGAACGCGTCGTCGGCGAGCTGCGCGAGGCCCTCCTCGGCGAGCAGCTTCGAGCGCGCGTAGGCGGTCAGCGGCGCGGTCGCCGAGTCCTCGGTGCGGAGGCCGTCCTCGGCGAGGCCATAGATCGAACAGCTCGAGGCGAAGACGAAGCTGCGCGCGCCCGCCTCCTTGGCGGCGCGCGCCAGGTCGACCGTCGCGCGGTGGTTGACGTCGAGCGTCGCCGCCTCGAAGGAGGTGCCGATCGGGTCGTTCGAGATCCCCGCCAGGTGCGCGACCGCGTCGACGCCCTCGAGCGCCCGCTGCGGCGGGTTGCGCACGTCGCCGAACCACTGGCAGTCGAGGCGCCGCTCGGGCAGCACGTCGGTGCCGGTCAGGCAGTGCGCGAAGAAGCCGGTGTCGAGCCCTTCGAGGTGCGCGGCGGGCCGCGCCTCGCGCAGGTGCTCGACGACGACGGGGCCGACGTAGCCCATATTTCCGGTCACGAGGACGCGCACCGGCGTCACCAGATCTTCCACGCGGGGCTGCCGGCCTCCCACTGGGACTCGAGCACCATCTTGTCGCGCAGGCTGTCCATGTTCTGCCAGTAGGCGCGGTGCTTGTAGGCCGCCAGCCGCCCCTCGCCGGCGAGGGTTTCCATCGGCTCGCGCTCCCAGACGGTGTCGTCGCCCTGGATGTAGTCCAGCACCTGCGGCTCGAGCACGAAGAAGCCGCCGCTGATCCACGCGCCGTCGCCCTGCGGCTTCTCCTCGAAGGTCGAGATCTTCGTCTCGTCCTCGCCGAGCGCGATCGCGCCGAAGCGGCCCGGCGGCTGGACCGCCGTCAGCGTCGCCAGCACCTGCTGCTCGCGATGGAAGTCGACGAGCGCGCTCACGTCGAGGGCGGCCAGGCAGTCGCCGTAGGTCATGCAGAAGGTCTCGTCGCCGATGTGCTCGCGCACGCGCTTGATCCGGCCGCCCGTCATCGTCTTGTCGCCGGTGTCGACGAGCGTCACCGTCCACGGCTCGACGTTGCTCGCGAGCGGCTCCATCCGGTTCTCGCGCATGTCGAAGGTGACGTCGCTGACGCGCAGGAAGTAGCTCGAGAAGAACTCCTTGATCACGTGGCCCTTGTAGCCCAGGCATACGACGAAGTCGTTCAGGCCCTGCGCGGAGTAGATCTTCATGATGTGCCAGATGATCGGCATGCCGCCGATCTCGACCATCGGCTTCGGGCGTACGGCGCTCTCCTCGGAGATCCGAGTTCCGTAACCGCCTGCCAGGATGACCACCTTCACCGCAACGCCCTCCGTCCTAGTTTCTCGACGCGCGCGGCCAAGTCAACGCCGGAGGTGCACGCGCAGGCCCTTGCGCAACACGAGGAAGCGTAGGCGGTCGAGCGCCCGGCGGCCCCTCGCGCCGACGGCCAGTCCGACCAGGGTCGCGGCCGTCCGCGGGTCGACGGCGGCCGGCGGGTGCGTGCGCAGCGCTCGCGCGAGGTGGCGGCCGGCGGCTCGCCGATTCGGGTCCTGCAGGGCGTCGAGCGCGGCCGACAGGTGGGCGCCGGCGCGCCGGCGGCGCAGTTGCCGGCGGTCCGGCTCGACCCCGGGCGTTGCCGCGAGGAGGCCGTCGATCTGGTCGAGCAGGCGGAGTTGCTGCTCGCCCCTGCGCCGCGCGGTCATCGTCACCTGCTGCCGGTGCACGCGGTAGTCGGCGTCGGCGACCGCGAGGTACCCGACCGGGAAGCGCAGCGCGAGGCGGATCCACATCTCGTAGTCGAAGAACACCGTCTCGTCGTCGAAGGCCGGGCCGACCGCCTCGTAGGCGCTGCGGCGCACCAGCACGGTCGGGATCCCGATCGGGTTGTGCCGCAGCAGCAGCGGCGCGAACGACGTCGGCGCGTGCACGCCCTCGGCGACGACCTGCTTCGACTGGCCGGTGACGCTCGAGTGCTCGTCGATCTCGCGGTTGCCGGAGAAGACGAGCCCGCACTCTTGATGGCGCTCGAGGAACTCGACGCGGCGTGCCAGGAATCCCGGGTCCCAGCGATCGTCGTCATGGAGGACCGCGACGTACGGCGCGCTGCCGTCCTGGATCAGCCGTGTGTGGTTCGCGGCCGCCCCGAGGTCCTTGCCGGTGGCGCTGTAGCGGATGCGCGGGTCGGCCAGGTACGGCGCGAGCCGCTCCTCGAGCTCGCCGCCGCCGGGACCGTTCTCGGAGATCAGCAGCGTCCAGTCCTCGTGTGTCTGGGCAAGCACCGAGTCGATCGCCTCGCCGATGTAGGGCGCCGCGCCGCGCGTCGGCATCCCGACGTCGACGCGTGGGCGGGGCGAGCTCACCGGCGGGGTTCTATCAGCGTCGCAGCGCGGTCGCGCAGTGCCAGCAAGCCCCCGCGCAGCGGAGCTGGCAGCCGCCGAACCCCGGCGCGCGTGAGGCGCGCGAGCGAGGCCGAGCCGTCCGTGCGCGCCGCTAGTACGCTCCGCGCCGACTTCGCCGGCCGGCCGTCCCGCAACCAGAACGGCAGCTCGTCGGGCCGCAGGCGGAGGGTGACGTCGGCGCCAAGGAGCACGCGAGGCAAGAGCTCGATGTAGGCGTTGTGTGAGGCGCGACGCCAGCCGCCGCGTTGCCAGGGCTTCGGCCCGAGCGAGAAGTGAAGGATCGACGGCGTGCCGCCGCGGTAGCGGCACTCGAGCGTCCTGCCGTCGACGACATCGACCTCCTCGAGCCAGTCGGGCTCCAGCCCGACGAGCTGAACGGCCAGAGCTTCCTGCGGCACCTCCGCCATCAGGATTGCGTTGAGGGCATCTTGGTCGGCGGCCCAGTACGGCTCGCGTTCCATCACCGTCACCCTTGGCAGCAGTCCGGCGGAGACCGCAACCCGCTCGAGTGGGATCAGCTCGCAAGCCTCCCGCCAGCGCGTGAGCAGGCCCGGCCATCGCTCTGACGCGAAGGCGACGAAGCCGGCGTTCAGGTAGGTCTGCCGCCGCGGCGGGCCCGAAAGTGCGAACCGCTGCTCCCAGTCGCCGAACCAGCGTTCGCGCGTCGACTCGTGGTCGGGGAAGAGCACGAGCTTTCCCGCGGCCGCGGCCGATAGTTGCGGCTCGAGCGACGCCGTCACGATCATGTCGCTGTCAATGAGGACGACGGTTCCGCTCACCTGGAGCAGCTCGGGAAAGACTTTCTTCAGCGGGGGGAGGCCGAGCTTGAGGTCCGAAAGCTCCACGAGCGTGGCGTGCGGTGCGAGGCGCTCGCGCTGGTCCGGGGTGAGGCCGTCGTCGAGAACTACCAGGTTTTGGTCGTGCCCGGTCAGCCGCAGCGAGTTCAAGAGCGCCACGAGGCCCGGGAAGTACCCGGCGGTCGCGACCGTGTAGAAGGTTGCCCGCTCGGTCATGGGGTCGCACTCTAGGGCGGCCACGCGCCTCGTTACGATGAACCGGCGTGCGAAGGCGGATGCGCTGACGAGGCTGGGGGAAGCTGCGGTTCCGGCGCCGCCCTCTCCGGAAGACACGGTCGCGAGCGACAGCATCGCGCGGAACACCGTGTTCGCCACTGCGACCACGGTGCTGACCGCCAGCTTCGCGGTCCTGCTGACGCTGTACCTGGTACGGGCGCTCGACCCACGCGGGTACGGGATCTACACGCTCGCCCTCGCCGTCGGCGCGCTCTTCGCGCTCGTGATGGACTTCGGCATCAGCTCCTCCGCCGGCCGCTTCATCGCCGAGCGCCGCGGCGACCGCTCCGGGATCGCGGCGTACATCGCGGACGCTCTTCGCCTCAAGGTCGCGATCGCCGGCGCCGTCGGGCTGACGCTCTTCGCGGGCGCCGGCGTGATCGCCGACCTGTACAGCAAGAGCGAGCTGACGTGGCCGCTGCGGGGCGTGGCACTGGCGCTGATCGGGAGCAGCGTGATGCAGCTCTACGGGGCGGCGCTGATCGCGCAGGGCCGCCTGCCGGTCGGGTTCCTGATGACGCTCAGCCAGAGCGGCGGCTTCCTCGTATCGGCGGTGCTGCTGATCTCGGCCGGCGCCGGGGCCGCTGGCGCCGCGTTCGGGCGCGCGATCGGCTACGGCCTCGGCGTCGCCGTCGGCACGGTGCTGATCGCGCGTCTCTTCGGGCGCTCGGCGTTCGCGCTGCGCTCGGGGAAGGGGCACGTGCGGCAGATCGCGGCCTACGCAGGCGCGCTCGCGCTTGTCGAGGGCGCGTACCTCTTCTTCGACCAGCTCGACGCGCTCCTGATCGGCGCGTACCTCTCCGAGGTCGCGGTTGGGCTCTTCCAGGCGGCGTTCGGACTGACGGTCTTCATGCACTACCCGGCCGGGATCGTCGCGACCACGATCGCGCCGCGAGTCGCGCGCCACCTCGAGCGGGGCTCCGACGTGCGCTCGTTCGCCGCCGCGATCCGGTACCTGATCGTCGGGTACGGGATCCTGCTCGCGCCGATCGTCGTCTGGGCGGAGCCGATCGTCGACCTGCTCCTGGGGTCGAACTACGACCGCTCCGCGAACGTGCTGCGGGCGTTCGCGCCGTACGTCTTCCTCGCCGCGGTCGGCGCGCTGCTCTCGCCGGCCGCTAACTACCTCGGCCAGGCGCGCAGGCGGCTGCCGGTCGCGCTCGTCGCTGTGGCGATCAACCTGGCTGTCGACATCGTCTTCATCCCACGGATCGGGATCGTCGCCGGCGCCATCGGGACCGACCTCGCGCTGGCGGTGTATGTCCCCGCGCACCTCTGGATCTGCGCGCGTGCGGTCGACCTCCCGCTGCGGCCGCTCGGCGTCGCGCTCCTCAGGTCGCTGCTCGCGGCCACGGCGATGGCTGGCACGCTCCTGTTCTTCGGCACCGACGAGCTGTCGCTCGTCGATTGGCTCGCAGGCAGCGTCGCCGGCGTCGCCGTCTACCTCGGGGTGCTGCTCGCGACGCGTGAGCTCTCGTTCGCTGACCTACGCACCGCGGTGCGTGTGCTGCGCGACCGCCTCCGCTAGGCTACCGCGGCCACGATCCGCGCCGCGACGGCGTCCCAGGTGTAGCGCTCGAGGAACCGGCGCCGGCCGGCCTCGCCAAACGCACGCGCCCGCTCGGGCTCGGCCAGCTCGAGCAGGCGGGCGGCGAGCGCCTCGGTGGCGAACGCGCCGACGACATAGCCGGTGACGCCCTCTTCGACGATCTCGGGCATCGCGCAGCGGTCGCTCGCGATGCAGGCGAGGCCGTATGCCATCGCCTCGAGGAAGACGATCCCGAACGGCTCGTACACCGACGGCATCGCAAATGCCGTTGCCCCGGCGTAGAGCTCGCCGAGCTGCCGCTCACCCTCCTCGGTCGCCCGCGAGACCCGGCCGACGAAGTGGATCCCGTCCTCGTCGGCGGGCCGCCGCTCTGGGCCGACAATCCAGAGCTCGGCCTCGGGCCGCTCCGACCGCACGAGCCGGAAGGCCTCGAGCAGCTGCGGCCCCCCCTTGCGCTCCCACTGCTTGCCGACGAACAGAAAGCGCGGCACGTCGTACGTGCGCTCCGGCACCTGCGGTACGGCATGCATGTTCGCGCCGGCCCCGACGGTGACGACCTTGGCGGGGTCCTGGCCGAAATCGTCGATGAACGAGCGGCGCAGCCAGTCGCTCATCGGCAGAAGCACGTCCATGCGCTCATAGAAGCGCCGGTCGGCCTCGAGCGCCCGCCGGACGCTGCGACTGCGAGGGTCGAGCACGGGCTCCTCGCGCGCGAGCGACACCGCGAGGTTGCCGTCGTGGTACGAGGCGCGGACGCGGCCCGGGAGCTCGGCCCACGCGCCGACGTGGAGCAGGATGTCGGCGTCGGCGGCGAGGCGGCGCCGCGCGACCCGGCTCCTGACGACGCGCAGCGCAGGGCTCGCCAACGAGCTGCGCGAGTGGAAGCGCTGGCGCCAGCGTGAGCTGTCGGTCGAGACGGCGGCGAGCTGCTCGACGCGGTCGAGCGCGCGTGAGCTCGCGTCGACCGCACCGGCGAGCACGCCCGCGCGCTCGAGGGCGCCAACGAGGAAGGCTGCCGAGCCGGACCAGGTTCCGGGGTCGAACGGATCGCCAGGAGTCGCGACGACGACGCGTGGATGCTCAGCGGCGCCCACCGGCCGCCTCTAGGTGAGGTGCCATCCGCTCCGCCACCGCGCGCCACGTCAACTCGCCGGTCGCTCGCTCGTACCCGGCGCGGCCGAGCCGCTCGGCACGTGCGGGATCGCTCAGGAGCGCGACGAGCGCGTCGGCCAGCGGCGCCGACTCGCGCGGCGGCACGAGGAGCCCGGTCTTGCCGTCCTCGACGAGCTCGGGCAGCGCGCCCACGTTCGTCGTCACGCAGGGGAGCGCGTTGCCCATCGCCTCCACCACGACATGGCCGTACGCCTCGAACTGCGTCGGCAGCACGAACACCGAGGCGTCCGCGTACAGCTCGTCGAGCCGTGCGCGATCCTCCACGTAGCCGAACCACTGCACGGACGGGAACTGCTCGCGCGCACCACGCGGAGGGTCGACGCCGACGATCCAGAGCAGCGCCTGCGGCAGCTGCTCCCGCACGCGCGCCCACGCCTCGAGCAAAGTCGGCACACCCTTCAGCTCGTACTTGTTGCCGACGAAGAGCGCGATCCGCCGGGCGTACGCCTTGTCGCTCGTGTCCGCCGCCAGCGAGTTCGCCCCGGCGCCGACGGGGATCACGAGCTCCGGGTCGCAGCCGTAGTCGGAGACGATCGCCTCGCAGACCCAGCGGCTCATTCCGAAAACGACGCGCGCGTTGCGGAAGGTCCACGCCTCGAGCTCGCGCCACTCGCGCGCCGCCCTCGAGGTGAGCGGAGCCCAGGCCGGGTACAAGCGCTGTGTGAGCGTGTACGTGTTGTCGGTGTAGATCGCGAAGGGCCGCAGTTGGAGACCGGGGGCGAAGAGGGTCTGGAGCTGGACGATGAGGTCGTACGACCCGTCGCGTCGCTGAAGTTGCCGCTCGGCGACCGCGCTCCGGTACCTGAAGGCGAGGGGCGACAGCCACGCGCGGCCGCGCCACGCCTCGCGGTTCGGGTGGAAGGCGAGCGCCTTGGCCGCCCAGTCGCGCGGGCCGTGCACCGTCGGCCTCACGAAGCCTGTTAGCGGAAAGAGGCGCTCGAGCTCGACGAACAGGCGCGACGTTCGCGTCGCCTCGTCCTTGTACGAGTGCAGCGCCTCGAGCGACGCGCCGAGCAGGCGCGGCGGGGTCACGCGCGCCGCCTGGGGCTGGTCAGCCAGAGCTCTTCGTACAGAGCCTCGACCCGGCGCACCATCGCCGCGAGCGAGTACTCGCTCCGCTGGCGCTCGCGCGCCTCGCGACCCAGGCGCACCGCCTCGCCGGGCTCACGCAGCAGCTTCCCGACTGCCTCCGCGAGTGCGGCCGGGTCGCGCGGCTCGACGAGCAGGCCATGACGACCGTGCTCGAGAAGCTCCGGCACGCCGCCGACCCGCGTCGAGACGATCGCCTTCCCCGCTGCCATGTACTCCATCACCGAGAGGGGGCTGCCCTCGTAGTCCGACGACAGCACCGCCGCGTCGAGGGCGTCGAGCAACGCAGGGATGTCCCGGCGGATGCCGAGCAAGAGCACGGTGTCCTCGAGCGCGAGCCGGCGTACCGCCTCCTCCAGCCGTTCGCGCTCGGGCCCGTCGCCCGCGACGAGCACCTTCAGGCCGGGGAACTCGTCGCGCAGCCGCACCGCCGCCTCGAACAGGATCTCGAGTGCCTTCTGCGCACGCAGCTCGCACACGATTCCGATCACGGGTGCGTCGGCCTCGATCCCCAGCTCCCGGCGCACGGCCCCGCCGTCGCCGGAGGGGAGGTCCGGAATGCCGTTCGGGATCAGCCGTATCTTGTTCGGATCGACGCCCTCGACCTCGATCATCTTCCGGCGGTCCTCGGCGGCGACGGCGACGAACGCGTCAGCGAAGCGGCCGACGAGCTCGCGGTCGAGGAAGCGGCGCGCGGGCTGACCCTCGAACGACCACGTGTGCTCGTGCGCGACGACCACCGGGACGCGAGTCAGGCGGCCGAGCACGGTGCCCCACACGTTCGAGCCGAACATGTGCGCGTGAACGATGTCGGCACCCGGGGGGGGGCGCCGGACGGGCGGCCGCCACGCGCCCAGGTCGAGCTTCGAGCCGCGGCCGAGCGCCAGCACCTCGACGCCGGCGTCGGCCAGCTCCTGGTCGAGGAGCGGCTCGTCGGTGCGGCGCGAGGCGCAGAGGACGCTCTCGAAGCGCTCGCGGTCGAGCCGCGCCGCGACCTGCACGGCGAGGCGCTCGGCGCCGCCGGTCACCGTGGGCCGGTCGACGAGCGTGATCACCTGCAGCTTCCTCACGGCGCTAGTTTCGCGGCATGAGCGATGTCGTGGTTCTCTGCTACCACGCGGTCAGCCCGACCTGGCCGGCACAGCTGTCGGTCACGCCCGAGCGCCTCGAGGAACAGCTGCGCCTGCTCGTCGGCCGCGGCTACCGCGGCGCGACCTTCACCGAGGCGGCGACGTCGCCGCCGCACCGGCGGACGCTCGCGGTCACCTTCGACGACGGGATGCGCTCGGTGCTCGAGCGTGCGCGACCGGTACTCGCGCACCTCGGGCTGCCCGCGACAGTCTTCGTCCCGACCGACCTCGTCGGCTCCAGCGGCCCGATGCGCTGGCACGGCCTGCAGCCGTGGCTCGGGGGCGAGCACGAGCACGAGCTCGTCCCGCTGACGTGGGACGAGCTGCGCGGGCTGCGCGACGAGGGCTGGGAGATCGGGTCGCACACGCGGACGCACCCGCGCCTGGGTGAGCTCGCCGACGCCGAGCTCGCGGCGGAGCTGGTCGGGTCGCGGGAGCGAGTAGAGGCCGAGCTCGGCGCGCCATGTCATTCGCTCGCCTACCCGTTCGGCGAAGCCGACGACCGCGTCGTCCGGGCGGCTGGCGATGCCGGCTACCGCGTCGCCTGCGGCCTGCCGACGAGCTTCGAGCGCGCGACGCCGCTCACCTGGCCGCGTACCGGCGTATGGCGGGCCGACGGCCCGTTCAGCTTTCGCCTGAAGGTCGCTCGGCCGGTGCGCGCGCTGCAGCGGAGCCGTGCCTTCCGGCGGCTCGACGTTCCCCGCCGGGCCGTGAAGCGGCTGCTCCATCCCGGCCGCATCCAGCGGCCCTGGCGCGACTAGCACGCGGCGAAGCGATCGGCGAGCGCCGCGGCGACGCGGTCGACGTCGAACTCCGCCTCGACGCGCCCGCGCCCGCGCGCGGAGAGCTCACGTCGTAGGCCGGGTTCGCGCAGGCGCTCGAGGGCCGCGGCGAGCGCGGCGGCGTCTCCCGGCGGCACGAGCAGGCCGGCGCCTTCGGTGACGAGTTCCGGGATCGCGCCCGACGTGGTCGAGACGACGGGGACGCCGGCGGCCATCGCCTCGACGAGCGAAACGGGCACGCCCTCGCGGTCGCCTTCCGGGGTCGGGACGCTCGGCAGCACGACCGCGTCCCAGCGACCCTCGCGCAGGCCGGCCAGGAGGTCCGGGTGCGAGACCGCGCCAAGGAACTCGACCGGCAGACGGCGGGCCTGCGACTCGAGCTCGGCGCGCAGAGGTCCATCGCCAGCGACGTCGAGGCGCGCCCCCTCGACGCGCGCGAGCGCCTCGAAGAGGTGGCGGTGGCCCTTGACCGGGAGCAGGTTCGCCGCAGTCAGCAACCGCAGCGACGAGCCGTCGCGAATGGACGCCGTCGACGGCGGCAGGTCGACGCCCATCCGCAGCAGCCACGGGCTCCAGCCTTCGAGCGCGACCCGTTCGCGCAGCTCCCGCGCGCCCGCCTCGCTGATCGCGCGGACGAAGCACGCCGACTGCGCTTTCGCGCGGAGGAGGTTCGCCTCGCGAATGTCCCAGCGGTGCGCCGTCACGCTCCACGGCACTTCCGCCAGCTCGGCGGCCGTCATCGCGAGCGTCGCGCTCGTCGCCGCCCAGTGCGCATGCACGTGCCCCGCGCCGAGCTCGCGGATCCGGGCGGCCAGCCAGAGCGCCTTCGGGTAGACGGCGAGGTTCTTCGCCGCGAGCCGCGGTCGCGTGCCGGCGATCCGACCGAGCAGCGCCGTGCCGCGACCGGGCGAGCGCGGAAGCTCCCGCGCCGCCGCCGCGAGCACGCGTCTCGACACGAGCGGCTCGCTCAGCGTTCGCGGGAGATGCGGTTTCGCGTCGTCGTGCACGATCGACCCGCGCGGGTACATCGGCACCACCCAGACCTCGTGGCCGAGACGCTCGAGCGCGGCGATCTCGGGAAGGACGAACGCCTCGAGCGGCCCGTGCGGGAAGCTCGAAGTCACGTAGACGAGCTTCACGCGCGCGTCAGGGTGTGCAGTTGGCCGTCAGCTCGCCGAGCAGCTCCTCGAGCCGGCGCGCGATGACCGCGCGGGAGCAGTGCTCCTCGACGTAGCGGCGGCCCGCCTTGCCGAGCGCCTTCCGGCGCTCGGGCGAGTCGCGGAGCTCGAGGATCGCGGCGGCGATCGCCTCCGCGTCGCCGGGCGCAACGGTGATCCCACCGCCCGACTCCTCGAGCACGCGCGCGCCTTCGCCGCGCAGCGCTCCGACGACGGGCTTCTCGCACGCGAGGTACTCGAAGACCTTCACCGAGACGATCTTCTCGAGGTACGGGTCCGGCAGGAGGTTCGTCACGCAGACATCGGCCCGCGCCAGCAGGTGAGGCAGGTCCTCGATCGCCCGCTCGCCGCCGAAGATCACGTTCGTCAGTCCGAGCTCCTCGACCCGCTGCTCGAGCGCCTGCCGCCGCGGGCCCTCGCCACGGATGAAGAAGACAACGTCCTCCTCGTCGCGGAGGCGGGCGGCCGCGTCGAGGACCGTCTCGAGCCCGTGCTTGATCCCGAGGAGCCCCGAGTACATGACGACGAAGCGGTCGCCGAAGCCATACTCCGCAGCGACTTCGTTGTCCCCCGGGAGCGGCCGGAACAGCTCGACGTCCGCGCCGTTTGGCAGCAGCCGCCGCTTCTCGGGGCCGACCCCGCGCTCGGCGACGGTGTCCTCGAAGGCGCGCGTGGTGCAGGTGACGACGTCGGCAGAGCGGTACATCTGGCGTTCGATCATGCGTAGCAGCCGGATCGAGAGCGAGCCCTCCTTCGCAGCGCCGACAGCGACAACCTCGTCGGGCCAGAGGTCGCGCAGGTCGACGAGCAGCTTCGCGCCGCGCAGCTTCGCGAGCAGGATCGCCGGCAGCGCCGGGAAGATCGGTGGCGAGGTCACGAACACGACGTCGACGCGACCGGCGCGCCAGCCGCTGTGGAGCACCGCCGGCAGGAAGCTCAGGTAGCTGAGCAGCTGCGAACGCTTCGAGACGTTGCGCGGAGTCGTGAAGTAGGCGGTGCGGAGAACGGTGGCGCCATCGAGGGCCTCGCGCAGAAAGCGTTTGCCGCGGTAGGCCGGGAAGACCTTCCCCTTCGGGTAGTTCGGCATCCCGGTCGCGACGAAGACGGCGTGCCCCTTCGACGCGAGGTGGCGCGTCAGCGGGTAGAGCCGGTTCGGCAGCGCGCCCATCTCGGGCGAGAACTGCTGGCTGATCACGAGCAGGCGGATTGGACCGGTCACCAGGAGATCCCGCGGTAGCGCTCGCCGAGGGTCGCCAGCTGCTCCTCGGAAAGCCTCAGCCCGACGAGGTCGATCACCGGCTGGTCGCCCCCGCGCGCCAGGAGCTCGCCGAAGTCGGGGCTGTCATTGCCGACGACGAGTGTGTCCGAGTTGTCGAGCAGCTGCTGCGGGTCGTCCGCCATCAGGTGCGCGAGGTGCGGCACGACGGCCTGGATGTATTCGAGGTTCGTGCCGAGCACGCGTGCGACGTTGACGTTTCCGTCGAAGATCCGGACCTCGTAGCCCTTGCCGAGCAGCGCTTCGACGAGCTGGACGACCGGGCTCTCGCGCAGGTCGTCGGTGCCGGCCTTGAAACTGAGGCCGAGGACGCCGACGCGCTTGCCGGGCTGCGCGAGGACGAGCTCGATCCCGCGGCGGAGCTGGAGCGCGTTCGATTCCTGGACGCTCTCGAGTAGCGGCAGGTCGAGGTCGGCCTTCTTCGCGGCATGGAGCAGCGCGCGGACGTCTTTCGGCAGGCATGAGCCACCGTAGGCGAAGCCCGGTCGGAGGTACGCCGGGGAGATGTTCAGCCGCGAGTCCTGCACCAGCAGCTGCATGACCTGGCGGCCGTCGACGCCGGCGGCGTGGCTGAAGTTCGCGATCTCGTTGGCGAAGACGATCTTCGCCGCGTGGAAGGCGTTCGCGGCGTACTTCGCCATCTCGGCTTCCGGTATCGTCACGCGGTGGAGCGGCGCTTCGACCCCGGCGTACAGCGCGGCGGCTGCGTCGGCGCTCGCATCGTCGAGCGCGCCGACGAGCGTGTACGGCGGGTCGGTGAAATCGGCGATCGCGGAGCCCTCGCGCAGGAACTCGGGGTTGTAGGCGAGGCCGATCCCGTCGCCGCAGCGCTTGCCGGAGGCCTGCTCGAGCACCGGCCGGACCCGGTCCAGCGTCGTCCCCGGCAGCAGCGTGCTCCGGACGACGACCGTGTGGTGGCCCTCGTGATCCCGGAGGTTGCGCCCGATTGTGCCTGCGACTGCCTCCACGTGACTCGTGTCGAGACCCCCGTTGCCGCGGCTGGGCGTGCCGACGCAAATCAGCGAAAGCTCCGACGTCGCGACCGCCTCCTCCGCGTCGGCAGTGGCCCGGAGCCGCTTCGCCTCGACGGCGTCGCGGATCAGCTCCTCCAGTGCAGGCTCGACGATCGGGCTGCGGCCGTCGTTGATCTGCGCGTTCTTCGTCTCGTTGACGTCCACGCCAGCGACGTCGAATCCGAAGCGCGCGAAGCAGGCGGCGCAGACGGTGCCGACGTAGCCCAACCCGAAGATGGAGATCCGCATCGGTCTAGTTATAGGTCGAGGCCGGCTAAGCGGCGACGGCCGCTCGCCGCGCCGCGATCACGTCCGCGAGGATTCGGTCGAGGTCGTGCTCGGGAGCCCACCCGATAGCCGCCCGCACCTTCTCGGTCGCCGGAATCCGGTGGAGCATGTCCTCGATTCCCTGGCCGTAGACGCGGTCGTAGGGGATGAAGACCTTCTCCGACGCCGAGCCCGTGGCCGCGAGGACACGGTCGGCCAGCGCGCCGACGGAGATCCGCTCGGTCGAGCCGACGTTGAGGATCTCGCCGCTGACGGAGCGCTCGTCCATCAGGCCTTTCAGCGCGCGGATCGTGTCGGCAACATGGCAGAAGCACCGCGTCTGAGTGCCGTCGCCATGGATCTCGAGCGGTTCGCCGGCGAGCGCGCGGTCGACGAAGCGCGGAATCACCATCCCGTACTGGCCGCTCTGCCGTGGGCCGACCGTGTTGAAGAGCCTGGCGATCACGCAGTCCAGGTCACGCTCGCGGTGGTAGCCGAGCGCGAGATGCTCGTCCATCGCCTTGGAGTCCGCGTACAGCCAGCGCCGCGCCGTCGTCGGGCCGTAGATCCGGCGGGCGTTCTCCTCGAGCGGTTTCTCCTCGCGGTGGTCGCCGTAGACCTCAGAGCTCGAGGCCACCAGCACGCGCTTGCCGAAGCGACTCGCGACGTCGAGGACGTTCTCGGTCCCCTGGACGTTCGTGACCATCGTGTGCACCGGCTGCTCGACGATCAGACGAACCCCCACCGCTGCGGCAAGGTGGTAGACGACGTCGCACTTGTTCACGAGCTCGTTGACTGCGGAGACCGAAAGCACCGAGTCGACGACGAGGTGGAAGTCGCGTCGGTCCTCGAGGCGGGCGATGTTCGCGCCGTTGCCGGTCGAGAGGTCGTCGAGCGCCCAGACCTCCCACCCGTCGCCGAGCAGGAGCTCGATCAGGTGTGAACCGATGAACCCGGCGCCGCCGGTCACGAGGGCCTTTCCGCTCATCGGCCGCAAGCCTACTGGCGACGTGGGACGCGTCTGAGCACCTGTTCGATCTCCGGCGCGCCGGGCTCGAGCGCCAGAGCGGCCTGGAGCTCGCGGCGCGCCTCGGCGAAGCGGCGTGCTCGGAGGTATGCGACCCCGAGCTCGAAGTGAACCTCGACCGCGCGCGGTTCCTTCTCGACTGCCTTGCGCAGCGGTGGGATAGCCGCGGCCGGCGAGACCGCGACGTGCGCTTGCGTCAGGTACGGCTCGACCGCCAGCGGGTCGAGCCGCCGCGCCCAGCGCAGGTCCGAAGCGGGTGACGGCGACCCCTCGAGCACATGGCTCGAGAGCCGTGACGAGAGCCAGGGTGGCGCGAAAGCGAGCAACGCCACCGCGGCGGAGACGACGGCGATCGGCACGGCCTCGCGGCTGCGCAGGTCGCGGCTTTCGCCCGAGGCCGCGCC